>ERZ1673698.572-NODE-572-length-54557-cov-7.418113_pt1 | contig 54557 bp, 21 predicted proteins | sample MGYA00580228_ERZ1673698 | MGnify/ENA primary metagenome ERZ1673698 (study PRJEB41218, sample SAMN15661768) | gut metagenome | host: Homo sapiens | place: Canada: London | collected 2015-08-20/2019-03-30 | study: EMG produced TPA metagenomics assembly of... | reverse complement strand
AACGTGACCATGGAAGGCCGCTCAAACCTCAGGTGTTGCAACCACCACTAGAATCTGCCCTGGCTTGGTTATGGGGTCGCTCTACACTGGCTTCTGCTATGCATTACTTCACCCCTAAACGTTGCGCTACGTCGAATAAAATCATGTATCACGATAAGGCGCAGGTTCAGCGTGCCGCTGATCAAAGCCTAATCGAGCGCGGAGTTGAGCTATGGGTGTACCGTTGCGAATTTTGCGGATGCTGGCATCTCACGCATCGCGATCCGCAATCCAGTTACCGGCATGTACCGCTGAACCAGCAACTCAAGCCACACAGTCGTAAAAAGGGCTACAAGCCACGTAGACGTTAGCGTCAGAAGCTCCACAGACCTCGCCAACGCCGTGTCTGAGACAGGTTACGGTCCAAACACGTCAGGTCGTAGGCTGCTAAGCGTTCAGGGCGCTCGGACACACTTCGTCCAACACTTACATCACCTTGGTGTTTTCAAGGTTGCGGATAACCCAATCGTTGAAGCGAATTACCGGCTTGCGCAACATAAGTCCCAACAGCAATGAGGGGACAAGGAACAGTGCCAGTTTGCCCATGGAAACCCAGTATTCCATGCCGAATGAGCCTGCCATGGCCGAATGCATCGCATCCACCGCATAGGGGAACAGTAGCCATTTAGAAACGACCTGGAAGAACGTCGGCAGTGTTTCAATGGGGAATGTGCCGCCGGAACCGGCTACCTGCATAACCAGCAGTACTACGGCAATGGCTTTGCCGATATCACCGAACGACAGGGTCAGCGTATACACAATATTCGAGAACACCAGTGCAGACAACCACCCGACCATCAAGAACTGAATCGGATGCTCACACTGCACGCCGAGATAGAACATATCGCCCAGGCACACCAGCGTACCTTGCAGCAAAGCAAGGAAACCGAAAATCATGTATCGGCCGAAATATTCGTGGTGCAAGCGTAAACCGAACTGCCGCGCATTGCCGGGAGCCTCGGCACGCGGCTTCTTCAGCACATCCAACGCGGCGGCCGGTCCGGCAATCCGCCCGGCAATCATGGCCTCGCGAAGACCCACTTCCGAACCGAGCGGCAGATCATTGCCCAACCCTAAGATACGAGCCTTCTCATGGTCGGAAATCGATACTTTCAACATGGCGACCAGAATGATCGCACCGACCCAAATAGACAAAATCGTGTAGAACGGAGCCATCGCGGAACCATAGTTGGCAACGGGATAGAGCGCGATGCGGTCGACCGCTACGGGTGCCGCCAGCATGGAAGCAATGGCATCGGGCTTCGCAGAGGAAATCGCAGACAGGTCGATGGTGCCGCCATTGGTGATAGAGGCGAGTTGGGAAGACAAGTTGTCGAGTTTCTTCGCCGAACGGGTCAAAGCGCTAGCTGCGTCAGTCAAGGCCGACTGGATGTCCGTCAGGCTGTCTGAAACGCCGCCAGAAAGACCTGACACGCTGCTTACGGTCGATGCAAGCCCGTCGATTACGGAACTTGCCTGCGTGGTCACTTCGTCCATGGACGAGGTCAGATTGTTCAGTTGCGGTTTCAGCGTGCTCTTGTACGTGTCTGAAGCCTGAGTAATCGATTGTTTGGCGGCAGCGATTTGTGATTTCAGATCTCGACGCGCTGTATCGGCATCGGCAGTACCGTTTGCTATGTGCGTGGCCGCATCGCCCAACGCGGTGGCGGCTTGCTGCATGCTCTGCTGCGCCTTTGTGGCTTGGTCTGCAGCCGCGTTCAGTTGAGCGGCAACGGTATCTCCGCCCACGGGCAGTGAAGCCGCTTGTTTGGCGAGATCTCGTAAAGCGGCGGCATACTTTCCAAAGCTGTCGGCCTGAGCCTCCACTTTGGATTGCATATCGGTTAGCTTGTTTGATATCTGTGAGGATTGTGAGCCCACATCGGCAAAAGCGGCATCGATTTGCTTGGCAATGGTGTCGTAGGATGAACCGGCCTGCTGCAATGCCGTACCGACGCCATCGGTGGCTCCGGACAATGCCTTGTCGAGGCTGGAGACGCCGTTGCGGGTCTGTTTCAACGCCTTTTTGGTTGTGGCCGCAGCTGAGCCTGTTGATCCCAGCAGCTTATCGGTGGAATCAATGATGCTGTTGGCGGCCCCGAGCAGATTGGCATAGGAATCCATCTGCGACGCAGTGCCGGTCAAACGAGACGACATGGTGGCAATATGACTGGAGGCGTTGTTGACGTACTGCTCCATTTGCGGGCTTTGCGCGTAATCGGCCACGTTGGAAACCAAATCCAGCGCCACGCTCGCCAAGGTCTTCACAAATGTCTGGTCGATGGTCGTGGCCACGGTGGTAGCACCCTGGTCGGTGATATGCGGAGCGATCGGATTGATTTTCTCATTGAGATAGTATTCGAGCTTGGCGTGCTTGATCTTCGGTGAAAACAGCGTCATCATATCGGAGCTGAAGCTCTTTGGAATAATCAGCGCGGCATAGTATTCGCCTGAGTTCACGCCATCGATGGCCTTAGCACGATCCACAAACTGCCAGTCAAGGTCATGATTGGCCCTGAGCGTACTGGTCACGGTTTCGCCGACGTTGATGGTGATCGGCATCAGACCGGACTTATAGCCCTTATCCACGTTTGCCACGGCGACCTTCAAGGCCTTGGTGTTGCCGTACGGGTCCCAGCTGGCGGCGATGTTGTACCAGGCGTACAGTGCCGGCACAATCACCAATCCCATAGCCACGATTACGGCGATCACATTGCGGGTGGCTTGGCGCACGTCACGTACGAATATTTTCCAGATAAGCTTCATCGTGCGCCTCCTTGCCCAGACTGCCCAGACTGCCCAGACTGCCCAGACTGCCCAGACTGACCGGACTGTGCGGTGTGCGCAGTCGGCTCGGCGGCCTGATCGCCGAACAGTGTGAGTCGTTCAGTGGTTTCGCCGATATCCGGATTGCTGCCCATCGCCGCTTCGTGACGTCCGTGGCCGTGGAAACGCCGCCACACATATCCGTTGAGCATCACATTGCGGAACTCGTCGGCACTCATGGCACTGACGCCAAGCTGCATGGCGTAGGTTTCGCGTGCGTATTCAACCACAATGAGATAGGCGTCGATAAGAATAATCGACAGAATCCAGGAGGTCAGCATGGCGATTTTCTCTTGGGTGACGAACAGCAGTACCAGGAATACGAACGGGAGTACGGTCAGCAATGTCAGACCGGCAACGATCATCTTTGGATACCGTGCGAAGAACCGGTGCGCGCGATGGGCGATGATATCGCGCAGTTCCTTGCTGTCGGACACCGTGCGGAATACGGAGTTCAAGCTCACCTGTTCGTTCACCATGCTGTTGTGCTCGGTGATCATCAGGTCGGTATCTCCCAAACGACGGTCGAACAGCGCGTTCAGGTTCATCGCATACCGGCGTATGACAAGTCCCACGAAGAGTGCCGCCGGCAGATACCAGAACAGGTGCAGCATGTCGAGCCAGTAATGGTTCGCGTACAGGCCGGCAATCGGGCCGCGCATCGCGTTGATGCCGTAGGTAAAGGGCAGCCACGGGTGCAGTTCGCGGAAGAAGTTCGGCATCATTTCAATCGGATACAGGCCGGAGGCGCCGGGTATCTGCACAATGACCAGAATTACGGCGATGGCTTTGCCGATATGGCGGAACGCCACGGCCAGTGCGTAAATAATGTTGATGTATACGAACGAACAGAAGATCCCGGCCAAGATGAACAGCAGCGGATGCTCGCATTGGATGCCAAGCACCAGATCGCCGATGGTGGCGATGACGGCTTGCAGGAATCCGATGGTGACCAGCAGCAGCCAGCGGCCAAGATATGCTTGCGTAGCGGTGATACGGCGAATGCCCTCGCGGTCGACCTCAAGCTTGTAGATGGCGATTAGCACGAAACCGCCTACCCACAGTGCCAGATTCGTGTAGAACGGGGTGACTGCGGACCCGTAATTGTCGGTGGCATACACGACTTTCGTGGTCAGGGTGACGGGATTGCCCATGAAGTCGCCGAATCCCTTGTCATCCAGATGCAGCGTATCCCGGATTATCTGGTAAGCGGCGGAACTATCGAGCGTGGCGATATCGGTGCGTACGGTGGCGACATCGCTGGCCACCTGGCGCAGCGAATCCTGCGTGCTGCTGATGGTGGTTTTTGTTTGGTTCAGGGTATCGACAAGCTGGTCGAACAGTCCGTCGGCCTGATCCAAGGTGCCGGATAACGAAGTCAACGTGCCATCCAGTGTGCCATTCAGGGCGGCGAAACTGTTCAATGATGAGGTGAGCGACGGCATTACGGTGCCGGTCAGCGAGCCGCGCGCGGTATTCAGCGCCGCGATGCCGCCGGTGGTGGTGTTGGTCATGGCTCCGGAAAGATTCGTGGTGGCGTCTTTACCGGAGTTGATGAACTGTGTGGTGTCGGTATGGAAGGTGTTGAGCTGTGTCTGCTGTTTGCTGATCAATGAGTCGAGCGCATCGATTTGTTTCCAGATGTTCTGGCCGACTGGGTCGGTGGTGTCTTTGCCGATGCCGGCTTTGGTCAGCGCGTCTTTCAGATCGCTGATTGACGTTTGGGTGGCATTCAGTGGGGCCGAAAGTGTGTTGGTGATGGTGTCGACGGAGTTCTGCGCGCTGTTGAAGGAGCCGGTGATGCTGCCGGCGGCGTTGTTGACGTGAACGGCCAGTCCGGAGAGTTGTGCTGAACTGGTGTCGAGTGCGCCGACCAGTGTGGTGGAGAAGGCTTGTGACCCGGCCTGTGTTTCCGTCAACAGTGTGCCGGACTGGCGGGAGGCCTTCTGCGCGGCCGCGACGGTCTGCTTGAGTGAGGCGGTGGTCTGTTTGGCGTCGGCGAGAATCGTGTCTGATTGGGCCAGCGTGTCCTGTAAGTCGGTGAGTGAATCCTGAACGGTGTTCAGCGTGGACATCACCGTATTGAGATCATTGATCGTATCGTGCTGGACTTTGCCGGTGGCTTGGTCGAGATCGCCTCCCGCTTCGGAAACGGCCGAGGCAACGGTGGTGGCTACCGTGGTGACGAAGGCGGAGTTGATCTGCTCGTCGATGGTGGTGGCACCGGTGTCGGTGATTTTCGGCGCGATCGCGTTCTTCTTCTCGTTGACGTAATACTTGATTTTTGGCTGTTTGGAGGTTCCGGTCACCGATTCGACCAGGCTGGTGCTGAAATCCTTGGGCAGCACGATGGCTGCATAGTATCCGCCGGTCTCCACGCCGTGGACGGCCTGTTCCTCATTGTCTACGAAGCGCCAGCCGAGTTCGTCGTTCTGCTTGAGTTTCTTGACGACCTGCCGGCCCGCATCGAGATGGCCGACCAGATCGTTGGTGGTGCCTTGGTCTTCATTGGCTACGGCCACTTGCAGATTGCCGGTGGCTGAATAGGGATCCCAGTTGGCGAGAATGTTGAACCATGCGTACAGCGAGGGCAGCATTGCTACGCCGAGCGTCACCACAACGGCAACGGGATTGCGTAAGATACGTCTGCAATCGCGTAGAAAGACTTGCCAAACCGTCCGCATCCAGTCCCTCTTTTCCGGTTCGTAATCATTGCGGCCACATGCAGTCTATTCCCACCACTGGTGCGAATACTGCTGGTTTGGCGGGTTTTCTTGCAAAACTGGCCGTTGGTTGTCCGCATAATGGGACTGATATGTGAACGTTTGTTGATGGTGCGGCACCGGCGGGATGGTTGTGCAATTTTGCCGGTATCCGGTGATGAAATGTTGAGGTGTTGGAACTGAGTCGTCGCAGTGCTGAGACCGAGACGACTCAGTGACGAGCCTATCCGAGGCTATCTCGTTGGTTCTGGTCTCACTGATCCAGACGGAAGCCCTGAGCGGCGGCCTTGTCGAGCAGTGTCTGATGGCTGACATCCTGCCGACTGATCGTGGCGACCTGATCGCTGAAAGCGTCCACCGGACGGTCGGCTTGGCGCAGATCGTAGTACCGGTGAACTTCCTCGTCGAAGGCGGGCAGCTGGTCGAGTACGCCATCGGCGTCAGCCGGGTAGGTGTTCTCGAAGAACTGCATCGTGCGCGGCATGCGCGGCTTGACGGTCGGGTTCTGATCGGGCTTGCCGATGGCCAGACCCAGCACCGGATACGTGTATTCCGGCAGATTCAGCACGTCGATAAGGCCGGGGATGTTGTTGAGCAGAGAGCCGAGAATCACGCAGCCCAGTCCCAGCGAATAGGCGGCGGTCTCCATGGCGTGCAGGGCCAGCACTGCGTCGTTCTGAGCTTGGGTGAAGCGATAGCTGTACTTGAGATGGAATTCGTCGGAAGCGGGATCGATACCCTTGCGTTCGGCGATGCGTGCGTTGCGGTGCTCGTCGATGACGAACACGTACAGCAACGGCGCGGTGGCGATATACGGCTGATGGCCGAATTCGGCGAGCTTGGCTTTGGTGGCCGGGTCGGTGATACGGATGGCGGACCAGTCGTTAAGGAACTGGCTGGACGCGGCATGTTGGGCGACGGTTTCGAGCGTGGCGCGGGTATCGTCGTCGATGGCCTCGTCCTTGAACTTACGGATGGAGCGGCGGCCCAGAAGAGCCTCGATTGTTGCGTTGGTAACCATGGCTTTATTGTCGCACGGCAGACGCCGGACGTCACGGTGGATTACCTCACAGTGAAATGCCGATATTGTGTGGCGGAACTGTGCTGGACTGATGGTTCCTGTCGATTGACTGATGGTTCCTTGACGAAATTCCAGCGATGAGTCATCAGTCAGCCAACAGAAACCATCATCCAACCGGGGGATTAGCGGCTGGGCTTGCGATGGCGGTGGTCGACGAACGCCTTGGAGCCCCGATCCGACAGCTGCGAAACCACTGCGCCGAGTGCGGCCGAAACGGCGGCGAATGCCAGACTCATTGCCAGACTTTGCGGCGCGTCTGCCGCCAGTCCCTTGCGCAGATTGCGTTTGCTTGTGCCCTTGTCCCATATCATCTGGAATGCTTTGCCGGCAACCAAGCCTGCCAGCGCTGGGACTGCCGACTTGATGAGCTTGTCGCCCAGAGAATCAGGGTCGTTGAGCCGGTCCTCGCGCAGCCTGTTGACCTTCTCGTCGATGCGGTGCAGGCTGTCGACCGCGCGGTCGGCGCTGGAGGGGAAGTCGGTGTTCGTTTCGTCGCTCATGACTCTCAGTCTAATAGCATCTCAATCATCTCAGCGCAAAAGATGGGCGTTAATGGTGGAGTCATGAACGAGCGCAGACTAGAGTGGAGGCATGAGCGAACAGAACGTGAACGGCACCGTTGCCGTCGAGAACTCTCGTGGCGGCAATGGATTTTTGGTGTTGCTGCGCCACGGCCAGACCGTGTGGAGCGAATCCGGGCAGCATACCGGGCGCACGGACATCCCGTTGACCGCGGTCGGCGAGCAGCAGGCAGCGGATGCCGGAAGGCGCCTGCGCGAGGCCTTCCCCGAAGGATTCAGCCAGAGCTGTGTGTTTTCCAGTCCGCTGAAGCGGGCGTGCCAAACCGCTGAATTGGCTGGTTTTGCGGACCACGGTGTGTTGGACGGCATCGCTGAATGGGATTACGGCCGAGCCGAGGGGCGTACGCGCCAGCAGGTGAGTGAGGCCAGCGGTTTTGAATGGGATGTGTGGCGTGACGGGCCGCGCTCGCTGACGCCCACGCTGGAGGGCGACTGGGTCGAGACCTTGCCTTCGGGCGAACAGGTGCCGGTCCATGCCGGGCCTGGCGAGACGCTGGAAGAAGCGGCGGCACGCGCCAAGAGCGCCATCGACGAGATTACGCCGCTGCTGAAAGACGGCCATAATGTGCTGTTGGTGGCTCATGCGCACATCCTGCGCATCCTCACCTCGCAATGGCTGGGCGTGGACCCGCATTTCGCACGGTTGCTGCGTTTGGATACGGCGCACTACTCGGTGCTCAGCGTCTATAAGGGAGATAACGTCATCGAACGGTGGAACGCCTAGCCCCGGTTGCGCTGCGATTGCGCTGGCCTGCCCGCTACTGCGGGCGGGCCTTTATTGTTTGTGGCGGGAATTGCGGTATGTCGATAAATGATTTGCAAACGATAGCGTCGGCGTGTTGTTTTTTTTTGATGGGTATAAGTGGCAATCGATTGCCATGAAAGATATGTTAGCGCTCTCATGATTGCGAACGCTTGCATTGCGATAATGAGGCAAAAATGACTGAATTAATGGGATATTTGTTGACAATGGCCTGAAAATGATGATTTATGACGCGCTGATATTGCTATCGTTTGCAAAAAGAAGCAAACCGTTGCACAATAGTGCATGTCGATAGTCGTAAAGGTGCGTGCTAGCGTACCTGTCCTGACCGGGGACGGCCGGGTCGACGATGAAAGAGAAAGGTTCGATGATGAATCGTACAGTCAAGTCAGCAGTCGCGATGGCGGCTGTCGCTGCGATGTCCCTCGGCGCTTTGGCGGCCTGCGGAAGCTCGACCTCCGGCGATGACGCCAAGGGCAAGGTCTACTACCTGAATTTCAAGCCGGAAGCGGCTGATCAGTGGACCGCTCTGGCCAAGGAATACACCAAGGAAAAGGGCGTTGAGGTCAAGGTGCAGACCGCGGCCTCCGGTACCTACGAGCAGACCCTGAAGTCCGAAATCGCCAAAACCGAAGCCCCGACCTTGTTCCAGGTCAACGGCCCGGTCGGCTACCAGAACTGGAAGAAGTACACCGCCGATATGTCCAATACGGATGTGTACAAGGAGCTCGCCAACCAGGATGTGGCCCTGAAGGATGGCGACAAGGTGGTCGGCGTGCCGTACGTGATGGAAACCTACGGCCTGATCTACAACAAGGACATCCTCAACAAGTACTTCGCGCTGGATGGCGCCAAGGCCACGTCCATGGACGAAATCGACAACTTCGACACCCTGAAGGCCGTGGCCGACGACATGCAGGCCCGCAAGGACGAGCTCGGCATCAAGGGCGCGTTCACCTCCGCCGGCTTCGACTCCAGCTCCGACTGGCGCTTCAAGACCCACCTGGCCAATCTGCCGCTTTACTACGAGTTCAAGGATGACAACGTCACCGAGCAGCCGGCCAAGATCAAGGGCACCTACCTGCCGAACTACAAGAAGATCTTCGACCTGTACATCGCCGACTCCACCACCGACCCCACCCAGCTGAGCGCCAAGACCGGAGATGATGCGAACTCCGAGTTCGCGCTCGGCGAGGCCGCCTTCTACCAGAACGGTACCTGGGCCTGGACCGACCTGCAGAAGGCCGGCATGAAGGCCGAATCCGTGGGCATGATGCCAATCTACACCGGTGTCAAGGGTGAAGAGAAGCAGGGCTTGGCCACTGGTTCCGAGAACTACTGGTGCATCAACGACAAGGCCTCCGACGCCGACAAGAAGGCCACCGAGGACTTCCTGTCTTGGGTGATCACCTCCGACACCGGCAAGAAGGCCATCTCTCAGGACATGGGCTTCACCACCCCGTTCAAGACCTTCGATGATGTCAAGTTTGACAACCCGCTGACTGAAGCCGCTGTTGAGGATCAGAAGTCCGGCAAGACCCAGGTTTCTTGGAACTTCACCATGATGCCGTCCGAAGAGTGGAAGAACAAGGTCGGCCAGGCACTGCTCGAGTACGCGCAGGGCACCGGCAAGTGGGATGCCGTCAAGACCGCCTTCGTGGACGGTTGGGCTTCCGAATACGAGGCTTCGCACTGAGTCTCATAGAGTCCCATAGCCGATAAGCAACAATCCGCGGCGCCCCTGCCATTTCCTTCTCCGGGGGCGCCGCTTTGTATTGCTGAGTCTCGCACAAAAACGTCCGCCGCAGAAAAGTGTGAGGCACGCACCCGCTCAATCGCACGCTGTGGGGCCATGAATCGGCGATTTTTCGCCATTCTCCACAATGTGCGATTGAGCGTTATTGTGCGGTTGCCTCACACTTTTTCTATGGTGGGCTTTGTTGTGTGAGCCTACTTAACGCGGGAGGTGGAGGAGCGGACCTTCAGCTGGGCCGGGAACACGATGTAGGGTTGCTCAATCGGCTTTTCGTCAATGAGATCGAGCGTCATGCGGGCTGCCACGCGGGCCATTTCCACCGGATCCTGGCGGATGGTGGTCAGGCCGATATCGCCGGTGTAGAAACTATCGTCGTAGCCGATCAACGAGACGTCGCCGGGCACGGAGAATCCATTGCGCTCCAGCTGGAACATAAGCGGCAAAGCAATGCCATCCTCTTGGCATGCGATGGCGGTGGGCATCTCGTCTTGGCTTATGAGTTGGTTGACCACGTCGCTGATTTCATAACGTCCATCGTCATCGACCTTGCAGACGATAACCTGCGGCTCGATGCCTTCCCTGCGGCAGCAGGCGGTGAATGAGTCGAATCGGCTTTGCACGGAGAAGCTCAGCGACACCTCGCGATTGGTGCTGATGTAGGTGATGCGGCGATGTCCGAGATTGATAAGATGGCGGGCGGCCAGCGTGGAGCCCTGCACATCGTCGATATTGACGGCGGCGGTAAAGCCGCGGGCTTCGGGTTCGACTGAATTGATGCCGACGATCGGCACGCCGACCGAAGCCAGTTGCGCGATTTCGTTGTTGTCGATATCGAAAGACGCCACAATCACGGCATCGGCGTTACGGCGTACCGGCAACATCTCGAAGAATTCCTTGCGCTCCTCGATGCTGGAAATCTGGAATACCGAAATATCGTAGCCCTGCGTGTGCAGCACCTCGTTGAGCCCCTCGATGACCGAGGCGGTGAACCACAGGCGGATATGGCCGCTCATCAGTACTGCGATGCGCAGGGAGCGGCCGGATTTCAGGGCCGCAGCCGAGCGGGAGAGTGAGAAATTGAGTTTGTCGGCGATGGCGAGCACGCGCTCGCGGGTCTTGGCCGACACCAGATCCGGCCTGGTGAAGGAACGTGAGACGGTGGAGATGGAGACGCCGGCCTCGCGGGCGACATCCTGAATGCTCGTAGCCATTGCAGCCCCCTTGCGTTGAATGGAAAATCGCAATACACATGCACAACTGACTCCAGTGTACATGCTGATTGATTGATCTGCGGCGATGACAACGATTGTATTACAAACGTTTGCAAAGTGTCTATGTCGGCGTTAGATTGGCTTTATATAGCCATTATCTTAGGTGAAAGAAGATTGCTGGAGCCGGAGTGTGCTCGAACTTGAAACGCCTAAAATGACAACGTTTGACATATAATGATTCGACGTTTACTATGAACATAGGCTTGAACGAGAACAGGCCGTGCATGCGGTTCTCGATCGGCAAGCTCGCATTGAGTTGAACTCCGCAGCCGGCGCACGATGCAGTGTCACAACGCAGCGGACTCAAGGAGGAGGAAAAGTCATGATCAGCATGGCTGGCAAGGCGATACGCAGATGGTGGGCGCTGTTCGCGCTCCCCACATTCGCCGCATTCATCATCGGGTTCCTGGTGCCCTTCATCATGGGCGTCTACTTAAGCTTCTGCGAATTCACCACCGTTACCGACGGTGAATGGGTGGGGCTTAAGAACTATGGCAAAGCGTTGAAAGACAAGGAATTCCTGCACGCGCTCGGCTTCTCCACCGCGTTCACCATCGTGACCACCATCGTGATCAACGTGATCGCCTTCGCCATCGCCTACATGCTGACCAAGGCGATCAAGGGCTCCACGCTGTTCCGCTCGGTATTCTTCATGCCGAACCTTATCGGCGGCATCATCCTGGGCTACATCTGGCTGCTGCTCCTGAACGGCGTACTAGCCCACTGGGGCCGCGCCCTGACCTATAAGGCGTCCTACGGGTTCTGGGGCTTGGTCATCCTGGTGTGCTGGCAGCAGATCGGCTACATGATGATCATCTACATCGCCGGCCTGCAAGCCCTGCCCACCGATGTGCTGGAGGCCGCGGCCGTGGACGGCGCCAACGGACGGCAGACCATGTTCCGCATCATCATCCCGCTGATGATGCCGTCCATCACCGTGTGCTCCTTCCTGACCGTGACCAACGGTTTCAAGCTCTACGATCAGAACCTCGCATTGACCAACGGTGCGCCGAGCAACATGTCTGAAGGTCTGGCGCTGAACATCACCCGCACCTTCTACGGCCGTATGGGCTGGGAAGGCGTCGGCCAGGCGAAGGCCGTGCTGTTCTTCATCCTGGTCGCGGTCATCGCCCTGATTCAGAACAAGCTCACCACGAGCAAGGAGGTGGCAGCCTGATGAACGAGAACAAGCCTGTGAAGCATGGCGCATTATGGACCGTGCTGTTTGCCGTTGTCTCCCTGTTCTGGATTTTCCCGATCGTCCTGGTGCTGATCAACTCCTTCAAGCAGAAGGCGTACATCTCCAAGAACGCGTTCTCCCTGCCTGCCGGCAAGGCGTTCGTGGGACTTGAGAACTATGTGCGCGGCATCGAGACCACGCAGTTCTTCGCCTCCTTCGGCTGGACGTTGCTTATCACCGTCGGCTCGGTGGTGCTGATTCTGGTGTGCACCTCGATGTGCGCATGGTGGATCGTGCGCGTGAACAACTGGGCTGCGAAGCTGCTCTACACCCTGTTCCTGTTCAATATGATCGTGCCGTTCCAGATGGTGATGTTCACCCTCTCCAAGATCGCCGACATGCTGAAGCTCAATACCCCGTGGGGCCTGTGCATCGTGTACCTCGGTTTCGGTGCCGGTCTGGCCGTGTTCATCTTCACTGGCGTGATCAAGGGCATCCCGCAGGAGCTTGAGGAGTCCGCCATGATCGACGGCGCGTCAGTGCCGCGCATCTTCTTCCAGATCGTGGTGCCGATTATGAAGCCGTCGATCGTCTCGGTGGCCATCCTCGAAGCCATGTGGATCTGGAACGACTACCTGCTGCCGTACCTGACGCTCGACCTCGGCAAGTACAAGACCGTCTCGGTCGCCGTGCAATACCTCAAGGGCGGCTACGGTTCCGTGGATATGGGCGCCATGATGGCCTGCCTGGTGCTGGCCATCATCCCCATCATCGTCTTCTACTTGGTATGCCAGAAGTATATAGTCTCTGGTGTCATGGCGGGAGCCGTCAAGGGCTGACGACTCGCGTCGTCAGCCCATGGCTGGAAGCCCAGTGGGCTTCCAGCAGGCTCCAGGCTGAGCCGCGACAGCGGCGAAGCTAATGATGAGCCTCGTCGTAGGCGAGTCCGTAATTGCAGGGCCGAAGGCGGAGCGGTCAAGGGTTGAGCCCGACAATTTGGCTCCCCTCCCTGAGGGGAGCCAAAAGCTGTACAAGGAGTAGTTGATGAACTGGCTGGCACCGGACTCGAAATTCATGCGCGCGTGGAGCAATCTTGTTGACGGCGTATGGATCAACATTCTGATGCTGGTCACTTCGATTCCGATCATCACCATCGGTGCGGCCCTGACTGCCGGCCATGATGCTTGCCGCCGCTCCATCGAGGGCGAGGGCAAAGGCGTAACCTCCAACTACTTCAAGTCATTCAAAACCAACTTCATCAAAGCCACACTGCTGTGGCTGCCGTTCTTGGTGGCGCTGATTGCACTGGTCTGGTCATGGATCGTCCTGCAGATCACGCCGCTGCTCATCATCAAATTCGCGCTGACCATCCTCTGGCTTATCGGTTTCGAATGGGTGTTCGCGCTTCAGGCACGCTTCGAGAACACCGTGGCCGGCACCTTGAAGAACGCCTTCATCTTCGGCATCTCCCACATCGCGATGACCGTGGCCCTGGTCATCGTGGATGCCGTGTTCGTGGCACTGCTGGCGGCCAGCTGGTTCCACATGCCCGGTGGACTGTTCCTGCTGGTGATCCTTGGTTACGGCACCATGCTGATGCTCCATATCCCCGTCGCCGAGCGTGTCTTCAAGCCATATCTCATTGACTAGGCGGGTTCTCACGAATATGCGGCGATCTTCGAGGTCTGAGCGCTCTCTGTCCACGCAAGCGCGGTAAAGATAACAAATTAATAACAGTTTGGGGCGGCTGGCGGAGCGGGGTGCCGATTGAGGGGGTATTAGTGATTGGCTTGGAAGGGGGCTTTTGACATACGGGGGGTGTTCGGACTGGGCGGTTGCCCCCGTAAGTGCTTATATACATAAGGAATCTGGCACACTGAGTCTCAGTGCCGTAATGGTATCATCGCAAATAATGTTTGCGTTCACGTAGAGGCGAACGAGACACCCGACAAGTGGGTCGAGGCAAAGGACAAGGAGAGATGCGGTGAAGCATTGGAAGAAGATGGCAGCATCGTTGATTGCAATATCAACGATGGTGGCAGTAGTTCCGACGACGTATGCCATGGAATCGGAAGATTCCCAACCACAGACAACCGATACCGCGACAGTGCAGACTACTAAGGCTGCTGAACCGACGCTGCTCGCCAGCTGGGACTTCACGGGCAAAAACGGCACCACGAACAGCGCGATTGCCGATTCGACCGGCAAGTACAACCTGACGCTGAAGGACGGCGCCAAGATCGAACAGTACGGTGACCGCAGCAACAACGAGGCGCTCTCACTGCGCGGCGATGGCCAGTACGCCCAGATCGATGACCAGCTGTTCAAGGATGCGGGCGACTCCTTCACTCTGGAGTTCGCGTCCAAGACTCGTCACGACGACAGCGGCAAGTTCTTCTCGTTCATCGTCGGCAAGGACGGCTCGAACGACGCCAACACCACCGATCAGGCCAACGCCAACAAGTACCTGATGTTCTACAACAGCAAGACCGCCATCAAGGGCGTTATCTCCAACAACAACTGGGGTAACGAACAGGGATCCAAGGTCACCGTTTCCGGCAACGACAACAGCTGGGCCGATTACAAGATTGTCGTGGACGGCACCAACCTTGCCGTGTTCCGCAACAATGCCCTGATCATTTTCAAGGCCAACACCGGCATCAAGATGAGCGATCTCGGTGCGACCACCGCCTACATCGGCAAGTCGTTCTACTCCGTCGATGAGTACTGGAATGGTGCAATGGATGATATCAAGGTCTACAGGGGCGCTGACCTGACCATGCCGACCGCCGTTGCGATTTCCGGTACCGGTGTGGTGAACAACAAGCTCACCCTGATTGAGAAGGACTCCACCAAGCTCACCGCCACCGTCACTCCGGACGACGCCGTGAGCAAGAACGTCACCTGGTCCTCCTCCGATGAGTCCGTGGCCAAGGTCGCCGCAGACGGTACTGTAACCGGCGTCAAGGCTGGTACTGCCACCATCACCGCCACCACTGAGCTGGGTGGTGTGAAGGCCGAACTGCCCGTCACCGTTGAGCCGATGAACGCCCAGAACGCCGCCGCAGCCGACCTCGATGCCGCGATTGCTGCGCTGAAAGTTCCGGCGGCCGAGAATCTGCCGCTAGTCGCCAAGGGCACCAAGAACGGCTCGGCGATTACGTGGAAGTCCTCGGACGAGAAGCTCATTACGTCCACTAACGAGAAGTACGAAAACAGGACCACTGGTGCCGATGACCCGTATCGTGGTGCTGGCATCATCAATCGTCCGGCCTACGGCGACGGTGATTCCAAGCCGGTTACGCTGACCGCCACCGCTTCCTACAACGGCGGTGAGAAGGTCACCAAGACCATCGAGGTCACTGTCAAGGAGAAGACCCGCATCGCGCCTGACACCGGCTATGCGGCCGTCACTTTTGAGAGCGACAGCAACGGTGGAGAAAAGGCCTGGGTGGCTTCCACTGAGAAGAACGATTTCTTCACGTTTAAGACTCGCAACAATGGCCAGGCGGTACTTACCAATGATGCAGACACGGGTGGCTTGCGTGACATGTTCGTGCTGCGTTCCCACGAAGGCGACAAGTACTACCTGATTGCCACTGATCTCAAGGTCTCGTCAATGGGCTGGAGCCAGAACCAGGTTAACGGTTCTCGGAAAGTTGAGGTCTACGAGTCCACCGATATGATGAACTGGACCCGTACCAACGGCGACGGCAACGGCGGCATCACCATCAACACGCCGAACGCCGGTATGACCTGGGCGCCGGAAGCTTACTGGGATGATGACCTGAACGCTTACGTGGTGTTCTTCTCTTCCCGCATGTTCACTGATGACACCCGTACCACTCCGGTCAAGAACGACAAAACCGGCAATAGCTCCTATGCTCAGGTGCGTTACGCCATCACCCGCGACTTCGTGAACTTCACCGAGCCGCAGATGTGGCAGGACACCGGCTACTCGCGCATTGATTCCACCGTGCGTAAGATCGGTGGCTACTACTACCGATTCACCAAGAATGAGCAGGGCGGTGCCGCTGGCGATTACATCACCACTGGTAAGAGCATCTTCCTTGAGCGTTCCAAGGTGCTGACTGCACCGACCACCGAGGCATCTCCGGGTCAGGACCCGAACACCGGTTGGCAGCTGCTCGAGCAGGCGTTGCTGCCGTTCGAAGGACCAGAGACCATCAAGCTCAACAAGGATGACGAACTCAACACGAAGGACGACGACGGCTACATTCTGCTGTCCGACAACTTCGCCTACCGTGCATTTATGACCACGGGTGCCGAGCTTTCCAAGACCACGTGGGACAACCCGATGACCAAGCGTTACCCGGACTTCAACAACGAAAAGAAGCCGGTCAAAGCCGAGCCGGGCGCTCAGGGCTACATCACTCAGGGTGCTAACGGCGGTCTGCCGGACAAGGTGCGTCACGGTGCGTTCGTGAACGTGCCTGAGTCTGTGCTCAAGGTGACGAAGTCCTGGACCGCTGCCAACCCGACGCACATCGAGGCTGTTGACTCCACCACCAAGGCCGTGTACAACGCCGGCACCCGCGAGCTCACCGCCACGGTGACCGCCGCCGATAAGGGCACGCTCGCCGGTTCGGTGAAGTTCTCTGCTGGCGACTGGTCCAAGACCGTGAAGCTCGACGCCGAAGGCAAGGCCACTGTGACCCTCCCGGCCAGCGTCTCTGGCACTGTTGCGGTTGCTTACGACGGCTACACCGATGGTTTGGTCAATCCATCCGATACTACGGTTGACGGCATTGAACAGGGCAAGGTCGATTTGGCTGAGCTCAACAAGCAGATCGCCGCCGCCGAAGCGCTCAAGGAATCCGACTACACGGCCGATTCCTGGGCCAAGCTTGCCGCCGCGCTGAAGACTGCCAAGGCCGCGCTCGCCGCTGAGAATCAGGGCGAGGTCGATACCGCCGCAGCCGACCTTAAGACCGCAATCGAAGCCCTGCAGAAGGCTCCGACCAATCCGGGCGAAGGTGACGGAGATAAGGGCGACGGCAATAAGCCAACTACCCCGACCACCGGCGACAAGACCAACGTCAACAAGCCCGGCAGCGCGCTGAGCAATACCGGTACGGCCGTGCTCGGCCTGGGTGGTGCCGTGGTAGCACTCGCCATCGCCGGCATCTCCCTAACCCTCTGGCGCAAGCGTCGCGCCTGAGCTGCTACGGCAACCAAGCCCCCCTCTGACGAGGGGGGCTGTCAGCCGAAGGCTGACTGGGGGAGAGACCGCGGCGAAGCCACCGAAAGAACGGCATGGCCTTCGGCCGATTCTGTATCCCGCGGCTGCCGCCGCAGGTCTCTCCCCCGACTGCCTAACGGCGGCCACCTCGAACGCAATTAAGGACCAGCTTTCAGCTAGCTTCATATTTGCTCACTGTCGTTCGCCTTCGCCTAAAAACGACTCTGGCGTTTTCTTCACGGCTCAGCTCATCAGAGGGCGGCCACAAAACTTCGCTCCATAACTGAAGGCGCAACCACAATCAACCCTATCAATGAGGAGAAACATGGGAAAGTTGATACGAAAGGCAACCGGACTCACGGTCGGCATGGCAACACTGCTCGCTGGTCTGTTGCTGCCGATGACGGCCAGTGCCGAGAGCGCATCGCCAATCGATGCCAGTCCGATCATCCACTATTCATTCGATAACGCACTGACGTCCAAGACCATCGCTAACGAGGGCAGCGCGGCCAACAGCGATGCCACCCTATCCGGCGACGCCACGGTGGCCAATGGCCAGATCAACCTGACCGGCTCGCAAACCATTAGCGTGCCGACCACGGCCATCGCCGGTAAGAAGGACGTTACCGTCTCCATCTGGCTCAAGAACAATTACGGCAACGGCAATACCGCCGCCGCGTACATCGGCGCGGCCAAGACCGGCAATTATCCGGCCAACGGCTACTGGCTGCTCAACCCGGCCAACCCGAGTGGCTACGCGAAATCCGTAATGACCAATGCCACTGCGGCCGACCCGAATAACAGCCCGTGGGGCACCGAAGTCGGCCCTGGATCGACGAACGCCGCCACCACCGGCACCAAGGCCACCAGCGATTTGGCTCTGTACACCACCGTCATCAGCGGCACCAACAGCACCATGAGCTTCTACCTCAACGGCAAGCAGGTTGGAGACGCCACCTACACCATTCCGGCCGGTGGCCTGACCAATTACGGCGGCCTCGTCGCCTACATTGGCAAGTCCTCCTACGCTGACCCGAACTCCAAGCTCGACGTGGACGATTACGCCGTATACGACACTGCCATCAGCGCCGCAGACGTGACCAAGCTGTATGACGCTCAGGTGCTCGACAAGGCCGAGGCCGCTGTCAAGGCCGCTGTGCCCGCATCCGCTACCGAGGACTTCGCGCTGCCGACCAGCGCCGCTGGCGTGAGCATCGCGTGGAAGTCGGACAACGCAGCCATCGCCGTTGACAACGCTACCGGCAAGGCCACAGTCACTCGTCCGGCCGCAACCGCAGCTGATGCCGAGGTGATCCTCACCGCCACGTTTGGCAACAACGCCAAAACCGCCGACTACACGGTCCTCGTGCCGAAGCAGCTCTCCGATGCCGAGCAAGCCAAGGCCGACCTTGACGTCGTCACCATCGAGGACTCCGACGACATCCGTAGCAACTTCTCCGTGCCCACCAAGGGCAACAATGGTTCGACCATCTCGTGGGAAGTGACCGGTGGCAAGGATATCGCCACACTAGGCGAAGGCGTGAACGACAAATCTCGAACGGTCACTGTTAAGCGCCCTGCCGCCGGTAGCGATGCCGTCACTGTGACGCTCAAAGCCATTGCCAAGTACGGTACCGCCACCGAAACGAAGACCTTCACCGTCACCATTCAGCCGATGCCTGCCGCCGAAGAGAAGGACGAGGCCTACGTGTGGGCGTTCTTCACCGGCGAGGGCGTGGGCGGCGAGAAAATCAGCCTCGCGGCTTCCAAGGGCAACGATGCGCTCGACTGGAACACGCTGAACAATGGCACTCCGCTGTTCACTTCCGAGTTTGGCGAGAAGGGTTTGCGCGATCCGTTCATCATGAAGTCCAAGGATGGTGACAAGTTCTACATGCTCGCCACCGATCTGAAGATTGACGGTCGTGCCCCCCTCAACGGGCTGAATGGCTTTGCTGGTGCACAGGCTAACGGTTCCAAGTACATTGAGATTTGGAAGTCCGACGATCTGGTCAACTGGTCCAAGCAAAGCCACGTCAAGGTGAGCTCTGATTACGCAGGCAACACTTGGGCGCCTGAGGCCTACTACGACGAGGAAATCGGCAAGTACGTGGTCTATTGGGCCTCGAACCTGTACGACAACACCGACGAGAACAGCCGCAAGCAGCTGACCTACAACCGCATGGTGTACGTCACCACCGATGACTTCGTCAACTTCTCCGACCCGACAGTGTGGATTGACGTTGATCGCCGAGGTGGTGCAGGCAGTGGATCCATCGATGTGACCGTGCAAAAGGTAGGGGATACCTACTACCGCATCTACAAAGATGAAAACACGATGTCTTTGCGTCAGGAGAAGTCCACAGATTTGACTGCCGCAATTGGTGGTGCCGGCGTGAAGAACTACGCCGATGCGCTTAAGGGTAGTGCATGGAGCGAAGTTGCCACGAACATCGGTAAAGGCCAGGCTAACGGTTACGGTAAAACCTTCACTTCCGGCGAAGGTCCATCGCTATTCAAGGCCAACGATGGCGATGTGAACGGCTACCAGTACTACCTGTTCGCCGATCAGCCGAGCTATCATCAAGGTCCAAACCACTATGTGCCGATGGCGACTGAGGATATCGCCAGCGGTCAGTGGACCGTTATCGGCAATAAGATGCCTGAGGCGAACTTCCCGACCAATTCCGATGGCGGCAAGCCGCGCCACGGCACTGTGCTGCCCGTGACCCGCGCCCAGTATCAGAAGGTGCTGGAGGCGTACGCTCCGGCTGCGGCTGTGAAGTCCGTTGACGCGCTGTCTGCCGAGACGACGGTTGGTGTGGCGCCGACGCTGCCGGAAACCGCGCATCTGACTCATGCGGACGGTTCCGTTTCTGACGTTGCAGTTGAGTGGGATGCCATTGACGCAGCTTCCTATGCCAAGACCGGCACTTTCACCGTCAAGGGCGTCGCCCAGGACGATTCCCGTATGCCGGTCGAGGCGACCGTCACCGTGACTGGCACTGACATCTCCGGGGCGGTCGTCACGGCCGACCCCAACGAGTTCACCGCAGACGGTGCTGCCAAGGAACCGGCCGTAACCGTTACGCTCGATGGCGCGACGCTCAAGGAAGGCGCCGACTACACGGTGGCCTACACGAACAACGTCGAACCTGGCACCGCCACAGTGACCGTAACCGGCGCTGGCAAGTACTCCGGTACTGCTTCGGCAACGTTCACCATCAAGGCCGGCGAGCCCGGCTCCACGCTGGACAAGTCCAAGTTGCAGGCGCTTGTCGATAAGGTGAAGGGCTATAGCAAGGCTGATTACCAGTCTGGTTGGGATGCTTTCGCCGCCGCGCTTGCCGACGCGCAGCAGGTGTTGCAGAGCTCCACCGACCAGCAGGAAGTGGACAAGGCGCTGTCGCAGCTCCAGTCCGCCGCCGACAAGCTGGTCAAGAAGTCCGGCGACTCCGGCAAGACCGATGGCAAGGATGACGGCACGCAAAAGCCCGCCGCCAAGCCGGGCAGCGCTCTGTCCAACACCGGCGCCTCGGTGTTCGGTGTGGGTATCACCGCGGTCATACTGCTCGCCGCCGCCGGCGCCGCCTACGCCTTCCGCAAGCGCCGCGCCTGAACTGTTTGCAGCGTAGACCAAGCCCCTTCTGGATGAGTCGAGCTGTGAAGCAAGCAGCCTACTGGATTGTTTGCTTCATGGCGCGGCCCCATCAGAGGGGCGTATCGCACGTTCGTCCGACGACGCTGTCGGACGCATAGGCTCTATAGCCCCATAGCTCCAATAGCCATTACCGAACTTCACCACTCAACATCTAGATCTGCTGCGCGACAAGCAGTATCACCGCGCGCAAAGAGGAAACCAATGACAACCAAACCATCGATAGGCAAACGCCTGCTCGGCGCGATGCTGGCAGTGCCGATGGCGCTCGCCGGCATGGGAATCGGCGCGACCACGGCGGTCGCGGCCGATACCGTTCCGACCAATAATCTCATCGCCGCCTACGACTTCACCACGAAGCCAAGTGACGGCAAGACCGTGGCCAACAGTGCGCCGAACGCTACGCTTGGCGCGGCCGAAGTACAGAACTCCGCCGACTCGCTTTGGGCCGATGATGCCCTCACCCTTTCCGGCGGTGCCAAGACCGGCACCGGCGACTGGGTCAAGCTGCCCTCGAATCTGCTGTCCGGCAAGGACGCCGCCACGGTGCAGTTGGAGGTCAAAGCGGATTCCAGCATGCTCAATGCTTTCCATTTCCTGTGGAACATCGGTAACGACAGCTCCGATACGGAGTATTTCTTCGCCACGCTCAACTGCGGCAGTTCGCGTAACCCGCTCGTCGGCCTGAAATCGGGCGGTACGGAGACGCTCGTGCAGTCCAGCTCCTGCGTGGCCAAGGCCGACCAATGGTTGTCGGTGACCGCCACCATTGATGGCACCGCCGCGAAACTGTACATCGACGGCACGCAGGTGGCATCCGGCACCGTGCCGGCCAAACTGTCCAGCGTCAAGGACCAGTCGCTCAACACCATCGGCCGTTCGCCGTGGCCCGACAACCTGTTCAAGGGCGCGGTCTCGAACTTCCGCGTATACGATGCCGCGCTCACCGCCGATCAGGTCGCCGCGATCAGCACTGCCGATGCCTCAATTCATGCCGGTGAACTCACCGGTTCCGTGCTGAACGGCATCATCATCCCCACGACGGTCGACGATCCGTTCATTTCGCTGCCCACTGCGAACGGCGTGACGTGGGCGTCCTCCGATAGCAGCGTCATCGCGACTGACGGCACGGTCAACCAGCCCGCCAAGGGCGAGGCAGCCAAGACTGTCACGCTGACCGCCGCCGTCACGGTCCGTGGCCAGACCGCTACGAAGGAATTCACGGTCACGGTCAACCCGACCACGAAAACTGCCGCTGAACAGCTCAAGGAAGTCGCGGCCGGCTACGTGATCCCGTCCGTCGTGCGTTCCGGAGACGCCCTCCCGGCGGCTGTGAATGGCACTACCGCCACGGTTACGTCCACTAAGGACGTAGCCGTCGAGGATGGCAAGATCACCATCGATGGCGACGAGGCCACGACCGGTACCATCACCGTCGAGTTCTCCAAGAACGGTCTCGCCGGCATCGAGCCCATTACCAAGGCCTTCACCGTAAAGGTGCTGCCCGCCGCGAAGTCCGCGACCATCGCCGCCTACGATCGCAACGCCACCGGCGAGAATGAGGCCAACAACGGCGACGTCGCCTACAGCATGCACCTCGCGCTGCAGAACGTCGACGGCTCGTACACCCCGTACAACGAGAATTACGGCATTTTCTTCGCACGCTCGCCGAAGGCGCAGAAGCTCAACGAGAACCTCGACGGCAATGACTATCGCAGTCTCAAGGATCCGAGCCTGTTCCGCATGGCCGACGGCACCTATGGCGTGATTTCCGTGCGTACCAACCGCGGCACCGCCACCGGTGACTCCACCGCGAAGTCCAGCGTGCTCATCGCCACCTCCGAAGACCTGCTCACCTATAGCGAACAGGAGAACTCCGGTTCCATCGTCGACCTTGGCGAGACCAACGGCGTCAACGCTCCGTACGCCGTGTACGACACCGCCAGCAAGCAGTATGTTGTCGGCTGGGCCGATGACAACGGCGTGGCCAAGTACACCACGTTCGATTCGCTCAAGGGCTCCACATCCAAGCACGGCAGCGTACTGTACGGTTCCGTCGCCAAGTCCGGCGTACTCGCCGCCGACGGTGTACAGGGCATCGCGAACTTCCGCTCCGGTGCCACCATCGCGGTGGACGAGGCCACGGTGAAGGCGCTCAACACCCGTTACGGCCGCTCTGAGAACACCGGCACGAGCAATCTCACTGACATCACCGTCGAGAAAGGTTCCTCGATTGATGAGATGACCTCGCAGCTGCCGAAGAACGTGGACCTCACTTACTCCGACGGTTCTACCGGCTCCCTGCCGATTTCCTCATGGAACACTGAGGGTATAGATCTGACGAAGGTGAGTGATTACACTGTCACCGGCACCGTCAAGCAGACCGAATACCAGATTCCGTTCGCCGAGGACCGCGCCGATCCATCGGTGTATAAGTGGCAGTGGACGCATGAGGTCGACGGCAAGGAAGTCACCGAAACCAAGTTCCTGATGATCGCTTCCAACGACATCCAAGGTGATGTCACTTGGCAGCATGGTTCGCCCCACATGCCGTTCCGCATGGCCGACACGATTTCCGGTCTCGCCGACGAGCCGGGCAACCCGAATGCCCTGATTCAGTCGAACGGCTACAACAACAAGGAGGTGTCGCTGCTCAAGGCTGGCGACAAGGACTCCGAGGGTAATGCCATCATGCACAGCTTCTGGGCTCCAGAAATTCATGAGATTGATGGTAGGCTCACGATTCTGTTCATGGCCGGATACGGCAACACATGGTCCAACGGCAAGTCGGTGTACATGCAGCTCAAGCAGGATGCCGACGGTCATGACCTCGACCCGACCGACCCCGATAACTGGACTGTGCCGACACCGATCTACCGCAATGACGCCTCGCTGCTCAACGGTAACAAGCAGCTCGCAGCCACCGCGTCCGGCGGAGTGGGCATGTCGCTCGACATGACCTATTTCCAGGATGCCGACGGCAGGTCCTACTACGCCTGGCAGCAGCTCGGCGCCACCTACATCGCCACGATGGATCCGAAGGACCCGGCCCATGTGACCAGCTCCCCGGTGCGCATCGTCACCCCGGAGTATGCGTGGAACGCCGCCATAGCCGAAGGTCCGAACGTGACCATGCGTGATGGCAAGCTGTACCTCATGTTCTCCGGTTCCGGCGTAGGCAAGACCTACACCACCGGTTTGGCCGTGGCTGATGCCGCCGGCTCCGACCTGACCGACCCGGCCAGCTGGACGGCGCTCAACTACCCGATTCAGAAGTCCGGTCCATTCAATGGCGAGATGCAGCTCGGCACCGGTCACGGCATGTGGAGCGAGGACGAGGACGGCAACCAGATCTACGTGTTCCATGCTTATGCTACGAAGAACCTCGGCTCCGTGAATGCCACCGGCCGCGACATGTTCGTACGCCGCGTGCACTGGGCTGCCGACGGTATGCCGGTGTTCGACATGAGCTCTTCCGAGGAGCTGGCGAACAAGATCGTTTCCGTTACGGTGCATGTGGTTGACGATGCGGTTGCGGTCGATAAGTCTGGTTTGTCCAAGGCGCTTGCGTCCGCCAAGCAGCTGCACGGGTCCGACTACACCGCCGCCTCGTGGAAGGCGTTTGCCACGATGCTGGCCTCCGCTGAGAAGGTCTATGCCGACGATACTGCTACGCAGAAGGACGTCGATGACACGACCGTCGCGTTGGTTAAGGCGCAGGCTGCGTTAGTGAAGATTGATGGTTCCGATTCGGGCGATGGCTCGGGCGATTCGACTAAGCCGAGCGACGGCTCGAGCATTGACGCTGGTGCTACTGGTGATAAGACGGGCAACAAGCTCGGTCTGTCTAAGACCGGTGCCGCCGTACTCGGCCTCAGCGGCGTGGCCGTGGCGCTCGCTGCCGCCGGCATCGCCCTGACCCTCCAGCGCAAGCGCCAGGCCTGAGCGGCGTAAGCCTCCAATCGCGAAATCGGCCCGTGTGGAGGTGTATTTCCGAGTTGTAGGGCAATGGCTGAAGTATTGGCCGTTGCGGCCGATGAGAGCCCGTTGGTATTCCGCCATTTTCGGGTGGTTGATCGGCTCTGGGAGTGGCGAGTACCCGGGCGCGTGCCCTACAACTCGGAAATACGCTCGGTACGGAGCCGTTTCTGGTTCACGGGATTTCGGCTGAAAATCCCGTGAACCAGAAACTTACAGAAATGCACATGGCCGGCCATCGAGTTCGGCTTGATTCCAATCTTTTGCGTGTGCGATTGCACATGTCTTCAGTTCACGGGATTTACCAGCGTGATCCCGTGAACTGGATAACGCGGACATGCAGGCCACGCGGCTCAACAAGCCAATATTGCACACAGATGATGTGCGATTTTGTTTGTTGTGGGGTGCTGAGAAGGGGTAAATGTTCATTCGGGGAGATGAAACCGGTTTTAAGAGGGGTGCCGGGTATTTCAGGTATGGCAAGGAATCAGCATGTGCGTTACCGCTTTCGCGTCGTCGCTCAAAGCGTGCTCAAATTTAGGTGAACGCTCACATTAGAATTGTGAGTGCTTACAGAAACCTGTGCGATTGCACATCGGTGCTCCTGTTCACGAACGGTGTCGTTCGTAGGGATTTCCGGTGGCCGTCGTTCGGGCGGAAGTGGGTCGCGCTGGCGAACGAAGAGGCTCCGGCGAAGCGGAAGCAGGAGCGAGAAGCGGTCGATAAAGGAGCGACCGGGTGTCACTCGATAACAATTCGATAACAAATATTGCGATGGCGCAACGATGATCCATCACAGTATTGCAAAGAAGCAAGGACCCAAGGAAGGAAACTCAGTGAGGAGAGTTACACGATTGGCGGCCTGCCTGACGGCGGTGTCGACGTTGGGCGCGGGGTTGATCATGCCGATCACCGCCGTGGCCGACGACGCGACGCCTGCGGTGCAGACGACCACGACCAGTGCGAACGTCAGGGCGGCGGCCAATACAGCGACGGCTGACCCGATTGCCAGCTTCGATTTCAATAGCGACCCGGACGATGGTGCATTCGCCAGTGCTCAGGGTGACGCTAAGGCCACCGTGCAAGGCACGGTGGATCTCGTCAACGGAAAAGATGACGACAACGGCAAGGCCGCCCAGCTCGGCAGCGGTTTCTGGCTGAACGTGACCAAGTCCGATGGCAGTGCACTGCTCAACGGTCTTGATGATGTGACGATCAGCTACGACAGCAAGGCGGCTGCGACCGGTGGCCAGTGGACTGTGTTTGCCGCGCCGACCGCCGGTGCGGTGAACGGCAGCGCCCCCACCTACGTCGGTGTGCTCGACCGCACCGACAAGACCCGCGTGGAACGCTATCTCAACGGCCGCGCATCCGACATCGCCACCATCGACAAGAACACCGGTACGAAGGATGCTTGGAAGCATGTCGATCTCGTCATCTCCGGCAAGACCGCGAAGCTCTATGTCGATAAGAAGTTCGTGGCGAGCAACGTGAACGGCGAGGATCTCAAGAGCATTCTTGGCGGCTCAGGTGGCGTGCTGCAAATCGGCAAAGGCAACTGGGGCAACGGTGAATACTTCACCGGTTTGCTCGACAATCTCACGATTTATGGCTCCGCGCTTTCCGCGGCCGATCTCGGCATCGCATCGCCTACTGCAATCGAGATCTCCGGTTCCAATGTGAAGGACGGCAAGCTGAGTCTCAAGGAAGGCAACTCCGCATCCCTGTCCGCAACCGTCACCCCTGAAGGCGCTGAGCCTACGGTGACATGGGAATCCAATAATCCGGCTGTGGCTACTGTGGATACCAACGGCAAGGTCACCGGCGTGAAGGCCGGCACCGCCACCATTACAGCGGCTTCCGAAGCTGACGCCGCCAAGACCGCCGAGCTCAAGGTCACCGTCACCGAGGTCAAGGCCGATGACGCCTACGGCTACGTGATGGTCCACTTCATCGAAAACAACAAGGGCTACGCCGAAAAGGTCTACCTCGACATCTCACGCGGTGATGACGCCACCCAGTGGGACACGCTCAACGGCGGCGAGCCGATTCTTGTGAGCAACGAATCCACCACCGGCGTGCGCGATCCGTTCATCGCCTACAACCCCGAGTCGAAGACCTACTACGTGCTGGCCACCGATTTGCGTGTGTTCGGCAGCGATAATGCCGGTTGGGGCACGTGGGCTACAGGTTACAGCACCAAGTTGCATGTGTGGTCGTCCAAAGATCTCATTCACTTCAACGACATGACGGAACTGGAGACCGCCACCGCCGACAAGTACACTGCCAATCCGAACAAGAGCCAGACGCTCACCGATTCCGTGACCGGCAAGACCATCTCCGAGATCGGCATGGCATGGGCTCCTGAGGCTACGTGGGTGCCGAACTTCTATGATCTCAACGACGACGGTCAGCTCAACGGTTCCGATAAGGACAACCCGAAGAACCAGCAGGGCGGCGCATTCGTTGTGTATTGGTCTGTCTCCGCCAAATACGATGGCGAGAACAGTCAGCCCGGCAAGAAGGTGACTCACGTGCTGTGGGCCGCCACCAAGGACTTCACCAATGAGACCTACATGTTTGGCGGCGTCTTCGTGCCTAACAGCAAGTACAACCGTGGCAACACCATCGACACCACGATGCTGCAGAACGGTTCCCGCACATACCGCACCACCGGTTCCGGCGTGATCTTCATGGAATACACCGATCGTGCCGATTGGTGGCGTGCCAACGACCAGGGCCAGTACGCGACCGACCCGGCCAAGGGCTGGGTGTTGCGCCAGACCAACATCGGACACACGCTCGGCAGCGCGCAGGAAGGTGCCAACGGTTTCAAGGTCAACGGCGAAAACAAGTGGTACATGTTCGTCGACAACTATGGATCTGTCGCCTCCGGTGCCCGCTACGGCTACAACCTACTCGAAGCCGACAACCTCGATTCCGAGAATCCGTGGAGCGTCCTGAAGGCCGACGATTACTTCCTCACCGCCAACACCAAGCACGGTGGCGTGGTCTCGCTCACCAAGGCCCAGTACGACGCGATCCGCGCGGCTGACGCCAAGGCTTCCGACAACGCCGACCTGAAGGCCGAGGATGTGACGGTGGATAAGGGTGCTGCCGATACGGACATCACTGCCAAGCTGCCGAAGACGCAGCAGGTCACTCTTGCCAACGGTTACGGCACTGCCAAGCGCGACGTGACGTGGGACGTTTCCAACGTCGACACCTCCAAGCCCGGCGAATACACCGTCACCGGCACGGTCGACACCATCGGTGCCAACGAGAACCATTGGAAGTGGACGAACGCCGCCGGCGAGTCGAAGACCGACGAGGACGACCTCATCAACTCCGGTGCGAACGCGAACAACAGCTGGAAGCAGACCGGTGGCTTTGTGGACAATGAAACCGCCAACAAGAACCGCACGCTATACAGCTCCACCGCCATCACCGTGACCGCTAAGGTGACCGTGACCGGCGAAACCGAGCCGACCGACCCGGATCTGCTTGCCGACTTCACGTTCGATGATGGCGATAAGACCTTTGACGGCGGCAACGCGACGGGCACCACGCAGGGCACCGCCACGCTCGCCGACGGCAAGGACGGCAAGGCCGCGAAGCTCAGCAAGAACTTCTGGCTCAACGTCACCGCCAAGAACGGCGACGCTCTGCTCAAGGGCAAGAACGACGTGACCATCAGCTACGACGTCAAGCCCGATGCCTCCAACAACACTGGCTGGACCTTCTTCGCCGCCTCCAACGCCACCAAGCAGGAGTACGGCAAGGAACACTACGTCGGCGTGCTCGACAAGACCACCGGTATTACCGTCGAACGCTACAACAACAACGACGACAAGCGCGATTCCTCCGGCAACGTCTCATACACCAAGACGAACGCCGACTGGAAGCACGTCGATATCGTGATTTCCGGCGCAACCGCCAAGCTGTACATCGACTCCAAGCTGGTAGCCGTGAACAACAACGGCCAGAAGCTCGCCGACATCCTCGGTGCTGATGGCGGCGTGCTGCAGATCGGCAAGGCCAACTGGAGCAACGGCGAGTACTTCTCCGGTCTGCTCGACAACTTCAAGATCTGGGGCAAGGCCCTGAGCGACGACGAGCTTGGCGTGGAAAGCGCGAAGACCGACTACGCCGCCGCGCTCGCCATCCCGGCGCAAATCACCGGCGACCTGCCGAGCACTGTGCTGGGCAAGACGGTTACTTGGTCCGCGACCGGCGACGGTGCGAAGCTCGTAGCCGCAGACGGCAAGGTCACGCAGCCGAAGTCCGGCGAGAAGGCCGTGAAGGTCAAGCTCACCGCCACCATCGACGGCGTGGATAAGGCCATCACCGCCGAATCCGAAATCCTCAACAACGGCGGCGAAATCGCTTCCTACGTCAAGGATGTCGATCGCTCCGACCAGAACGGTGCCAAGTACGACCCGCTCGCCTACAACGACGATCGTCGCGCCGACTCGCTGTACGTGGCCGCCAAGGCCGCCGATGGCAGCAAATGGGAGACCCTGAACCGTTCGCAGTCGATTCTGTCGGTCAAGTGGGACGGCTCGCAGTCTGCCAAGCCGAATGCGCAGATGGGCTCGCCCGCTTTCTTCCGTGCGAAGGACGGTACCCTTGGTGTGGTTTCCTCGCAGAACAACGCCACCGGTGCGATTTACGTGTGGGATGGCAAGGGCGACGGTGCCACGTTCACCAACGAGCGCGCCATCACCGTGACCGACAGCTCCATGGTCACCAACCCGCGCATCGTCTATGATGCCGCCTCCAAGGGCTACAAGGTCTTCTGGACCGATGGCCTGAGCGGCGAAGGCCGTATGGCCACGCTCTCCGACCTGACTGCCAAGGCAACGGTCGGCGAGACGCTCAAGGCCGACGCGGTTGCGATGGGTGTGGGCGACGTGACCGAAGGTCTGCCCGCATGGGCCGGCGAAGGCCAGACCCGCGCATTCGCTGTGAGCTCCTCTGAATTCGATGCGTTCTACAAGAACTATGTCGATCTGCAGAACACCGGCGTTAAAGCTCTGGGCGGCGCAACCGTGGAGAACGGTGCTTCCGCCGAGGACGTCACCGCAGCGGTTTCCGGAACGCAGGCCACAATGACCTACAACGACGGCTCCACGAAGACCTTCAACGTCGACTGGAACGCCGATGATCTGGCCGCCGTGGACACCTCAAAGGCCGGCACGTATGAGGTCAAGGGCACTGTTCAGCAGACCACCGAGGCCATGTACAACGACGCTCGCGCCGATCCGGACATCTTCTACAACGAAGACGATGGCTACTACTACCTCACCGGTTCCACCTATGAGGTAAAGTCCACTGATTCGACCAACAACCAGAAGGACAGCTACCGTTCCATCGGCCTCAAGCGCGCCAAGACCATCAACGGTCTGAAGGATGCTGAGGAACACATCATCATCAAGCCGGAGAACGGCACTCCGGGCCACGAAGACCAGTACCCCAACTCGTTCTACGGTTGGAGCGCGTTCATTTGGGCCCAGGAGTTCCACAAGATTAACGGCAAGTGGTGGATTGTGGCCGGCTTCCACAGGGGTGCCTCGTCCACGAACGGTGGCTGGTGCAACAACACCATCCTCATCCCGTACACCGGCGACGAGCGGTCCATCAAGGATGGCGGATTCCTCGAGGCCGAAAACTGGGGCGAGCCGACCGTGCTGGAAGGCGCCGCATTCGACGTGACGTACTTCGAGCGCGAGGAGAACGGCAAGGCCCAGGGCTACTGGCTCTTCCCGAAGAGCGCAGGCCTGTACCTTGCCAAGGCAAAGATGGGCGATGGCGTCACTCCGCTGGTGGATGGCAGCCTTGAGCACATCTATCAGGCCAGCCAGCAGTTCGAGTACGGCAAGTATGCGCCTACCCCCGGAGACAACTCTGAAGGTTCTGATCAGGCAATCGTAGAGGCACCGTTCATGTTCGAACATGGCGACTACGTCTACATTGCCTATGCGGGTGCCACGGTGGATAAGTATTACAACACCAACGTGATGCGTGCCGCCAAGAATGCCGACCTGCAGGATCTGTCGAGCTGGACCACGGCCGACTTCCCGTCGTTCGACACCAACGACACCTACACCGGTGCCTACGGTGCGGATGAGGCCTCGTACGAGCGCAAGCAGGCCGGCCCCGGCCACATCTCGCTTGCACATGATGAGGCCGGCAACATCGTCATGGCCTACCACGCACGCCCCTACCCGGAAATTCACTCCGGTTCCGCAGCGGGTGGCCTGTTCGATCAGGACCGCAATACGTGGGCCAAGGCCGTGAACGTGCGCGCCAACGGCATGCTCGACATGTCGCTGACCAAGGATCAGGAGGTTGCTCCGGCCAACCGCACGGTGACCATTACGGTGACCGTCGGCGAGCCCGATACGCCGGTTGAGCCGTCCATCACCGGCATCCGCGTCAAGAGCGAGCCGACAAAGACCAAGTACACGGTGGGCGAGCAGTTCTCCGCCGATGGTCTTGTGATCGAGGCGACGATGTCGGACGGCACGGTGAAGACGCTCGATGCCGCCGACTACACGGTCGGCGACGTGGACATGTCCGCTGTGGGCACCAAGACCGTCACCGTCACGCTCAAGGCCAACGATCAGCTCACCACGTCGTTCGTGGTGACCGTGAGTGCCAAGACCGAGCCCGGTAAGCCCGGTTCGGGCGACGGTTCCGGCGATGGTGCAGGCAGCGATAACGGTAACGCTGGTACGGGAGCAGACTCCGGTCTGCCGTCCTCTGGTGCCGCCGTGCTCGGCCTTGGTGGTGCCGTGGTTGTGCTCGCCGTTGCCGGCATCTCTCTCACTATCTGGCGCAAGCGTCGCGCCTGAGCGGATCCAAATGCTCCCTCTCAGTCGGCTTCTGGCGGACGGAGAGGGAGCACCTAGTATCACCATAACTTCAATCTTCAATCCATAACTGAACACAAAACCAAAACCCACAATCAGAGGAGACATATGGGTAAGTGGAAGAAAGCGGTGGCAGCTCTTGCAGCTGTCCCGATGCTGATGGCGTTGGCGCCAGCAGCAAATGCGGTTGAATCGGATCCCACCGATTCATCGGCCGCGCAGCGGGCGCTGGCAGCAGCCCTGAAATCAAATGCCAAGGCAGCGGCAGACAGCGATCTGCTCGCCAGTCTTGATTTCGACAACGTCGCTGCAGGCGCTACTGGCACTATTGTCGATGACACCACCGGCACCAAGGCGACCATCAACGGTGCTGCCGCAGTGGCTACCAGCAAGGACGGCACTGCTGCAGTTCGGCTCGGTTCTGGATTCTGGCTGAATGTGACTAAGTCGGACGATTCTGCCGTGCTCAAGGGCCTGGATGCGGTCACGATTTCGTACGATTCCAAGTCCGCCAGCACCAATCAGGGCTGGTCGGTATTTGCGGCACCGAATACGAATGCGCAGACCTATCAGCAAGAGCATTACCTCGGCGTGATGGATCGCACCACTTCGGTGAACGTTGAGCGTTACAACAACGCTGGTAAGCGCGACACCACCGGCAATGTGAGCAAGGATGGTCTCGCCAGCCAGTGGCGTCACGTCGATTTGGTCATCGACGAGGCCGCTTCCACGCTGTACATTGACGGTGAGCAGGCCGCAACCGTAGCCCCAGCTGATGGCGCGAGCTTCGCTCAGCTCACCGATATTCTCGGCGCAGACGGCGGCGTGCTGCAGATCGGCAAGGCCAACTGGGTGAATGGCGAATACTATACCGGCGCACTTGACAACCTCAAGATTTATGGCTCTGCGCATACTGCTGACCAAATCAAGGAAGCCTACGATTCCACGAAGTCCGATGCCGCCAAGGCCGACGCTAATGCGCTGACCATTAACAACGGCAGCACTGATGTGTATTCCAACATCACACTTCCGGCCAAGGGCTCGGTTAACGGTTCCGCGATTACGTGGAAATCCAGCAACGCAAAGGTCATTACCGATGCGGCAGATGGTGACATCGCAGCTGGTGTCGTTGCTCGTCAGAAAACCGACACCAAGGTGACGCTCACTGCCACCATTACCGATGCTGACGGCAACACGGAAACCAAGGAATTCGAGCTGACCGTCAAGGCCGCCGTCGAACAGCCGAAGACCACGGACTATCTGTTTGCGCACTTCACCGGCACCGAAGGTAGCGCTACCGACGAGCAGATGTACTTCGCCACCAGCAAGGATGGCCTGAGCTGGCATGACACCCGCGAGTCCGGCGATCCGGTACTCAGCTGGAACAACAGCCAGACCGGCAACTCTCGTGGTAAGGACAACGGCGTGCGCGACCCGTATCTGGTCCGCTCTCCGGAAGGCGACACCGTCTACCTCATCGCTACCGAGCTGAGCATCCATAACCGTGGCGGTTGGGGCGCGGCCACCGCTACCACCAATGGCAGCACCAACCTAATCGTGTGGGAGTCGCATGACTTCGTCAACTGGAGCGAACCGCGCGCCGTTGACGTTGCCTCTCAGATTCCGGGAGCCGGCATGGCTTGGGCTCCGGAAGCCTACTGGGATGATGTGAACAAGCAGTACATGGTGTACTGGGCCACTGCTTCCGACGCGGACAACAAGTCCGGCGATCGCACCAATATGTACTACTCCACCACGCGTGATTTCGTGAACTTCACGACGCCTGTCAAGTGGATCGACCGAGTCAAGTCCGTTATCGATACCACGATGATTAAGGCCGATGACGGCTATTACTATCGTGTGTCCGGTGACACGTACCTCGGTGTTGAGCGTAGCAAGGATCCGTATGCCACAACGCTCACCACTGGTGACACAATTGCGAATGGTTACTACAACACTGACAGTGATCCGAACCAGTGGACGCTTGTCGGTACATTCGGTGACCTGACTGGTACCGGTCTGACCGGTGCGCAGCTGGAAGGCCCGGAGCTGTTCTTCTACAATGAAGATGACGTGCAGACCAGTGATGCGGGCAAGAAGATGCTCTACGGTCTGATGTGGGACCAGTACTCAGCCGGTAAGGGTTACACCCCATACCGTTCTGCCGATTTAGGCAGCACTGATAAGGCTGATTGGGGCTTTGCCTCTGATGTGAACTTCGGTTCGCTCAAGAAGCGTCACGGCACCATCCTGCCTGTCACTGAAACCGAGTACAACGCAATCCTGAAGGCATTCGATAAGAACAAGGACACCGAGCCAGTCACACCCGATGAAGACGGCTCCGGTCCGATTGCCGAGTATGACTTCGAAGACAGCAAGGGTACCGACACCACTGAGAACAGCAACGACTTGACCTTCAACGGCAACGCCAAGGTCTCCGAGGATGCCGAAAAGGGCAAGGTGCTTAAGCTCGACGGCTCTGACGGCACCTACGCCGAGTTCCCGAAGGGCCTGTTCGATGGCCGTAACAAGCTGACTGTGCAGATGGATGTCAAGTCGGAGATCAATAAAAACCAGTTCACGTTCGCTTTCGGCCAGAACTCCACCAAGTACTACTTCCTGAAGTACAACAACTCCGGCGAGCTCGCCAGCCGCATCACCACCAACTCGTATGGTGCGGAGGACGCGGCTAACGCTACGTTGTCTGGCAACGGCGCATGGCATCGTGTCACGGTCACGTTGGACGACAACGTGATGACCGTGTACTCTGACGGTGCGCAGGTGGCTCAGAACAAGGCGACCAAGAACAAGGTCACCGATTTGGGTAACGATCTGCTGGCCTACTTGGGCAAGTCCTTCTACAACGACCCATACTTCAAGGGTTCGTTCGACAATGTGAACGTGTGGAACCGCGCGCTCACTGCTCAGGAGGTCGAGAAGACCAGCCCGATTGCTCTGCAGGGTATTTCTGTGGGCACTGTGCCGTCTGACCCGAACTCGCTGCGTGGCACTGACGACCACTCTCAGGTGCGTTCCACCCTCGACTGGTCCGCGAAGACCGTCACCACCGTGCTCAACCGCCGTGGCGACGCGGTCAAGGTGCCCGTCAAGGTGACCGTCAACCGTGGCGACGACTCCATCAAGCTCACCCTTGATGGTCAGGCGTTCACCAATGGTGGTACGGCCGACCTGACTAAGGACCGTACTTTGGTTGTCGATTTGGGTGACGGTAATACGGAAACCTGGACGCTGAAGAAGGTCACCGTGGGCAACAACCCGGTGCTGCCCGGCCAGTACGCCGACCCGGACATCGACTACTTCGACGGCAAGTTCTGGATTTACCCGACCACCGACGGCTTCTCCGGCTGGAGCGGCAATTACTTCCATGCGTTCAGCTCCACCGACTTGGTGAACTGGACCGACGAGGGCGTGATCCTCGATGTCAACAAGGACCACCAGCCGACCACCGATGGCGATGAGAACACCGCCATCTCCCCGTGGTCCGTGGGCTCCGCGTGGGCACCGACCATCGAGAAGAAGAACGGCAAGTACTACTTCTACTACTGCGCGAAGTTGCCGAACGGTCAGTCCGCCATCGGCGTGGCCGTGGCCGACAATCCGGCCGGTCCGTTCAAGGCCGCCGATCAGCCGCTGGTCACTCGCACGATGGAAGGCGTCACCGTTGGACAGGCCATCGACCCGTCCATCTTCACCGACCCGAACACCGGCAAGTCGTACATCCTGTACGGCAACGGTTCGCCCGCCATCGCCGAACTCAACGACGACATGGTGAGCATCAAGGCCGGTACGGTGAAGAAGCTCAACGGTCTGAACGACTTCCGCGAGTCCGTGGTCGTCGCCTACCGCGACGGCAAGTACCACTGGACCTGGTCATGCGACGATGCCAACTCCCCGAACTACCATGTGAGGTACGGCGTCTCCGATTCCATCGACGGCACCATCACCTACAAGGGTGTGCTGCTGCAGAAGGATTCCTCCAAGAACCTGCAAGGTGCCGCGCACCAGTCCGACGTGCATGTGACCGACGCGGACGGCAACGACCGTTGGCTCATGGCCTACCATCGCCACTACACGCCGCTCGGCGTGTTCACCTCCGGCCTTGGTTACCACCGTGAGACCGCCATCGACGAGATCACCTTCGACGCGGACGGCCTGATGCAGACCATTCACCCGACCGACGAAGGCGTGTCCATTGAGATGGCCGATACGACGGCGCTTGATGGCGCGATTGGAGCGGCCGACAAGCTCGGCACCGATGGCTCTGCTTACACCGAGGCCAGCTGGAAGGCATTCGAGGATGCGCTCGCCGCAGCCAAGACGGCCAAGCAGACCTTCCTTGACTCCGGCCTGTCTCAGGCTGATGTCGATGCCGCCGCCAAGGCCCTGACCGACGCGCAGAATGCGTTGGAGGAGAGCCAGCCCGAGCCAGAGCACCCGGCCGCAGGCACGATCCTCTCCATCGCCGTGACCGCGCAGCCCGCCAAGGCCGAGTACAAGGTCGGTGAAGCGCTCGACACTGCCGGTCTGGTCGTCACCGCGACCGTGGCCGATGGCAACGGCGGCTCCGCCACCCGCGAGCTCGCCGCCGATGAGTACGAGCTGCTCGGCTTCGACTCCTCGAAGGCCTCCGACAAGATGACCGTGACCGTGCAGTCTGTGGCCGATTCGACCAAGACCGCCACGTTCACCGTGAAGGTCGTTGCCGACGAGACGCCGACTCCGGATCCCGATCTGGCCACTGAGGAAGAGCTCAAGCAGCTCGAAGATGCCATTGCCAAGGCCGAAGCCGAGAATCTGAACCAGGACGATTACACCGCCGATTCGTGGAAGGCTTACGCCGATGCGCTGGCCCAAGCGAAGAAGGTGCTCGCCAAGGAGAACGCCACCTCCACCGAGGTCCAGGATGCGATTCGTCACCTGACCGAGGCCCGCAAGGCCCTCGTGAAGGTCTCCGCTGATGGCAAGAAGCCGGGTGCCGTCATCTCCGACACTGGTGCCGCCGTCTTCGGCGTGGCTGGTACCGTGGTGGTCCTCGCCGCCGCCGGTATTGCCCTGACCATCTGGCGCAAGCGCCGTATCTGACCCCTCATTTGCAAAAAACTCTCACTGACGTTGAGTCAGTGAGAGTTTTTTGCAATAGGGGGGGCTTATCTCTTCGCCTGAGTGATCTGGTAGGCGGCGAAGAGAATGGCGAGCCAGATCACGCCGGCGATAACGGCGACGCGGTAGCTGGCGGAGAAGCACATGAGCACCACCACCAGTGCCAAGAACGCCAACACCACCCACGGGGTCACCTTAGCGAACGGCAGCTTGAAGTGAATCGCGTCGAGCGCTTCCTTGCCGGACTTGCCGGCCAGTTCGGAATCCTCGGGAGCGCCGCCCGCGGCGACCACCTTACGGAACTTCATTTCGGTGAACATGATCATCGTCCAGTTGATGATGCCGGCGATGGTGGCAATCGACATCAGATAGTTGAACGCGAACTCAGGCCACACGAACACCACGACCACGGCGATGGCGGTGATCACGGCGGACGTCAGCACGCCGGCCACCGGCACGCCCTTAGCGTTGAGCTTGCCCAGATACGCGGGTGCATTGCCTTGTTTGGCCAGCGAATACAGCATGCGGGAGTTGGCGTACAGGCCGGAGTTGTAGACGCTCATCACAGCGGTCAGGCACACGAAGTTGAGGATGCCGGCGGCCGCGTGGATGCCCACGGAATCGAAGATTTGCACGAACGGGCTGGGAACATCGTCTCCGCCGATGGTGTTCCACGGTATTACGGCCATGATTACGCCGAGCGCGCCAATGTAGAACACGAGAATTCGCCAGATAATGTCATTGGTGGCGCGGGGAATCGTACGACGAGGGTCCTCGGTTTCGCCGGCGGTGATGCCGATGAGCTCGGTGCCGCCGAAGCTGAACATCACCACGACAAGCGCCATCAACAGGCCGGTCCAGGTGCCGTCCTTAGTCTGCTCCATGAGACCGTTCGGGAAGAAGCCCCCTTCCAAGGTGAACCAGTTGGCAAAGCTCGCTTTGATGCCGGATGCGGTGGGCAGAGCGAAGATGATGACGGCCAGGCCGCCGACGATCATGGCGATCACGGCCACAATCTTGATAATGGCGAACCAGAACTCGAACTCACCGAACTTGGAGACGCCCAGCAGGTTGGCGGCGCAGATAATCACCAAGAACACGGCCGCCGACACCCATGTCGGAATCGCCGGGAACCAGTAGTTTACGAATTTGCCCACCACGGACAGCTCAACCATCGAGACGAGGATGTAATTGAACCAGTAGTTCCAACCGGAGATGAAGCCGGCGCGCTTGGACCAGTAGCGAGTGGCGTAGTAGCTGAACGCGCCCGCCTTCGGATCCTCAACGGACATTTCGCTCAGCGCGCGCACGATCATGAAGATTGCGAAGCCGCCAACCAAGTAGGCGAGCAGAATCGAGGGGCCGGCCAGCGCGATGGATTCGCTGGAACCATAGAACAGGCCGGTTCCGATGGCGCCGCCCAGTGCAATCAGCTGGATATGACGGTTCTTCAGTGACTTGCGCAGCGTGGCCGGCACCGGCACGTCGTCGGTTTCGCGCGGCTTCTTAGGCGCATCAGCAGTACTCATTGTGCCCTTCTCTCACATTTCTTGGGTTTTGGCGCACGCGGGGCTTGCCGCGATGCGCAACGTTCGTTATTCTATGCCGCCGTATCGTCTCAGAAATGGTCAATCGTCTATTTGTGCGCTATCGCAAGCGCGGGCGTGGGCGCGGCCGGTGAGCAGGCGAAGCTATAGCGAGCGATGCTTATGAAACCGCACGCTTCACTGAGTTCACTGAATTCACCGTGTTCACTGCGTGGCAGGCATACACATGGTGAAGATGGTGTGGGACACCGATTCGGGAGAGGCCGCGAGATCGGTGGCGAGCCAATATTGCAAAAGCCCAATGCTGCCGGACACGGCGAATCGCATACGCATCTGCGCCTCGGCTGGGTAACCCGCCGAAGATTGCAACTGTTCGCCTACGCCGCGCTGGCTGTAAATCAATCCCAGCAGCTGCTGCTGGAAGCCGATATCCGCTTTCGGGCTCATCAATACCTGCAGATGCTTGCGATTGTCGGCAATGTACTGGCAGATGCGCTCAATAACATGCTCGATGCCGGCAGAATCTGGCTGGGCGAGTAGCTGTTCGAGTGCGGTGGTGACCCAGGCCATGGTTTCGTCTTCAATGTCGTGCAGCAGTTCCTCGATGCTCGCATAATGCGCGTAAAACGTGGAACGATTCACATCGGCCCGCTCGCACAACGCTTTAACGGTGATGGAGCCGAGCGGCTGATTGCGCAGCAACTCGATAAGCGCGTCCTGCATGGCACGTCTCGTGTAGCGGGTGCGGCGGCTTTCCGTCAATTCTTTGGCCATGGCCTTCTCCCCAAATTCCGACAACCCACAATCCAACTGTTGGTTGCAGAACCGACACAGTGTTGTTTTACTTGAGTATAGCAGGAAGTTTTGGCGGGGCCTATGGGGCTAGGTGGCTGCCACGAGCGCGTTGGAGGTGTGCGATGGCGTATATCGAATTCGACCATGTGGTCAAGGAATATCCTTCTGGTAGCAGTGTGATTCGCGCGCTCGACGAGGCCAGCTTTACCGCCGAACAAGGCGAATTAAGCGTGATTCTGGGACAGTCCGGTGCCGGCAAAACCACGGCATTGAACATTCTGGGCGGCATGGATACCGCCACAACCGGCCGCGTAGTGGTCGGCGGGCGCGATATTACGGGCCTGCGGAAAAAGGGACTGGTGACCTACCGGCGCAACGACATCGGCTTCGTTTTCCAGTTCTACAATCTTGTGCCGAACCTTACCGCGCTGGAAAACGTGGAGCTTGCCTCACAGATTTGCCCCGACCATTTCGACCCGGTGGAAACCTTGTACAAGGTCGGGTTGGGGGAGCGCATGGGGAACTTCCCAGCGCAACTGTCCGGCGGCGAACAACAGCGTGTATCCATCGCCCGCGCGATTGCCAAAAAGCCGAAGCTGCTGTTGTGCGATGAGCCGACCGGTGCGCTCGATTACGAGACCGGCAAGGAAGTGCTGCAGTTGCTGCAGGATATTTGCCAAACACAAGGCATGACCGTAATGATCATCACGCATAATTCCGCGCTTGCACCGATGGCTCACAAAGTGATTCGCTTCCGCTCCGGCAAGGTGACCAGCGAGGAGGTCAACGCAACGCCGCGGCCCATCGCCGATATCGAATGGTAGGTGATTGGCGATGCTCACTGCAAGACACTCTGTGAAACGCCCCGTGAAACAAGCGAGGCGATTCGTGAAACAACCTGTGAAACATTCTGTGAAACGGCCGAACCTCGACGATAACGGCGGTCGAGGAGCGGGCGTTTCTGCGGTATTTGCCAAAGACACGTTGCGGTGCTGGCTGCGCAGCTGGAAGCGGTTCGTCTCGATCGCCGTCATTACGCTGCTTGGCGTGGCTGTGCTGACCGGTATCTACGCCGGATGCCGCGATGCTTTTCTGGCGGCTGGTCGTTTTTACGATCAGCAGGGACTGCATGACCTGCAGGTGCTATCCACATACGGCCTGACCGATGATGATGCGGCGGCACTGCGCCGAATCGACGGTGTGCAAACCGTGCAGCCCGAACGTTCTCAGACGGTGACCACGTTGGTGGACGGCACCAAGAAAACCGTGACCATGCAGGAAATCGGTACCGAAGGGCTTGATCAGCCGTACCTGCAACAAGGCAAACTGCCGAACAAGGCCGGCGAAGTGGCGGTGACTCAGCAGTTCCTGAACGATAGCGGACTCAAGATTGGCGGCACCATTACTGTGACGCCACAAGACACCTCTTCATCCGTCATATCGGTAGCGGCCACGGAGACTGACGATTCCAATAATGCCGATACGGTAGGTGTCGCCGCCAATGCCTCGGCATCCGATGCGAAGTCCGCCGCCAATACGGACGCCGACGCCGAGCAATCCCCGCAGTTCCCCACGAAACTCACCATCACCGGCGTCGTACTTGACCCGCGCGACCTCAACAATCCAGACGGCTATTCGGGCATGACCTCCTTCCGGTCCACCTCATCCGAGGACTATACGTTCTTTGCACCCAGCGACGGCGTGACCGGCAATATATACACTGCGATATCGGTTGCCGTCACTGGTGCGTCCGATTTTGACACGTTTTCCGATGCCTACGATGAAGCCGTCAAAACCGTGGCCGACCGTATCGAACATCAGATACAGACCACACGCCAGAAAGCCCGTCGTCAACAGATCGTCTCCAGCGCGCAGCGCAAACTGGACGATGCCCAAGACGAGGCCAACGAGCAGCTGGACGAAGCCCAGAAGCAGATCGACGACAACTGGGCCGAGCTGGAAGCCAACGAAACGACATTGCAAGATAGCCGTACCGAATTGGAGAACAACAGGACAACCATTACCGATGGCGAACGGCAGCTCGCCGATGGACGTGCGCAGATTGCAACGGCCCGTCAACAGATCGCGCAAGGTCGCCAGCAGATAGCCGAAGCGCGCACCCAGCTCGAATCAGGCAAAACGCAGCTCACCTCGGCTCGCAAACAGCTCGATGCGGCGCAAACGGAACTGACCGCCAATCGCACGAAAATCGAACAGGGCATTACCCAAATCGACCAAGGCATGGCGCAAATTGATCAGATGCTGCCCATGATTCAACAGGCCAACAATCTACTGGCGCAACTTGACCCGAATATCGACCTCAACTCACCCACATGGCAGGCCATCAAGCAACTGCTCGCGCGCCTTGGCATTACCCTGCCTGAAGTGCCGTCAATCAGTGAGCTGCGGCAACAGCTGGCCGCCAAGCAAACGGAACTGCAAACGCAGCGAGACAGTCTGACCCAGCAGAAAGCCGATTTGCAGCGCACATTAAACGAAACCATTGCCCCCGCACAATCCACCTTGGACCAGCGGAACGCGCAACTGACCGCCAAGGAACAGGAAGCGGCTGCAGGAGAGGCACAGCTCAATACCAAATCCGCGGAACTCGAAGCGAATGCCGCAACCCTCGAAACCCAGTCGGCGCAACTTGAAGCGCAGGCCGCCCAACTGGCCAGCGGCAAGCAGCAGCTCGAAGAAGGCGAGCGGCAGCTGGAAGAAGGCGAACAACAGCTCGCGGACGGCAAGGCGAAACTGGATGATGCGCAGTCTGAACTCGATGCGAAGCGAAGCGAAGCGGAAAGCGAATTCGCCAAGCAGCAACGGCGCATCGACGATGTGGCCAACGCACGTTGGTATGTGCAGACACGCGCTTCGATCGACGGATTCAGCTCGCTCAAATCAGACGTCAGTTCCATCGAATCCATCGGCCGCGCATTCCCGATTGTGTTCCTGCTGGTCGCCGTGCTCATGAGCCTGACCACCATGACCCGCATGGTCGAGGAAGACCGCGGACTTATCGGCACCTACCTTGGACTCGGCTATGGCGGACTCGCCGTGTCCAGCCGGTATCTGCTGTTCGCGTTGCTCGCCTGCTTGGTCGGCGGCGGCATCGGTCTGCTGGTCGGATTCCTCGGCATCCCGGCATTCCTGATGGTGGTGATTGAGGGACTGTATATATTGCCCGGTGTGCGACTTGAATACGACTGGCTGTACGGCTCGGCCGGCATCGTGCTGTTCGTGGTCGGTGTGGGCGTGGTCACCGCGCTCGCCTGCCGCGAGGAGATACGGCACACGCCCGCCGCGCTGATGCGCCCGAAGGCGCCGAAGGCGGGCGCTCGCATATTGTTGGAGCGGATTCGCCCGGTATGGAGCCGGCTGAACTTCCTCGGCAAAGTCACTGCGCGCAATATCTTCCGATTCAAGTCGCGTTTGATTATGACCGTGGGCGGCGTGGCTGGTTGCACAGCGCTGATTATCTGCGGATTTGCGATTAACGACACCGTCGACACGACTGGCGTCAAGCAATATGAGCAGATCTACCAGTATGACTTGATGGTGGTGGCCAATGACGATGACGCCGCCGCGATGCGCAAGCAGGTGGCACAAGATGGCCGGGCCACCGAAACGCTGAATCTGCGCGTGGATAGCGGCGAGATGAGCAATGCGGCGCAGGAAAGCGAAACCGTGCAGCTGATGACGGTGCCCAACAATTCGTTGAACAAACTGAACGACATGGTCACGCTGGAAGAGGCCGGTGACGATGGGTGGTTCGAGCTGCCCAATATCTTCGGCAAAGCGGGTGGCGGCACTGTAGCGCTGGACGATAGTGGTGTGATTGTGGCGAAGTCCGCAGCCAATTCGTTGGATATTCATGCGGGCGACACCGTCACGTTGAGCAATGGCGGCAGCGGGCGGGCCAAGGTGAAGGTTGCGGCGGTGACGCGCAACCTCATCGGCTCTGATGTGTACATCAGTGAGCGACTGTACGACCAGAAGTTTGCGGCCGACGGTGTGACGTCTTCGGCTTCGGGAGATGGCACTGCCTCGACCTTGACGTGGAACGCGATGCTCGCCAAGCTGAAAGGTTCCGAGACCGAACAGGCCGAATATGCGGATCGGTTGGGCGAGGAATCGTCGGTGCTCAAGGCCGTGAGCTGTGCGCATCTGGCCGCCACGTTTAAGTTCGATTTGATGGGTGCCGTGGTGGCGCTGATTGTGGGGCTCGCCGGCGGCCTGGCGCTGGTGGTGCTGTTTACGTTGGCCAATACGAACGTGTCCGAACGCATCCGCGAGATGGCCACACTGAAGGTGCTGGGCTTCTATGACCGCGAGGTGCACAACTACGTGAACCGCGAGATGATGATATTGACCGGTATGGGTGTGGTGGTTGGTCTGCCGCTTGGCAGGTGGATAGGCGGATTACTGACTGCTGCGTTGAATATGCCGTCGCTGTATTTCGAAGTGGAAGTGCACTGGTACAGCTATGCGATTGCCGTGGTGGCGACGCTGGCGTTCGCGCTGCTGGTGCAGCTGTTCACCAACCCAGTGCTCGATCGCGTAGACCCGGTCAGCTCGCTCAAGTCCGTGGAATAGAGGTAGAAGTTCAATTTGGTGTTGATGAATTGAACTTTTTGGCGGAATATTTACAGTATCATCGCATGTATTCTTGAGCTGAGCGGTTTTCGTGACATATTTCGGTGATACAGTTTGAACTTGTTTTGAACGAGTATCGCGTCTGGTGCGTAACAATCGGGCGGCAGAGAAGAGAAATGAAATCAGTATGGCCGATACGAATGTGAATGGTGGTACACAGCAGGCTACGGGCAAACTCAAGTCTGTCGAAAGCCTGGACCAGACCAACGAGATGGAGCGTGGCCTGAGCAATCGCCACGTACAGTTCATCGCCATTGGCGGCACCATCGGCACCGGCCTGTTCCTGGGCTCGGGCAAGTCAATCTCGCTAACCGGCCCCTCGATCATCTTCGTGTACATTCTGGTCGGTGTCATCATGTTCTTCCTGATGCGCGCCATCGGCGAAATGATGTACCGTGACCCCAGCCAGCACACCTTCATCAATTTCATCACCCGTTACCTTGGCAACGGGTGGGGGCATTTCGCCGGCTGGACGTATTGGGCCGCGCTCGTGCTGCTGGGCATGACCGAGATCACGGCCGTCTCCACGTACTTCATCACCTTCTTCGACACGTTCGGCATCGACCTGACCCATTGGAAATGGCTGATCGAGCTGTGTTTCCTGGTGTCGCTGGTCTCCATCAACCTGATTGCCGTCAAGGTGTTCGGCGAGGTGGAATTCTGGTTCTCGATGATCAAGATCACGCTGATTTGCGCGATGATCGCCACCGCCGTGGTCATGATCGTGATCGGCTACCATTACCCAGCCGTGCAGATTCACGGCGTGGACCACGTGAGCCCGGCCGGCCACGCCGGATTCGACAACCTGTTCGCCAACTTCTCGTTCGCGCCGAACGGTTGGATGGCCTTCCTCATGAGCTTCCAGATGGTGTTCTTCGCCTACGAGATGATTGAATTCGTGGGCGTCACCGTCTCCGAGACCAAGAATCCGCGCAAGGTGCTGCCCAAGGCCATCAACGAGATTATCGTGCGCGTGCTCATCTTCTATGTGGGCGCACTGGTGGCCATCATGTGCATTGTGCCGTGGACCTCGTTCAAGCCGAACAAGGACGGCTCCTTCGCATCCCCGTTCATTATGATGTTCCAGTATGCCGGGCTGAATTGGGCGTCTGCGCTGGTGTTCTTCGTGGTGATTACCGCCGCATCTTCCGCGCTGAACTCGCTGCTGTACTCGGCTGGCCGCCACCTGTACCAGCTGTCCGAGGTGTCGCCGAACCCGACGCTCAACAAGCTCGGTCAGGTGTCCGATCGCAAGGTGCCGGCCCGCGCCATCCTGGTGTCCGCGGCGCTGATACTGCTGTCGCCGATCGTCAACGCCATCCCCGGCGTGTCCGGAGCGTTCGTGCTGTTCTCGTCCGCCAGCTCCGCGGTGTTCCTGTTCATCTACATCCTGACGCTGATGGCACACCGCAAGTACCGTCGCTCCGCTGATTTCATTCCGGACGGGTTCGTCATGCCCGCTTGGAAGGTGCTCAATACGGTGGCAATCGTGTTCTTCGTGTTCATCTACCTGACGTTGTTCCTTGCGGACGATACGCGCAATTCCGCGATTGCCGGCCTGGTGTGGCTTGTGGGCTTCGGTGGATTCTCGATGCTGCGCGAACGCTACCGTAGCCGCGATTTGAAGGCCGCACTGGAACACAAGGAGTGATTGGACGGGCTGATTGGCTGGCGGCTATTAGTTGGGTGGCTGTTGGCTGTTGGCGGCTGACTGGCTAGCGGCCGATAGCCAATGACTGGGCTGATCGTCAGCCAATCGGCTGCCTATAGGTCTCATTGATACATTCGGTCATCCGATTAGTGCATTTGCGCGGACAATTAGTGCATTCGATCATCGGATTAGTACATCAGTGTGCAATTATTAGTACAATTAGCCGCCTAATTAGTACATTAGGACATAAAACAATGTCCTAATGTACTAATTAGATGCTAAAATACGATAAGTGCCATGTCCTAATGTATGAATTATCGCTATGAAGGGCGGAATGCGATGACGCAGGATGAACTTATGCAAGTGCTGCAGGCCGGTGAATCATCTATGGTCGAGTTCAAGCGCTGCAGCGAATTGCCTCATACGGATACTTTTGAGACTGTATGCTCATTCGCCAATCGTTCTGGTGGCAGCATTTATCTTGGCGTTGACGATGACGGTCAAGTGCTCGGCGTCGATTCTAAGCGCGTTAGTGAGATAGAGCGCAACGTTGTCAACGTAGTGTCTAATCGTAAGATGTTCGAACCGGCTCCAATGGTGGAAACGGAACATATCGAGTACGACGAACGGATTATTGTTCGTATTTGGGTAGCTCCGAGTTCTTCGGTTGTGCGGTTCAAGGGCGCAGTGTTTGATCGCATTGCTGATGTGGATACACACATCGAAAGCGATATCCAGATTAGTCAAATGTATATTCGCAAGCAGAACTACTATTCCGAACGGCGAATTTTCCGTTACGTGACTCCGTTTGATTTGCGTCCTGAGCTGATTGCGCGAATGCGGCAGCTGGCGGTCGCTCAGCGAGCTGGGCACCCTTGGGGAACTATGTCTGACGAAGAACTGTTCCGCAGCGCCAAGCTATACGATCGTGATTACACGACCGGCGAAGAGGGCTTTAATCTTGCTGCAGTGCTGCTCTTGGGCAAGGATGAAGTCATTTCCTCGGTTTGCCCAGCGTATATTACTGATGCCGTGGTTCGGCGAGACAATATTGACCGATACGATGACCGACTTATGGTGCGGACCAACTTGTTCGATTCGTACGAGCAACTCCGTGAATTTACTGAGCGGAATCTGCCTGACCGCTTTGTGTTAAAGGGCGATAAGCGAGTGAGCCCGCGTACGATGATCGCCCGTGAATTGGTGGCAAACAGCCTCATGCATCGGGAGTATTCCAGTCCGGTGGTGGCGCGTGTCACCATTGATAATGAATCCATCCGGACGGTTAATGCTTCGCGCTCATTCTTTGAAGGTCGAATGAAGCTGGGCGAGTTCACGCCAATGCCAAAGAATCCGATTATCGCTAATGTGTTTGTGCAGACCGGCATAGCCGAGCAGCTGGGTAGCGGACTGCGGAATCTGATAAGAGCGTCCCGGCAATATACTGAGCGAGAGCCTGAGTTCCGCGATGGTGACATATTCGAGGCGACGATTCCTATTGTTCCTGCGCTGAAGACCGTGGATGGTTCTGGTTTTGCTAGCGTGAGATCTGTAGTTGAGAAAGATGCCGAAGAGGGTGCGAGGCTCATTGGCGGGGAACGTGTGGATGGTAAGAAAGCAGATGCAACCGCATCGGGTGAAATTGATTCGCGGGCAGCGATGCTGTCGGCGATGAATCGACGCTTGACAGAGGTTGACTATGTGACTGTACCTGAACTCGCCAAGATAACAGAGCTCGATAACAGAACAGTCCGCAAATTCCTAAACGGTTTAGTTGCGCAAGGAAAGCTGATTGCTGAAGGCAACACGCGTGGTCGGCGTTATCGGAAGGGATAGCGGGCGCGATATCTCGATGCAGTGGGATTCACTTAAGGGCTACGGCAAATATGATTCGTAGCGATTGGGCCAGCGCAATTCGAATGGCTCATGACTTTGTGCGTCGTTTGTGGTCTCTGAAGTTGTTTGCTGGGTGACGGTTTTGTGATAAAATCGCTCATATCAAAATGTTTGCGTAAACATTTTGGCTGCGCCGAAAGAAGGAGTCGACGTAGGTCATGTATCAGGCAAAGAGGCCGGCTCAGTGAAGCAAAGGCCGATTTTTCCGGTATAAGGCGGACAGCAGGAACACTAAGGAGACCAATGAGGGTACTGAGCAAATCGCTTGCTGCAATGGTTGCGGCGGCAACACTAGTGGGAGGAGGGGCGTTTGCGGTTGCCGGCACTGCGTATGCGGCTGATAACGATGCCATTACCGTGACCCCGAACCCATGGTATGCCAACAGTTTCGATGGCTGGGGCACCTCGCTGGCTTGGTTCGCCAACGCCACCGGCAGCCTCGGCGAGGAATCGGCCATCACCACCAATCTCGGCGATGACGCTTCCAAGGCTAAGGCTGTGGAATACGGCAAACAGCTGCGCGAACAGTTCTACCAGTCCATCTTCGGTGATGAAGGACTGGACCTGAACATGGCCCGCTACAACGTGGGCGGCGGCAATGCCTCCGATGTTGCCTACGGCTACCCATTCATGCGCCAAGGCGCTGCCGTGCCTGGCACGTGGAAAGATGACGCCACCGGCTCCGGCACGTATGGCAATGGCGTAACCACCAAGCAGGCCGACAAAGACAAGCTGGCTGCGGCATTCGACCCGACTGACGACAACCAGTATGACTTCTCCAAGTCCGCCGCCCAAGACTGGTGGATTGAGCGCGGTGCCACCGGCGATAACCCCGACATCACCGACGTAGAGGCCTTCGCCAACTCCGCTCCGTGGTTCCTGACCAACAGCGGTTACGCCACTGGTGGACGCAACTCCGGTAGCAATAATCTTGCAAACCCTGAGAAATTCGCTCAGTACATGGCCAAGAACGTCGAGCACCTCGAAAGCCTTGGCGCAAACGTTGACACGGTCGAGCCGTTCAACGAGTCCGAGACCAGTTACTGGGGCACTCCGGGCGACATGGCTTCGAAGTACACCGATGAGAGCGATGACAACACCAAGCTCATTAACAACTACTGGGATAAGTACTACTCCGACAAAGATAGGTCCGTCACCCCATACTCCAACGCGCTGAAGAAGCCGCAGGAGGGTATGCATGTCAGCAACGCCCAGCAGCAGCAGACGATTACCGCACTCGCTGAGGCGCTCAAGGACAATGATGACACCATCATCGCAGCCACCGATGCCACGAACTCCGCCGACTTCGTCAAGTCGTACAACCAGTACCCGCAGGCGATCAAGGACCTTATCGGCCAGTACAACGTTCACGCCTACTCCGACAGCAACCAGATGCAGTCGCGCGATATCGCTCAGGCAGACGGCAAGAAGCTGTCGATGAGCGAGGTGGACGGCTCCTGGCAGTCCGGCTCCTACAACCCGTACGGTTTCGACAACGCGCTGGGCATGATGAGCAAGATCAGCTCCAACGTCACCCGCCTGCAGTCCAAGGACTTCACCTTCTGGCAGGTGGTCGAGGACCTCTACAACATGCAGATGGGCTCGAATGTGAATCCGGCCGGTGAGAACACCAACTGGGGCACCGTGCTGATTGACTTCGACTGCACCGTGGCTGGCATGGACGGCAAGCTCTACTCCGAGCGCCGCGTGAACAACAACGGCGGTACCACCGATGGACTTGAACCGTGCACGGTTATTGCCAACGCCAAGTACAACGGCGTCAAGGCCATCACCCACTTCATCCACGCGGGCGACAAGGTCATCGCCAACAACGATGAAGACAACAACATGACTGCCACCTCCGACGATGGCAAGACGCAGACCGTCATCCACCGCAACTCCGGCACCTCTGACCAGACCTTCGTCATCGACCTGTCGAAGTACGGCGAGATTGCCGACAACGCTTACGGTGAGCTCTACCTGACCACCGAAACCTCTGCCGAAGACAAGAACGCGGGTGTCGATTCCGCCACTCCGGAAGTCTTCGCCAAGACCAGCAACGTCAAGCAAGCTGAAGGCTCTGTGATGATTGACAAGGCTGCCAAGACCGCTACGGTCACTGTGCCCGCCCGTTCTATCGCCTCCATCCAGCTCACTGGCGTGACCGGCTACGCTAAGGATGCTGCCGTCGAGACCGGCGACACTTACCAGCTCGTTGGTAAGCAGTCCGGCAAGGCCGTGGCTGATACCACTTCTGGTGATTCCGCGCTGTCTCTGGCCAACGTCGCTTCCGATGCCGAGAACGCCAAGAAGCAGACTTGGACCTTTACCCAGATCGAGCAGCCCGCCGACTCCGAGCGCCCTGATCTCAAGGCTTATGTGATTACTAACGCCGAAGGCAAGGTGCTGGTGTCCAAGGATGGCACGAACGCGCTTTCCAACGAAACGGTTGAGGCCGCTAAGTCCGACCCGGCTGCCAAGTGGATTCTCAACACTTCCGATGGTTCGACCTACCAGCTGCTCAATGCCGCGACTAAGACGAACCTCGATGTGGATAACTCTGGTACCACAGTCGGCACGAAGGTTGGCTTGTGGCAGTCACCGAGCGGCACTTCGCCGTCCGCCAACCAGACATGGACTCTACGCAATGTAACGCCGACCAGCCAGAAGACCGTGAACGTGCAGACCGCCGTTAACGAGAAGGCCGCGCTGCCGACCGAAGTCACGCTCTACTACACCTGGGGCGAAGGCAAGGCCACGGTTGCCAACTGGGATACTTCCAAGGTCGATGTGGCCAAGGAAGGCACCTACGAAGCCACCGCTACCGCCACCGATGTGTACGGCAACGAGTTCAATGTCGCCGCTACGGTCTACGTTGGCGCGCTCACCGTTTCCGATCCGGTATCGGCTACAGTGCTGGCCGGCACCAGTGCGAGCGAGGCGAAGGCCGCGCTTGAGGCTGCGCCGGTGTATCTGCACGTCAAGGCATCGCCTGCATTCGAGGGCGATGCGGCTAAGGTTACGTGGAACTTCGATGGGCTTGATACCAAGCTCGCCGATGCCAAGGCTGGCGACAACATTGCCGTGACCGGTACTTACCAGCTGGACGACGCGACCACGATTGCGCTGAAAGGCGCGATCTATGTCACCGCCGCCACGCCTGAGAATGTGGCCGACACTGCTTCCAGCCTGACCGTGACCAACCAGCAGACGGAATACAGCAAGGGCGATCAGTGGAAGAAGCTCACCGATGGTGACACGTCAGCTGAAGCCTGGGTGACGTGGAACTCTGCTGGTGACTATTCCGCCAGCCCGACCGCCACGATTGACTTCGGCTCTGAGTGTGAGCTTAGCAGCGTGACCATTACGTATGGTGACAAGGCTCCGGCTTCCGCCAAGGCCGAGTACACCACTGATGGCGAGACGTGGATGCAATTCGGTAGCGATGTTAAGCCTGCCGCAGGCCAGACGGTGACGTTCAAGGCCGATAAGGGCACAGTGAATGCCACGAAGGTGCGCATTGTGAACACCGTGAACAACGACTACATGAACGCCACCGAAATTCAGGCATTCGTGACGCCGGTTCAGGGTGCTGCGAAGAACATCGCCGCGGCCTCTGGCACGAACTTCTCGGTGAACTTCCAGGAGGGTGCCTCCGCTTCCAAGGCCATCGATGGTGACACTACGTCAAAGGGTTGGTCCACTTGGGCTTCCACCGCCTCGACGGTGGACCCGGTCGCCACGTTCACCTTCGACGAAGCTCAGACCATCACCGAAGTGAAGACCTTCTTCTACTACGATGGTCGTGCGTCTTGGCCGAAGAGCCAGACGCTGGAATACCAGGATGAGGCTGGCGAATGGCATGGAGTCGGTACCAAGGATGGCTGGAAGATACAGGCCGGCGATGCCGGCTCTGGCTCCGACGGCATCACCGCCGCCGACACCCCGACCGTTGACTTCGTGCTCGGCACCCCGGTAAAGGCCAAGGCCATCCGCCTGACTAACACATTGCAGGACACCAAGGTGTACATCAACGTGGCTGAGATCCAGGTGTTCGCACAAGACAGCACGGTACTCACCCCGCAGCCAGCATCCGATGCCACGCTGGGCGACCTGCGTCTTGACGGCGAAACCGTTGAAGGCTTCGACCCGGCCAAGACCGACTACACGGTTGATCTGCCGGTCGACGCCGAGGCAAACCCGGTGCTGCAGGCCTTCGCCACCGACAATGCCGCCGCCGTCAAGGTGACTGGCGACGCGGTTGAGAACGGCAAGCTTGGCGGCAAGGCCGCCATTACGGTGACCTCAGCCGACGAGTCTGAGACGAAGACCTACACGGTGACCTTCAACGCCTTCACTTTGGCTTCGCTCAAGGTGATCGGACCCACGAAGACCGAGTACGCCATCGGCGACAAGCTCGATACCGCCGGTCTGAAGGTGACTGCCGTCTACCAGAGTGGCGACAAGACCAAGGAAGTGCCGGTCGCTCTTGACGACCCGCAGCTTGCGATTGGCTCGTTCGACTCCACCACCGCAGGCAAGAAGGCGATTACCGTCTCCTACCGTGGTGTGACCGCGACCTTCAACGTCACGGTCAAGGCCAACGCAGTCGCCCCTGGCCCTGAAGAACAGAAGCCCGGCAACACCAACAAGCCCGGTGCCACCGGCAACGGCAACAAGAACACGGTGGCCAACACCGGTTCCAGTGTTGCCGCCATCGCTGGCGCTGTCGCTCTGCTGGCCGCTGCCGCGGGTGCACTGTTCATGCTGCGCAAGCGTGCATAGCACCCTCGCGCAGTAATGGGTGAAGGAACAAGCCGGCAATATTGACTATTGCCGGCCGGTTCCTCCGCTCTTTGACCATAATTGGTCCGACAAGTTGAATACTGAGTTTTCAGTATCGGTATATTGATTTGTCGAACCTTTTCTGGCTTCGCGGATAGCGACATAACTGTTTGTTCAAAAAACCGTTATCATCAATCAAGGAACCAAATCAATGAAGATAAACAATAAGGGCAAGGGCGCTCTTATCGCGGCAATTACCGCCGCGGCAACGCTATTGTCATGCGGGCTGGCCGCTGCAAGTGCCAGTGCGGCAGGTGTGGATTACCTGCCTACCATCGGCCAAGTGCCGACATACACCAAGTTCCAGCCCACAGCCGATCCGGGCAAGAACGCTCGCGCTTACTGCCAGCCATATTGGTATGCCAAGAACGCCAATGATAATGGCGGCACACACATCCAAGCGCACGGTGGCCAAGTGGTCAAGGTTGGCGACGCCTACTACTGGTATGGCGAAGACCGTTCTAACGGTTACGACAACAGCCCCGGTGTTCATGCTTATATGTCGACAGATCTATACAACTGGACCGATCTTGGTGTGGCGCTGCGTGCGGTGACCAGCAAATCTCAGTTGACGGATAAGAGCAATGCCGATTACGCCTACTTCGACAAGGCCTACAACCTGACCAAGTCCGACGGCAGTGTGGACGCTGCCAAGGCCGACGCAATCTTCCCGTACCTCAACACCAACCCCGATCAGGATGGTGATGGCGCGGTTGATTCCGTACAGGGCATTTTCGAGCGTCCGAAGATCATCTACAACAAGAAGAACAAGCAATACGTGCTGTGGTGGCATTCCGATGGAAGCACCACGCCGGGCGGTTCCAACTATGCACGTGCACTTGCGGGTGTGGCTGTTTCCGACAATCCGGCGGGCCCGTTCACTATGGTGGGTGCCTATCGTTTGCCTAACCAGAACAATTGGAAAGAAGCCGCAGGTAACCCCAGCTGGGGTGAGAACGGTGACAGCCGCGATATGACTGTGTTCGTGGACCCGAAGGACGACAGTGCCTATGTACTGTATTCTTCCGAAGCCAATGCCACGCTGTACATCGCCAAGCTCAACGATGATTACACCAATGTAGTCAAGACCACGAATGTGGACCAGTCCGAGGGACAAAAGCAGTACTCTGCTGACGGGCAGTACCCATACATTCTTGCAGACGCTACTACGGATGCCCCGGTGCGTGGCGAAGATTTCCAAATCGTCAAACAAAATGGTTCGCTGGAAGCTCCTGCCGTATTCCAATATGACGGGCGTTACAACATCATCGCATCTGGTGCAACCGGCTGGGCCCCGAACAAGCAGACCTACTACACCGCCGACTCCATGCTGGGAAGCTGGACCCGTGGCGTGGAAAAGGACGATGTCAACGAGAACACGTGGTACAACAACATGCCGGAAGGCGCGGATGGTCTGTTGTCTGTGGGCGATACCCGCGGCACTACATTCGGTTCGCAGTCGGCTAGTGTGCTCGCAGTAGACCAGGAGAAAGGTCACTTCATCTACCTTGGTGACCGTTGGGATTCCGGTAAAGCCGATTCCACCTATGTTTGGCTGCCGCTGACCATCGGTGAGAACGGCACCATCGAAATGCACAATCCTGCTCAAGAAGGCGAGCCCGACGGTTGGGATCTGAGCTATTGGGGCAACCATGGTAGCGCCAAGGGCAAGCTGGTCAACTGGACTGTGGAAACCGGCGATGATCTCCCGAAGACCGTGAACACGGGCGGAACCGTTACTCTGCCGGACACCGTCAACGTCAAGGAAGGCGACGATACCATTGCTACCAAGGTGACATGGAATGTGGAAGGCGGTACGGCAGTCAGCAAGTCGACCAAGGCTGCTGGTAACACCTACGCATTCAATGTGCCGGGAACCTACACCATTACGGGCACTCTTGCCGAGAGCAGTAACTTCAATCCGGGCCGTACATTCCGTAGAACCATCGATGTTTCCTGCTCCAACCCGATTTCCGGAAGTTGGAAGGAAGCTCATTGGAAGGGCGGCAGCGCGTGCCAGGTTTCTGCGTCCGGCGGTGCTTATGACTTCACGATTACGGACAACGCCAATCGTGGCGTCTGGACGGATCGCAACGAGGGCAGTGCGGTGTA
>ERZ1673698.571-NODE-571-length-54590-cov-9.270670_pt1 | contig 54590 bp, 88 predicted proteins | sample MGYA00580228_ERZ1673698 | MGnify/ENA primary metagenome ERZ1673698 (study PRJEB41218, sample SAMN15661768) | gut metagenome | host: Homo sapiens | place: Canada: London | collected 2015-08-20/2019-03-30 | study: EMG produced TPA metagenomics assembly of... | reverse complement strand
ATGAACTCTCATAACAAAATAGGCTGAGTAACTTAATACTCAGCCTTTCTTTTTTACAGTTAATCTAGCGAATTGATAATTTAGATAGAAACTTTTTAGAAGTTCATTAACTAATTCTATAAATAGTTCCTTTTTGCTTTTGGATCTGTTGCTTCTATTATACTCTTAAATGGAGTAACCTTAACTATATTTTTAAGTATAACTGGCATTCCTTTATAAGGGCCTCTGTCTATTATAGTAAAAGGAGTTCTATCACCTACATATGAAGCAGGATTAAATAGATTAATAAAACTAGAAGCATTGTCAAACCAATTGAAAGCTGCTGTAGGAGACTTAATTAATGAAATAAATTCAAATGGATTATACATAGTTCTAAATTCAAATGCTGAACGCATTGCTAAGTAAGTAATAGACTAAGTTAACCATGTATCATACTCATCATCTCCATCTACTATAGTAGCCATAGCAAGAGCTACAGTAGTAGAAGCTGCGATGAGTACTAATTCATTTAGAACTCTTCTAACAGCATACTATTCATAATCTTTTAAGTTATTATAGTCTGCTAATAATTGTGTCATAGCAAAATGTCTCTATCCTATAACATTTTTTAAGAATTTACCAGTAGACCTATAATATCCTTCTTCTTCTACTCCTAAATCAAGATTAAACTATTTTTTCTTAAATCTATCATGCAGTGCAGATATCATAAAGTTACGATGTAACACAATATAAGAAGCTATAGAGTTAGCATGTACTGCCGCTTTATCTATTTCTCGTAAAGTACCATCAATTCTCTAAGTAAGTATATTAATCCTATTTCTTACTTCATTCTATAGCTTATCATTAACATACTGTTTATACTTATCCTATATCTTTATATTACCTTCTTTATCTTCTACAAATACATCATATAAAGTTACAGGCAATTGCTCAAATTTAGTACTATTAGAATTAAATTTATTAATATACTACTGTTTAGTCATAAAACCTTCTCCATCTACAAATCTATAACTGTGATATATACTAATAACTGTATGACTCTTAACAGTATAATCAGACTAAGTATAACCTGCAAACCAGAAGTTTTGATTTATAGCTCTTAATACCTGACTCTAGTCTAGTCTATCAAATATTTCTTTGTTATCCTTTACTACTTGATTTAGTTGTAACAAATAAGACAATTTACCTTTAGGTACTGGATTACCAATATTAGCCATCATATCTGGTAACTATCTAGCAAATTCATTAGAAGCAAATTTAAGGTCATTGGTATCAAAGAATCTACCCATTTTGGCTTCTAAAGTAGTATAGGTAGCATCAGTAAAGAAAGAAGTACCAATGGACCACAAGTTACCCGATAGGTTTACTTTAGTAACGAATCCTCGTATTATATCCAATGTTTTACCTATATTTATCTCTTTATCTAATATATTTACTGTAATAGGAGTTTTATTTCTACCATACATTATTCTATCAACCAATAGCTAAGCTTGTTTATATACATTAGCTGAACCTGCTGTTTTTAGTTCTTTCTTAGTTCTAATTTGAATATTCTTTAGAAGATTGAGTAATAATTCAACATCATCCTATTGTTCTACCATATTATTATAATTAGCAGCCATATTATAATAAGCTATTACAGATGCGACAGCGTCTGTTGATATTTCATTGGTATCTTCTAGCATATTTATAAATCTTGTAGGTATTACTTTAATAGGATCGCCATTAGGCATAGTAGTAAAATCATCTACATAATCAGTATCATCTACTCTAGTAACAGCTACATCATCAAATATGTATTTCAAAGCATTTAGTACGCTATCTTTTCTACCTAATACTTGCATAAATCTTGCAGGTATTTGAGGCATTCTACCATCGTCACCAAATGTTAAGAATGATATATACCTATTAGCCTTATTGATGGTATCAGATAAATCGTCATATAATTTCTTTAATTCAGGTTTATCTACTATTTCTTTATATGCTTTAGTATTGTCATAATATTTCTTATTAGGCTATACAGTAGGACCAGCTGGATCCCAGTCCTTATTAAACCAATCTGATTGCCTATCTATAGTAGAGTATCTACTTATTGGAGCATACTCTGTATACTTTTCTAATAATTCATCTTTTGGTTTTAATTCTGTATAATACGAAGCTGGATGCATACGACCTCTACCATCTTCATAATGGTTATTATTAAACCAATCATTATAAGCTTCTGTGCCAGCTTCTCTAGCATTCTAGCTATCTTTATAGTACTGTTCTGTTGGAACTACTTCAGCAATATCACTAAATTTCTTATCAGTATCAATCTATTCTGTCCAAGTATATAGATTAGCAATATCCTAATCTAATTTCAAAAGTTCCCTTTTCTCAGAGTCTGACATTAAATTAGAATCTATTTTACCAGTACGAGGATCTTTGAATAGCTATTGAAATTCTCTACGTTTCTTTATAGCTTCTTTGTATTCTTCAGATTGTTCTACTTTACCTAAACTATCTAACTCATCGTAGAATTCCTAAGTGTACTATTTCTTTAAATTTCTTGATTCCCATAACTATAGTTGAGTAGATCCTTCACCATACTTAGCTACTACTTTTGCTCTATCTCTATTATAGCTTTCTTTATCTGTTTTATACTTTACATGCTATTGAACTATTTCATTAAAGGAATGCAACTCATTAGCTATGGTTAAATCATCTCCTGTTTTTATACTACCATCTAGATTATATCTATTAGATAGTAGAGCTTTTTGTCTACGTAAACTAATTAATGAATTATATTCAGATTCTGATAGTAAGTTATCATATTCTACTCCATCTACTGTAATAGGATCTACTATAGTATTAATATAGTTATTAATCTCATTTATAGCATCCCTAGTTTTCATAGAAAGCATTTTATTTCTAGTTGAATAATACTCTGGCTTATACTTTCTATTAGCTCTATCAGAGTAGAATTTATTAACTCCATCAAACCATTTTCTTTGAATATCTTCATCATCAGGCATTATGTATTGGTCATGCTCATCTTTTTGTATTCCTAATTTACTAGATAAATTATTTAGATATTCCTTCTAATCTCTTTTGAATTGCCCTTTATTGATAGGAGTAACCTTTAATCCAGTATATGTGCCGTCGTCATATTTCTCATATAGTAATTTTTGAACGTCATTACCGTATTTCTCTTTTACTTTATTCAGCTACTTAACTAATTCAGTACCTACCTACAATGTTTCTCTATCTGTCTTATTGACAGTATTCTATAACATATTAGCTATAGTTTGCAATACCATATTATCGCTATTAGTAGCCATACCAAACCAATTCATAAATATATTAGTATCATGTTTAGGATCGTCTAACCATGCTAATACTTTATCTATATAATCTTGTGGTACAGCTCTAGATTGTAGGTATTCTTGTAGAAATTGGTATCCTTTCTCTTTAAGTACATTAGTAAATCTATTGTTTACTATAGTTAATTGCTAAGCTATATTCGCGATATTCTACTTTATTGTTGGGTACTCAGGTAATTCTTTGAATATATCAGTAGTATCTACTGCGTATTGGATCTAATCAATAAGAGGTTTATAGAATCCTAAATAGTCATTAGATAGCTGTCTAATTTGTTTAGCATTAATGTCACCTATTGATTTAGATAAGAATTTAATACTATCTTCTATAGTATCACTTACATGCTGTACGAATTGTAGTATACCTTGTTCAGTTTCAGATTTAGACAATTGTGATATAATAGTAGATATTTGGTTCCATACTTTAGGATTTTTTACATTGTAATGTTTAATAGCATTTAATCTATCTTTTAATCCTTTCTATATCTTGTCATATAGTTTGTCTATCTATTTTTGTTGATTATTGTCTAATTTACTGAATGTTTCACCACTGTATTCCTCATCGTAATGATCAATTGAATGGATACTTATCTCTCCCTGATTAACTTTATCAAGTAAAGACATAGCGTAATCTTGCAAATTAGATATATCTTCGGGTAATTTAGAATAAACAATGAATTTTTTGCCAGTAATTATCCTATTTATTATACCTTTTATAAATATCCACAGTCTCTAGAACTTACTTCTGTCAGTTAATTTTAAATGAGCACGAAATGCTGTGTTTGATAGTACTTCATTTAAAAACTCATCACTCTACTAATCTTTACCTAAACCATATAACACACTCCCTATTTTCTTTCTATATTCAATTTGTAATTCGTCAAGTAAATTTTTAAATTGCTCATTAGTTTCATATTCTTTACGCAAGTAAATATGTAACATTTCATGAGCAACATCTTCGGCGTTTAACTATACCGATGAAGAATTAATTACATCTGAATACAAATATAAGGCAGCTCCAGCTTCGGCTCTAACTCCTTTTTTGTGACCTTTATATATTACAAATGGTCTGTTGACTTTATTTAATTTCTTAAGAAGTTCTTTAGTTTGAGATTTTACTTCATCGTGATTAATAAAGAAGTTTACTACATCTACAGTATCTGCAAATTCTCCTAACTATTCCAATAAAGTATTAGAAGAACCCTATTTAACTTCATTTCTTTTATTGTAAGCTTCAATTAACAGCTCACCATTTTCATCTACTTGTTTAGATAATTCATCTGATAATTGTGTTTTAAAAGCTTCTGTAAAGGTTTCAGCCTTTGCTATAATAGCTTGTTCACGATTATTATCAAACTAGCTTAAAAGGTCTGAAAATAGTTTAGAATCCTCTCCGTTAGGAGCTTTATCTAATCCATTACCTTTATTCTAATCCCAAAGGTAGTAGGCTTTATTTTCGCCTACTACCTCTACTAACTCCTTCCATTCGGGAAGATTTTTATTTGGACAATATTTATTCATATTATAAATTACATATAAATTTGTTAATCAAACCTTCCACTTCTTCTGGAGTAGTTGGATTTTCTTTACGTAACAATTGAGTAAATTCTTCCATTTTATCATCTATACTAGATGCTAAATCTGTATTATCTTTGCTTAATTCGGTCAGGTATTCCTTCATCTTATACAAAAGATCAGCCTCTAACTAAAGAAGATTTTTAGAGTCTTCTTTACTTTCTTCAGCTTCGCTAAGTACTACACCTTGTTCATTATCATCTTTATCATCCTGATCCCATTCAAATTTCATATCCTATTGCTCTTTAGCATAATTCATATTCTAATATGGAGGAAGATCTGTAATCAAATGAATATCAGAATTCTACCAGTTAGGTTTGCTATAATCATCTGCCATATCAGCTAATGCTTCCTGATTTTGTAAAGCTTCAGTGTAATCCCATACACTTTCTTTATTAAAATCAAATTGAGATTCTTTACCGTATTCTACTACAGTATGTCCTCTGTATTTGTATCCTTTCTTAGATACTAATCCATAGATAGGTATATAATTTAAACGTCTGGTTTCTGGATCAGCTGCTTGTTTATAACCTATAAGAGAATATACATGATAATTAGCTGGAGTACGCCCTAAGCCATCATTTATCTTAATATACGGGTAGAATATAGGGAATTTACCTTCTATTAGTTTACCTTTATCATTAACATAAGTCATTGATAACCAATTACTAGGTCTAATAGCAGGTCTATCTGTTTTATCCTATCTTTCTCCTAATATGATATTAGGAACTACGGACTAATCATTTAACGATATAGAATATAATTTGACTCCTTTATTGTTATATAGATCTACTGGTCTTACTAACTTATCATTTTGCCAGTTATTTAAGAATAAGTCATCTCTTACTATAGATTGATCAACTCCATTAGATAATTCATCTAGTTTAGTCTATATGTAGTCAGTATAACCCATTGACATTTTATAACTATTCGGAACATATTGGAAGAATGAGTTCATAGTAGGATTATCCCCTGAAGTAAGGAACGCATATACTACTAAATCTTTAAATAATTGGCTTACTCTAGGTTCTGGGTCATCTATTAATTCTCTCCAGTAGTTTATCAAGTTATTAGCTTGTGATTGATCAGCATCAAGTAAAGATGAAGTATCAATGAAATCTAAACCATTATAATCTATATTGGGTATCAAATAATTTATAAAGTCATTATTTATAGTACCGTCATTATTTAAAAATCTACTTAGTTTGGGATTACCTTTTAGTATTTCATATTTAAAGTTATTGATACGTTTTGCCATTGACATTTTTCCAGTAAACATACTGTGAATATCAATACCATTTTGGTATATAAACTGGTTAAAAAACCCGCTCTTAATTTGAGCTTCCATTCCTGAAATAAGAGCATTAAGTAGTTTAGAATCAGCATTATTCTTTCTACCAAGTAATGATAACATTATGTCTTTCTTACTTAAGAAAGTATCAGTGTTTCTAAGTAATAAGTTCTTGAATATAGAAGTACCAAACGGAATACTGTTTTCTGTCTTTTTAGCAATAAAAGTTTCATTATAGAAACGTTCAATTTCACCATCTGCAAAATTAGCATCCTCTGTCATTGCCCACATACCATTATAGTATGTTTGTTGTTCAGCAAATGTCTTACCAGTTTTCTTAGTATCTACTTTAGAATACTTAACCAAATTAGCCAATGAATCAGCATATGGTTTTAATGCTTTCCAAGCATAATATATACGAACCTATTCTTCGTTAAAGTTACTTATTTCTTCTTTATTTAGCTTGAGTAACTCTCTTGTTCTAGATGTATATTCACCATTTTCTTTCTGATATGTGCTAAATAAGTCTTGATATTCGTTAGCTTTTGAATTTTCATTGCCATTTATAAATTCATATTTTTTCCTATATTTCTTAGTAGGATCATATTTATCAAGTACTGATTCAATTGCTTCATTTTCCAACTGAGTAGGAGTCTTAGTTCTATCTATACCATACTTACCTTTAGTCTTTATTACAGCTTCTGCCATTTCTTTAAGAATGGGTTGAGCAACAAAGTAGAATGTCTGCTTACCTTTACCAGTACGTAACAAGAAAGAAACCATATTGTATGTCCATGAATTAACATTCAATCTTACAATATAAGGGTCTTTAGCAATATCTACGAAACCATTGATCATAGCTGATAACCAGTCAAGTATTCTACCACCTTTCTTCATGCCTGCCACTGGAGTATCGTATATACCACCTATATTCCATATATTTAGAGTATTGGTGAACACATCTCTAACCATGCTAAGTTTAGTAAGCTAAGTAAGAATGTGATGAGCATTATTCAAGGCAAAAGGTCCAATACCAGCCTTACCACCAGTATATTCAGCCTTTCTAGCTTCTTGATATGTAGGTGAATATACTTCAAATGGAGTAGGATGATAACTACTAGGTCCTTCTATATCTCTAAGTACCTCCTTAACATTCTCTGTAGCATTATCAATAGACAATTTAAGAGAGTTAGTATTATCTCTAGTAAGTAATACCTTTAAATATGCTTCCAGCATTTCATTCTTTATAGAATTACGCACTTCGTCATACTTAAGAGAATTACCTTTGTTAAACTTGACACCATTCTTATTATATGCAAATCTAGCTACATACAATTTATCAATATCGAAGTCAGAACCAGTAAGTTTAGTAAAGTCTTCTGGCAACATGATAGTATCACCCATTATTTCAGGGAACACGTCTACAAATCTTAATGGAGATATAGATGCAATTGACTGAGTAGGAATACGATAACCTATCGCATTAGCTTTAGCTTTATCACCAATAATTTCATGATCAATAAGCCACTGTCTAGCTTCTCTATATGTTAAGTTTTCATAATTAGGTATAAAGTATTTAAATAAGTTTATACTTACTACCGAATCCATTGAACCCTCCTCATTTATAGATTTTAATACTCTACCGTCATTTATCATATTTGGTGTTACTACCTTAGTAGAAGTAGCTTCTAGACCTAAAGTAGATCTTTGGATAAATGCTCCACCAGGTATATGAACATCAATAACCTACTTATTGATCATAGAGATAAATCTACTTTCTAACCACTTATTATCTGATAAAGAAGACAAAGGCATTATAAATTTATTATTAGCTGTTTTGAGACCAGATAATACATTATCGTTAGCATCAGATTCTCTAGCATCATCTTCTAACATTTTAGCTAATTTGGTTACATTTACACTACCGTCTTTGTTGAATAATTCATCTTCTAAGTCTTTAACACCCATATCAGATAATTTATTCAAAGCATTCATAATAGTATCCTTAATTTGTCTACCAGTTACCTGTTGACCTTCAATACCATATAAATCATCCATACGTAGATTAGATAGATTTACTTTCATAAACTGAGTACCAGCCATCTATTCTTCATGAGTATGTGGATTAGTCTCTAACTGTTGTCTTAAGTACTTAAACTTCTGAGTATAAGTAACTAAGTTATTAAAGTCATTTAGAGTATTTCCTTCTTCGTTAATTAACTCATCAGTAACTTTAGCACTAAGAACAGTTTGACCATCTCTTAGTTCTATTTCACTATCTTTAGCTACTCTATAGAACTTCATAGGAGATCTAGAACCAGCTTTAACAGCAGAATCAAATAGAACCATATCTACTGGTTTACTTGGGTCTATCATCCTGTCATACAGTGCTTTAATGTCACCTGTAGCTATACTCTTGAATAATGGGAATAGAGCCATCTTATTAAAATAAGGTATACCTAATCCCGGTATTTCGTTGAATCTAGTACCAAATGCCATATACTTCATAGCATTTAGAATAACCTTATTAGCTTCTGCATACAGTTTAGGATCTGAATCCCATAGATTAGCTGTATCTTCATTAGTAAGTATCTCAAATGCTTTCTTTATTTCAGGAGACCATACACCACGCATTCTAAGTAGATCTCTAGTCATATTAGGGCTAATATATACAGCAGCATCCGCTACATTTATACCTTCTTTATAACCTTCTACTTCTACTTTAGCAGCTTGTTTAGCTATCTTAACTGATTCAGGATAGATTTTTTCAATTTCTTGAATACTTAAATCTTTTACCTGATTCCAAGCATCTTCACCTTCTAATTCTTGAATAGTTTCCTTAATATTACCTCTAGTAAATAATCCTTCATATATGTAGTATTGCTTGTCCATTATTTCGTGGTCTTTTAATTCAGCAACTACATATTCATCTCTAATAGGATCATTAAAGAAATCTAGTCTGTTATTCAAACCAGTGGAAGTAAGAGAACCAAGACGTTTGATTTTATCAATAGATACATCTACAGGACCATATTGATCATACTTTACTTTATAGTAAGCAGGAGCTCCACTGAATAACTTTTCTACTTCATTAATAGATATTATACTATTAATTGTATAATCAGCCAACATGTCAAATATAGCATATCCTTCAGCATTAGTCGGATCAAGTTGACTATAAAATGCCTTTCTATTATTCAATTCAACATCATCAAGCAGCTTATTACGCAAACTCCAAATATCATTATTTTCATTGCCTTCAATCAAGCCTAACTCTTTAGCTGTAGCTATCTCCTGTTTAACACGTTCATTGATCAAAGAGCTTAAAAATGCTTTCTGTGTATCTTTAGATAAGTTAAAGAAGTAATCTTTAGCTGTCTAAAGATTTTCTTTAGCTGATTTCATAGGATCATTGAAGCTAACAAAGCCTTTGGATGTTCTGATACCGGTTAACAATAAGAATCTAGCACCATTTCCTTCTAGTTTCTTAGTATGCTTCTTACCATTCTTATCCTTCCAGCTTACTTTATTTGGTGTATGGAAGTTCTTTATTCTTCTAGTAGGTTCTAACCAATCATTATTGATAGTACCGTCTTCATTGTAATGCAATCCTGTTTTCTCATCATAATGAGTTGGATCATCATCTATCTGTCTTAAACACAGTTCTATTTGATTCAATTCATCATAACAATATCCCAGTAAAGTATCCATACTTTGCTCCCCATATTGGATATAAGCACCTTGAGGAGTGGTATTGAACTTTATTCTTTCATGAGGCAACTTAATTCCTCTAATGAAATGGTATGTCTTTTTATCTGCTACTGTAGGGAATATTATTCTATCGTTAAATACAGCTACCATTTTAGCAATATAATCTTCTCTATCAGTAATACCAAAGTAATCTCTACCTACATCTTGTGATGTGGTATCTTTGAAGTTTATTAGAGTTTCTATAGATAGATCTTTATTACCTCTTTTAACTGCATTTAGAATAATAGAATTACCATTGTATACTACAGCATTTAGATTATCAAAAGTATCCTTATCATTTACTATTTCATTAAGTCTGTCTTTTGCAAAGTTATTCTAAGATACCATATAATAGCTATTGCCATCTGGACCATAGCTACTTAGACTCTTATCTGTAGCATGTTGATAAGCATAGTAATTTGCTATTTCCTTAACAAAACCCTATGTATTCCATACCTAAGTAGGTTGTATTACTCCTTCTGGGCTCTCTATATCTTTGATAGTGTTGTCTTTATTAATAGAATTTTTGATACTATCTAATGTTTCTATTAATCTAGGAATACCACCAAATTTAATTCTATTTACTAAGAAAGAATTTAGTAATGTATATTGGTCTGATCTAGGATTACCGTAATCTCCAGACATTAACATTCTATTGAGCGTTGGTTTATCTATACCTACACCTACAGAATTTAACATACGAACAATTATATCCTTTAGATACTCTTGGTTAGCTGCTATATGCAAATCTACATTGTTATCGCCTACTTTTAATATACCTTTATTGTTGGTAAAAGCATTTCTAATTCTGTTAAAATTGTCTATTATAACTCGTAAGGTTTGTTTAGCATTATCTGTAGCAACAATAGCACCTGCTTCATTATATCTATATATACCAGCATTATTGAAAAAGTACTGCGACCATACTTTAGGATAGTTAGCTGCTTTTACATCTACTGTATTGTCTTTTAATTCCATTTTTGTAAGACCAGTATCCGCATCTTCACTAATCTTTACTGTTATATAGTTGTTAATGTCAGAAGTAATTACAGTTTCTATCTTAGTAAGCATAGCTTCAGCTTGTGTAGCTACATTTGTATCTTCACTCAGAGAGTTCTTTACCAAAGTAGTCAATCTAAGTAACAATGCCTGATAGAACGTATCACCATTCTTAGCAAAGAATTGTACTCTATCAATGATATTAGATATAGTTCTGCACCCAGATAAATCTTTCAATATGTTTGTCCAAGCTATATTTGGATCTACAAAACTAGGAAAATGAGTATATTCATCAAACTTAGTTTGCGGAGTACCATCTTTCCCTATTTCATATACAGGTATAGTTTGAAAGAAGAACTTTACTTCAGCGGGAGCATTATCTCTAATAGATATATTCATACCTTCTACAGTATGTTGCCCTATATTTACTCCTTCAGCTCCTTCTTCTATATTAGCTAAAGTATCATTTTCATTTCTATCTATTGATCTAATACCTAATTGCTTTAGTTTAGTAGTAAGCATAGGAAGTATAATAGAGTCAAATTTGTCTACTACTTCATTGATTATATCAGATGGATACTTATAAGCTTGAGCTTGAAGTATAAGTTTAAGTCTGTCAAATTTAGGAGCTTCCTTAGATAAGTCAGAGTAATTAATAGTCTTACCATCTGCAAATGATACTTGGAAGAAAGCATAAGTTAAACTATTTATAATGTCATTTAATTGTTTAACTGTCTGAATATGTTTAAATTTATATCCAGATACTTCCATATTAGCTCCATCACCTTTGTATATTTCTCTGAATCTATCTACATTTTCAGCATTAGGTTTCAAACCATAATACTTACCTCTATTGATCGCTGAGTATACTTTAGCTAATCCATATTGACCAGTTCTAATCCATAATTTGATAAAGTCGTATATTCTTCTAAACCAATTCTTAGTATCAAACCTATAATTACCTGATTCAGTTAACATAAAGTCTTTAAACTGGTCAGCTAATTTTTCATCAATCTGTTTGTCATTTAGACCTTGCTCTCTATACTTCTTATATATCTTATCTCTGTGTTTAGGATCAATTAACAACTGTGATACTCTGTGCCATGCTTCATGATATTGAACACCTTCTGGAGCCTACTCCGAGATCTTTATGGAGTCCTCTGTTACTCTACCTACTACTAAATTACCAGCTTCTGTAACATCTATTATGGATGATACTATTTCAGGAGTAATGCCCAAAGTAGACTATATCCATTCTTTAGTCTATTTTGGATCCATTTTATCCTCCTCATTAATAGCTAGTTTAGATACTTCTTCTTCAGATACTTCCATATTAGGACCTTTTCTACCTTTACCGTCCAATATAGAAAATATTTCATCCAAATCAATAGTAGTCTATTTGCCAGTTTCATCAGGTAGGGTAATACTGCCCATTTTAGTTTCTTCTTGAACTTTTTGTTGTGATTGCTCTACTTTACTTTCTGCATTTTTATCCACTAACATAACATCATCAATGTATATGTTAGCATCTTGCATAGTATCTGCTATATCAGTAAGTAAAATACCTTGCTTTATGTACCAACCAAGTACACTGATGCCATTAGGATAGCTAGAGTCTACCTATTTGTTGCCTTTACTATCTTTAATAATACCGAAATCTTTGTTAGTAAATTCTAAAACATTGGGTATTAGAGTAATCTTATCTACATTATTGTTCTTCAAGAATAAAGCTAAAGGATACAATTTAGGATCTTTTACTTGAGATTGTAAATCACCTCCCAAATAATTAGAGCTTAGACCAGTTTCATCTATATTCCAATGGAAATTATCCATTATATATTTTTTCAGTCTTTCTCTAATCTCAGGTACAGTATTTATATCATTTAAGTTGTACACCTATTGACCTACTACTAACTGATTATCCTCTGCTAAATAGAATTGTTTGTTCATTCTAGCTCTTACTTGTTCAGGAGATAATCTAGTATCATTAGGATTAGTGGCTGTTTGAGGGCCAAAGTTCACTAAGAACTGTAATACATTCTGTGGAGTAACGTTAGTAACAACTCCATTCTTATCAGTATAGAATTGATCCTTAGAAGTAACTAAATCAATAATTAAATCTGCTACTTCAGGTTTATCTTTAAAGTTATCGTAATTAAGAACAACTCCTATCTATGATGTACTGCCATCATCTCTAGAAGTCTTAATCATCCATACTGGCTTACCCATAGGAAAACCCTTAGCTGATATTACTTGGTTTTTAAATCTGATTACACTACCACCTAAACTACCTGTAGTAATGCCTACTTGAGTATTTTCAGGATTAATCTAGTACGGGTCTTTAATGGTTAACCAAGAAGAATCTGTAAGTTTTCTATTTTTAGGACTACCATCTTCATTCTTAAGATTTACAATCTTACCATTTGTTTTTCTAATGGTAGTAGGAACTATTTCTAAGTTAGGATTAGCTTGTACTTGTTTATTAAGTTCTAGAACTTTATTACGTAAAGCACTAAGATTATTTACAATTAGCTATTGGTCATTAAAAGGTAGTCTGTTAAAAGCTCTATTTCCTCTAGCATACAGCCCTTCTATTGTCTTAATACTAGCAATGTATTCTTTACCTTTGTAATTAAATAAAGCGTATATAGCATCTGTAGTAGTACCATCATCTTTAGTATATGGTCTTACTACTATACGTACTCCATTCTTAGTTACTTCTTTAATAAAGTCAGGTTGACCTGTAACTTCTGCAAATTCCTCATTATTAAGGTATTGTTCCATACCTTGGAATTTTTTAGAAGTCCTAATCCATTGACCCTATTCATTCTATTTAGATTCAGTAAGTCTGTAATTTAACTCATGAGAATATGGATCCAGTCTAGAATCATATGTGAGCTCTTCTAACTATCTAGGTTCTGATGTTTGTGTTTCTTCTGGCGTTTGAACTGGCTCTTCTGAAACTTGAGTTGGAGTTTCTAAAGCTTGCTTAGCCTCATCACCAAGCCATCCTCCAAGTATATCACTAAGAGTTGGTACATCTTCTATAGATAAAGGTTCTGTCTTAGTAGCTTCTTCAACTGGAGATACAGGAGTAGCAGTCTCACCAGGAACAGTAGCAGGCTTTTGAGCTTCTTTCTATTTAGTCTGTATGTTCTATTGCTCTCTCTAAGCTATTTCTTCTCTAGCTTCTTGAGCAAGAAGTTTCAATTCTTCAGCTCTAGCTTTTTCTCTATTTTGTAAGTTCTGTGATATTTTCCACTCTCCTGAACTAACAAAATCATTATAAGCTTCTTTTAATAAATTAGAGTCAATTTTATTTTCTATTGATTCTTTCAACTGACTTACTAACTGTTTAGCTTTATCAGAATTACCGTTGTTATATACTTCTTCTTCTAATTGATTTCTAAGATCGTATATTTCCTACCATCTTTCAGCTTCCAGTCCTTCTGCTCTATCCATTTGTGAAGCAGCTACATACTCAGAATAGTTCTTTACATTAGGATGTTGAGATATAAATGATTCACGTAAAGCATCGCTAGCTTGCTTGTAAGCTTGACCAAATTCATTATTTGTGTTCAATACTACTTTACTGTTTCCACTGCTGTCTCTTTCAGTAGTAAAGAATTCGTTCTGAATTTCTTTAGCATTCTGTCTGGCTGACTTTACACCCTCATCTTCCTGTGGTTTTTCCTACTCTTGAACAGGAGCTGGTTCTTGTTTTAAAGGTTCTGGAGTAACTTCTTCTCCTTCTTCTGCTACTTTCTCCTATGTTCTACCAGAATACAAGTCTTCTATATCTTGAACAAAATCATCTTCTTTAGCTTCAGAGTTCTTCCATTTATTTATTTTAGCCATTATAGACTTCTTATCGTCAGAAGACATCAAGTTATTTTCTTCACGTGCTCTAGCTTGATCTAGACCAGAAAGAATTAACTATTCCTGAGCATCAGCTAAATCCTGATGTATAGATGGAACCTAAAAATCAGATTCAGTTAAATTATATTCGCTTAATACTTTCTTAAGTTTATCATAACTGTTTTCTAATGCCTTCTTATCAGTATTTAATAGATTTCTGAAATGAATTACATCTGCTTTAGATGTACGTAGACCAGTATTCTTTTCAAGATCATTGAGTTTAGTACTATTCTACTCATAATCATTTATAAGTCTATTATATACTTCTAATTCAGAATAAAGAGAAATAGCATTTCTTATATCTTCTACAGCTATTTGAGCGCGTTGTTCATCAGATAATTTAGATATTACTTTCTCGATTTGCTTATTTACCTCTTCTCCGTTCAGCAAACTTTGCATCTTATTAGAAGATGCTACAAAATTTTGATCTGCTTCTTCAACTAGCTTATCGTAATGATCTTTTAAAGCTATAAGTATATTGTAATCCTCAGTATTTGGTTCTATACCTAATGCTTCAGCCTACTTTAATGCTGACTCAGATGTAGCTATATTCTTTACTCTATTAGCATTATTTCTTTCAGTCTCTATATCTTCTTGAGTAAGACCATCAATATTAGCAGATTGAAGATTGTCAAATGACTGCATCAAGTTATCCCACTTATTATTAGCAGCCATTTCTGCATATACAATGTCTTTTCTTACTCTATCTTTTTGATCTAGTTTTTCAGCATACAAAGCTGATAGCAATTTATCAGCCTGTAATTGGTCTCTAGTTTGTAAGTAAGTGGTAGCAGCACCTATTCCACCAGTCATTAGACCACCAAGTAATGCACCACCTTTAAAATTCTCTAAGAATTCAGCATCATCAGAATATACTGAATCCCAAGGAGTAATTGCAGCAAATATAGACCTTGCTCCAGAACCAATATTTTTAATAAAACTCTTAGCTAGATTAGGATCTTCTTCAAAGTGTCTATTAATATAGTCCTAACCTTTCATATATTGAGTTCCTTCTTCAGCTCCTTCCATAGCAGAAGATATGAGAATTCTACCACCTAAATCTAATATTGCTTTTCTCTTAGTCTTTTTAGGCAGTTTATCTACACTATCTATACCAAAGCTGGTTATATCGTCTATACGTTCGGCTAATTTACCCTTTAGGAAACCTTTGCCTTTATCGTACTTATTTGCTAAAGTTTTTAATCCTCTTACACTCTTAGCCATTTTACCCAGTGGTACAACTTCTAACATAGTTTGAGTAGCATCCCAAGTAGATAAAGCCATATTGTCGGTATAAAGTGATTTCATACCTTCAAAATTGTTAAGACGTATTTTATCGAACTTAACATTGTTTACTTTTACTTGATTAGTAAGTAATTGATCGTATACGTAATCATCATTATCAATCTATTCTTGAGTATAAGAACCCATTCTTTGCATTTCTGCTTTGGCATCCTTTAATAACTGTTTAGAAATACCACTTTTATTAATCTGATTAAGTACAGCAGATTTATAGTTACTGTATACTTCTCCTTTAGATTCTCTTTCTCTACTTAATAGATTACCTAATACAGATACTCCTGCTCCAGCAATCATACCAGCTGCTGCTCCAATAGGACCAAAACTAGAACCTATAGATGTAGTAGCATATGTAGTTCCAGTAGTAAGTATATCATTAGTAATAGTAGCTGCTGAAGAACCTAATAAACCTGGTAATTTAAACAAATAAGTATCTATATCAGTAAGATCCATACCTGGTTGTTGTGACTTTCTACGATAGTAATCAGATGTTAATTTACTATTGTATTCATCAGCGGTATTTTGAGCAACATCAGCCTAGAATAAGGCAGAACTCTTTTTAGCATACAAAGTATTAGGATCTGCATAAGACCCTGTTGCTTTATCTATCTGTTCAGTTGTCTAACGATCTATTTCACTTAAAGCTGAATTCCAATTTCCATTAATGAAATCAGTTTTCAGCTTTGTATTCAAAGAAGAATCATTTAATTTATCATTTAAGATATTATCATATGCTTCCTTGTTATTAAGAATAGTATCTGATAATTGTTTTACCTACTGTTTTAAGTCTTGGTTATTAGGGTCTTGTCTTAATTGTGGAAGTATGGTATTAATATTACGTACAGCTTGAATATAATTTTTAGCATTTAGAATTGTATTATAATCCTAATCAGCCATTACATAATCACCTAATGCACTATCTCTAATAGCTTCATTTCTTTTGAGATTCCAATCATTAAAAGCATTAGATACCCAATCTGTAACTCCATAATCATCAGGAGCCCCCTCATAAGAGGGGTTCTCCATAGTATGGAAATATTCTTCTATATTAGCTTTAGGAGCCTAGTAAGCATCATATAAAGCTGTTCTCTATCTTATACTATCTATTAATGATGTATCGTATACTTTTCTCTTCATAATTATCAATTATACATTCCTAATGTTTGTAATGCAGAAGTTCCATATTCTTCCTTAGCTTGAGTAGTACCGCCTATACCTGTAGGTGAACCACCTTGCCATCTTTGATTTACTCTTTGCCAAAATTCTGGGGCATTGTTAGTATTTGGTAGTGTTTTGAATATATTCATTTCAAAATATTCGTGTCCATCTTCTCCAACTACCTCTGTAACCTCAGCTGCTTTATATAAATCCTTTAAAGCAGTTCTAGTACTTTGTCTACCAAACGGAGCTACTAAGTTATCTGCAAATCCTCTTGTTAGACCTTTATCACTCCATAAACCAGTACCTAAAGTTTGTTCTATAGTTTCCTTTGGAATTCTTATTTTACCAGATAAAGCAAACGTACCTGGTCCTACTTTTACCATTTTTCCTTCAGGTAAGAACTATACATCAGCTAGATTACCAGATTCTAGTACTTCCTTCAACGGGAAGCTTGTATCTCTACCAATACCAGCTACTCTTTCTGCTTTTCTAGGAGTAGTTTCAGAAGCAATTTGGAATACTGTTTCAGGTAATAGAAAACCTCTGGAATCATTAAATTGGTATACATTCTTAGTAGTGCCATTCTCATCTTTTACTTCTTGTTGTGAACCACCTATACCAGTTAATAAATCATCACTCTCAAGTAAGCTAACATTACCTTTAATCATATCCAAAGCTGAGTTTACACCTTTTAAGTAACCTTGTTTAGAATATTCTTTATTACCGCTTACAGATATAGGAGAGAAGCCGGATACTTTTTGGAATTCATCTCTAAGTACATGTTTATTAGCAAGACCGATCATTTGAGCTTGCAATCTATCAGCTGCATCAGATGCACTTCTGGCTACTATCAAGTCATTATCATTACCTGTAGCTCTATAAGCATTAGAATACTGCCTTGCAGCCTGATTAAGCTACATATATGAGTTCATCATATTATCAATATTCTATACACCTTTCTTAGCATCTTGAGCTATCTTAGTATTTGGATATTTACTTATTAGACCTTCAATATAATTTCTATATTGATCAAATCTAGATCCAATTCTAGATTGTACACTTCTAGTAATAGATTCATTTAAGAAGTCTAATCTAGTAGGATTAGGTCTAATTATTTCGTCTTTACTTGTTCTGCTAGCTGCATGTTTAGCTTGTATTAACCACAATGGATCAACAGTATCTTGATTAACAATTCTATCTCTTTGTGAATCAGCTATCATTCCTACAAAAGCTTCTCTAGCTACAGACTCATTACCGCCAGCAGCTTGTAATGCTTCTTTATAATATTTCTGTCCCTGTGGAGTACTTACCAGATCATTAAATCTAGCGTTTGCTATATCATATAATGTATCATATGTTATACCAGCTCTGTTATACTTAACTCCATCTTTCCATACAGAGCCTAAACTACTAGGCTTAAGATTACTAAAGTAAGGATTAGATAGCTCATCAGCTGTCATGTATCTAACAGGAGTAATATCACTAAATACTCTTTTATTACCTAGTGTATCATACTGAGGAATATTAGAATCATCCCATCCTTCTTTATATTTTCCTTCAGCTTCCATCTTAGCTCTCATCTCCAATCCAGCTCTAAGATTATCTGCACTTTCCTTAAGTAAGGATAAAGAAGAATAATCTGTGCTATTAATTAACGATTGTAAGTTAGCTCTAAAAGAAGCATCCTTCATAGCATCAGGATTATTTGCTATCTAATTGATAGCGTTCTGTACATCTTTTCTATTAATAGTTAAGTTATACCAATTCTAAGTATCTACAGCGGAAGGAGAACGAAATTCTCCAAATTTCTATAGTGCCGTACTAAACTATTTAGCTGCCTCATCTACTGCTGCTTTCTGTGTAGCTCCTATTCTATATAATTCACCAAAGTTAATAGGAACATATGTATTCATTATAGGGGCTTCAGCAGCCTAATCATATCTATTAGCTGTCATTATTTATTACCTCCCTTATTTAACCATTTCTTAAATTGACTCATATCAGCAGAAGTAAATCCAGCTTGCAAGAACGGATCATACAATTTAAGCATAGCGTTATCTCTACTTCTTTGATTACTCATTAACTCTCTATTTTGAGCCCATTGACTTAACTGACTTAAACCAGTTCTGCGAATATTTCTAGCAGTAGCTCTATTGCGAGCATTAAGTTCAGATGCTAAGTTAGTAGCTTGAACCCACTGTTGTCCTAAATTATTCATTGTATTTGCATATTCAGCTCTATACTGATTATTTGCATTACTTTCAGCAGCTCTAGCAGCAGCAATAGCCTTATTGGTAGCAATTGCATTCTGTAATCTAAACGCCATGTCTTGACCAGTGTTAGTTCTTTGTTGACTAGCTGCATAATTGGCTACGTTTCTATTAGTCTCTATATCTCTAAGTAACGGATCAATGTTATATCTACGTCTACTCATAGTATTAGTAATAGCTGTAGCGTAAGGATTATAGTTAGCTGGTACTGCTTCAGGACCACTAGTAAACAAATTAGACATTATAGGAACAAGAGAAGTTACACCACTAATTAAATCATTTAATCCATCTAATCTTACAGGTTCCTCATTAGGATTTGTAATGACTGGTTCTACTGTTGGGCTTACTGCTGTTCTAGTTCTAATATCCTGCGGAGTAGCATCTATACTAAAATCTTCATTAATAGTATCTAAATTTGGGATAATATCTGGAGCAACTACTGATTTAGTAATTCTAGGCATTACTCTAGAAGTAGTCTTAGGAGTTTCTTTAACTACTGCTTTAGGAGCGCTAATAGTTACTTCAGGTAATGTACCAGCATTTACTTCTGATATTCTACCATAATTATCCCAAGGAGCTGTAACGTCACCTCTCATACCCCAAGTACTTCTAACTCTTGGTGTAGGAGCGCTAACTCCCATACTAATTTCACCAGCAAATCTAGGATCTATCATAAAACCTGCGGCATTATAACCAGCTGGAGTATTGTCACCACCTCTAGCAAAACTTTTTAATTCTTTAGTTTTGTTCTTAATGCCTTTCTTAGCTTTAATACTTTCCTGCATAGCAAATAGTTTGTCATGCATTAATTTATTATTCATCTCATTAAGCATATTTGCATTCTAAGCGTATATGTCTTTTCCTTTACTTTTTTTTCTAGTCATTACTTTATCACCTAATTCTGCAAAGGTTTTATTTGTACCAGGCACTTTCAAAGTATTACTTAATATTCTACTTCCTTCTGGTAAGTTTACTAAATTACTATCTGTAGGCTATCCTTGTTCAGGTACTTTACTTACTGAACCATCTGGAGTCTATATTAGTTCTCCATCATCTACATAAGCCAATGATGAAGGAACTTTACCACCGTATTCAAATACATCAGTATCAAACTCTGTGTTATCTTCATTAAACTCATTAGCTAATCTTTCTGTACCAGCTACAGCTTCTCTATTTTGAAATGCGTTCAATCTTATAGCAGCTCTACGTCTTCTAAGTTTCTTATTTCTAAATGCACCTCTTAAGCCAGTACCCAGAGTACCTTCATCAAAGTCAGTAAATGAGGTCATTTCTGCTGCCTTTCCTTTTTTACCTATGAGACCAGCAGCTGCACCAGCTATACCACCTACTAATCCACCTACAGGCCCCCCTATAGTCATACCAAGTTGTGCACCAGATCCTGCTCCTTCTGCAATACCTGCAATAGATTGCATAGTGGCTTCTCCGCCTGTAGTAGCTGTAGATGTCTAAAAAGGACTTGTTAATGTATTTATAGTCCCTGGTATTGCCTAAGTTATACCAGATATATTTCCTATACCAACCTTAGTAGGGTTACTTTTAACTATAAGGTTGCTAGGATTATTAGGAGCAATACCTCTAGATATAGAGGATTGTAATTCCTGCATATTACTTAAAGATACCGGCAAACCAAACTACGCAGCAGGAATCTGTATTTTTCTTTTGTTTTTATTCTTTTTCATATTAAATTCTAGAATATCTATAAGTAGTTGTTATCTAAGGTATCTAAAAAGAATAATCCTTATCTGATTTAAACTTATAATCACAAACCATATATTTACCTCTCATTCTAGCAGGAAATGACATATTGTCTTCTTCCTCGAATTGATCCTATCTTGGAACAGGCATTCTATAAGTATCTTCACGATAGTCAAATACTAAATCTTCTCCTTCTTTATTCGCTACTTGATGTTTAGTGTTGAATTTTATTCCATCTAATATGTCATTAGTTAATATCTTATTATTAGGATCTATAAACTCTCCTTGTAATGCAATATTATCAAATACTTTAGTATATTGAGGGTCTTTGTTTACTATGATTCGCAGTCTTATATCCTTACTTGTATCACCAAATCCTTCTATATCTAATGAATTTATTATATAAAATTCATTATTCTTAGTAGCTACAACCTTATCTCTGAGAGGTAACGTAAAATCTGGATCAAACGTATATAAAGATGTAAATACATTTAGCTTCTCATTATATATCAAAGACTTATTATATAATCTAAACCATACTTCATCATATTTTTTATCATACAATGAATTAGCCCCTTTAGTTTTCTAACTATACATTGTGTTCATATATGATTGTACGTTGCAGTCTTTTGTGATTATACTTATTCCACCTCCTGTAGATTTACATATTTCATTCTTATCCTAGTCATACCAATAAATGCTATTGCTAGAGTTTACTATACTTCTATCATTAATAACTTTAGTACCATTTAAAGTACTTAAGTAATCATATCTATCTAATACACCACCAGTACCTAATACTAACTGACCTACATTATTATCTTGTATCAGCGATCTTTCATTTACAGATAATACTCCAAAAGCATTATTCTACCAAAAGTACAATCTATTAAATATACCTCGTATGTTAGTTATTTCTCCATACTGATAATCTACATCTATGAAATCAGCTGGCTTAAATACAGACCAATTGTCTATATTTTCATTGATAGTTTTAGCCTGCGATACATATACTCTATTAGCTGATTTCACATTAGCTTCATCATATAAACCTCTGGTATTGAATATTTTTCCATCAGGCTGTGCAGAGTATGCGTCATTATATAGATAATAAGGTTTACTTTGCGAATGATATGTACCTAATTGAACGGGTTCTATTTGCAAATATGCATCTACATTATTTGAAGCGCCATTATACGTTCTATTAGTCATTTGTCCCATAGACAATTTCAAATTGATAGTGCTTTCTAATGGTATATATGCTCCAAAATAACGTTTACGTTCAGACCAAGAATCACTGCCAGAAGCTTCATTTCTTTGAAATATCATTTGAGATGGATAATCTAGAATACCGATATAAGTGTCCCCTCCAAAAGCATATACTACAGGATTGTTCGTATCACCATATGATCCCACTGGAATATACGTAGAACTAGTTCTAGCTGAATAAGTATTTCCATTATATGGTATTGTTGGTTTTTTTGCATTAACCACAATTAACGGACAATTATCATTAGCGTGTTCATCACGATAAAACGAAATAGGTTGGATTGAATTTATATCATCGTCTGATACCTATAATATAAGACACGGACCAGCTGGGCCATAAGTAATTACATCTATGTTACTTCCGCCTTCATAAAAATTACTGGCAGTCCAATTAGAATAAGTAATATTACCTATATTGGCTTTGTAAGGTTTTACTCCACCATTTAGTACGGCATTGTATGGTATTATAGCTGGAAGTTTTGCGTCTATTATACTTTGTTCCTTTCCTATAAATTTAGAATTTACTTGAAAATAGAATTTCTATATATAAGCACAGTACCAATCGTCATTATGAATAGCAAATACTTGTGATGCTGAAGCTGACGCATTATTCCCAGAATTATATACTTTAGTACTTTTTCTATTAGTAACATGAGATGTTCCTTCTGGTAAACGCTAAGCTGAGTTATTCATAGCTACCCAGTTTTGCACATTTGTACCTTGCTGATCTGTATCTTGTTTACTGAAATCAGATATAAGAACGGCTTCCTATCTGAGATATATATTGTCTTTAAATAGAGCTTCAGTCTTTTCTCCATTAAAACATACTTCTGGTGATATAAACCTCCAATAATTATCAGTTATATCTTCTTCATCAATTTTTCTTCCAACTACACCTGCTCCAGATCTTTCTATTACTAACCCTCTACGTTTAGTATGTAAAAATGGCATTGGTCTATACTCATTCGTATCTTTATTACTTTCCCCTCTACCTATTTCTCCATTATCACTTGTTTCAACAATTTTATAATTATGTATTGGAGTAATAACACCCTGCGATACAATAGTCCTATCTTTTTCTGTTCTGTCACATCTTACTATTTCATAAGATACTGCATCAATAGGAAAGTTCTTTACTGTAAATTTAATGCCTATAGGTTTTGAGTACCAGTAACTACCAGATTGCGTAAGAAGAGGGGCTGTGACTAAATTAGGCATTCTAATATCTCCTATCCACAATACTGGAGAAGCTATGAATTTACTATTGTAAAATACAATACCAAATCTATATACTTCATCTCGTTGATAACTTTTAAATAACGAAGCTATGATGGGGTCAGCGTAATTTCTTTGTCTATAAGCAGAGGCTATAGGCCTATCGTATATTTTACTTCCATTTAATTCATAAATGGGCATAGAATCTGTGGTAAAACCACTATTTTCAAGACCAACGTTGTTTGCTAAGCCTGTACCAGTAAGAGGTGAATAAGTTTCGTTTAATTCCGTATTAATAAAACTATATGATATATTTAGCCCATTACCTCCAAGCTTATTTCCTTCTCCATACACATATTCTGTAGACTGTGCAAAGCTAGATCTAGCTGCATTATAAGGGTTAATACAATCATGATGTTTTGGAATTTTCCTCATAGCATCGTAATCTGTAATTGAGAAATATTCATAGTCATCAGGATTAGCAGTTTCTAACCTAACGTAATTGTTAGCATTAGCTCTATATACTCTTGCATCGTATTCTACTAGATCATCGTTATCATATATCATTGGTATCCAAGACGTTTCTGTAACATTAGACGCAAATAGTCTGTTCTATAGAGAAGTAATACTGTTACATATAAAAGAATAGCTAGTAAACGCATTAAATTCTTCCTATGTCATAGTGCTTAATGCACTACTACCAGTATCAGTATAACTTATGTAATCTAAATTCGTATCTATTTCAATATCATCTATTACAGAATAAGTAGGAATAGAGTTGTTATCTTCATAGAAGATACGTACTATGTTACATCTATTGAAATCTTTAGTACTGAGTTTTGCTCTTATTGTGCATCCTTTACCGGTATAAGAACCTTTCTAAGACCCTTCGTGATTTACTAATGAAGCATTAATTTCAGAAGCGTCTAAGTGTACTAAATTACTTAAACTAGATAATGAAGTTTGTTGAGAGTGTTTATTATACAATCTATAACAGTATTGAACCATACCAGCTTGAAAGTTACCAGACACAATATCTGTGACTTCAAATGGTGGTAATATTGCATTAGGTATAATATCAATACTATCTGGATTAAGTATATTACCGTCTGCATCTACTAAAGGGTTATCAACATTAGGATACTTTATATACTTATCACTCATAATATTGATTACTTTAATAGATGAGTTTCCATCAGTAAAGTAAGCTTTAATATTGGACTGTGTTTCGTAATTTAATACTATACTTAACTGATTTGAATCAGTTTTTTCACATAGTTTTAATTTACCCTATAATACAACTGTACTAACTAAATTGGGAGAATCAAAATTCTCTATACGGTATATCTTATTATAGCCATCCACTAACTTAGTAACTACTACAGCAATATCATTAATAGTTGCAGTACCTATTATTTCTTCAGTACCTTTAATACCATAATTATACTTTTTAGCACCCTCTACACTCTAAAGAACTCCACTAGTACTAGAATCATCAGTAATGATACGAACATCCTAACCAAATCTATATTGATTACTTGGTAACATACTGGCGGCACTATCAGTGTTCATTCCACCATAAAATGTATTTATTTGAGCTGTATTACTAATCATAATCTATTCTAATTATAAAGTATTTGTTCTTCACCAGTAGTACTAAAGAAAGTATCATGATCATTAAATTCTGGATAAAGCTTATGATAGGTATTTTTAATACTTTCCAGTTCATCTACTCCAGGTAACATAGCTTCAGCATAAGCCTACTTTCTATAGTAGTTCCAGCTAGTCTTCATTTCTAAGTAATCCTACTAAGATATTTGTCCCTTTAGCTTTCTCGGATACATTAATTTTAATGTAACATACCACAATAAAGCTTCTTTATAGGATTCCATATCTGGTATCATAGGCATACCTTCTTCATCAGTAAATATAGCGTAATATTCTATTTTAATAAAACCAGTAGGTATATTAGTCATAATATAGCCAGGTTTAGTCATATACTATAAATCTGCGCTGTACATTGTACTATCGGTATGAGCAAATTTACCATTTACATATCTGTTAGATGGACTAGCTACTGTATATTGATTTACTAAAGCACTTAAAGTATCACGCATATTAGAATCTGAATTAAGTTTATCTAAAGCTTCTCTATCAGATACTAAATTAAATAAGTTCTTTACTAATGGTATTAAACCTGCATCAGGTATAAGCATACATGGTTTATCTACACATTTGTCATGGTATACTCCAAAACTAGATGTAGCTTTTCTCATAGGTAACCAACCACCATTATTACAAAATGAAAATGCTACCTAACCTAACTTATATAGATCACATGGTAAGGAAGCCTAATGACATTTAACGGGTAATATGGTTACCTTATGTTCATACTATTGTATAGCTCCAATCTTAAGTAAACCTTCACAGATCCATTCAGAAATATCTGATATCTTGATTTCCTCTTCCTTTAAATCTAGATCAGAAATAACCTTTGCTAGAACTGTCTTGGAGCTAATCATTCTATTGTTTATCATAATTCTCTATAATCTTTGAGCTTCGCGAAAATTATAGAAGCTAGCGTGCGCTTATTTTCCCTTGAAGCTATAAATTGATATTTACTCTTGTTAGTTAACAGACAATTCTTCTTACACCAATAAAATCTGTACTTAAAATAGCCACTATGATCATTTAGTAAATATACAGGTTTACCTGTTTCCTTAGTAGCTTTCCAATCCCATCTCAAACTCTTACCTGAGAATTCTTTTGGTTGATGCTTTATTATCTATAAAGTACCTAGCCTGCAAGGTAATTTAAATTCTTTGCAGTTCTACATTATTTCATCTCTAATGTACTTAAAATAATCTGTTACTATTGCTTTATATGTCTTTAAATTAACATCATACTAGGTATTAGCATCAATTTGCTATTTATAATTAATATAAAAATCAGCAATAGTATAGCTTTTTCTGTTATATTTTACTCTTTCTCTCATTTGTTACTATATCTATTCTGAGTATCATCTTTAGAGTCATTAGTAACGTCACTAGGAGAAGCTACCATAACTCTCAATTCTTTCTCTAATATCATCTACACAATAGTAGGTATCATAGCTGCTGGTATAGGGTATTCATCATCTGGATTATAACACGGTATATCCTTAGTAGGATCCTAAAGTATTACATCTATACTTATGTATTCTAGCTGATTAGAATCTCCTTCAACATATATTTTGTTATTCTTAACCCAAGCGATATAGTCTTTACATGTAGCTTTTCTATATTTTTGTAATTTAGCTTTAGTATAGCTACCTAACTATATTAGATTACCAAACATATCACGTACAGCTATTACTCCTGGTTTATATCTAAAGTTGATTAAAGTAGGTAGTTCTTTTTCTCCAACGAATACAAATTTACCAGGAACAATCTGTACTCTGTCTAAATGAATGGGTTCTAATGTAGAGACATACGCTTCATCAACATCATAACCCTTATCAATAGCCTACTTTATAAGCATTGCTCTGTAATATACAATCCATAATTCAATCTAATGTCTTGAAATATGTTCTGATTCTGCTATATTGTTATTACGAACAATCTATAAAATATTATCAATAATATTATTAAGACTCATTTTATTAAATATTAACGTTAATACAGAATAAAACGCATTTTAAGGCTTGTAGCAGCATTTTATATATCTTCCCTTACAATCCCTTTAGGGAACTAATAGCTCTTCTTACACAGCCTTAAAATAAAAAAGGTTGATCTTATTGATCAACCTTATTCATTGCATCTTTCATATCCTAAGGTAACATATCTTTCATAGGTGGTGGAACCATCTAATTGGCCTTCCTTATGATATTTTTTAATTCATTTATTTCATTTTGAAGCTCTACTATCTTTGAATTTTCATTAGTAGGCTCATTATGAATTTCAAGTTTATCTAATAGTTGCTGACATTTAGCCATTTCCTCATCACACTTAGCTATGGCTTCTTTTCTTTGTTTATAAGTATCGTACTAGCTACGTACTATATTTATTATTTCCTACTTATTTGTAGATATAGTTAAACCCAATGTACTATCAGTTATAGTAGACTTATTCTCAGGTATAGTGAATTTCTTCGATTCTCCATTACATTGGATAGTTATATCTACTAATTTTTTACGCTATTGATTAGGCATAGGAAACTAACCAGATGGAAACAGAAATCGTAACATATCAAAATCCCTCAAAAACAATAGCAAAAAGAGTAAAATAATACTGCAATATGATAAAAACAATAGTTTAATAAGAGAATGGCCAAGCATTAATGAAATTAAACGTTCGCTTAATTATGATACTGCTAGTATATGGAGATGCTGTAGATATAAACAAAAACAAGCATATAATTATATTTGGAGATATAAGGAGTGTTGATCACTCCTTATTTTTTATCTCCACAACCCTAGTATTGATTACTTTTATAATTGGGTTAGAATTTTTAATAGTATATTTTCTTGTTCTAATTCGTTTCCAATCAAAATGTAAAAAACGTATAAATCCATTTTTGTACTAATTTAAGTATTCTTTTTTTTCTTCTACAAAAATAGTCTATTGATTTTTTAAATCTATTTTGGCTGTTAGGATTGAGTCCTTTCTTTCAACTATGATAGTTGTTAATGGATTAAGCTTTAGTTCTTCTTTAAAATCTATAGCTTCTTTCTTGATTACTGTCTTAACAGAATCTTTAATCTCTGTATTGATTACACTAGCATCGGTTAGATTCTTGTCTTTGATTTTAAGCTCTTTCTGAGTCTATTTCAACTATAATAATAAACTATCATTACTATGGTTTAATTCTTCTATAGTAAGCTATAGTGTTCTGTTATTATTCTAATTATTAGATACTATATCCTAGTAAGTTCTAACATTAGAAGTTATTCTATTTATCTCTGTATCTTTTTTCTATAACTAATTGTGCTAAACAAAAATAGTCGCAATAAGTAAACTGATTAAACCTACTGCGACTACTTTGAAATTCTTTCTGCACCAATTAATTATGCTTAGTATTGGTATCATCTGAAAATTCTTTATCTAAACTGACATCTAAAAACTATTCCCCTTTCTTCTTTATTACTCTCTATAGTAGACCCCATATTTTCCAATTAGGATGTATTCTACCTAAATTCTCAAGTAACTAGAAAAATTCTACCAGAGCTATAGCACCAGCTACAAATTCTACTGCTGGTATTGATATAGAAGTTATAATAAAGGTTTCTATAGTAAATGCTCCACATATGGCAACTATAGAATCTCGTAATTTATAAAATATCTTTGAATATAATCTCCTTGATTGTTCTATTACATTATGATACTTCTTAGCTTTCTTATTAGCTTTACACTCATACATAGAATCAACAATTATAATTCCTGATAAAGCCAATATAGGGACATACACGGGAGAATATAAAGACAATAAACCACCTATAGTGCTAATTGTAACCTTTTCAACACTACTAAACATGTTCTTAAATATTGACATTGTTTGTTCTCCTATCTGATAATAATTCATAGCTAAAAGTCTGATAATGTAATCAAAAAAGTCCTAGAGATTTAAAAGGGGGAAAATCTACTAGGACTGATAATTTGTTTGAGATTTAATATTAAAACGCATAGTTACCGTATAGGTTACCACTTGTAAATAAACAGTATGTTCAACTAATAGCGCTTTTTATCATTTTACGGCTTTGGAGTTTCAAGAGCCTATACTCTAGCAGTAAGACTTGTAATTAGATCATTTAGAATCTTACCTTGAGCTGAGGATAAAGCAGTAGTTGTCGAAGTAGAAGTAAGAACATTTTCAACTACTGTCTTTGACCTATTTATTGCATCATTTGTCTAAGCTATAGTATATACGTCTTTTTTATTTGCTTTCTCATTTATAATGTTTAACAAATGTTCTATTTGAGAATTTTGTGTATTATCTTCCTTATTGTTAATAGGAATCCATTTTTTGCCATCATAAGTTTTTATAACATTACCATTAGCATCTTCAGACAAATCAATCCAATATGTTACTTCCATTGGATTAGGAGCGTAAACAGATGCTAAAAAGTTAGGATTTTCTTGTTTTATCATAATACATGTATTAAATTAAAGTTATGAAATATTTAGCAATAGAACCTAGTACTATAGATGAAATTCCAATTGCTAAGTCTTTTTTGTTCCATTTACCATTATAGTAATGACATCTATCACTATTCTCTTTAACAAACAGCATTAGCAATGATGTACTACTATTAAGTAATAATGCAGTAGTGAAATATACTACTGCCCCAAATATATTATTCTTTATAGAATTCTTCATTATACTACATTTGTAAATTTAATAGTACCTGCAAAGTTAGCTACTTCTTCCATATTTAAGAAGTCTAATTTAACTGCACCAGATACATTATAGGTCTATATCAGGTTCTTGCTGCTTAGAACACATCATATTGTTCTTTACCCAAGATATTTCATATTCTGTTAAAGAACGATTAAATAGAATAATATCACCATGACAACCGATAAACATATTCTTTTCATTAGAACGTAATCTTCCTAAATGTAATTCATCATAATCGGTAATAGAAACAGGACCATGAATAAGACTTTTTCTACCATTATAACTTTTCTTTGTTTGATATACTATATTTTTATCAAATTCAGCAACATCATTAAAAGTTCCAAAAGAATAAGTTCCGTATTCATTCTTTTCATTAAATATTTCAAAACCAAAAGCACCTTTGCCAGCATGTAATATTTTAGATAAAAAACAAGCACGTTGAATATAATTAAACCAAGTTCTATCGGCAATAATAGTATAATCAGTTAGAATAGGTAACCCATAAGCAACAGCGTACATCTTGCCATCGTAGCAAAGCTGGTCGGGGTAGTCGGGGATTTGGGTGATGGTAAAAACACTTGTGCCTGGAGTTAATCTATAACCAATTTGATAATCATTACTAACCTTAATAGATGTAGGTAATTCATTTTCACCCTCTACAATATTAATCTCCTTTCTACCATTTTCAGTTGCATATTGATACTTAAGAACATTATCTCCTAATCCTATTACTTTTATCTTATATGAAGGGATTTCGACTGAATTGGCATATTGAATAAATAGATAATCAGATGTATTAGGAGTAACTTTAACAACATCAGGTTTTACCTCTGTTTGAACTGAACTTTTTCTCCATGATGTAAAATCAACCTTATAAAGCCCCATCCCGCTATTCAGCTTACCCTTACCACCATACAAATAGGCGTGGTTGCCGTTGCCGCTAAAGTCTTTTAGAATAGAAGTGGGTAACTGGGTGATAGTGATGTCACATTCACCGATAAAATCCATCCAAATACAATAAGCTTTATGATTATCTTCCCAATTAATATCATAAATACCATCTTTATCAACTATAAGTGCTCTATATTGACATGTATCATCACCAAATATAACTTTTTGATTATTTATTAATCCTGTTATACGAACTTTGAAATTATAAGGTTTAATGTTCGTATATATCAATGCATTTCTAACAATAACTTCGGTAACGGTTAGAGTTTTAGAAGTAAGATTTCCTACATATTTTTCTGTTTTATTAATCCATGGTTTTTTATGAAAGTCTTCCGTGTATGCTTCAATCACATCATAGTTAGTCAACTTCTGCTTACAATAAGGAGAATACCAAGCAACGATACTTTCCTTAAACCAATCTGGTTGTTCAGGTTCAGGCGTACCAGGTATATACCATTCACCTAATACTACAGCTCCTATATTGGTATATTGGCTAATGCGTATATGTTTACCTTTGAATAAACCAAAATCAACCTAATTAGTATCCTATACTACATTTAATGTAGGAGTTGAAGTTAAGACTTTGGTTAAATCATTTATAATGAGCTATCCAGTAATATTAGCGGGTTCAATATAGGAATCTCCCTTCTCTATATGATACAGTTGAGGAAATACAAAGTATGCCTAAGGATTTATAAATAAAGGCTGATATAGGATTGTTTTCATAGCGCTAGTACTTGTTTACGTAATCTCCCTTCTCTATATGATACGTGTACCCAAGAGAAGTTTGATTCATTAATTAACTGATCAAATGGAAGATTATCCTTAATATAGTTGAATAACTTCTCATTTTCTGTCTTACTACCTACAGTAATATCAGCTGCTTCGCCTAAACAGTTACCTTGTATAGAAACTTTTCCATTTCTTCTAGTAACTAAAGTAGTATTTCTATTGTTTACACACCAAACCCTAGATTTATAGTAAAAGCGATGATAATTATCTTCATTCATTCTACTTTCATCTGTATTTTGAGTTATGTATAAATGAAAGAATTTAGACATAACATTATAATGTCCGCATATATTAACTTCCTTATTAATAAATTCTTTCTTAACGCATCTCATTCCGCATAATATACACATAGCCTGTAGCATATCAATATTATGTTCATCTTTAGAAAATATGGTAATACTAGAATTATTATCTCTGTTGTCAATAGATCCATCAAATTTAGCATAGGTTATAATTAACTATCTTAGGATTTTAGGATCTAACTAAAGAAACCATCTTGGTATTTGCTTCTTAGTTCCTATGATTTCGATAATTTCATTTCCAAAAGTACTATTTATGTAATAATTATATACTCCCGGAGTGCCATTTTTATCGTGTGTTTTACTGTATGATTTAGTATAATACCATCCTAACTATTTTAAAATATCTTCTAGTTCTTGTTTGTCTCTTTCTTTTTTTAAATTAAAGCCGTATCCGTAACTATTTTCTTTCTTACACAAAAAACCATCAGATATTACAGCCATACAAATTCTAAGGATATCTACATCATATGTATTTTTACAATCTGAAATGCCAGCAGTCTTAAATATTCTTCTTTTATTGTGAACATCTTTGGCTAATTCTATATGAAACTATTCATTATTAGTTTTCAATGAATCAAAATATTGCTGCTCTTTTTCAGAAAAAACTCTATCTGTTTTTCTTTTATATTTGTGAAATGGAGTACGAACTACCATTCTATGTTCATCTGTTACTGCATATTGTACATGTTTATTATTAGCATAATATAATACACCGTCATGATTTCTAATAATAATATCATCTATAGGAACTAATTCAATCATTTGAGTCTCTAAATTCATAGAAAATACTTGATCAAATTTTTGAATAGTATCTATATTTCTCCATCCATTATTTGTCAATACTTCTGTATTTTGATCAAAACAATGTTGAGATGTATTAGCACCACCTATCGCTTTATTTAAAGCCTCACAGCGATACCCTGAGTTAACTTTGATAGGTTTACCATACCATTCCCTTAAAGGGTCTAAAACAGCCTCTATTAGCTTCTATAGCTTTAATACCCCTTCCTCTGAAGGAGTATTGTCTATACCGTTAGCTTTTGCTGTAGATGACTTTGTCATTTCCTCAATTGTAAAATATTTCATTATTTCTATTGTTTACTGTGTAATATAAAATACTGATACTAGATAAAGTTCATGTGTTTGTGAGACAGTTAGTAAATAGTTTCCAGCTTGTGCATTTAAATGTTCATCAGGAAAAATCCATTGTGAATTATTGTCTTTAGAATTACCTTCTGAATGAATCATTCTGAATTCTAAATTTGTTTGTGTAATTACATCTATTGGAGTAGTGTCATAATAAGATTTTGTCCATACATCTTTAGGATTAAGTACTACTGTATCATCATTTATCTGTATAGTTTTAGATGCAATGCTACCATTTATTATTACAATGCTCCTTTTATTTCCCAATGGAAAGTCATATGAGAAATGGGGGGGGGTTGGCAGATTAGCAACAAACTCAGCTTTTGTCATACATTCATTGTTAGGTACAACACTGAATCCTTCTGCATTAGCTTCTGCTTTAGTTATTAATTCATTAGTAGGTTCCATAGTAATTTATTTAGCTAAAAGGATTTGCGTCTTGTGACAGATATATATATATGTAGTTTCACCCATAGCTGTAACCGCTATTGTTGCTGCACGTGTCATATTTGTTTGATTATTACTTAAAGGCCTTACACTCAATATTCCTCTATCTAACCTTAACACTTCAAAGAATTGAGTTTGACCGGTAACTTTGGTTGTATAATTATTTGTATAATCCTAAACATTCTCACCAATAGGAAACTTATTAAGAAGATACGTCGTACCGTATCTTAACTGAATATCTCTTTGTGTAGTACTATTATACTACCAATTTTCAGCTAATGAATCAGATGTTAATATTGGCCTTTCAGAGAAATTTAATGTGATAGAAGCCTAATCTGCCAATTCATTTGAATCTGTTGTACAAGCGTGAGTAAGTTTACGGTTTATTTCAGCTCTAGTAGGACATTCATTAGAATGAGGAACACTTAAGTATTGTATATATTTGGTTGGTATTCTATTATAAATTTCTACCCAAGATTGCATTTCCATTCTTCAACTCCTCCACTTGTTTCTTTAAGTCTTCAATTTCTTGCTTAAGTAGTTTAATACCTTCTACTGCTACTACTCCTAACATACAGTAATCTACAGATTTCATACCATCACTGTCTGTATTAACTATTTCAGCAAAGTTATTCTCTAAATCCTATGCAATAGTACCTATTTGATGTTTATCGTGCATATTGAACTCTACGGTAGGTATGTTACATATTTGATCTAACGTATGCTTTAAAGGAGCTATATCAGACTTTAATCTAATGTCAGATTCTTTAAAGAATCCAGATGCATGCACTTCTGCAAAACCTCCGGTCGCTTGACCGTCACCAATATATAGTTTTCCAGCAGATACAGTGTTACCACTACGAGATCTATAATTTAACCATACCCGTTCACCTACTTCTCCATCTACAAAGTTGAATTCATTACCATCGTTTAATACATTTTTGATACTATGCCAATCTGGAAGTAAATCTTCTGAAATAGCAACACAATCTTCATTATTTGGCATTAGTTTGAATGTCATGCGCTTGGAAACAGGACCATTAGTATTATAATAACTAATGTTATATTGGAGATTATATTCTTCTTTTGTATATTCGTAATATGCGTATACATTACTAATTCCAAGGCAATTGACATTTGAAGCGTAACTATGAAATAAATATTTCTAGTGATGTTCAATTATATCCATAACTACTTCTTTCAGTCTATCTGTTGACCCAAAGATGTTGTTTATAAATTCTATTGCCTCTGTACCAGTTGCATTTTTATCCAGAGTTAAATATGAACCATTCGGGACATCAATTACTTTACCATAATTAGAATAATCTCTTTCTCGTATAAGGTCGGGAATTTCAGTAGTTGGACTAATGCTTTGGCTACCCGAACCTGGCGCATATGTGTCAGTATGAAGAATAACTCTTGCTCCATGAGAAGCATAAAAGTGATATTTACCGCCACCTCGTACATAAACATAACATATGTCGTAGTGACTTAAAGTAGATAGACCTCGTACCGGATCAGTATTGGCAAGATTAAAATCTGACAAATGTACAGCAAGTATACTTCTTGAGTTAACTCCCCAGGCATACGGAGCAAATTCCCAAATTTTGCGAACACTAAATCCACGTTCATGTGTAGACCATGACGGTTTTGTACCACTATCTAATGCTACTAGTACTTCTACTCGTATGTTCATTCTTTCTCCAGCAGCAATCGTAACCGGATACCACGTATTTTCATCCAACCCGGAGACGTCAATCTCTGTAAGTTGCATCATGTAGCCAACACTACGAGCGCTTGAAATGCTGTCGTTAACATACTATTTCAAAGACTCAATGTCTGCACTGCCTCCTTGTACTTCTTTATAAGTACCGTTGTCAGATAAGTATTTAGTACCATTACCATTGGTAATAATCTTATCTATTTTGCTTTTATCAGTAGGTACAAGTATACCAGCTTTACTAGCTGTTGCAGAATTAATGTTTATAGTTGTTCCTGATAACGTTCCGTCTACAATAGACGTCTTATCTAAAGATATATTTACACTATCGTTATCACTATCGACAGTAATATCGGTAGCTACCAATTCAGGTATATTATCTACTCTCTACTTTAAAGCATTACCATCTGTAGCACTAAATTTACCATTAAGAGCAGTTTGTGTAGCATTAGATATAGGCTTATTAGCATCAGAAGTATTATCTACGTTACCTAATCCTACTTGATCTTTAGTAACTTCATGAGGATTAGACTTATTATTAATATGTGTTTCTAAATTAGTCTATACAGCATTAATATCAGATGTAATACCAGCTTGATCTTTTAAACCATCTAATTTAGTTTTATCTGACGATGACATCAAACCTGCTTGAGATGTAGTAGCTGAAGTAATAGTAAGAGTATTTCTACTTATTTGCTATGCTTCTTGTCTATAAGTAGTAAATTTTAAAACTGCTTCAGTAGTAGATTGATCTACATTTACTGTATCAGTAATTAGTTTATCGGGTATTCTATTCAATTTATCTGTAGTAGCTTTACCCTTATCTCCAGGATATGCAGTAGAACTAGTTTCACCTAATGCCAATGATTTAGATATTTCTACATAGTCTGTACCTGACCATCTATAAGTTAAATTAGTATCTTGTACTATATATATCTTACCAGATTCGCCAGTACCAGGTAGATTACTAAATGTATCAACTTCTATTACATCATCTACATAAGACGGTAATTGAGCAGATGGAATAATACCACTTTCATTCAAAGAAGCCAAACCATTTGGAGCACCTTTGCTGTTTATAAACTATTGTACTTTACTATTAAGTTCAGATGTATCACCTATAAGAATCCAACTACTTTCTTTAGTATAGTCAGCGCCAGGTGATAATTGATATACTTTACCAGGTCTATCTTTACAGGAAACTAACATACAGTCATATTTCCATATACCTCCCTATTCATCTGTCCAGGTCTCTGGTTTTACTAGATCTGCATATGAATTAACTAACGATCTAGCTTCGAGAGGGGCATCTTTCTTTACTTCAAGATTACCACTAAAATTAAACGTTCCTCTATCTCTCATAATTAAGCAAATGTTATTTTAAATGAAGATGAACCGTTAGTTCCATCATTACGAGTATATACTTTATATTGTACATCAGTGCCTTGTACATTTATAGTTTCAGTAGTAACAGAGAATCTACTAACACTATAGTCTTCATACTTACCACTAAGTGTATTCAACAGCGTAATCTTAGTTACATTGAACTTAGCTGGTATCTTAAATGCGTGTTTATTGCTTGCTGTTTCAGCTACAAATGTAACATCTAATGTTTTATTAGTAGTCAGTCCTAATTTGGCAAATGTTGTAATATTATCCTTATTAGTATAGTAAGGATATACTCCTGTAACATTCAATGTTTTGGAATTAGAAGGAGTTGAGCTAGTCTTAGTAATAGTATCTTTAGCTACTGATTTATGTTCTTCACTAGTCTTACCTAAGTTACTACATGCATAATATACAGGCATAGAAGCAAATGTAGCATTAGCTGTAGGCCCAGTTATATCTACTTTTACTGTATTAGTACCTTCAATAGCTTTAAATGTCTTGCTATTTAAAGTAACCTAAGCAGGATTAGTATTAGCAGTAGCATTCTCTACACTACCATTAGTAGTACGCTTCATAGTATAATTAACTGAATTTAGAGCAGCGTTACTAGCATTAACTGTTATAGTAGTATTAGAAGAATCCTTTGTATTATCATTAGAGGAACTATAACCGTAAGTAAATCCACTATATGTTCTTGCTGTAGTAGACATAGTAGCAGCAGATAATGTAGTCTTCCCAATAGTAACAGTAGCACCTACTTCTACTAAGCCTGTATTACTTAATGTAAATGAAGGAGCTGCAATAGCTGCACTAACTGTACCTTCTTTGAACACAAGATTAGTAGGCCATAATTCTTTAGTAAATAAAGATACAAATAAATCCTACATGCTTGTATCAGGACTAATACTGTTTATACCAGCTTTGTTAAGTAAGTCAGCTAACGGACCACCTGCAACCTGTATAGCCTCTGTAGTCTTTATAGTTTCTGTAGTATCTTCTATTAATTCCTGATAATTACCATTATCAGTTAAATACTTATTACCATCTCCGTCAGTAACTATCTTATCTACTTTTACTTTATCTGTAGCAGACATAACGCCTGCATTACTAGTAGTAGCTGATGGAATAGTTTTACTACCTTGAGCATCACCATCAAACAAACCTGATTCCTGTTTAACGTCATACTCATAGTTGAAAGTAACAGTTGAACCATCTGTAGTAAAGTCTGCAACTTCTCTAATGACGTTATCAGGTAAACTATTAGCTATATCAGCTAAATGCTTACCTTTACCACCATCATACGCAGTACCAGTTACTTCTCCAATAAATAGTCTTTCTGACATAACTACCATATCATTACCATCCCAAAGATGTATGATATTAGTTCTGTTGTACTCATCTAAACCTACTAATACATATACTTTAGATGTAAGTGGGTCTAACATATCCCACTTATTAAAACTTCTAACGTATAGTTTCTTATTTTCTTTGCAGTAGTAAATATCTCCTTCTTTAGCTTGATATAACAGTAAGTCCATTTCTGATACTGTATCTACAAACTTCTATATTTTTATTAAAGCTTGTAGTTCTAAATCACTATCAGATATATCCCCTATATAATCTATTAAGGACTATATACTTAACTTACCATTATGAATGCCATCTTGAAAAGGAATTATTTCTTTACCATTGAGATCTTTCCTTTCGACTAACTGACTTATTCTAATTCCTTTTGTAATCATATTACTTATTCTGTTTTTAATGCATTAATAGCATCTATAATAGCAGGCTTACAGTATTGATTTACAAATTGCATAATAATTTGCATTTCTTCATCTGTATATTCTAGCTCATCTTCAGAATTATATATCTTTAAAGCTAACGAATGAGCTTTAATACCACTACCTACTTCATAAATCAATTCACCTAATTGTTGTCTCGCATCCATACAAATTTTATTTGTTTTTTGGATGTCAGTGTATACTTCCAGTTGTGCAAAATTTATTTTCATAATTAAATAGATCTACTTCTAAGTATTGCATAATATTTGTTTTGTGAATATACTAATAGAAAATCTATAACATCTCCTACATTCACAGTAATACATTCTATTCTATTACCATTATTATCATATAATATAGGTCTATTAGGATCACTGTCATTATTTCCTCTACCCCATATATTGCATTCTTTTGGATTACTACGTGGGTTATAAACAAATGTTACAGGAACGGCCCATTCAACAGTTTGTATGGCTAACTTTGTTTTTACGCTATCAAGATGTGGTAATCCATACCACATACGTCTAACGCTACTACCTATAAATATAGTCCTTGAATACTATTGATACAGTATCTAGTTTTCAGAAGGATCTGTAGCATAACTAAGTTTATAACCTACCACATCTCCATATAATGATAAACTTCCCGAGCCGTATATTGCCATATTACGAATTAAACTACCAGTAATATCAAAGTACAGACCATCATTTATCTATGCAGTACTAAAATCATTAGCATTACTTTTAAAAGAACCAAAGTATGAATAACCTAAAGAATTAGGAGTACCTATTGATGCTTCTCTTTCACCTTCCTTAAACTTTATATAACTAGAGAACAGCTTCATTCCGTTTGTCTCTGTACCACCAAATAGCACACCTGTAATTTCAAGTGACTAAATAGTACCAGATAATGCTTCTATTTCTCCCCTTATGGATGCGTTATTAGCTACCATTCTACCATCTTGTCTAACTAAGAATGGAGCTTTAGATCTATTTTCTTCAGTAGTACCGGCCCATATACGAACAGAATTGTTATCATTACCACCTTCACCAGTAATACCTGCTACTACATGAAAATCATTAGTAGTATTACCAGTTTGATAACCAACTCTTAATGAGTTACCAGTAATAAAGTCTAATTTAGCATTTTTAGCTATAATCAAATCAGTATAAATACTAGCTACATTCTGAGCTAATTCTTCCCAATATTCAACTCCACCGGGAGTACCAGGCTTGTTATCACTAGAAGATAAGTGTTTGCCTTGTCCGTGACCTCTATCTATAGTAGATATACATTTGTATGCTTTATAACCTGTAGAAGTTCCTAAATCTTTAATTAAAGCAATATCTAAGTACCTCAATGGTTGTACTGTTGGAGATACTTCACTTTCATTGCAATATAGTCTACCAGGCCACCATTCAGACCTACGTACTATTAAACCTTCTCCTGTATCACCTTTAGATACCTGCATTAACCAATCCGGATTACTATCGCTAGGTTTAGTATCGGTACCGTTTATATTAACACATAACCATAAGTAACCTAATACACTTACTCTATCATAGTAATCATAGTAAGTGTCTGGTTCCCAAGGTCCTCTATCATTAGCATATCTTATCTCTTCTCCATTTGGCTTTACTTGAGTAATAGTACCGGTAAAGTATACTGAATTAAGATATGCCGAATATCCTCTCATATCGTAACCAAACATATTGAGATTATCAAGATTACCAAATTGCATTGCAATATTCTTAGCCTTCTAATCCCAAGTATTCTAGTTTACTAAGTAACGTGTATAAGTACGAGTTGAGTAACAAGATGTTTGGCGATCTACATTAGTTTTATTACCATATGCAACAAAGTTCATTTGAGCACATGGGTGAAACGTCATATTCCAATAATCATCTACTGGCCTAAGCTTGTAACCAAATTTCTTATTTTGTGCATCTAGTATGTTAGTAACTTCAAAGTAAACAGTATAGAAACCCGCAAACTTTCTATTACCTCTACCATCATCTTCATCGTGTTCAGCATTTTCATCTGTCTTCTCTGAATGATATATACCCATACATAAGTCACCCATTGATACAGCCCCGTATTCTCCTTCTTCTAGTTTCAGTGTAATAACACCTGAATATTCATCTGTTTGTTCTACACTTTCTATTACACCTGCGCCAGGAGCATTCCACTTATCTCCTAATTGAATCTCTACACGATTATATCTCAATTCAGGTACTTCAAGGAATCTACGTAAAGTAAGACTATCAAATTCAGCATGACCATATCTGTCAATCTTACCACCAAATCCTGTAAGACCTGATGCAAAACCTTCTTGACCAAATATTGCTGATTCTTTAAACCATACTTCGTAAGCAGTAGAATCAGGCTTGATCTTACTTAAGAATACATCATCATATATCTCTGTATTCAGGTTCTTATTAGTCCACTTCTATAATTCACTATCCCATGCTAATGCATTGTCATTACGTAAATTATTAATAGATACATCTTGTAAATCAACTAATTTACCAAGTAAGCCAGTAACTACCTTATTAGCAGCAATATTTGACCATCTTTTACCGTCATACTAAAGTAAGTCTAATTTAGCAGCATCTACTATATTAGTATCCTTCATCTACTCAATACGATTCTATAGATTAATTTGAGTTTGTAGACTGCCTATATTATTACGTAATTCTTCTATATCAGATGTATTAGCTGATATATTCTCATTAGACTTATCTAAGTCTGTATCTTTAGCATACTATATTAGACTATCTGATATAGTCTTAATAGATGTAGTATTTTTCTGTACTTGTTCTTCTAATGGAGTCATTTTTCACAAATTAAAAGTTCGTCATAGAATGTTTTTATACCTAAATCTACTCCTAAACTTTGTTCTAGCAGTATTGCTTTATCATCAGTTTCTGAAGTATCCTTCCACATTTCATCCAAAGGATGTACTAACTTGCTTATCAATGCTCTAAGACAATCTATTTGTTCATCTGTAAACTTTAAATCACTTTCTAATAGACGAGCAATATGATTAGCACAAACCCATTTACGTATACAAGGTATACCTTGATTAGAGTTGTACTTAACTTTTAAGTTATACTCTTTACCTATTCTATATATATCATCTATTAGCATAATGAACAAACTCCATTTCTACAAGTTTTATTACAAGCAAAGCAATCGTGATTATTGTAGTAAGTAGTATTAGTATCTAAACATATATTTAACATTCTAGCTAAATCTGTATAATACTGCACTGCATCATCTATAAGATTATTATTAATGGCGTAACTTAATAGATCTTGTTTCAATATGAATAGAACCATTCTATCCATCTATTGATCATCCAAACAAGTACTACAATTCTTACACAATAACTCAACTTCTTTATAGTATATATCAGCCTGATTAAAATAGAACTAACTTGAATTGTCAATTGTAGCTATAAAAGCACTCATACAGAAATCTTCAAGTTTAGTAGAATCTATTACTATGGATAATCTCTATTCGTCTATTTTTACATCAGAACGATAGTCTGTACCTAATACTAACAATTTATATGAATGTTTATCAGGATTTACTGAACTCCTGTTAGAATAGTTATTCAGTGTGTCTATGTATAAATACAAATCTGAATCTACCGAATCAGGTATCTTTGTATCCAGTTCTACTACTATATTATCTTTTACTATTGTTATACCAGTTATCTTCATATTAATACTTTTAAATAAAAAAGGCTACAGGGCTATTTAGCCCCATAGCCCTTGTCAGCACACTGAAACACTATTTTTATTATGCTACAGTTTCACCTTTGATAAATGACTGAATACCTTTATCAACGATACTACCTACCATGCTAGGACAGTATACTTCCGTAGTTAACGGAGTAGTCTTAATATACTGATTATCATTGCTAAGATACAGATTATCATTTTCAATTACTGCATAATCGTATTTAGTACCCTCTACTACTTTACGAGCTTGTTCTACTTCAGGATATGCGCCAGTAAAAACATGACCTTTATAGCCCATGTAGCGTACTTCTGCATCACGAACTTGCTTCCAGAAACCTTTACCAGGATTACCCGGAGTTTTAGCAATAGTGGCACCAGATACTGCTTCTGGCTGATTAGCAAGCAATGCACCAGGAACAGTATGATACAGAGATACTTCCATATCTACTACAGAGTATTCATTCAGAGAATAAACACCTTCATTGTCATCTTTAACCATGGCAGTCAAAGTGAGAACAGCAGCAGCATTCTTAGCCTGAATACGACAATTTTTGTGAGCATTAATCTTCTTTACAAAAGCTTCTGCCAGTTTCTGTGCTTCATTTGATTCAGCGTATACTTCATAAGTATGAGTAAACTGGAAGTTATTAGCTTCAATATCCTTATACAGAACACGAAGTACATATCTATGACCAGCTACTACAGTAGCTTTAGTTAAAGTAACTACTACTTTATCCTGAGTAGGTTCTACATTAGCACCAATTACAGCAGACGGTTTAGAGCTCTTTTGAATTTCATTAGAAAACTCAATATTAGCTTTCTAAGCAACCGTACCGTTAGACATGGTAACATTAATTTTCGGACCTGCTACGCCAACATAAAGTGAACTAGCTTTAGCAGCTTCAGCGGCAGTTTTAAGAATAGCTCTATTCTGATCAAACAAAGCTACTTCACCAGCATTCAAAGCATCAGCAGTAGTATAGCTAGCAGGGCATTTAGTACCGATAAGTACGGTATGAACTGAAGTTATCATATAAATTATTTATTTTAAATTAGACATATTAAGCGCTTCTGTCTATTTTCGCTTACTTTCTACTTTCCTAACTTGTTTAAAAGTTTAATTTCCACGTCAATAAGCGCTTTCTGTTAATGTTATTCCATTGAATTTACTTCATTAGAATATACATTATAATTTGGTAAAGTAGCCAGTATTAACTAAACTGCCAATTTAACTACTTCCATATGAGTATGACTAGGTAAATCTGTATACTCATCAGTAGGATTAGTTTTAAGGTCTACCTTACTTGGTTTTTTTAAGTACTCTATAGTATATTCAGATACTTTATACTGACCATCTGTGTACAAAGTAATTGTATTATCCTATATCAGTCTTATTGGTTTAGCTTTAGTGTACTTTAGATGATACTCTGATAAAGAGTTTTCTTTAATTCTATCTACTGTTTCAATAGTACCTTCTATAGTATCACTATACTTTATTTTGTAGTTACCTAAAGCATCTTTCTCCCAGCAATTATTTATTACTCCATCTGCTGGAGCTATACCTGCTGTATCTCCTAATAATATTACATAATCATCAGGCAAGGTAACTGTGTATTCCACTTGGTTTATTTTAGAAATGTTTGTATCTTTATAAGTGTGCTTAGTAACTAGAGTACGTAAATCGTCAGTGCGCTTTTGGTCCTATTCAAAACCTCTTTGTTTATAATTAAGACCAGAATAGCGTGTCTTCCAGAATTTGTCAATAGCTTCATTAATGAATGATATTATAGTATCAGATGGTAATTTGCCAGCTAAAGATAATTCAGGATTGATTAACTGTAGTCGTCTCTCTACTTCTATTTGTAATTCTCTAGGGCTCATTATTCATTTAAGCTATCAAGTTGTACTTTAGTTTGTGTTCTCTATGACTCTATAGTCTCTAGAGCAATTTCTACAGCTCTGTCTATTACTTCATTAAGTACATAATCGGGTACTTCAGTAATATCTTTGTTATAATCTTTATAACTAATATTTTCAGGATACTTAATATAAGTAATGTCCGCTGTATAGGATTCAGAAGACATACGTATAGGGTCTATATAGATCTTTAAAGTATTGTCTTCTAATACTGCTATAGGAGTTTCAATCCAAGGTATATTGTTATATGTCTGTAAAAACCCCTTAGCTTTTTCATGATCTGTTAATGAACATACTGCTGCTTCACCATTGAAATGAAGCACACAGTCTACATAAAACATTCTTTTAAGCTGTTCTCCATCATTAAAGAAATTAGATAAAGTAAGTACATTAGAATGTGCATAAGGATATACTAATGCCTATGCAGCATCTGTCTTAATTAATTTCTATAGATCAGCAATACGTTTAACAGCACCTTCAAACCCTACTTTTAGAGTATTATTGCCCGTGTATTTGTTACATATTACTTCTATATATGCCTAATTAAGAAATAGATCTATTTCTTCAGGAAGGAATGCAGGGCAGCCACCAAAAGCAACTGCCTCTGAATTCTTATCCATGAGAACTTTAAATGCCTTATGTAAATCAGATATTTTCATTATTTAGATTTAATTTCTCCCATAATGGCAAGCTTAATGTCTTGATTCTTCTTATTATTTAAATAAGCAATTACATCATCTATACCATTACCAATCAGATCTGTACCAAAGAAGTATTGAGTTCTATTCTTACGAATAATATTTTTAGCAATAGCTTCTTCAATAACAAAAGTAATTTCTTTATTTGGGTTATCTACCCACTTCATTATAAACTTATCAGGTGCAGCTTCAATCTGTTCACTAAGCTTAGCTTCAACCATTTCATTAGACAATGTATCAGATTTAATACCATATAGTCTAAGACACTTACGCATATCTTCAATAGACATCTTATCCATTTCTCTATATGCTTCACGTTTGATTTTGTTAATCTTATTAACTTCTTTAGCTTCGCTATCTTTATTGATAATAACATAATCAGTAGAAGATGTAACATTATTCAACCCATCTGCTACTCTCTTATGCTTTTTCAAGAACAAATATTTAAGCTCATCTTCAGGTCTGTCTGTATTCAGAATTAGATCTTTCCTACCAATTTTAATAGCAAATGTATCCCAAAATTTGCTGCCAGGTGAAAGCTATCCTTCTGCATAACCAATTTCTTTTTCTAATCTGGCTGCATCTTCAGCATTTAAGCCAGTATATAAATTACCAGAACGTGTCCAGTATGAACTGATATAGTCATAACATGTAGACCATTTAGTAATACCAGTCCAAGGGTTTGTTTTAATTATTCTAACGATTACTTCCATAATTAATTAATTAGATTGTTCAGTTAGTTCTTCTTTATATTTCCAGATATATTTAGTATTATTCCAAGCTCGTTTATTATTAGGATCTACAGGATTTTGTAGTTGTCTTTGAATACCTCTTCTGTCACATCCTGAAACTCTTGAAGCTTCTATAATAGAAACATATTCTTTTATTAAATTACTTTCTTTATCATATTGGCAAATAGCTTTAGCTACTTTTAAACCATTTTCAACAGCAATTTGTTTTTGTTTTTCCGTTGCTTTTCTATTTTTTCTAGACTCTAAGTCAGCTTTTCTACAAGCTTCAGATATAGTAGGTTTCCAATCAGGATCTTTAGCGAATAAACTAGTAGGAACTGTTTTAGGAATTTCAGGATAATCTTCTTTATACACCCATATATAAGGGTTTACTTTAGAACCGGTTATATTTCTCTGTTTTAAAGCATTTGATAGTGTAGTTACATGAATACCAGTTTTTCTAGATGCTTCGTTTACTCCAGAGTATTCTGCAATAAACTCTCCGTCTTTAGTATATTGTAACACTGGTTTTTTTCTAGTAGCCCCAATTTGTCCAGATTTCCAATAAGCTTCTCTTGCTTCGGTTACTATTTTACCAGCTTCTGATAGTTTAATTCTGGTAGCTTCAGTAACTTCTCTTCCTATAGCCTTTTGACGAATTTTTTCTTTAGTTTCTTCAGATACTATTTTACCAAAAGTTCCGTCTCCTCCTTCTGTCATGTTGTATCCAAATTCATCTTGAAGACTATTATATTCGGAAATATATTGTTGTTCTTTTTTAGTTAGTTCTTCCCAGCTATTTGCAAAATCTATAAGCTCTACTGAGAAGTTTTCTTTGCCATATTTACGTATAGCTCTATGAAGTTTGAAAGGACAGTCGTGCTCGGCACTATAGATATGCTCTTTCCACCGAGCACTTATTCCTTTACTTGTAATTCCAATATATACTTTATTATTTACCTTGTTCGTTATTTTATAAACATCATATGATCGTAACATAATATCTTAAGTTTTGGTTATATCTATATAACGCTAAACTTACCGCAAGGTTACCAATAAATGTATAAAAAAGTTAGAATTAGTCTTCAGCTTCCATGATTAGTTCCCCACACGCACGTGGATCCCTTAACATTATTCCCATTTCTCCAAGGAAGAACACAGTGTAGCCATCCTTACCATTAGATCTCAGTGTATTCTTAGAGTTAGCATAACCAGACGGAGCAACAGCACCACCAGTATACCAAGTTACGAATTCACGATCTTTACGAACTACTTTAACGATATTAGCTTCACCATCACGACGACCCAGATCAAGGAATGTCATACGATATGATTCCAGAGGTTTCAGAGTAACCGGATGCAACTGACGATTATAAGTAGTATCATCATACAACGGGAAGTACTTCAAAGTAAGCTCAATACCATTAGTCATCTTGTAAGTCTTGAACTGACCACCGAACTTCAGGTTATCACCAGAACCAGTTACAAATACAGTATCCATAAGGTTCATAGTAGCTACTTTTTCCTTCAAAATACGGTCAAATTCACGCATACCCATTTCACCAGTCAAAGCAACAAACTTACGTTCGTTAGTACCAAGTACATTATAAGACAGGTCGAACAAGAAATCTTCAAGCAATTCAGCTGTCAATCTAGTATACATACGCTTGTTAGACGGAGCAATCTGTTCCAGCAAACCAGCACCAATAAATACCGGACGACCGTTAGTACCTTTCAAGTTACAAGAACCATCTTTATTTACATTAGATTTCATGTAAACAAGCATACGTTCACATCTCTTATACCACTCACGCAAAGCTAGCCATTCCTGATAGTCAGCCCACAAATAAGATTTCTTACCAGTCTTAGGATCTTGCAATGCAATAGCCATTACTGTAGAGTAAGCAGAACCTGTAATATCGTAGTTAATACGAATAGTAGTCAGGTAGTTACGCATCTTAAAGTGAGTACTATAGTTCAGGATATCACCTTCTTCACTGTATTCCTCAACGGCAGAAGCAAGACGAGATACTTGAGAACCAGCTTTCAAATATTTAGCAGGTATATATGAAGTAGGATTACCATCTGCAATAAAGCAAGTATAAACCCACAAATTACCATCCTGATACGGGGCACCAGCAACACGCAACTGATAATCTTTATTATCAAGTTCAAGAATAGCTGTAGGACCAAACCAGTTTTCTTCTAACCACAGATAAATAGGAGTATTACCTAAACCAGCTGTAGTATTGTCTTCAATAGCAGTACCATTCCATTTAGCATCTCTAATGGTAATAGCTCTATCTGCATCAATCATTACATTCCACTCCCAGTTCGGCTTATCAATAGTCATTACATTACCAAGACCGCCAGTCAGCATGTCAAGGGAAGTATTGTAACCATTATCTTTAGTTCCAAATACATAAGACAACACGGTAGCAACCTGATACGGATTCTATTGCGAAGCTGCTGAAATCTTATTCGTATCAATCAGGTCAGAGAAACGCTTACCTTTGTACAGAACTAAGTTATTAAGAATATTATTATCCATAAAATATTAGTAAATTATAATTTAGTTGTTATTTAATCTACACGCAATTGTCGTGCAAAAGAATCCCACATAGACTCAGTGCTAGTGTTATCCTGTCTTCTAGTCTTTCTACTTACTCCTGTTTTACTTAAGCTATTTTTAAATTTATTAATAGCCGCAGTAGAGCCTTCACTCTTTGCTGCCTTTAGTAAAGTATCACCCTTCATAGTAAAGTAGGCAGACTCGAGTAAGTTTTTCACGCTTTTGGAATAGTCTTTCTGATACTGAGTCTTTCCATCAGCTGTGGGTTTGAATATATATTCTAATAATGCCTATTTATCTTTTTGAGGTATTTTAATTCCACGAATATTATCCATGCCCTTTATTTCTGTCACAACGGAGTTAAAGTAATCCTGTTGACGCTTTTTAAGCTCGTTAGCACTCTTTTCTTGCTCTTCTAATAGCTGTTGTTTCTTCTACTCTCTAATGTCTCTAAGAGCCTCTAACGCGTCCGTAGCCTCATCCTCAAGTAAACCAGCATCTTCGTATTTAGTAAGCTTCTTATCTATTTGCTTATTATTAAAGCCTTTTTCTTTCAAGAACTCCTTAAGTATAAGCTTTTGGTTTACTTCATTGTCCTCAATGTCAAAATCTTCCAGATCCAATTCTCCATCAATTTGGAAATAATCTTTCAAGTTACCACCATTTCTAACAAATTTATCTAGTGCTTCTACTTCTTCACTAGCATACTGTGGTACAGAATTCTCTTCAATTACTTCTTGGAAGTATTCTACTAATTCTTCAGGAGTTTGAGGTATTTCTTCATCCTCATCTAATTCCCAACCCATTTTATCTGATAAAGCTTCAAAGAATGTAGCTACTACATTATCTTCAGTATCATCATCTATCTGATTATCTACATCAATTACAGTATCATCATCTACTTTATCATTCTTATTATCTTTATCATCCTTAGAAGAATTATCATCAGGATCCTATTTATCATCTTTGTCTTCTTTTTTATCCTGTTTAGCATCCTTATCATCATTAGAGCTACCTTTACCTTTTTTAGTAAGAGCTTCTAATTCTTCTTCTGTTAATTCTTCACTTGCTCCATCTATAATATCACTATCATTAATAGATGTATTGTTATTTATTACACTACCTGGCATGAATTCTTCAAATACTTCAAAACCGTTCAATGTGTTCTTATCCATAATTATATATAATTAGATTTGTTATTTTTGATATTCTAAAATACTTTTACAAAAATATTTTAATTGTTCAATAGTTAAATCACTTTTCATTTGATTCACTGCCATACATACTAGTTGAATATTACCCTTAATATAACCTAAACCTGAATCTATTCTATCCACACTTAAGTTAGTGGGAACTCTTCCACTATCAAAGTAGTATGTCATTGGTATTCCAGATAGAGCACACAAACCTTTTTGTTTATCCCAAAGTTCGTGTAGATACTATAGATCTATATCACAATCCATATTTTTCCTATTAGATCTATCTTTTAAACCGTGAAATCTTTCATACTCTATTCTTTTCTTTACGGCGCAAATATGCTTTCTTTTTGCACTCTTTACATCTACTATCTTTTTCTGCTCTAAACCACTTATCAGGGTTTCTATCAAAACAGTCTAAGGGTTTATATTCTTTACACGAATAGCATAAAAGATTACCATTATCGTCAAACTACTTAAATTTACTTCTATATCTTCCTATCATTTCCTTTTCTTTCTACTTTTAGCTATCCTTGAAAAGTTCTAAGCAAATATAGCTCTTCTACGTGTTAAAGGATTCTTACTATGAGTAAGTTCCTCAGTAGTTTTACCTGTTCTTTTCTTCAGAGCATTAAACTTACCTTTATTCTTTTTCTTAATATGAATACCACCATACTTATATGAGGGTATAGGGTAAACCGGTATAATACCTGTATAGTCTATTAGATCATTCATTAGTGTTTAAATAATATTCTTCTAATATTCTATCAAAATATGTCTTTAACTCTTCATAAGAAAAATAATCATCTTTGACAAGAGATTGTAATTCTTCTATGGTAAGATCTTTAGAATATATAGGATCTTTTCTTAAATCAAAAGTAGAATTACAGTTTAAACCTAAATATTCATCATTCCAGAAACTAAATATAGTATCTGTACAATAAACTGGACTAAACGTATCTACATATTTTTGCTATTTTCTTATAGCACTCAAATAAGTTTTTAATTTACTATCTTCTGTAACTGAAACTATCATACTAATATACTATCAGAATTATTACTAGTTGCTGTTATTGGAATCATATTAAAGTCATTAATGAACTATTTACTACTTTTATATGAGTTAAATATTTTCTTCAAATTATCAAAATTAGAATTGAATAATTTCTTTTTAAACGAGTTTAAACTTTCTTTTCCAGTAGGATCTAATAGATTATTCTCTCTTAAATAAGTTCTAAATTCATTCATATGAGATTTAATTTCAGAATCTTTAAGTAAATAGTTTTGTATTTTATTATATGTTTTAGGATACATCTATTTAATTCTATCAGAAGATTCAAATTTATCTCTATTAAATATAGGTCTTATAACTTCACCATCACTATCAAATACTCCTGCCTATCTATCTATTTTGTGTCCCAATTCATGATTAATTAGTCCAACTCTAGGTTTTTTATTAGATATCTAATTATTACTAATAAAAATGTAGTCCGGTATCGCAGGATTAAATGACCCATATGTATCAGGATCCATTGGTTTTATACCAATTTGAGTGATATCGTTGCTATTTTGATATCTTTTTTTAAGTTCATTAGAATACGTTCTAACATAATTGGTTCCGTATTTTCTATCAAAGTTGGCTGCTCTTCTAAAAGCATCCTCATTTTCGATCCAATTATCGTATTCTTTGTTTCTATCTTTTATAGCTTCTTCATATAGCTTTATTCTACTTTCCTTATAAGAATCTGCATTATCTATATAATTCTAAACAGTTTTATCCATTAATTTACTGTTATAGTTCTATTTAGATTTAGGAGAAATTCCTTTATATTTTTTTTCTAAATTGCTTAACAGTCATAGGAACAAAAGGAATCATTGTAGCAGCAGCTAAACCGGCTCCAGTCCAATCTTTTTCTGTAACAGCATTATACACATCTCTAGCAGATAATGCATCTCCTATAGGAGTTATATTAGCAGCATCTTCTAAATCTATAACAGGTTTAAGTCCTTGTTCTTTAGGTCTACCGTCAGGAGTTCTACCTAATTTAGTATTAATAGCTTTAGTAAAGTCATCATCAGGATTACTTACTTCACCTCCTTTTGCATAATTATATGCGAAAGTATTAGTTAGATCTGATATATCCTAAGTAGTAATATCTTTCCATTGATCAGGAATTGTAGCGCCTTTATCTATCATTTCCTATATATCATCAGAACTAAGCTGTCTATTAGGATCAATATAGTAATTACCAGAATCATCCTTTAAAGTCTAATTCTTACCTCTAAAATCCCAAGTCTGTGCATGTTTCTCATTAGCTTGATTTACATAGTCTGAATATTGTGGATCATTACTAGGTATACTTATATTTGGAGTAGAATCTAAAATAGCTGGGTTATTGTCTCCTACTATATGTCCTATACCTTCGTGCCATGTATTTCTAGGAGCTCCATAATATGAATACATATTTGGTACTGCAAATCCTTTAGTACCTTTAGCATTAATAGTTTGTAACTGAGATTTGATATTCTGATCTGTAGGAGTGTAACCCTACGATGTTAAGTTATCTCTCATAGCTTCTGTAGGATTCTTCCAAGTAGCTTTATCTATATCTGCTAGTATTTTATCTAATTTATTTCCTCCTAATTGAGAACTATACTTTGGATTTTTAGCTCTTTCTTTATACCAATTAGTAGCGAATTCTTTCTAGTAAGCATTTTGATTCTACAACATTACATCATAGTCCAATTTGTCTTCTATGATTGATTCTTTTCGTATATCTTTCAATGATTTACGAGCTACTTCTCCACCATCTGCATACACGTTTATAGGACCTTCTTCTTTTGATTTAGTATATACTTTATCTCCAACAAAGTAAGTATTGTAACCTATTTTAGCATCTTCTGCTAATCCTTTCCAGAATGTAGGATGTAAAGATGTTTTTAATATTTCTCCTGTTTGAGGATTTCTAGTAGGCAAATGATAAAATCCGTCATTTTCTAAAATAGGCTAAGCTCCTGATTCATATGCTCCTCGCATATTATATTCAGTATCATCTGTATACTTAAGATTATCAGGTAAACTATTCCTCCAATCCCAATAGCCTTTACCAGGATTATTTTCCCGGTAAGACTTTAGGTTTTGCATTCTCTATTTAAATGCTTGTTTATCCATGTTAATATTTACACGTTTCTAAATATAACTCTAATAAATTAATAAGACTTTTAGGATCAGAAGAATGAGCTCTAAGAGATATCAATGGTTTTTCATCTACCCTTGCTATCTTATCACGTAATAGTAAATGATACTTTAAACCATTTCCATCTAAATCGCAAGTATACCACCAATAACAATTATAGTTATCATTAAGATCTTCAGGGTATTTTTCCTAAAGATATTTTATAGTTTCATTTCTGTCCATAAAATTTTATCTTATCATTTACTACCTTTACCTTTTTTACCACCGGATTTCTTTCCGCCTTTTCCACATGCCATAATTATTCCTCCTTAATTTTATTTTTATAACTACCTATTTTTACATACTTAAACCATGAATAGTGCTTGCGCTCTTTACAATAGTTTAAGTTTTTATCATTATTGTGAGCTTCCTCTTCAAAGCTAACGTCATGATATTTATCGCTTTGTTTATTCCATTTACAGGACAACATTATACATAGGTATTCTATACCATACCATAAGTAAAAAGGAATCCAAAGCATTTCCTACATCTGTTTTAGATGTATCTTTTCATGATTGTATTCATCCGCTGTTACAATAGCGTCATTTCTCTGAAATATAATACCAAAGAAATTCATTAATTTATAACCTTTAAACGGTATGAATTTATTCTTAATTATCTTCATATTACCTCTCTCCTACTACTTTGTTTGCTAAGAATTCTATCTTATCTATCAATACAAAAGTACAATTAAGCTTTTTCATATACCCTTCTTTATGTTGGATTACGTATTTGATACCTCCTTTATCTATTCCTAATGTTCTAGAAGCTTCTCTTAAAGAAGGGTAATATTTTATATCATTACTAAATATACATTTTAAATATATACCTTCTGGTCTATTATTAAAATCAGAATATCTTTTAATAGTACCTTCTGACAGATGCTTTCTCCATTGTTCTTTTTTATCTTCTGGCATATCTGTAAATCTAGGAATTTGATAACCATTCTAATATTTCTATTTCATTGTTTTAGATTGTTTAGGTTTCTTTTTTCCTAAGTTTTTTGTACGAATTTTTTCAATTACTTCAGGAGAAAGTTTTTTTCCTTTGTTAGCTTTACTTATTTTCTACTTAGTCTCTTCAGATAAATGTTTTCCAGCAGATGCTGCCTAAGGATCTATATTATAACCAAATTTTCTATCGGCAGAGTTATAATAATCTATATACTACTGTTCAAGTTTTAAACATTGATCTGGTTCACAATATTCCAGAGGTTCAAATACCAAATATTCTCTATATCTATTCCAAGCGTTTTGTAAATGCTGATTACAGTGTCTATTTGCTTTAAGATTTCGCAAGTGTTCTTTTAACCTACGTTGTACGTCTATAGAACTACCGATATAACGTTTATTTGTTTCTGTATTATATATCTAATAAACTCCAGACATTATTTTTTATTTTTAGATGCTTCTGCATTAGTTTTATTTTTTAAAGCGGTCTTTGCCTTCAATTGCTCTCTCTTGTAAGCTTCTTTATCTTTCTATTTCTGTAATTCCATTTCTTGCTTCATTTTCTGCTTTTCAAGTTCAATCTTCTTATTCTCAATTTCACGTTTCATTTCCATTTCACGCTTCTTATTATTGAACTCAAATTGTTTAGAAGCAATATCAGAATTTACCTTTTGTTGTTCAATAGCTTGCTTACCTATTTCAATTACATCAGGTACTCCCGATCCATCTTGATCCATATTCTCAGCACCTCTATAAGCATTTAATTGAGCAACAGTAATCTTAGTAGCATTATTAGAATCAATTTCATACTTCTTA
>ERZ1673698.569-NODE-569-length-54633-cov-6.637748_pt1 | contig 54633 bp, 45 predicted proteins | sample MGYA00580228_ERZ1673698 | MGnify/ENA primary metagenome ERZ1673698 (study PRJEB41218, sample SAMN15661768) | gut metagenome | host: Homo sapiens | place: Canada: London | collected 2015-08-20/2019-03-30 | study: EMG produced TPA metagenomics assembly of... | reverse complement strand
AGAAGATTGAATATGATTTCAGCAAGTCTCCACAAGAGAATAGTCTTGAAGCCAGAAACAATCTATTGATTGATATGATGTGGGGTGTTCTTACTAATGCTGACACTGCTTCAAAGATGCTTAACCCCGGTGGTTTTGATTATCAGAAGAAGTCTGCAAGAATGATTAATATCCTTCAATCAAGTAGAGAATCTGAACTGAGAAAGGAACTGAATATCCCTGAGAAACAAAGTACTCTTAGTAAGTTAAGTAGTATGGATTTGGAAGAACTTGACAAGTTGGCAAAGAAATTCAAGAAGAAACTTGACCCTCTTAATCCAAGAACTCAGGTTCAACTTCATCAGCAGAATATGACTGGTGCAGCATTGATTGGTATTTATGCCAACCATAATGCAAACCATGCTTTGATGCAACATACTGAATTAGGTCTTGATACTGAGAATGGTTCTTTCTTACTTAATGGTAAGAGACTTACTTCTCTTCATGGTCTGATGAATGACAATAAGGAGTATATCTCAAGGAATAATGCAGGTTTCCTTGCTGCATCTGTGGATAATGTGAAAGACCCTGTACTTGCTTCATTGAATCAGAATACCTTTACTGCTGATGCCTCAATGCTTTTAAGTAGGCTTGGTTATAATCCTATTGAGATTGGTTTGATTATGTCACAACCAATTGTAATGGATATTACCAATACCTATTTCAGAGAAAGTAGAGAGGGTAAAGGAAAGGACACAATCATTGATGAAGTCATTGAAAACTACAAGAAGAGAGCTGCAATGATGGAAGAAGTCACTTATGATAACTACAAGTCCAATAAATTCATGGCAGATGATTTGGCTGATGCCATCATTCTCCAGAAGGAAGTAGAAGAATTAAGTGATAGAAATCAGACTGCTGACTACAGAAAGGTTGAGTTCTATAAGAAACAAGTGGCTGCTGGATTCTTATTTAAGAGAATAATGAATACAGCAGATGCTTTAGGACAGTTGGTTCAAGCTACAAGAGCAGATACTCAAGGTGGTGCAGCAGGTCCTACTATTGCAGATACACAGATTAAGATACAGAAGGTTGATGACTTCCTGACTAATGTAGTGTTAAATGAAAATTCTCCTTTAACTGGTGCAGATGTTATCATGCCATTTAATTTGGATGGTATGTCTATTGACCAGATAAGAGAGAGACTACTTGAGTCTCCACTTCCTTATTTACAGGCATTCTTTAGTCTTGGTATTAACCAGACACAGGAAATGTTCAGTAGGTACTTCCCTCAATTTACTGACTCCTTTAAGGAAATAATTGATGGTAGAGAAGGATTAAGAGGCTTAAGACAACATACTAAGACAGGTAAGTTGAATGCAAAGACACTCAATAATATCTACAATGATTTGTTAGCTTATATTATGTCCAAGACATCATTCTTTGGGCAAGAAGCTAACCTCAGAGCAGATGATAAGGTTACAACCTCTGCTGATAAGAGAAGGGATTTCATCAACAATTTCCCTGATTATTTCAACAGAACATTGAGTGAGAATCCTGAAATAGCTGAACTTGAATTTGTTAAGAGATTAAGAGTAATAAGGGCTAACCAAAACAATCCTGTAGATACAGTAGTATTTAAGAATGTTGGTCAGTTAAGTCCTACTCTTAGAGAAAGATATATGAGAGACTGGCAATCATTGTTATATATGGGTCCAGAATCTCAGGCTTTAGCTCTTAATTTATTTAGATACAGTTATTACAGAAATGGATTTGCATTTGGACCTTCTACTTTCATTCATTTAGCACCAACTGCCATTAGACAGTCTGTTCCAGAGTATATTGATACACTGAGGGGATTGTTGGAAAGTGAGGATGATTACAGTCAATTTATTGACCAGTATATCTATAATCACTTGGATAATAGACAGTTAGTTCCTGAGGTTCCTACAGAGGCTTCTACTTCTTTCACTGATGAACAAGGTGATGCTTTGGATATGGTTAAAATAACCATTGATACTGAATCTAACAGTGGTGATAAGAAGATAGTAAGGAAGAGAGAGGGAATAGGAGAGGAAACAACCTATGACTTCTTTAATTACATAGCAAGAAGATACAAGGGAGGTACAGTATATTATAGGCTTACACAAGCTGATAATGTACAGCCTAATGTAGCTGTGTATGAAAGAATAGACCCACTTGGATTCAAGAACAGTTTCATTGAGTATGAATATGGTAAAGATGTTACTGAAATGAAGTCAGTAATTGATAAGAATGATAGAGACTATACTCCTAATTCAAGGGAGGATATTACAGCCTTTAATGAAGATTCTAATATTGATTATGACAACATGCCAGAATATCTTGACTATGATTTCTCAAGTCTGACTCAGGATATTGCAAGTGAGGCTTTCAGTCAGGTGTATGGTGCTCCACTTGAAGTGAATGAAGGTAAAGCAGATGATATTAATTCTATCAGTCCTAATACTGAGTATGAGGATGCAAACAATGATAAAATCTGTGGTGCAAATACATTATATGAATTATAGATATGGCTAAGAAATGTGCAATAATTCCTCAAGTGAGGAACAGTAAAAATGAGGTAGTAAGCAGCAGGTTATTTAAAGACCTGCTGGCTTATGCCCCTAATAGACAGGAGGCAACAAGAATATACCTCATTACAAAGAGTAGTGACTTTGTTACTAATTGGAATCCAAGACTACAAATGGATGAAAATGGTGAACCTACTCTTAGTAGTCTCTTGAAGAAAACTAATCTAAGAAGTATCATTGATGAACAAAAGATTTTAAGAAATCTTAATGAAGAGATTGGTCATTACCACAAGACAGGTAGAACTAAACTTTATTTGAACAATGATGGAAACTATAGAATGTTAGTCCAAAAGGCTATTCAATTCAATACTCAATCAGAGTTTAGAGAAGACTATGTTGCCAGTGTTGAGAAGGTATGGGATAATGAAAGTAATAGGGTTTATATCAGTCCTTTTGTCAGAGTAAGAAATAAGATGAATAGCATCGAAGCTAATAATATGCAGTATAATGAAAACTTAAACAATAGATTAAGGGAGATATTATCTGCTAATGGTATTGGAATAGGTGCTCTTACAGACTTGGAACAGAGAAGAGGAGTAGCTGGTGTAACTGACTTTAGTCAAGCCAAAGATGCTGCAACAGGTATAATTGAATTGATTAGACTTGCTGATGGTATTAAAGGGGAAAGAGCATTACCTGAGGAATTTGCTCACTTTGCTATTGAGGCAATGGGTGATAACCCTCTTATTAATAGGTTGGTTAATCACTTGGCTAATAATAGCTTAGTAGGTGAAATATTAGGTGATGATTATGCTACTTATGATACCTTATATAAGGGTGATGAATCAAAGTTAGCCAGAGAAGCTGCTGGTAAGTTACTTGCCAAGCACTTATTACAGTCTGAACCTGTTCCTTCTTCATCTTATAAATCCCTTCTGGAGAGGTTTATCAATGCTGTAAAAAATTTCTTTAGAGGATTAGGGGCTTCACAGTTCCAAAAAGCAATGCTTGAAGCAGAGAGTAGCTTTAGTAAGTTGGCTGGTGACATTCTCACTGGACAAATGGATGAAGCTATCAATGTTGAGAATATAGCCACTTCTGAGGCTTTCTATTCTACTACTGAAAGGGTAGATAGAGATAAGGTTCTGTTACAGAAGATTATAGACAATGAGTTAAAGAGACTCAAGATTTATGAAAAGAGAAATCCTAACAGTCAATTTAGTGCCAATCAAAGGCTATTAATAGACAGGTTAGAGCTTGAATTAGCTGATAATAGTGAGATTGAAGGTATCTATATGTTCCTTGATAATGCACTTGAAGAACTAAGGAAAGTAAGTAGTAGACTTGAGGTATTGAGAAATACTCCTGCAACCAATCTTAATGAAAGGGCTGGAGTACTCAGAGACATCAGAAACTATATGTACAGTTATAAGAGGATAGCTGATTCTGTAAGAGAGGCTCTCAGAGAGGAAGAGAAGTCCACAGACAATAGATATGGTCAAAGGGTAAGAGTTGCATTGGATAATGTTACTACAATGCTTAATGACCTTGCAGTGGACTATAATACAATCTCTATGCCTTTGTTTGTTGATTTTATCAAGCCCTTTGTAGGAGACAACCTTGTGGTTCCTTTTGGGAAGTATAAGGGAAAGACTCTTAATGCTGAGGAGTTGATTAAAGTAGCTGATGAAGATATATCATTCTTTGACAGATGGCTGGATAGTATGGCTGATTCTTCTGATTATATGTTGAAGATTATGGACCAAGCTGTTAAAAAGAGCAAGGAACAAGCCAGATTGAAAACTATTGATATTCAGAAAGAACTACAAGCTGCCACTATTAAACTTGAACAGGCTGGTGTGAAAGACACTGAGTGGATGTTTGAGAGAGATAGTAAAGGTAATCTGAGTGGTAACTACATAAGTGAGATTAATCATGCTCTATTCAGAGAAAGAATGAGAACTATGTTCCAAAGTCTCAATGAAAAGTATGGCAGAAATCCTGTGGGAGAAAATGCTGATAAGTACAATGAAGAGAGACAGAACTGGTTTAATGCCAATATGGAGACTGTAGATGGTGTCAGACAACCTAAGAAATCCATTTATGAAAGTATGGAGTTCAGAAGGCTTAATAAAGCTCAGAGAGAATATTATACTACTGTAATGGATATTAAAGCTAAACTTGATGCCCTGCTTCCTGATAAGTACACAAAGCTGAATAGTGCTGTGAAGATTAGGAAAGACTTGGTTGAGAGGGTTAAAAGCTCCGAGAGTGTAAAATCAGGTGCTCAACAAGTTTGGAAAAGTATCAAGGATAATTTCATTAGGAGAACTGATGATACAGACTTTGGAGATAAAGCAACTGTAAAAGACTTTGAAGATAGAGAGGTACAAATGTTACCTATCTACTTTACTAAGCTCAAGAAGGGAGAAAGTGCTAATGACTTATCTACTGATATAGTAGGTACTCTTACAGCTTATGCAGCTATGGCAAATGACTTTGATGAAATGAATAAAGTCATTGATGTTCTTGAGGTAGGTAGAGATATGTTGAGGGAAAGACAGATTACTCAAACTTCTGGTGGTAAACCAATGGTTGAGAAGTTTAAGGCAGTAGGTAGAAAGGTTGAGAGTAAATTAACCAAGACAGGAGATAAGTCAAGGTTTATGGAAAGACTGAATGACTTCTTTGAAATGCAGGTATATGGTAGATATATGGCAGATGAAGGTACATTTGGTAAGACTAATATTGATAAGGGTAAGGTTGCTAACTTTATTAATAGAATGACCTCAATGAATAACCTTGCTTTGAATGTGTTATCTGGTGTTTCCAATGTGGCTACTGGTAAGGTGATGATGAGAATTGAATCTATGTCTGGAGAGTTCTTCAATGAAAAGAATACACTAAAGGCTGATAGAAACTATGGTAAGGAACTTCCATCATTCTTAGCTCAGTTAGGTGATAGAGTAAAGACTAATAAGTTAGCTTTATGGGATGAATTATTCAATGTAATGCAGGAATATGAGCAGGATACAAGAGAAGTCAACTTTGACAGGAAGACTTGGTTCAGTAGAATGTTTGGAACCTCAGCACTCTTCTTTATGAATAATGCTGGTGAACACTGGATGCAGAATAGAACTTCCTTAGCACTTGCTGATGCTTACAAAATGAAGGCTCCAAATGGCAAGATAGTAAGCCTGTGGGACTCTTTTGAGGTTGTACCATTAGATAGTAGTAATAAGAAGTTGGGTGCTAAATTACAGCTAAAACAAGGTTATACTAAGGCTGATGGTTCAGCTTTCACACAGGAAGATATAATCAAGTTCAGTAGAAAAAGTGCAGCTATTAATCAAAGAATGCACGGTATTTACAATAAAGCTGATAGAAGTGCATTTCAAAGGTTAGCTATTGGTAGGTTGGGTATGATGTTCAGAAAATGGATGAGACCCAGTTGGAATAGGAGATTTAATTCTGCTACCTATAATTATGACTTGCAGGCTTGGACTGAGGGATATTATAGGACTACAGGAAGATTCCTTCTTGCACTTGCTCAGGATATGAGACAAGCTCAATTTGATATAGCTTCAAGATGGGGAGAAATGACCCAAACTGAGAAAGCTAATGTTAAGAGAGCACTTACAGAAGTAGCTCACTTCTTAGCTGTAACTGCTGCAATTGGTCTAATTGAGTGGTCAGATGATAGAGACAGACCTTGGTTGGTTAGGATGGTGGAATACCAATTAAGAAGACTTTATACAGAATTGGGTGCTATGTTACCCGGACCTCCTATGTTAAATGAAGGTTTTAAGCTACTTCAATCACCTGCTGCTGGGGTTAATACTTTACAGAAAGCTGTGGATTTGGTTGGTATAATGAATCCTTTCAATTATGAAACTTTTAATGGAGAGGAAGCTCTAATTAAGGGTGGACAGTTTGAAGGCTATTCAAAAGCTCAAAGAATCTTATTGAGAAGTCCTTTAGTTCCAATGAGGAATACTATATTAAAGGGATTTCATCCAGAGGAGTCTATACCATTCTACAAACAGTAACATTAAAAGAGGGGAGAAATCTCCTCTTTTTTTTTTATTCACTAAATAATTTATTTATCCACTTGCATATTAATGGATTTATACTTATCTTTGCAGTGAATAATAAAATATAAGAATATGAATGAAATTTGGAAAGACATTGAAGGGTATATTGGTTTATACCAAATATCCAATTTAGGTAGGGTAAAATCTCTTGGTAGAAGAGGGAAGGGTTGTAGTTTGGAGGATAGAATACTCAAGCATAATATTAATAAAGATGGGTATCATCTTGTAAATCTGAAAGATGTAAATCATGTGGCTAAGTGGTATAGTGTACATAGGCTTGTGGCTTTGCATTTTATACCTAACCCCAATAATTTACCTATTATAAATCACAAAGATGAAGATAAGAGTAATAACTACATGGATAATTTAGAATGGTGTACTACCCAATATAACAATTCCTATGGTACTGTAGTAGAGAGACAATCTAATAATAAGAAGGGTCAATCTAATGAATGGTTAAATAAGCCTATACTACAGTATTCTCTTGAAGGAGAATTTATTGCAGAATTTGATTCAACTACTCAAGCAGCTCAATTCTTGGCTCCTGTATTAAGAAAAGATATAGAGAAAATAAAGAAAGCTATTAATAATCAGCTAAGGAAGTACCCTAATGGTAAATCCTGTGGCTTTAATTGGAGGTATAAATTATGAATGGATGGTGGATATTAGTGTGCATTATTGGGTTTGTAATTGGTTGTATGTTCCTTGGGAAGGACAGTTAAGAAACAAGAAAGGGAGAATAGAATTAACTATTCTCCCTTTTTTATTTACACCTTAATAAAAAATTTAAACCTCATGTTTGAAGCTATGAACATCTGATAGCTTGCTCTCTTTCCTCTTGGGAAATTTGATTCCACATTTCTTCTGTCCAACCTTTCTTTTCAAGTGCTTCCCTTGTCTCAGTTTCAATACTACTGAAATCCATTGAGGATTGTACTCCCTCCTGATTTCTCATCTCTTGAAGAGATGGTACTTTATAGGTTATGTTAGAGTAATGTCCTTCATTAATGTTTCTGTAATATTCAGTAAGAGAAGGTCTCAGACTGTTCCAATTAGTGACTTTAGCAAACAATTCCTTGAAGAAATTGATTATCTTGATACCTAAAGATTGAGTGTCTTGAGACATCACATACTCTCTAAATCCTTCTGCCATAGCTTCTTCAAGCTGTGAGTTACTTAAGTCTCCATAAGTTCTCTTAGCTTCTTGAAGTAATTCTTCTCTTAATTCAGGTTCTGTGAGTAAATGGAATACTGCATGAAATGCTTCATGATATGTAGTTCCCTCAGCAGCTATATCACTTAAAGTAATAATACCATCACTAAATTGACCCCATGCTAATGCACCAGTCTTAGCTACTCTGATAAGACCATTAGTAACTACTACTCTCTCACTCTCACTTAGTTGAGGTAGAACCTTATTTAACCAAGCTAATTCCTTATCTTTATCCCATATAGGTCTTGATAAATCATCAACTTGTCTTAATTCAAGTACATCTTCAAACTCTTCATCAACCTGATTAATAGCCTGTTCTTTAGCTACTGTAGCCTTAGCACCACTTGTAGTGGCTTGGTTAATAGTAGCAGGAATAATAGGCTTCTCAATCTTAACTGGTTCAGTAGAAGGATTATAGATAATAGTCTTTTCTTGAGACATATCTATAACTCTCTTAGGATTACCCTCAAGAGCTTTCTTTATGCTGGCTTTAGCCTCACTCTCACTAAATGAAGTATTAGCTCCTTTCACCATTGGGAATGTAACCCCATTAGGAAATACTGCTAAGAAATCATTAGATGCAACATGTGCAGGTTGGTCTCCAAAGCCTTTAGTGATGTTAGGAACCTTGGTCATATATACCTCAACTCCATTAATCTTTCCAATAGGACTTAAATAACCTGTATGCAACTTACCATCTCTTAAGAAGTAACCTACCTTACTATCAGCTAATGTAAATTCAGGTAATACATCATTTATAGGACTCTGTGTTTCAAGTGTACTATTAAAGATAGGTAAAGAGCTATTAGTATTATTCACTTCTGGAGTAGCTACTGCACCAACTAAAGGAATATATACAGATGAATCATAGTTTAACAGAATACCTTTCTCCTTAGTTACTCTACTGACATTATCCTTATTGTACTCAAGTACAAAAGGTAATATAGCTAAAGTAGTAATAGGAGTATGATATTGAGACTCAAACAAGTTCTTATAAGCACTTAGTTGTTTAGTATAATACTGCTCCTGACTCATTGTTTGGGTATTAGATTTATTCTTGAAATAATTAACCTTTCTACCATTCCTATCAATAAAGTCATAGAAACTATATCTACTTGTCTTAACATCATATATCTTGAAGTTTCCATTAGCATCTACAGAGAGAATATCTACTTCACCAGCTACTCTGTTTCCATTTTCATACTTATGAAAGAGTACTATATTATTAGTAAGGAATGTTTCACCCCTTGCTTCAATATTACTCTTAATTTCAGTAAGAGAAGTAATTAAGTCATTAAATGCCTGTTCAGACATATTACTTGGTTTAACTGGCATTTCATTTGATGTGAAGAAGTTCCTGATTACACTATCTACAGAAGTACCTGCTTCTAATGCTCTCTGTGAATTAGTTCCTGACATCTTGTCTCTTACTATATTCACAATAGTATCTCTGCTTCTTGCATCAATCTTACCCTCAAATGCTGAAAGGTCAACACCATAATGGTTACTTAAGTTCTTAAGATAGTTATTGAATTGTGCTATATTATCTGCATTCTTTGAGAGATTAACTCTTAAATCCTGTAGAGCCTTAGTCTGTTTAGGAGACTCAATCCAATTACTTCCTAATACTGAGTGTACCCTCTTATATTCATGGTACTCACCATCATCTTCAAGAATATAATAGAATTCTCCATCAGTTCTTGTCTTATCAACCTTAGATTGGTTCTCTGCAATCTGGTCTATAACCTTCTTAGAGTCAGCTATAGTCTTCTTTCTGTCAGCTAATTTCTGTTTGAATTTATCTGATGCAGCACCAGTTACATACTGACCTGTATTTCTGTTCAGAACCTTACCATTAGGAAGAAGGGTGATACCCCCCATCATCATGGAACCATTCTGAGCATCCCCATAGTTTTCCTGTATATAAGCCATATCAAGGATAGACTCTGGGAAAGAATTAAGAGTTCTGCCATTATCATCCCTTACAGTATTTGAAGTCAAATCTACATGATATGTAGTATTATCAAATGAAACTGTAGTTCCAGCAATAGCTCCCTCTGTACCTCCTACAGGAGTTTGTACTTTTCTACCTTCCTCAGGCTTAACTGATGCAGGGTTTAGAGCTTGTTGAAGATTACCTTGTATATCAAAATAATCAGTTGTAAACCAACTACTCTTTACACTGGCATCTACTATATTGGATGTCATTACTCCAGAAGAGAGTAACATGTTATTGTATCCTCCCTTATTAAGCATACCAAGATTGACCTGTAATGGAAGATTGAATGCCATCAAAATGTTTTGTATTTCACTGGCTACTTCTGCTGAGTCTCTTGTATCAGGTTGAGTTTTAACACTCTCTCCACCTAATTCATAGAGAACATTAGGGTCCCATCTTTCAGTTAAGAATACAGTTCTTGCATCTTCTCTTCTGACTCTCTTACCATCTACTTCATCATAGATTTCATTCTTATTGGCATCTCTCTGAACCTTAGTAAACCTGATACCATTACCATTCTTACCTTGAACAAAGTCAATATGAACATCACCAATGTATAGACTTCTTGCCAAGTCCTTTACTGCATTACTAACATCTTCCTCTGTAAAAGCATTAGCTAAAGCATCAATAGACTTCCTTATATTCTTATACAAAGGAGTGGAGTTGATAGTGACATCTTCTGGATTATACTCACTTTCATTGAAGTGCTTAACCCTTACAGCAGCAGGACTATATTTACCAGCAGCATTAGGAATTAGTATGTACATTCTACCTTCCTTTTGGCTCATATCCATTGGTTTGATGATTAAATCATCACTGATTCTACCATTAGTAGATAGGATACCATTCTTTACAATACCAAAGATAGATTCCTTAGATACATTGGGAATATCTCCCATGTTTCTTTCTTCTGTACTATAAGGTATTCTACCAATCATCACCTGAGATACTCTTGTAGTAGGAGTAGCTATGAACTTCTTATCCTTTCCAGTCTGATTGAACTCAGCTTTCACTCTTTCAATAAGACCTGACAATCCTTCATACCTATCAACTACATACTGACTTTCATCTAAGGAACCAACTATCTGGTTATTCCTCTTATCTACAATAAAGATTGTATGGTCATTAAATTCAGGGTCAATCATGAAACCAAGTTCATCACCTGCCTTTAGATTACCTTCATTTACATAACTGAAAGCTCTATTATCTCTTAGATAGTTGTAAAGTTCATCAAAGTTTAAGTTCTCTTTCTCTGCAACTACCACATTGAAAGGTCTGAAATCTCCATCCTTACTTGCATTGATATGCAGTTCAGGTATAGTAGGTCTATAATACTGTCTCTTACTTTTCTGACTACTGTCTAAAGATTGAGGAGTAGGAGCATTTTCATTGGCTTTCTTATTTTCCTCTGCTACCATTTGAGGAGTAATATTACCTACAGGAGGTTCATAGGTATTAACTGGTCCACTATTAACTGGAGGTACAGTAGGAGTACCACTATCTCCAGTAACATCTTTCTCAGTTGTTCCTTTAGTTCCTTCTGTTCTTTCAACTGGTTTCAAGTATTCAGCAGGGAATCTTGCTTTGAACCTTTGGTCATTATTTACTGCACTCATTGCAGACAGAAGACCATATTGAGCCTCAGCAAAATTCATCATATTCACATCATCTGGAAGATTTTCATCATACAGAGTTTCTGGATTATTAATGAATACTGAGTTAGGATTAGCCATTTCTTCAAGATTATTAGCATTTTCATGCTGTGCCCTAAGAAGCTCCTGTGCATTAGCTTTAGCCTCAGGAGAAATAGATTGATTATTATCTATTGCCCTTGCTACTTCACTATTGTACATTTGAACTTCCTTATAGTCCTTAGCCATTTTGTTCCCTTCATTCTCAAGTTCATCAAGAATCTTTTGTCTCTTGGCTGCATCAGGCTCATTATTCAATGCTTCCCTGAATTCATTAAGATTTGTAGCAGCTAATGCTGCATCCTTAGTCTTGGCTACTTCCTGCTTTTCATTCTCACTTATGATATTCTCTCTCTGTCTCTCTTGTTTTTGTGCAAGAGCTTGAGGATTTCTAAGGTAAGTATCATACTTATCAATGAAGTCATTCCTTCTCTCAATCATTCTTTGTAAATCATCAAGTTCTTGAGTTACACCCTTAGAACTCAATATTGGAAATCTTTCAGAAATACTCTTTGAAGCTTTATCTAAAGCATCAACAAATTGAGAATTTTCTTCATCATTAAGAATTGCTGTTAATTGGGATGGACTTAAATTAGTAAGCATCCTTATTGCTTCTGCATCTTTTCTTCCTGCTTCCTTTGTTGATTCTGGAACATCTAAATATATATCCCTTTCAACATCAGCAGCTATAGTTCTTAAAGATTCCTGTACCTCTTCAAATACATTCTTAAATCTATTTTCAAGGTTATCAATGTTTGAGAAGTAATAAGTCATTTCTTCAAGACCATCCTCATCAAAGTAATCTCCAATCTTAACTTGTAAGTCTTGACTAATCTTTCTGTAGTTATCTACAGCTTCCTTAGTTTCCTGAGTTTGCTTTTGAATCTGTTCAATTACTTCTGCATCAGTCATATTATCATATACTGATGTACCAGTTTCTTGATTAGTAGTAAGCTGTCTTATTTGTTCAACATCTTCTTCCCTTATATTACCAGCTTCCTCAATTATATCATATAAGTCATTGATTCTTCCTGCTTTATCAAACATGATAACATCACTAATAAGCTGGTTGTGTTCAGCATTCTTAAATTCAAAGTTATCATTATTGTCAGCAGCTTCATCCATTTGTCTCTGGTAAGCATTATGTCTGATAGCTGATTGATAATAGTTAAGGAACTCTGGTGATTGTACTCTATTATTCAGTTGAGTTACAATGGCATCATCTTTCTCACTTCTTTCTCTTATCTCTTGTATATCTTCCTTAATACCTCCTTGTAGATATACTGGTGATTGGAAACCACCCTCACTATTTCTTGTACTCCTAAAGCCCGGAATACCTACTAAACCAGTTAAACCACCAATAAAACCTTCTTCCCATCCTTCAACAGTACCATAGGTTTGTTGTATAGCTTTTGCAGTAGCTTGTAACCAGTCAATAGTTTCACTTTCTGCATCTGGGTCTATCTTGGCTCCATAGAAGTCATTAAGTTCAGAAGCATATTTATATCCTGCAACTTTACCTGCAACAGCTTGCCCCATTTCTTCATAAGGACCTTCTGCAACACCCTTACTTGCAATCTTCAAAGCATTTCTAAGTACAGAAGGTTTAGCTGCACTATAACTTACAGTACCATCCTCTGCAACTGTCCTTAGTATCTGACTACCCTTTTTAGCTGTATTATATCCACCTGCATAGAACTTACCAAACTGCCAAGCATCTGATACAGTAAGTAGGGGAATATTCAGAGCAAAGTCTATATTACCCATCTTAGCCCTATCTTCTGATAGTTTCTGTAGCCCACCTTTGTAATCAAACTTAGCATCTACTCTTGCCTGTAACATAGCTTGTCCTTCTGGAGTAAGGGTTTCCACTACATTTCCATCAGGGTCAATTTGCATACTACTATATTGAGGAAACTCTCTAAGCATAGCTTCTTGCTCTTGTGCTGCTACTTTAGCTTGTGCATCATCAAGTTGTTGTTTGTGAAGCTCAAACCAGTCTTTACTATTTTGAATAGCCTCAATTCTTGCTTCACCTAATGCCCCTGAGAAAGCACCAGTAAGTTTAAGAGTAGGCTCAGCCATCTTAAGTTTCTTAGCATCTCTTGCTAATTCCTCAGTAAGCCTTACACCATCAAGGAATAAATCTCCTTCCCTATAAGCTTGTAAAGCTGCATTAGGGCTAAGAGCCTCACCTGAGGCTGTAACTGCACCTTTGAATGCTTGTCTTGCTTTATTAAGACCAAGTAATCTTGAGGTGGCACCAGCACTAATCTTACCAGAATAGGCAGCACCAACAGCAAAACCTAAGTTCTTAAGGAACTTGTCTCCAATAAAGTTAGCTGAGAATATATTCTCATACCAAGGGTCATTCTGCTCTGCATCAGTATAGTAATTAGGTAGAGCTGATTCTGACCATTCATTTACTTGCTGCATTGCATTTGAGAAAGGATTATCCCAAAAGCCTGAGAATGTTCCTGTAGCTGCTGCATTACCTAAACCTACTATAGTGCCAAGAATACCATCAGCAAATGTAGTGCCTGCAAGAACAGCACCCTTAGCTAAACCAGCTCCTATTTGAGCATACCAAGGTTGCAATTCACCTCTTGTATTGGCTAAATTATCAAGTTGGGTTAGTGAGGTAATACCAGTGTCATACACACTCTCCCCTACTCCCTCTCTATAAACTTCTTGATATGGGGATTCAAAGTTCTGTTTCTGCCTAATTTTGAACTCAGCAGGAGAACTACTAAGACCAGTTTCTTGAAACTGTCTTTCTTTTCCTTCATTGGTATTTAACCCTCTCAAGCCAGAGATTCCAGCTTGAGTAGGGTCTGTTCTATCTATACTCATAATTAAATATTTGAATCTGTATTACTTTCTCTTTTAGCAATGGAATTAAATCTACTATAAATATCATTCATTAACTCAGTTATATAATGTCTCTGAGCCTCAACATCTTCATTTTCTATAGCTTGATTAATCAACATCAATTGGTTTTGAATGACATTTCTTCTTATACCATCTTCATATACCTTTGTTTCTCCAGCTACAACTTCTGGGTCAAGAAGGAAATTCTTAGTATCACCCTTGCTATTAGTACCTGTAAATACAATTCCTAAATTAGGGTCATATTCAATCTGAGAATCTTCATTGAAATAATCCTTTATATCTTTATAGGAGAGCATATCTCCTTTCTTGTTAGAATCAAGTTCATATATTCCAGATTTTCCATCAGTTCTTCTTGATATTGAAGCTGCATTCTCTCTGATAGTTTTAGAAATTAGAGTTGGGTCTGTTATAGAGGTTATATAGGTTACTTCCCTCATTGCAGATTTACTTAAATCACTGTTTATTTTAGCCTCAATCTGGTCTAAGTTTCTTATTCCATACTCTTTCATCAAGTTAGAAATTCTTTCTTGATTAGGTTTATATGTTTCTACCTTTCCAGGTGTCCTTTGTAGGTGCCCCCTTGTTCCATATAACTCAAGAGGGTCTGAACCAACAACTCTTTGTGCTGTTTCATCCAAGTTTATAGTACCATTCCTTACACCTTGTATAAATGCTATATCATCTTTTTTCTTCTCAACATTTACATCTTTTACCTTGGTAACACCAGAACTTCTGAAATAAGGACTTTGCACATCTTCCTTAGTACCTTTCTTTCTTGCTTGGGCTAATCTTTCCTGCATTGCATAATCATAAGCCTTATTAGAAAGAGTTTGATATTGAGTTTCACCTACTGCATTCCACAAACCTTGTCTTGCATAATCATAAGCTCTATTAAGGATATTCTCATCATTCCAGTTCCTAATACCAGAACTTCCTATTGCATCTTCCACAATACCTTGAAGTATAGGAGAAGCCTCAGGATTATTCTGTACAGCCTGCATAATTTCATCAGGTCTGAATCCCTTCTGCATGATGGTTTCATAATATTGATTACCTAAGATTGTTCTCCACTTTCTTGGGTTTTCTCTTACTTCCTTAGCTAAATTCTGTGCAGCAGTACCTACTTGTTTGGATAATAGTGCTCCAGAATAGGATTGTGGTGATAAGGCTGGATTAGCTATAAGTTCATCTAAGGAAAGTGTTGAAGCAGGTCTATCAAATAATAGTGTACTATCCTGAGCCTGTAATTTCCTTTGTTCATCTATCAACTCCTGTCTTCTCTTATAAGCCTGTTCTATAGGAACAATCTCAGAAGAGTATCTTCTTTTCATATCAATCAATCCTTGTCTACTTGCAGGAGTAAGTCCTTGTTTAGCTAATGACTCAGCTTGTGCAGCCAAGTCATTAGAATATTGTTTGTACATTGCATAAGCCTGTGGGTCTGTCTGTTCATTAGCCATTCTCTCAAAGACATCTGCTTTAGTTCCTAATTCACCCATACCCTCTTGAATAGTATTGTATTCTTGAGTATATGCTTGAAGTGGTTGAAGCATTTCCTGATAAGAGAATGGTCTGAACTTAGCACCACTTACAAAACTGAAATTAGCCATAAGTCAATCCTTTCTTCTTTTTAGTTCTTACTTTACCACCTTTAGCTTTCTTAGTTCCTCCAGTGTATTCTCCTCTGGTATTCATCTTAAGAACACCTGATTTAGCTAATGTATCAAGCCAGTTAGCTTGTTCATTTTCCCATCCCATATCACCTAATCCTTGTAAGAAATTAGTTATATTAGCACTTCTTCTTGCAGCATCTTGGTCTTTAATAGCTTGTCTCATTTGAGCAGCAGTTGTAGCCTGCCCTAATCTTGCTCTCTTAGCTGCATTTCTTGATTCTGCATTAAACATTGAAGCCTTAAGTCCAGTCTCAGTATTAAACATGTTAGTACCTCTATTGAATGCCTCAACTCTTTCCCTCAACTGTTGGTTATATTCTTCTGCTTGTCTTGCTAAATTACCTATGTTTTGACCATAGTTATAATCAGCAGCAAGTATTCCAGCCTGAGCATTAAGCCTGTTACCACCTGAGGTATTCATTAAACCTCTTCTTGTGGCAGCAGCCTGTTGACTCATCTTATTAATATAATAATCCCTATCTAAAGGTCTATAAGATAGATAGTTTCCAATAGGAGCATACCCTGCTGCCTCAGCACCTAAGCCTACTCCACCTATCATATCAGCACTACCATAGTCTGGTTTACTGAATAAATCTGATAGACTTGCTAAACCAGAGCCTATAATTGGTGCATATCTTGTCCAAGTCTGCCTCTTATCATTATTACCTTCTGGAGCTATTTCACCAGTTTCTCCTGATTGAGCCATAAGAGCTTCAAGTTCCTCAACACTCATTGGGTCTTCCAAAGCTAAACCATAAGGGTTTGTATCACCACCATAAGCAAACATACTTGGGTATTCATTTCCTTCTCTATGGGCTTCCTTTCTTTCCCTTGCTTCCTCTTGGGCAGCAGCTATTCTTTCCATAGCAGCTTGTAAACCTCTTGTACTTAGAGGGTCATTAGGTCTTTCCTCACTTTCTCTTTGTGCAGATTTAGCAGCCTTAGCAAAGGTTTTACCTCTTAACTTGTACTCCTTTCTTATATCATCAGGTATCTCCATTCTGTCAGAGAATACATAATCATCATAAACTACTTCACCTTGCTCAACTAAGTTAGGAGCACCTTCTGGGTCAACTCCTATTTGGATTCCTTGATAAGGATTTTCTTCATGAGAACCTCCTTCATCAATAAATGTAACTCCATTAGTAAAGTCTCCACCTTGTGTATTCAACCATCCTCCAAAAGCATTCCAATTTCTTGCATTCTGTGCAAAAGTAGCTCTCTTTCTTGTAGTAGGATTAGAGCTGTTCTTTCCTCTTCTAATACATGCTTCTGTTACTTTACCTCCACAGTACTCAGTAAACTTGCCTCTGTTTTTCTTCTTGATATGAATACCTCCACCTTCTGCAAAAGCATTATATGTATTCATCTCAGGTAATGCTTGGAATGAGTTAGGAAGAGAAGTCAATCTTTGTTTAGCAATTGCACTCATCTCTTGATTATTTAAGTATCTATTATCAAACTCATAGCCTATTGCACCACTACCAAATTCAAGTGGACCACCATAAGCAGAGAAGTTTGCCAATATGTTAAAGTCATTTTGGGCATCTATAGTATTAGCTCTTGTTTCAAAAGAAGAAAGTGCCCTTTCATTGGCTTCTCTGGCTTCTCTATTCAATCTTCTGGCTTTTCTTTTAGCTTTTCTATTACCACCAAGCCATCCTCCAATAGCACTACCAAGACCTACTACACCACCTACAATAGCTCCAATAGGACCACCTACAGATGCTCCAGCAGCAGCTCCCTGACCAGCAGCTCCTAAAGTACCAGTCAGTCTCTGCCCAGTATTTCCTCCTCTAACATCTTTCCATGTATAGTCATCTTTAACTTTAGTCCATGAACCCCATTCACTTAGCAAATCTTCATTGGATGAAGCTCCTATTGTCATGTTCTTTTGAGCTTCAATTTGGGATTCAATTCCACTGGTATCTGCTATTTGCGCATTAGATATTCCAGTTTGTGCCATACCACCAATAGCACCTCCAATACTTCCTATAGAACTGCCAAGATTCTCCCTTTTAAAGGCATTTGAGAATTGTCCTGAGGACTGCTGCCCCCATGTTTTACCTCCATTCTCAAACATATTAGAAGGCATATTGCTTCTTCTTTTAATTTTTTTCTTAGCCATAGTATAATTAATTTTATTGCAAATGTATAAAAAGGTATTGAATAAACAAAGCCTTTAATTAAAAAAGAAAGAGTCCACAAACTAAAATGTTTATGGACTCCTATTAATTATGCAAAATAGTGAACAATAGCATCATGAAACTCTGTTCTATATGTATTAGGAGTATTCATTCCTAACTTAATATAAGCCCAAGTATTCCTTATCCTATCCCTGTTATTTACTATTGCTCTTGGTATATTAGCTCTCCATATCCTGAATTTCTTCTTTAATGGAGAAGGATGTCCAAGTAGATTAGTGAGAGGGGTAGTACCATGCTGATATTCATTCCATACATCAAGAGTATCAAAGGTTTTATTACTCATTAGATTATCACCATCCCAGCTATCAGCTCTAAACTCTACTGTATTGAATATCTTATCATTTGGTTCATCAGCATTAGCCACAAAGGTAATACTGAATGGTTTGTATTCACCAAAGAACATATTATAGTCTCCAGCAAACTGTTCCCACATCTTACCATTCTTGAAGGCATAGAACTCACTACTTACATTGAACATAGCAGGAACCCTTTCATAACTCATGAAAGAAGTAAACTGGTTAATCAACTCTGAATAACATAGACAGTGGTCCTTATAAGTAAAATATACATCATTATTATTCTTGTCATAGAATGACCTATAGTTGTTATAACCAACAGGTTCCCAGTCTACATGAACATTATGGGCACTAATCCACTGTCTAAATCCTAACTTATCAGATAGACTGACTATTTCTCCATTAAATAGATATAATGAATTAGTCTCATTATCTATGAAGTATAGTCCAGAAGGAGATTCTGCAATAGACCACTTATTGGTGCAGCCTATAGTATTACTTATATATCTTTTACCACTTACCTTCAATCCATTAGTAATCTCAATTGGCAACCCATCAGAGGTTGGTATCTGAACTCTACTGTTGAATAAAATATTACTTAACCCCCTTCTCTGAAAACAGAATATCTCATTATTATAAGTGTTCAAGGAGGTTACTTCCCCTTTATCACCATCAAGGTCTAATGTTGTTGCAACATTAATTTTAGTCCAATTATCCACTTCATTACCAAGTATTTTTTCCTCAGTCCATGTAATACTATTAGGAAAATCATTAAGACTACTTATTTCATTCAAATATTGATAAGTAAAATAGTTATTACTCTGGGAATAAATTGGATTATAAAGATTGAATATAGAAGGAGTAATAGCTAAGTTGGTAACATTTCCTCTATTTCTATCATACCTACCATCTATATTGATATGAGTTTCACAATAAAATGATACCATTTCAACTACAGTATTCATATCCTCTAAGGTGAATGGATATGTCTTTAGACAATCATATCTTTGAAGATAGGTATCACCTTGAAGAAACTCTATTCTACCACTGTCATTAATATCAATTGGGTCTCCAGATACTATCCACCTGTTATTTAACAGAGCTTCTTCTGTTTTACCCCCAAATCTATTATCCTCATCTATAGTCTGAGTCAACTCTACAAGCCATAACCCTGAATATCCAGTACTAAAGGTACTGAATATAGCACTGCTATCTTTTGTATGGTCATGATTTGTATTACTATTAGGGATTATAACCCTATTACCATTTTGCTTGTTTAAAGCAAATACAGCATGTTTTCCAGACTTATATTTGATGCTTACAGGACTATTGGTATATCTTTCAGAATCTTTAAGATTGACAGTTCCTAATACTGGTATAGTAATTTTATCAACAAAAGTGGTATTTTCAGACTCACCATTATATAATTGATTTATAGTTTTTATATTTTCATAACTATTAGTAACAACGCCAATATCTGAACCTACACCTTCTGTTTTAGAACCAGGAGGTATTACTTTATCAACATTACCATAGTATAACAGAGACTCATCATTCCTAACTATTGAAGTAGCTGTAACTTCGTTAGAATCTACTATCTCTACATTTGATATACCAGCAGGGGGAACCCAAGATTCTGTTAATCCCAGAGTGAAATAAGTAGAATAACTTGTTCTCAAATTACCCAATTTATTTGATTTCAAATTAGAATAGGTATTACCTTCATATCTAAAATCATTAATTAATGAGCCTTGTCTTTGCCAAGGTGATACTAACCATGCCCAGTTACTCTTGTAAACTTTTTGAGTATCATTAGTTAATAAGGGGATTCCCATCCAATGATACCCAGAAGAAAGAAGTCTACCTCCTTTATTTGTTGAAAAAACAGTTTGTCTTTCATACTGTGGGAACTTATTATAAAATCCATAATCTAAAGTAGGTTGAACCCCTGTACTCTCTGCAAGAACAGACCTATAAGATATACCAGAATGTAATGCAACAGAGCCTATAAATTGGCAGCCTAAGTTAATATTTGCTGTATTTATATCTCCAAATTCTATATCAGGAGAATGAAATGTAAGAATACTACTATCTACTAAATAGTCATTTACTTCTGTACTACCTTCTGCTAATGTCTTTAAAGTTTCTACCCCTATCTCAGTAGTCCTATCAGGATATACAGGATTGATACTATCATAATCAACATATTGAGCATAAGTTCCATTATTTGCCTTCACATCATCAGAATCATCTCTATTAGCTTCATCAACAAAAGGTCTAAAAAACCAAGATGATACTGCATAAGGACTATTAGATTCTCTGTCTAAATTTGTCCATAGAGTAGGACATACTACACCTTGACACAATATAGTTCTATCACTATTTGTGGGAACTACTATCATTCCTCTTGCCTTTATATAACCAAGAGCTTTAGCTTCATCAAGTACACTCTTTGGTATAGTATAGTAAGGTTTTACCAAACTTAATTTAACAGTACCAGATAAGTTATTAGAATCTACATTAGGGTAAGTATCTACCTTGCTATCTCCTATATATAATACTTCTGACCATTTACCTTTCTTATTTTGGAATTGAACCCCGAATCTATAAGTTTCACCTCTTTTAAATGATGTAATCTGGTAACTATTATTATTTAATTGGGTTTTATAATCATAAGTTAAATTAGTTCTTTCACCAGTATCAAGAAGCTTATTACCAAATACAACAGAACCCTTCACACTCTCTCTTGCTTCCTTTGAGAACAATAAAGTTTTTATGTGAATATTTCCAAGAAATAAAGTATTGTCCTTTTGAGTCATGGTGTGAGGAATTATTTCTTCACCACCTATGTAAAGTAGTAAGGTACTATCTACACTACTTCCTGTTGTATTATTATCTGTATATCTGATTACTGAACCAATAACATCCAAATCAGCCACTCTTCTTACAACTGGGGTAGAATCTATACTTGTTCTAAATATAGAATATATCCTTATATAATCAAAATTAGTATCAGGATTACTTATAACTATATTAAAACTATTGGAACCTATCTCTTCTGGACTCCCTCCTCTATTACTTGCATGAGTGTAGTATATAGGTGTTTGATATATAATATTACTTTCAGAGCCATTTCTATTATAGTAAGTGAAAGCATATTGCACCACTCCAGAAGGAAACTTGCTGGCTACCTTAAGATTGGAGGTAACAGTGATTGTTTCATCCAACTTCAATTCTGGAATAAAATCAAATGAACTATTATTCCATTCTTCTATTGTTGTAGAGTCAGATACAATATTAATAACTCTTGGTTGATTTAATCCATCTACCCAATATATCTTCTGAATATTATCATTTTCATATACACCAATATTCTCAATAGGATAGTCTGTACTAAAATTAAGATTACCTGAGAATAGAAGTAGAGCCTCAAAATAAGTACCCTTATTCTCAAGTCTGTAGATATTATCATTTGTACCTTTTGTAAAGAGGGTCACATAGTTATTAAGCACATTCTGCCCAAGTAATACTCCATCAATAACTACAGGGTCTCCAGAAGGAGATTGTAATGGTATCTCCTTATTACCTCTTTCATTAGTTACAGTAAGAAGAGTATTATTATCTCTTGCAGTTATTCTGATATTCTGAGCATCAAAGGCATACTCTGGATTGAACTTAGAGACTGATAAGTCTCTCTGCATTCCCTTAAAAAAGTGTTGTTCTTTCTTTAGTGCCATATTTATTTATCTTTATATTTATACAAATATCCCTTATAAGGTTTACCACTCCTTAAGTGTCTTCCAATAGAGGTAGTAGGAACATTCAAGAGTTTAGAAGCAACTAATATTGAAGGAAAATCATGAGTTATATTATCGTTCTCTACAGATATAATTCTTATAGGTTTGCTTTTTCTCTGAGCTAATGCTTTTCTTCTTTCAGGATTAGTCTCACTCATTCTTCTCTTACTCTCTTCACTATGTTTAAAACCCTCAAGAGGGTGTCTATGGGAATTATAATAAACCCTCATTGTTCTGCTTAATAATTCTTTATGTTCCTTACTATATTTTATTCCAACTACACCATCACCACCATCTGTTATATTGTAAGAGATATTCTGTTCTTTATATATTCTAATAAGTCTTTTCTCCGCTTCTTTAGCTTCCTCCTCCTCTAAATCAGAGAATAGTATTTCATGTTGAATATTAATCCAACCATATTTAACTATAGAACCAAAGAAATATGGAGAACTTATATAGCCCATTCCATTTTTCCATCTCTTATTAGAAGGTTGATTAGTTATACCTATATATACTTTACCTGATGGAGAGGTATGCTTATAAACTATCCAATTTCTCATAATATAAACTCAATGAACCCTCAGGTATTCCTTGTCTCCTAAGTTCTTGAATCCTCTTCTGAACTCAGTTACTCTTGGAATAAGTTGATTCCACATATTAGTGATAGCTTCCATTTCTGATACAGAAGGAATCACAAATTCATTATTACATTGACCTGCTTTGAAAGCATACTCTTGTTGAGTATTATTTAATACAGCAGGACTTATCTTACCCATGTCAAAAAGAATAGTAAACCATTCTTTCTTGATATATAGTTCCAATGCTTTAAGGAAGATAGAGTTGTCAGGAATTAAAGGAAGACCTTCATCATCCAACATAATAGCCTTATAGCTAATATCTATCTTCTCTTCTTTTATTGAAGTAAATATTACCCTTCCTTGTGTCTTGAAAGAAGGTTCTCCTCTTGAACAATCTCTATTATGGTCATGGGTAGGATAAGCATTGAAATTATCAGTCATAGCTCTTAAAGCTATTCCATTCTTATGTAACCTGACTTGATTAATAGAGATTAAATCACAAGGGAGTTCTCCTCTATACTCCTTAATATCTATAGTCTCAATCTTATCAACATAGACATTAGGGAGTCCCATTGCACTAATAAAGTCCAATGTATATTGAATAGCTGTTTCAAGATTGAGGTCAGTAAGTAGTGGGTGTCTTAGTAATCTGTCAAGCACTACTCTTATATTTACATAGCTAACATTATTAACCATATCTTAATTTCCTTTCTAAGTAAGGAGCATCTATTAAACCCTCCTTTATTCTTTGTTTAAGTCTTATCTTTAAATCTTTATTAAAGAGGAATTCATAGTAAGATTTATTGTTATAAGTAGCTAACTCCCTATTGTAATATACCTTAAAGATTTCATTCTCCTCTACTCTAACTAATGTCTTATCTTTGAAAGCCTCTTCATCTTCATACCAAAGTTTGAGTGTCTTATCCCAGTCTATAGGGAGATTAGTATGAATCTTTCCATCCATCCCTAACCTTACTCTCCTGTCATATTTCCTTATTTCAATAGTACCCATTGATTTAGGAAGTTTGACATCATGACCCAGTAATAATTCATCAACCAAATGTAAGTTTATCTTTCTTATAATAGCAAAGTATTGTGACTCAGTAAGAACATATTCTTTACTATCAGGTTTATTCTTTCTATAATACTTATAGCCATCATAAACACCAAGTGAGTTTCTTACTTTATACTCTCTTGGTTGATTGACCTTCTTTATCCTCCTTTTAAATTCTCCCAGTGTCTCCATTATCTTACATCATCTAAATCATCATGAGCATTATTATCTTCATCCTTTGGACTATACTCAGGACCTCTCAATTCTTTTACCACAAGTTCAATTAGTGGAGGAACTAAAGCATCTTCTATTGGAAACTCCTTATCCTCTAACTTGCATATTGCACCATTCTCTTCTGGACAAGCTAATTCTGATGCTTCCTTAGCATCTTCAAAGATTGCATTAAATCTTACTTTCTCCAGATATAGGAACTGAGGATTCCATGACTTGAAATATAAGTATCCATCAGGAGCTTTTGAACAATAGATTATGTTTCTAAGGAACTTGTTATAACCTACATATCTCATTCTATCCCTACTTATATAAGTAATCTCACCTTGATAAAAGTCCATAGGATATACTCTTGGATTACCTATCATCATAGTAGTAGGAACCTTATTCTTACTTCTTAAATAAGAGCTACCTTCACAAGGTTCTCCACTAATAGCTGGAACCTCAATAAGGTCTAAACATATACTCTGATAGTCACTATCTGGTATAGGTTTTCTAAGGTCTGAGTACCTTTGTTTTAAGAGAAAGCTCCTTAGCTTTACTATTAAAAATAGTATGTGGTCTTTAGTGTAAAATGAGTCATCACTGGACAATTTTAACTGGTCCATACACATATATATAATCTCACTATAAGTCATATTTATTCCTCCTTATATTTCCATTTAAAATTTTTAATACTTTTGCATTCACCTCTGCAACATTTAGCTATATTAGTTTCATTAGCTCCTACACTTATTGCTGCATCTTTTACACTTTCAAATTCCTCAATTATTTGTCCACTCATTGTTAGTTTTAATACTATCTTTGAATCTCTTCTTCTACCTGTTTTTGTAACAGGGATATTGCTACCCTCATATCTCCAGATATAACCATGCGCTGTTTTAGATTTACCTCTGCAACATCCTGCTATAGATTCTCTACTTACTTGAAGAGTTTTTGCTACTATATCTATATTATCCCAAGTCTTATTATATTCTCCCAACTTTGAATATTGTATAATCTTACTTCCAGAATTTAATTTACCCTCTGATAATTTCTTTCTATGACTAACAGTCTTTGGTTTGGATTTTAACCCTTTAGATACTTTATCCCCAAAACCAAGAGGTTTCTTTTTACCTTTAGTAGCTTCTGAGATTTTCTTTAAGGTTTCATTAGAGTGTACATACCCTCTACTACCATCTCCCCCAAGGGTACTATTGTAGCCTTTATTATAGGTATTATAATACCCAATATAATAACTTTCCAACTTGTTAAGCTCTGTAGTAGCTTCATCCATGTCTCTAAAGGTCTTTTTAAATATTATTTCATAAATAAAAGATGAAGCTCCATATTTCTTTCTTGCCCTATCAATCTTACTTCTTCCTCCTGTATATCTACCAGTACCAAACCACATTCTTCTTCTATATTCCTCATTAGTAGTTTGTCCAATGTAAGATTTTCCAGATGGAGAAGTATATTTATATATTATTCCTATAATCATGTCTATACAATAAAACTCCTGCAAATATAATCTAAAACAATTACATCTACAAGAGTTTTACTATTTTTATATTCAGGGTATAAAGATTATGCTTCTACTCTAAAGTTATCATCCTCAGTACTTCTTAATATACTATCCTCTGTTATTCTTGGTACAAATGTTCTATTGTTAGAATGAACCAAAGTATCATAACTCTCAAACATTGGAAAGTCTATCATACAAGTACTTCCTGCCAGACAATATAGTGCATTGATTATATTTCTATAATCATCTTGTGTCACATAATAAGACATTTCTCCTGCTAACATTTCCTCCATGAAGAAGAGAACAATTATCTTATCTACATCACTGTACTTCTTATATCCAAATTGAGATAGAGTAGTAAAGTATCTTGTGATGGCTTCCTCAGATATTTCAAGCATTTTATCCATAGCATCCACAATTAGAGGTTGGAGACTTGCAATTATTCTTTATGAAGAACCTATTCCAGTACTTGATAGCCTGTGGATAGTTTCCAGTTCTTACACAAAGTTCAATTGCCTTTAACTTAAGTATCATATCAATGAAACCCTTTGGTATATTACAATCACATTCTACTTCCTTTAGATACTTAAGGGTTTGTTTATATATAGGCTGCAAGTTAATTACAGTACCTAATATTTGGTCCTTATCAAATCCACATGGAGTATCAGTTGATGGTGTACCTTTAGACTTCACATATACAAAGAACATAGTGCTGCAAGGAGAAACCTTCAAGTCTTGAATACTTAATTCAAGTCTTACATTCTTCATTTGTTGTGTGCCATAAGTGAAACAGTATGATTCATCTTCCTCAACTCTTACTGGATTGCAACTACATTGCTCAGGAAGAGAATAGGTTAAATCATAAGCATCCTCTACATTATATACATAAAGAGGATTGTCACTTGGTCCATTCATCACAAAAGTATCTTGGGTATCAATGACTATACTATCTAATAGGACATCCTCAAAGTAATCCTGATTATCTACAGATACATCTATAATAAGGAATCTGTTATCTTGTGTTATTCTTAATTCATTAAAATGTAGCATAGTTCATATTTTTAATTGATAAAAAAAAAAGGAGCATAGTTAATTCTATGCCCCTTCTAATGCTATATCACTTAGGATAAAGTAGCAATTGTAAGCCCTGATGCAGTATTGATAGCACCAATTAGAGCATTCATTTCAGTGTGACTACCATCATTTACAGCAACCAGTGTAATAGTCTTTTCAGACTTCTGAACTGATTCATTGCTTCCTGTATAGAAATAGTGAATATCCAGTACATCATAAACTGCACTTGGGTCTACCAAGTAAGTAGTCTTAATAATGTTAGGATAACCCATTCCTCTGTAAATGTCACCTCTTGCACCCATACAGAAGTATTCAAGGTCTGCCATTAAGTGTCCATCAGGAACAGTATTCTTAGGAGTTACTACTTCTGCCTTAGCCCATAATCTTTCTTCACCATCAACTGTAATAGTCAGTGACTGGGGAGTGAAAGGAATAAATGCCTGAGGCATCATACCAAGAACCCAAGGTTGCTCTGTTTCCTCAATGATGATTTGGTTATAGTCAATTGCAGTAAGGTCTGATTCCTTAGTAGCTGATGTAACTGGAACATCAGTAGAAGCTGCTGCTGCACTGATAAGGTAAATATTCACAAGAGGAGTAGATTCTGTCTTATTCTCCAAGTTCTTAGCTAAAGAAATAGCCATCTTCTTGTAGAAATCTGATGCAGTCATTCCACTTCTTGCAATTACTTCACCATACTTGAAGTACTGGTCTTCCTCTGACAAACCAATGTATTGTCTAAAAGCCAATCTCAAGATATAATTCTGACCTGCTACAGGAGTTGCAGATACATCTGCATCAAGAGTAACTGAGTATCTCACCAACTTATGAGCCAAATCTTTTGAAGCTGTAACCTTTGCATACAATACATGCTTAAGGTCAATCTTATCACTTGCTACAATCCCAGCAGGAGACATGTACTGAAAGTACAAAGTAGTCTTAGCTGTATCTGCCTTTGGCACAATATCACCAGCAGTTGCAAGAGCTGCTGTATTATCTTTGAGAGCCTTTGCAACATATAACTGTCTTACTTGATTAATAGAAATTACCATAATCTTTTTAGTTTAATTAAACATTTATAATTTATTCTTTATTTCCTGTCAGTTGAGTTTTACTTATTATGGCAAGCTGTACAGCTCTTTCAAGTATTGCTCTGTGTACTACAGGATTTAGTTCACATTCACTTTCAGTACTTACACCATTGATACTTAGTCCATCAGGTAAATCTTCAAGTATAATAGGAGTGGGTTGAGAGATATATCTCATTAAATATTTGTCCACATTATACTTGCTGATTAATTCAGCTAAATCACTTTTTATATCAAGTCTTAGTACCCTGTCTTTACTTGGTCCTCTAAATGGATTATCCTTTGCTCTATATAAATCATCTTGTGGTAATGGAACCACACTTGCTTCTATACCATCCAAGCAACCTAATCTACTATCCTTGAGGAATGCCACTTCATAAGTAATGAACCAAGTATCTTGTGGTATCTCAAAGAATACTGAGTCTTGTGATAACCCCAGCTTTCCTGTAACCTTGGTACTTGTTTCATAGGTCTCCACCAAATTGCTCAAATATCTTCTTATTTCTTCTGTCTGTTCAAAGGACTTGCCATAAACAACATTCCTTCCAGAGTAGATGTCAATAATCAATTCTTCTTGAGCATTAGTGAGAAATGTTGATTTCTCATATTCATCAAGGGTTATATTAGGAGTGATACCAAATGAGTTAAGTAAAGTACTGAATCCATCAGAAAATTCTTTATTAGTCATTATTCACTTCTTTGTCCTAATTCAACACTTGCCTGTAAGTCTCCTTGGTAAGCTGCCTTAGCCAATTCAACTGCTCTCTGTAATATCTCACTATGAATAATTGGGTTAAGCTCACATTCTGAAACAGTGCTTACACCATTTATTGTGACATCACCATATTCAGAAGATAGATTAGTAGTGATAATTGGAGCAGGTCTTCTTATATATCTTACCTTGTAATTTGTAATAGTTTCATTACTGTTTACTATTAGTTCTACAGAGATATTGTTTATAGAAGTAGTAATTATTCTCCATGCCTGATATTTAACTGGTTCCTTATAAGGTCTTGACATAAGCCTTGTATAATCAGAATAACTGATTGGAACTATCTGTTTAGTTCCTGCATTAGTATCAACAGCCTCATTTATAACCAAGAATAAGTCAGCAGGTAAATCATATACCTTAGCTCTCTTATCAAAGGTGACAGTAGGAGCACTTGTATTAAGTACTCCTTGTCCTACCTTTATTAATTCTGAAAAATCTATTTGTCTTTTTGGTGAATCATCTAATCCTTTCCCATACTTATTACCAGCAGGTTCAAAATAGTTCTTAACTATCTCTTCTTGAGCCTTAGTAAGCAGTACAGACTTTTCATACTCATTTAACCCCGGAGCAGCATTGCTCATTATGTTGTTATAGAGTACATCAAATTCATTAGAAAATTCATTAACATTCATATCTTTATTCTTTTAGCTTTGCTTCCAGACTGAACTTCAATTCCTGTCTCTTAGGAGCACTTAAGAACTTAGCAGCTACACTCAAAGTAGGTTCTTCATTATCTCCACATAAAGGAGAACCATCAGATTTCAGGTATAACATACCACCTCTGTTACTAATTAGACCTTCTTCAATAGCCTTCTTAATCAGAACTTTAGTATCAAGATACTGGTCTTCTGAAACTCTTAAGAAAAGTTTTGGGTCAGCTTGAATTAGCTTGTTAATCTTCTCATGTAAGAATTCAATCTTAGTTGTTTTAGCAAGAGGTCTACCATCAATAGTTTCAATGATTACTCTCAGCTTATCAGCATCATCTTGAATTTCACCAAACTTCATGTATGACTGCATTGTAGCATTCATTTCCTTCTTAGCAGTCTTAGCTTCTTCACCTTCCTGTACAATTACAAACTGGTAAGTCATTTTAGGTCTGTCTTGCAGCTCTTGAAGAGAAGATGCAATATAGTCTTTATTTGCTAAAAGGATTTTATATTTGATATAATCATCAGGGTCAGCCAAATTCAAGAAATTATCTTGCTTAGTTAATCTGACTGCGAGATTATCCCAATAATTATCTACCTTCTTATAGATAGATAGAGCATTGTATTCAAGACCCATTACATCTTCAAGGTAAGCCTTTTCTTTATCAGTGAGAGCATTTACATACATACCAGAACTCAATCTTGGTAGAGTAAACCATCTTACTGCTGCTTCTGCCATACCTCCATATAGGATATGCTTAGGGTTTGAAACTAAACCAGTCTGCTTGGGAACAAACCTTACTATAACTCTTTCATTTCTTAGGCAGCTAACAGGTTCATCATTATCCTCCATTACTGCTTGTTTCTTTGTTCTTCTTGTCTTTGGTTCTTCAAAGAGGTTATCTACATCAGGTACAACTGGTGTTTCCTTCATAATCTCTTCATCATCCAAAACCATCTTACTAACTTCTTTTGCCATATTACTTCTCCATTTAATATCTTAAAAAAGAAAAGGAGAGGGAGAATTTCCCTCCCCTTTTATTCTATGCTTTATCCTTGCAGAATTGCAGGGATTAATGATGCTGTTCTTGTTGGGTCAAGCACACAAACACCCAATGTAGCCATTCTGTGAATTACAGCAGAATCTTCATCAAATGACATATAAGGATTACCCTTTTGTCCTGTGAAAGGATTCCTGATACCCCACTGGTATCCTCTGTATTCATTGTCACCCTTAATCTTACACTTGAAGATATTAGGTTGGTCCATAGTACCAATGTACCAAATATCATATCTATAAGAGAAAGCAACACCACCATTTGGGTGAAGAATCTTATTTCTTACAGGGTCATCATAGAATGGGTCAACATCTAATCTTACCCTTACACCATTAGGAGCCTTGTATTCAACAAATTGGAAACCAGCACTTAGTGCATTACTGTGTAGCTTAGACTGAACTTTCTCAACAACTCTTGTAGAGTTATTATCAAGTACAAATGTAGTCCAACCAGATACAGTCTTCAATACTTCCTTATGGAACTGAATAGCACCTCTTTCACCAGTCTTAATGATGAATAGTCTATCATCCATTGCAAGTTTTGAAGCAGATAGTTCATACAACATATCTTCAAGTAACTTCAAGCTGAATGTATTGTAGTACATAGTATTAGCAACCTCTGTTTGCTCGAAGATACCAGCACCAGTCTTAATTACATTACCTGACTTACCAAAGTTCATGTATTCACCATTCAGATTTCTGTTTGAAGTACCCCATGCCATAGCATTGTTCTTGTACTCATCAAATTGAAGTTCTACTTCCCAATCTACATAGTGCATCCACATGTTTGCAGTGTCCTTCACTTGCTTTCCACTTTCAAGATTTCTAACCATAGGAATACCCATAGCAAGTTTCTTGTTCAGCTTATTACCAGCTACCTTATGTTGGATTCTGATTGTAGTCCATTCATTTCTCATAGATACAGGAGAAGTGAATCTAACATCACCAACCTTTCTTGAAAGTTCTTTTTCTACAGGAGCAAATTCAATAGAGAATCTTTCTCCTTGTTGCAGTCTTTCAGCAGGAACACCTTGAGTATTACCACCCATAAGTTCTACTTTGTACACTGCATTAGTACCTTCCATTCTTGCATCACCAAGGATTCTAAATGGATATACTTGGTTCAAGTTACCTACAATAACTTCACCATCTGCAAACCAATCTTCTGGGAATACCAGATAGAAAGGAGATGTACCAACTCCCACATTAGCTGCATTAGCAGCAACTACAACACCATTTTCATCTCTTGCTTCTACAAGAGGAATGTTTCTCCTTGAAGAACCAATAACATCCCAGTAGTATTCATTATCATCTTCAAACTCTCTTGTAGGGAATGAATTAAGGAATGTATCCAAGCTCTTTCCTCTATAGAAAGCCAACAGTTGCACCATAAGGTTTGTAGCCTTCTGAGGTGCTTGTTGGAAGATAGCTCCAAGGTGGTTGTCACTTGTCAGACCCTTCCAGTGTTGGAAGCCTAACATTTGAAATTTACCTAATTTACCAGCCATAATCTGTTAATTATTTTTGTTAGTTAATATGTTTTTAGACATCAAGGTCCCAGCCCTTTCCAATATAAGACTCAGTATCTTCCTCAACTCCTCCAACATATCTTGGATTACCTGTTGAGGTTCTGGCAGTGCTGCTGAGTTTATGCTCTAATTCTCTAAGACTTTGCTTGACTTCTTTCTTTACTTTACCTTTTACAAGACCATCAATATTCTTGAAGCCATCAGTCATAGTGAACAATACAGACAGATACTTTCTGAACTCAACTGGATTATCCATTTCATATTTTTGAATGGCAGTCAAATATTCTCCATCTTCTGTTTTAAAGATAGGCTTAGTTATATTCTCAAATGCTTTTTGTCTTGTAGTCTTGTCAAGTGTGATACCTGTAAATACTTCCTTATCCTCAAGCATTGCTTTCTTTAACTGAGCAGCCTCTTCTTTAATTTTCCTTTGTTCTTCTTTTGCCTCTTCTTGAGCTTCCTTGATTAGGTCTTGATATTGATTGCTAAAGTACTCTCTGTTACTTTCCAATGCCTCTTTTGCATCTTCAATATCTGTACCAGCATTAAAAGATTTTTCAACTTCTCTTTTAGCTCTGGCTTCACTATAACCTCTGTTCCTAAAGTCCTGATAGATTAAGTTCTTTCTCAATCTTTCACCCTTTTCAGTTTCATCAGTTATATATTCCTCCTTGATTGCATCCAAATTAGCAAGAGTTTGTTCATATCTTCTTACTTCATCTGGTTCTACATCAGCTTGTAATGCAGCATCAATTCTCTTTTGTCTTTCATCTAATCTTGCCTGAACAGTCTTTTCAACTGCTTCTGCAAAATCTTCTGGAGTCTTGATACCATTTAATGTATCATCATCAAGGTCAGGGAAGATACCTTCTTCTTTCAAGGCACTGGCAATGGAAGAGTAGAAGTTAGTTTTGGGAGAAGTACCTTTGTCCTTTTCAGATTGGGTATCTTCCTCTTCTTCTTGATTATCTTTTCCACTACCTACGCTCTCTGGATTATCAAATAAATCATCAGGATTTATCTCTTCTTCCTCAGTAGTTTTTTCATTTTCTTTATCTTCTTTCTCCTTTGGGGCAGGTGGAGTTACCTGTGTTTCTTCTTCACCTCCATCATCAGAAAATAGATTCTCTACATCTATTTCATCCCCTGTCATAATGAGGTCTTCACTTAATTCTCCTATCATATTTCTACTCCTTTAGTTATTAAACTGATGCAAAGATAGTAGGAGTTTATGACTTCTACAACATAGTAAGTGAGACTCTTGCAACTCTATAAATAAATTACTTATTTACTGCCAAAAGATAAGGGTATAGTAATAATACTACACCCTTCCCATTTCTACTTCTTTGTAGGTTTCTTTCCACCTTTAGGTGGCATCTTTCCACCTGATTTACAAGTCTTTGCCATAATAATCTCTCCTATTCTATTGTTAAACTAAGTTCCTCTCCAAGGAGTTTTGCTTTCAGCATAACTGAATATAACTCCTGAAAGGTAGCTGTGCTATTAATAACTTGCCCTTTTACTTTATTCTCTCCCACAAGGATACAACCTAAGGTATCCTCGGCTTTATTACCAACATGGATTAGTACCCCCTCATATCCTTTCACATCTATAAGTCTGGGTAACTTTCCTCCACAGAATTTAGCCCATGACCTATCCTTGAATTTAGGACTTACAGTATTCATATCAATCTTGTAAGTTCCATAAGGAATTGCTGTTTGTCCATAGACCTTCTTATTCTGTATCTCCAGAAGAGATTGTGTTTCATTAAGACCTCTGTCAGTGTCTTCAAGAGTATCACATTCATAAACTCCATTTACATAGAGTTTACCTATGGTATATTGAGGTCCTTTGAATGTTCTTTTGAGTGTTAGTTTCATGATGCTGGATTAGCTACTAATGTTACATTCTTTGATACATCACCAGAGATTACATCACTACCAGACTGAGTTACATAACCAGTCTTTGATACAGACCAAGTAACTGTATGTCCTTTAGCTGCCCTAACACTCTTAGTAGTTGAACCATTGATAACTACTATAGCATCAGCAGGAGTAGGATTGATAGTATAGGTATATCTCTCAGTAATAAGAGATACTAATTTACCATCAACTCTCTTTTGAATATCAATTATTTTACCCTCTATAATCTTATCCTTGATTACAAGGATTTCATCATCTGTTATTTCATTAGGGTCTCCTTCAACTATTCTTGAAAGGCTTCCAAGATTAAGTGTCCTTTTCATATTATTATTCTTTTACTAATTGTCTTACTTTACAAGTTAAATCCAAACATATACTCATGGTTAAATCATTAACTTGCTTTCTTAAATCAAGTACTTCTTCTTCTAATTTACTGTTCCTCTCAAGCATTGTTTCAAGTCTTTGTCTATTATCATCAGACAAGTTCTTGTAAAAATTCAATGATTTCTGTAGATTCTCCAATAAGGAGTTATCTACCTCTGCATTATATTTCTTTCTTGTAAAGAACCATGCAGTCCATCCAGAAGCAAATGTAGTTATGATACCTACTACTGCTGTTACTATTATTCCAATATCAATCATAGTTATTCAATTATTTGTATAAATCTTTGGGTTTTGTTTTTAACATAAGGATTCATTTCCCTTATATTTACTTCTACTACTATGTGCCTCCTCTGGAATAATCTGAATAACCAGAACTTCTTTGGTGGATTCACAGTCTCCCTTTTACCATTTATGAATGTATATCTTTCTAACTCTATCTCAGGTTTCAATGCTATAGTACTTGGGAATTCTAAATGAAGATTAGTTTTAAACCACTTATCTCCCACTATAGTATCAAGCCTTAACTGAGGGTCTCTAAATAGAGTGTCTTTTAGGGTAATAGTGTCAGCTCTTTGTGCATGACTTGCTTCATATTGAAGCTGCTGTAATCTCTTATCCTTTATACCTAATTCCTTCTGGACCACTTTCATCTTCTTAATGATTGAATCATTGAAGTAATTAAGCTGTTCAACTGTTAGTTTTAATACCCTATTATCACCTTCAAGTCCACTCAATTGAGCATCATAGGCTTTAACATTCTCAATGGAAGTTTCATACTTAGTAGTCAATTGTTTATTCTGATATGATAGATAAGCCACAGCTCCAATCAATATTAGAATAAGGATTATTATATACTTCTTCATATCTTCTTCCCTTATATTTTTATGCAAACATATTAAAAATAAATCACTCATACAATAGTATAAGTGATTTATTGATTGTACTACTAAAATATTAGTTAAGTAAGAGCACTACCATCAAAGTTAGTCCAAACATTTCCATCCCAACAAATATACTTTTTTAAAGTAGTATCATAAAATGGAAATCCTGAATCATCCTCAGTTAAAGTAGGTCTGCTATCTGTAGTGCCTCTAAAGTTTTTATAATTAGAGCTTAAAGAATTAGTTACAGCTTTTTGGCTCATTACCGCAGTTTCACTATTTCCAGTATCTTGAACTACACCAGCAGCTATAGATGTAAATTTACCATTATCAACCCATCCAGTACTATTTTTAACATATAATTGATAGATAGGATTAGTATGTTCAGTATCACTTGGGTCATAAGTAGGACCAACACCATAAATATCTCCTTGAACAGCAGTAGAAGGAAGAGCACCCACAGTAGCTACATATCCTTTAATGTGTAAACTGTTAGTAAATTCTCCACTTAAATCAGACCATGTAGCACCATTATCTCTACTAATCTGTATCTTACCAACATTATCAGCTTGGCTGCTACCAGTAGTTCCTGTAAATCTAAACCATGCTGCAATATAATCAGAGGCTACAGTCCAAGTAAGACCTAAGTCAACAGATTGCTCAAGCTTATTATTGCTTACTCTAAACTGAGTAAACACAGGATTAGAGGATACATCTACATAGCTACTACCATTAGTATATGAAACTTGTAAGTGATTATTAGAACCTACCCTAAGAATAGGAGTAATACCAGCTTCTCCCTGTGCTTTAATGTTAGTAACTTCTCCATTGATTACCCAATACCCATCTGAGGATATAGATATATCACCTACAAGTGCATTACTACCATCTCTCCAGTTTGCACTATCTCCAAAGGTAGTATCATCAATAGCTTCTGCACTATACCATTCAGTAACTACTGTCTTATCATATAGTACATAAGTAACCCATAACCCTTCCCTTCTAAGGCTGGAAGGAACTTGTAGCCTTGTTTGACTTCTACTACCATTATAAGATAAGAATAGCATATTAAACATTGCAAGTATATCTGTCAATGTTACCCCACTTTCCTTATCTAAGACTGCATCAATAAAAGTCTTTGGGAAGATATGAAGATATCTTCCCTCTTGACTATTCTTTTTAATTAATTGTTGTATATCTTTCATAAACTATGTTGTTTTATACAGTTGCACCTGCTGCATCAACCCATGTAGGAGTTTCATCCTTCAAAAATATAGGTTTTCCTAAATTAGTATCAAAATATTGGAATCCTATTCTAATATCTGCTTGATTTGGTCTGCTACTTGTTGGTCCAGCAAGGGGAACATCTTTGTTACCATAGGCATCATAATATGCACTTCCAACAAAAGTTAACAGCTTCTTAGTATCACTATTGTAAAATTTGAACCCATCTTTTCTACCAGCTATCCCTATTAATGTTGGTGGAGGTGAGCCTGCTGCAAGGCCAGCTTCAAGTTGAAAACCTGAACTATCAACAAAAGCTCCATTATAATTTCCCGGATTTTTTTGAATCCAAGTTCCTTCTATTACATAACCATTATTCCATTTTATCTTTGAACCTTTTGGAACTGCTGATGGGTCCAAAGTATTATAGTATGTAGTTATTTCATTTATATCTGATGCTGTAAAGGACATGTTTTCCCCTATTAATTGAACATCAACTCCTCCTATGTAGGGATAAGTTTTGAGAGCAAGTAAATTAGCCTTAGTAAAATTTTGGCTACTCATAATCAATCCACTACTTATGTTGCATAGGGTACTTGCATTATTGAAAGTAATTCCATTTATAGTTCTTATAAAAGTATATCCCCCTTTAATACAAGTTTCAATATTATTGAAAACCATTCCACTGATTTCAAGAACTGAATTGGATATTGTGTTAATTCCATAACTTCCAGAGACTAATGAATCCCTTGACATATTTACCCCAGCCAGTTCTACATCACTCTTATATATATCTAAAGTAGCATTCTTTATATTCATACTCCTCAAGTAAACTCTATTACATAATTGTAGAGTAATGTCACTTGTAAAAGTATTATTACCACCATCTATAATAATTGGAATTGCTATATTGACTAATGAAAATCCTTCATATTCTTTATTAGTACTTGTTATAGCTATTGTACATCCAACCATAGTTGGAGTAATCATAGCAAAAGCATCATCTAAACTCTTAAATGGTTTATTGTTACTACCATCAGACACTCCAGTATATTCACTATTAACATAGTATGTTATAACATTTAAGTCTGCTGTCATTAGTAATGATGGATTGTTTAGAGGATAACCAGCACTAACTCCATTGTTTTTAGGAGAAGGTAGTTTATATAACAAATTAATAAGTCTATTCTTTGCATAAGAAGAAATAGTCATATAAATACTTCCTTTATATTTACAGAGTCCTTCACTTTCTCCCTTTGCTATAGTATTAATCTTGACTGGCTGAATTGTTATAGGAGTTAGTGTAGCTAAGTCATACATAGCTGTAGCATATCCTAATTGAGTAGGTCCACTTACAGTTTCATTTACATATAAAATACCATCTTTAACCACAATAGCCTGATTAGTAAGAGTGTAGTCTGAATTATTTGCAAAAGGACCTCCAGCTTCAACATTTATATTAAAGGTATTCAATAATGTAGTCCCTGTAATATCATATTGTCTAATATAATTAGGAGCTATAGTGTAAATAAACTCTCCATCAACATCTAATGAATAGCAAGTGTCAGTCATAAATGTGGTTCCATTTACAATTTTCCCATCCCCATTAACAAGGTCTGAAATTGAGAACTTGGTAATAGTCCCATTTTCAGTACATGGAAGAATAATAGAATCTCCTATAATAGCAGCATCATTAGCATGTCCTCCTAAATTTATAACTCCACTTGAAATTAGATTTCCTTTATGGTCATTTACTGCAAATATTGACTTGTAATCTGGTCCTGTGGTACTCTTATCTGTGATTGTAAATGTGAATATATAATTATCATTCATACACATACCAGAGGTATATGAAGGAACTAAATCTCCATATCCATAAGAAGAATTTGAGTAAGCAGGATAATAGGATAATACACTATCAGGAGTATCTTTCTTATAATCTATAAGACTCCCATATAATTTACCATCAGGAGTCCAAAATGCTCCAAATAAAGGACTTTGATTAGGGTCTCCTTTTATAATAGTGTTATTACTTTTAACAAGTCCATTATAAAATGAACCTCCCTGAAAATCTAAGGTACATCCTGCTGGGATAGTAAGAGTTCCCCCTCCAAGGTCTAAATCCTTAGTTATCTTATAGATAGTATTGGCTTTATTAAATCTATCTTGTAATGCCATATCATTATCTTTTTAAATTGTTATCAATTACCTTGCAAATATAAGTAAAAGTTCTTATATATACAAGTAAAAGTAGTAGTTGATTTATATACCAACTACTACTTTATTTATTAGATTATTGTAACCTTTGATATTAAAGTGCCATCCATATTATACCAATCTCCATCACTATATATAATATAAGGAGAACCCTCAATCAATGTTTTATTCTTTCCATATATTATATCACCATTTTCCCATCCTTCTCCAAATACAGGGTTCCAATATGCAGTAATTATTTTATTAAAATCTTCATCCATAAAATAATCTTCATATATAGTTCCAATCTCTGTTAAGATTGGTTGAGTCATAGCAATAGATACAGGAGTACTATCTGAATATGAAGCATATACTCTGAAAGAAACATTTATCTCACTAATATTATTAGGCACATATAAATACATAGAACTATCCATCCAATCTGATGGATTAGCAATGGTGGAAGTATTTCCTATATTTACATTTTTACCTGTAAAACCTAATCCCATATGGAGATTTACATTAGGTGATAATGTTTTATACTTACATCTAAATTGTATCCACTTTCCTTGTAAAGGAGTTGCATCTATGGTGTAATATATAGATGAAGGTTGAGTCTGTTGTATTTGAAATACATTAACTCCGTTATATTTCTCAGTGTATTTACCATAGTTTATTAAAGCAGAATTAGCTTTAACAAAAGACATTAATGATGGGAGATAATTTTTCCTTATAGCATTTTCAACCCTTATATCACAAGAAGGTAAATAATCTTGAACTTCTGGAGGATTCAAGAAATTTCCACTAAACATTGGATTATTACCTATTTGTACTTTTTCAACAGTAACAGAGTTATTATATATAGGGGCACTTAGTACATAACATTCTTTATCTTCTTTTAGAAGATAATTATCTCTTATGTTCAATCCTATAACAGATATTGCAAATACTATAGAACTTGTGTACCATTCATTAAAATAATTATTAGTAACTACTATACTCTCATTCTTATAAGTATTGCTAATATTAGCATCTGAGGATGTAGCAGACCCATTAATTATAATTGCAGCTTTAGTATTAAATGGAACATTTGTGAAATTGAACCCAGTTTCATTATTTCCTTCAAAATAACATCCATTTATAGTAAGATTAGTTACTCTACTCTTTATATAGATAGGCACTCCTTTTACCGACTCAAAGTCACAATCAAGCATACTAATTGCATTACCTGCTTCAAGGTAAACTGCTGTTCCTTCAAGAGAAGTAAATGAACATTGTCTCATCATGATAGCATTAGCTGACCTATATAGAAATATCCCATTATTCCCTCTTGAGAATAAACAATTATATATAGTATTGGACCAGCCATACTCAATTCTTATTGCATAAGAAGCTGCTCCATAAACAGTAATATTATGAATTTCACTAAAAGTTAATTTTGGTGCATATATCCCATAAGTAGCATTTCCTTCCACATATAAGGAAAGGTCAGCAATCTTTATAAACTGATAATAAGTAGTTACTTCTTTTGAATTAATATCAATCATAGACTCTAACTGAGAGTTTGATTTTAGATATATAAAAGTTTTGTACTTTCCATCTCCAATTATATGTATCCTGCTCTGTTTTTTAATGAATAGAGTATTTTTAATGATGTACTCACCTGATGAAATTTTTACATTAGAGCTTATTAACTCTGCAAAGTCTATAGCCTTTTGTATTGCTGTAGTAGAATCAGTACTGTTATCTCCCTTTGCACCAAACCACTCTGGATATACTTCTTGTACTTTCCAACTTCCAGACAAAACCATAGTCTCATCAAAGATGCTTATAGAGGATGCTTCTATTTTAGTACTATTACCTACTATAGTACCATTACTTATACTACCTCCTTCAAATAGTAATACACATCCACTTGGAATAGTGATAGTTTGACCATTTAAGTTATAGTCATACTGTATAATATAAATAGTGTTTTCCTTACTCAACATTGCTTGAGTAAGGAAATTAGTAGAATAAGTTATCCCAGTATTAGGATTAACTACAGTCTGTATATTCTTTCTAAGATACACTCTACCTAAACCTGAATAGTCAGTAGTATTATAGTTCTTATCTGCAAATGTTAAGGAAGTTTGATTCAAGTTATCTACAGTAGCTGTTATATCTTCACTATCTATAATAGATATACCTTGTATTCTCTCAATTAAATCAACCCATAAAGTTGCATTATTCCATTGATTCACTCTTTCTCCTTGAAACTGAAATAGTTTCCATTCTCCATCTTCATCAAGAAAGGTAATAACTTGACCAATCTTTCTACTCTTATAAGGTATTAGTTGAATAGCTTGAGTAAGGCTAATCCTTGATTCACCATACTTATCTGTAACATTAAGAAAGTCTGATACTCCTAATAGAAAGATTTGTTCTATCAAATCCTTCAAGAGTACATTAACATTCTTACCATCTTGTACAAATGCTACTGTCTCATTACCTTTAAGAGGTAGAGAAGCTCCAGCAAACTCAGTATCTTTAACACTATTTGCTAATAGCCACTTCTCTATTTTTCTATAATCTTCTTGTGTAAAAAACATAGTATATTAGTTTGCATCTTCAACCATTATATCTGCCACCTTTAATGCAGACAGAATTGCATTCACCTTAGTAACTACTGTTGCTAACTCAGCTCCAGTAGCTAAATTACCTACATTAGTAGCCTTCCTTACACCACCTATTGTACTTGTAGTTGCAGCAGGAAGAACATAAGGTTCTGATTCACCTCCTACAGTCTCCCATTCCCCATTGTTAAAGTACTTCATTGTACCTTTATACAGCCATACTGAGTTAGTATCAGGAGCATTAGGGCTTATTTTTAAAGTTCTTATTGTCTTCATATCTTTTATTTATTAGTTGTACTACTTCTTTTTCTTAGAGCTTGTCTCTTTATACTTGCATCAGTTTCAGCTTTTCTTTTCTCAAGATTTAACTTATCCCTATCAAGTTTAAGTTTTTCATCAAACTCTCTTATCTGTTCAAGAAGCTTATCTTTAGCCTCTTGAGAATATTCTACATTAATTCCATCATCAATATCTCCATCCTTTGTCAGCATGGCTATTTGAAGCTTAGTGGAGTTATCCCTTATATTAGCTTCTTCCTTTTGGAGAAGTTCTGCCTCTTTCTGTTGTTGCTGCATAGCAGCTATCTGCTGTTGAGCTTCAAGTTGTTCCTTCTGAGCCTGTGCTTGTCTTTCTCTAATCTGCTTTTCATCTTTCTCAATCAGTCTTTGCTTTTCAGCTAAACTTGAAGATGTATAGAGCTTAGTGATAGTAGAGAATGATAAAGTTTGAGTCTGTAATGCAGCCTGAGCCAAAGTATCTAACTTCTGTTGAAGCTCTTGAGTTCCATTACTATTATCTACAACTAAACCATAATCAGCCTCAGCAAACTCATCACCATCAATCTCCATTACTCTTGTAGATGTATCTGATAATATATACTGGAACTTCTTGTTTCTTCCCTTTAAAGCTACCTTTGCAGTCTCTAAGAAGCACTCTAAAGCTCTTTTCTTTACATCATCATGGATAGTAAATAACCACTCAGTAATATGACTTGATTGAAGAGTAGCCCTCTCAACTCCACCTACAGTTTCCCTTGATGAAACCTGACCCTCTCTTTGCTTAGATATACCTGCAACCTCAGACATTTCCATCTTAATAAACTCAAGAAGGTTAATCTGTTGCTGAATATAGTTACCTATATTAGTCTCAATCATTCCCTTTCCAGCATTATTAAGAGCACCTGCCAGCTTACCTGTAGAGGCTCCTATAGTACCTTCCTTGAAACTATCTATAACTGCAATATGGTTTACTCTTGCATAATACATCCACTTGCCAACATCCCATCCTTTAGGAACTTTAGATAAGTCAAGCTCTAAGATAGAACCCCAGTTTGAAGCAATAGCCTTATTCAATCTATCATGAATAGCATCATATAAATAGTTATATGGCTTCATCATATCTACCAAACTGAAAGGTCTGCTGTCATTTAGATTGTAAATTGAACCTACAATACCAAAGTGGCATCTTGAAGGATTATTTAACCTGTTATATTGAATCAATCTTGGTCTCATATTGACAAATATTTCATTGCCAATCATAGTTCCTTCCCATGCTTCATTAACCCAGAATGATTGTACTTCTTCTCCTGCTTCCTTATTTACTACATAATTCTCAGGATAAAAGTTCCATTCTTCCTCACCAGTTTCAGGGTCATAAGATTTAACCTTAAGTATCTTTCTCTTAGACTTCCAGTATAATCTAAGCACTCTAAGATTACCTGCCAAGTCATAAGGAAGCAGTGAATTTGCTATACCTTCTGTGAATAAATTAGCTGGGTCAAAGAAATAGGTTCCATCTCTGACAGTTATTTCATCACCAATCATATTCTGATTGACAAATCCATACCTCTCATCAATATTATCCATCTGGTCAACAGCTCCCTGACCTATATAATCAGGCATAGTTTCAATATACTTTATGTCCTTTGGAGATAATACATCATAATATGTATCTATTACTCTGCCCGGAGACCAATAATCCTCAAGGATTATCATATCAGCATCTTCCACCTTATTACTGTACCCAGACTTGAATATCCTAATCTTCAATGGATTCACTCTCTCAATGACTGGTTCTCCACCTACAATATCACATTGATAGATTTCCTCACCTACAGTCATTGCATCCATGAAACCATTATTGAATATAAGAGGAATATCATATTCCTTGATATAATGGTTAAGCAATTCATTTGCTCTTACCTCTCTTATATCCTGCCATTCATAGGTATAATAGTCATTTAGTTTTTCAAGTTTGATATTATATTCATCCTCAGATATTGAGGTGTCAGTTATCATTTCTTGAAGCCTTTGTAGTAGCTCATTCTTCTTATTATCCTCTATTTCTGAGATAGCATTAGGATTGGTTACTACAACTTTAAAGTCAAATACTCTCTTACTTTCCTCACCTCTAAGTACATTTAATTTACTGTTCATTATTGGGAAGTGGGAAATTCTGTCTGGTATATAGGCAGCTTTTATATTGTCAGGATTTAATATCAACTCCATATCACTCATATGAAGTCTCCCATTTAATAAATCATAATTTATTTTTTTATGAATAACAGATTTTCTTACAAGGCTGTAATTAAAAAAGGTTTTCTGGTTTGCCCAAAGTAAACAATTTTTCCTCCACTCCTTGGTTTTTCTACTGAATGGAAGCATTTGTCTTGGGAAATTTAACATATCAGACATATCTATTCCTCCTTATATTTCCATATAAAACCAGCAGCAGTTTTTGACCTTCCTTTCAATGCAGAACATAAATGGGTGGAAGATATATTGACAGTACTTGCAGCTTCTTTTATACTTTTAAATTCATTTATAATTTTATTATTTTTATCTATTTGAACAACAGCTTTGTATTTCAGAGCTAATGTACATTCTTTATGTTTTTTACCAAACATGGGGTTATTCTTTCCAGACTTGTTATAGTTCCATAACCATTCTGGTCTCCTACAATAACTATTATTTAATTTCCTTGTAGTAACAGTCTTATTCACAGACTCTTTGTTTTTAGTCCAATGTTTTCCTTTTATAGCTAAGCTACATTTCAGTTTGTGCTCCTCAGATTTAGGCTTACCTTTAAGAGCTTTAGATATTTTATCTTTAATACTTTCTGTTATAGAAGGAGATTCACCTCCATCTGAAATATTATAGCATAAATTTCTATTTTTGAACCTTTTAATTAACAACTGCTCCTCTTTACAAGCAACTTCTTTTGGAATATTTTTAAAGATTATTATATGCTCAAAATTATCCCATCCATATTTATTTATGGATGAGGTAAAATGAGGATTGATACTATAACCTTTACCTTCTCTCCATCTTTTCTCAGGATTAGTATAGTGGGTTATACCCACATATACTTCTCCATTTATTTTATTCTTATGAATATATACTATATACTTTCTTTCTTCCATGCTGCAAAAGTAAGTAAAAAAGTTCATTTAGTCAAGTACATAAGTGATTTGTTTATCTAATTGCATCTTCTGTACTAAATTTACTGGGTTTCTGAAAAGGCACTTCTACCCTCCTGTAATTCTCAGTAAAGAACTTATCATTCCCTAAATAATCCTTTGGTACTTCTTCTGAATCTCTTGAAGGGTTTCCTTGATATAGGATCATCTTCTCCTCTCTATATAACATAACCATACCTAATGCCCTAATTCTATCCACATTTATCTCTGGGTTAAATGCAATCAACTCTTCAATTAATGCTCTGTTTCTTAAGAAGTTAAGGTTATAGACAGTTACTTCTACATCCTCTCCATCAATATTCTGTATAACAGTGACAGGCTTCATCAACCAGTCTCTTATAAGATTATTAGCATAAGCATTGATAGCTGCTGAGGCATTTACACCCTTAGCATTAGAACCAAATGAACTGTACTTAATTAATTGTTTATCTCTTAAGAACTCTGGAGTATCAGCCAGCAAGTGAGTACAATTCATCTTACTAAAGTAAGAAAATATACCCTTCTTATTTGATTCATACAGACATTTTGCATTATAGAACAAACACAGTAATCTTACTATCTCAAAGTTATCATCTGCAAATGATTGCCTACCAGTGTACTCAGCTACAATCTTATCAGTCCACAAGTCAAGAACAAAGGTAGAAGAGAGAGAGGTAGATTCAGCTTGGTCATTATCTACAGGGTCATGACCAATAATATATCTTGTATGTGGAACCTTTCCATTCCTATCTTTCTCTGGCATTTCAAAGATTTCCACAGCACCCGGAGTATCATTCTCTACACCAAACTTTCTGATAGGTACATCACTGGTTGGTGTAAATTCTACCCCATTACTATTCTGTACTAACTTACCAATATACACATCATCATAAGCATGTACATCTTGGTCCAATTGACTTAATCTTTCAGTCAAAGCTGTAATAGGGAAATATGCTGCCTTAACCTTAATAATAGCTTCTGCTGGTGTAATAGGGTCCTCAGCAATTACTCTGAGAACAGACTTAGGGTCAGCACTATATTTAGCCTTGTATCTTGCAATAAGAATCTCTATAAGAGCCTTAACTACATCTGATACACCATCCTTATTATAGCATCCTGCTCTATTAACATAAGATGGAAAGAAGAAACCAAACTTAGGTTTACCTTGCTTGGGTCTATCAAATACATTATCCACAGATAGTATATTATAACCATCAGGATTATAAAGTAGAGTCTTGGCTGAACTAAAGTCAGACTCACTCTCAGCAGCAGTACCTACAAGGTACATAGTAGCAAAAGTATAGTCACCATCCTCTACTGACTTTCTGGTAATATCATAAAGAGAAAGCAATCCCTTAAAAGAACCCATTTCCTCAAATAAAATCCAACCTCTCTTACCTCTTAACTTTTCACTATCATCCTTTGCAGATACAGCAAGTACTTGATTTAGAGAGCCTTTCTCTATACCATATTCATCCTTATAACCCATCTGCCAAGACATTTCATTAGGAGAATTCTTTAGCATAAGATGTGGGAAAGGAGTATTAGAGAAGCTAAAGTTAATTGAAGGCTTGAACTTAGATAAAGTACCATCCTTGTCATCTTTCAAATATTCCTTCTGATAAGCTGTAAGTACAGTAATAACCCTTCTCTTAGATTCTTCACTCTCTCCAAGTATAAGATTATGGCTCATAATTGCTGCCAAGCTATAAGACTTGGCACAACCTCTCTTTGCTAATTCAATAGCATGTTTACCACTCTCTCTTGCTTGCCACAGATAATGGAATCTCCAATATATACCTTCAAAGAAGAAAGGAAAAGCCTCTGTCCTAATAGCTTTCTTTCTTCCTTCTATCAGCTTATTAACCATCATAGGACAGTAATTCATAAACCAATAGTTGAAGCCTGTAACCCATTCTCCATCAGACTCTCTCACATAACCTTCATAACATCTTCTTTGCTCTTCATCCCAATGTCTTCTAAACTCTGAATTAGGATTACTATTAGGTTTTAAGAATGTATAACACCCATGTTTCAAGAAATGCAGGGCTGGTTGTCTGAAATAATCAGCATCTTCAATGATATGTGGATTAGTAATATCTACTATAATCCTACCCTTTTCATCCCTTGGTAAATCTCTTGCATAAGGTCTGTTAGGAGATATAAGCCTTTTGACAAACTCAACTGTTGTGAGTGTCTCAAGTAATTGTTCCTGAACCTCCTGAGGAAGAGTATTCATCAGTTCCTCAGTAAGCTCAGTTTGATATTTATTCATTGGAATCATAGCATAACTCCTTAAATTTTTCTGTATTAATATACTCCAGAAGAGATTTAGTAATGGCAGTGGTTAGTTCAGATAAGACTTTGCTCTCTTCTGCATCAGTAACAATTCTACCAGAATATTCAGCACCAAATGCAGGTATTCTATCCTTCTTATTTACAAACCAAACCTGCATTCTATAAGTCTTTTGTGACTTAACTACAGGATTAGTATCTATTATCTTATGTAATACAAAGTATCCCTTTCTTCTGTTAGGAAAGGATTCATAATACTGGTTTAATCCTTCAATTATATTTGTCATAGGTCTTCATATATTGCTTTTTCTTGTGCTCCTCTTACTCTATCATTCTGTGCAAGTTCCTTAGCAATAGCTCTTTCAGCTTCATCCAAGTCCTTAACCATTGATGGTATAAGTTTGATAATAGCACCCAATTCTTTAGTCTCCTTAATATCAAGTTCTTCCAAGTCCATAGACCTTAATTTAAGTCTATATTTATCCACAAGAGTCCTTGTATCCTCAAGTAACAGCTCAGAAGTAGTCTTAAAACTTGCATACAATGCTTGAGCTTCTTTCACAGTAGTATCAGGTTCCCACGATGGTTTCATACCTTCACCCTGCTTAATAGCTTCTTTTCTCTCTCCTTCATCAATTATATACTTATAATCACTTCTGGAGTCCTCCATAAAGTAACAATATCCAAGCTCTGTAATTGCTCTCTCCTTTGAGAGAGATTTATCTCTATTCCATATCTGTCTAAATGCTTTTAAAGCATAAGCCTCATCAGATATGACTAAATTATAACCGTCTCTTTTAAATAATCTCATACTGCTTAAAACTAAAAAAAAAGCCCAAGCCTTTGATAGGCTCAGGCTTATATTTATACTATAAGTTGTGGTCCAGTTACTATTGCTGGGTTTTCTTCAAACTCCTCAATCTCTGCAACAAATTTAACATCACCATCTTGAATCATCATGTGTTCCACTCCATCAATATCCATGATGTCAAACTTGTATCCTATTACAGGATTATCCTTAATAACACCATCTTGCAATGAGCCGGGTTTATGTTGCATTACTGCATATCTCTTAGGATTGATATATACAATATCACCTACTTCAATACCCCTCACCATTGGTCCAACAGCTACTACTGTCTGGTATTCTTTTACTGAACCAGCTCTGGTACTATCTATAATACCTCCTGTAGTCTTTAGGTCAGTAGGATACTTATTTAATGTGACTACCATGTTATTAAACATGGGTTTAACTTTCTTGATTGTTGTAATCATCTCTTAACTTCCTTATATGTTCAAATCTCTTCTTTACTCCTATCATCCTATCATAAGTACAGCTTAACTTACCTATTGATGGGACATTGAAATTGGTTCTCAACTTATCAAACTCCTCTTTGCTTAGGTCTTCCTTTAGAGGCAAGGCTTTGATGTTATTCCTAATAAAAGTCCAGTAGGACTCATAGGCTTCCTTTACCACTTGAGGTGGTAATCCAAGCTCTATAGATACCTGTTTAATTGCTTCTGAGTATATCATGAGAAATCAAATAATAACATCATCTTGAATGAACCATTCTCTTCATCTACTGATGGAATGTATCTTGGGTTTATTTTCCCATCAATGATGACTTTATTCTTTCTTAACTTACCCATGATGACCTGAAAGTGAGGAAGAGATATATCACACTCTTCCCTTACTTTCTTCTTAGTATCTTCACTCATAGTAACCTTATCAAGTATCTCATTATCTTTAATGACCTTGCTGAGTTCATATCTTTGCTTCACAAAGGAAGTTATGACATCCATTTCTCTCTCAGTCAAGTTATGAAAAGGTTGTAAGAATTCAAACCAATATCTAAAGAACTTACCATCAACCTTGCAAGGAATCCTAACTATTGAATCCACTTGCTTAGCCATAGTTTATTCTCCTTCCTTTGCTTCTTCCTCAGGTTCTTGCTCAGGTTGAGTCATTAGTACTTCAAATTCTGCACCACACTTCTGCTTGAACTCTTCTGAGATATAAGGTGTAGTAGAAGTAATTACTGTCCACAACCACTTCAATCTTTCATAGAAGTTAGCAAGATTAGCTTCCTGCAAAGCCTGATTCAACTTCTGATTCTGCATATATAACTGTCTGCTTTGTTCAGACAACTGATGTGCAGTATTCTCCAGTTCTTCGTAACTAAGTTTTCTCACTTCTGGAGCAGCCTTGCCATCCTTTACAACTTTCATGTTATTCTTCTCTTCCATTTTTTTTTTATTTTTCTGTTAGATAATTCCCACCATACTTTTGTCCATACATTTTCTCCCATTCATGTATGTGTGCCTCACCAGTTTCAGTTCCACCACATTTGTCACAGTAATCTATGCCATCTGAGTTTCTTATTGCTAATGAAAGACAATGTTTACAATATACAACAGGTATATTATTATATTCTTCCTTGGGAGTCTCAAGCTCAAACTGCTTGACTTCTGTACTTAAGTTCTCCATAAATTCTCTCTTTAGTAATCTGTAACTCCCTACCAGAGGTCCTCTTTCTATTATTGAAAGGTCTCTTTGGTACTTCTTCTCCCCAAGATGTTACATGACCTTTTCTGATAGCTCTTCTAATACTCTTGTACTTACCAACAGCACTATAAACAGCAAGATATAACATCATCTTAGGTTCATTGTACTGAGGTTCTTTTGTCTTCTTCTCTTCCATAATGCCAGTTGCTTTTACTTATAAAATACCAAGTAAATCTGTCCTCCTAAAGGAAACATGCTTACTATATCTTCTTTCTTAATCTCAAGCTCTTGAGCTTGCTTGATTACTTCTCTAACTGTAGAGCCTATAATACAAGTGATTAATGTCTTCTCCTTTTCCATATTATTCACTTTAATTTAGTTGAGGGGGTAAGAATCGAACTTACAAAGGCTGGCTTATGAGACCAACTGGGATACCAATCCTCCCCACAATATTAGAGCAGGTAAAGAGAATCGAACTCTCATCCTGAGCTTGGAAGGCTCTCACACTAACCATTGTGCTATACCTGCATTTGAGAAGATTTGCTATTGGTACTTCTCCTTTCCAGTCTGTGCTTAGCTGGAACCCCTTATCATCTACACCATAAAGGTATTCATAGTAGTATAAGGTGTTACTCTCTCACTGTATGAATGACAGCTTTTAGTAACTTGTTGAGCTTCCTAAGTGAATCGAACACTTATCTCTTGGTTACAAGGCAAGAATAATAACCATTATACTAAGGAAGCATTTGTACCCCTGACAGGAGTTGAACCTGCATGGGCAAGCCCGAAGGATTTTAAGTCCTTTGTGTCTAACCTAATTTCACCACAGGGGCATCTTTAATTTCCTGCATAGCCTCTCTTACATAAATTGAATAAGTACTTCAACTTGTGTAACTGAGTAATAAAGGCTTCACATTCACTCCTAACTCCTGCATAATCAGATGTTTGAGGTAACTTAGAATAGAATGTATCTGTTCTACTTATCAAGTTATTTATTGCCTCATGAGGACAAGTGAAATCAAAGTTAGTTCCTTTAAGGAAATTAGGTTCAAACTGACCTTCAATACCTTGAACTTCTTCTGCAAGAATATCCTGATAATCTGATATTTCATCTATAAGTTCATCAATTCTTACATGAATTGAATTGCTATATGCTGACCAATGAAGGTTCTTAAACTTAGTCTTGAACCCTTCAAGTACACAAAGAAAGTCTTTAAATTGACTACTTGAGTGTGAAGTAGTTTCATGTTCAAAACCTTCTAATAGGTCTTCTCCAAATGCTTCTATCATATTGTTTTAATTTGATGTTACAAAGATATGTATTATAAATCATATATGCAAGTAAATCTGCATATTTTTTTTTTGTACCCTCAGTAGGAGTCGAACCTACAGCCTTCTGAGCCTAAATCAGACGTGTCTTAACCATTTCACCATGAGGGCATTAATGTTGAATCATAGCATCAGTTAGGACATTAATTCTTTGCTTCTCAAAATATTGTATTTGAGAATCTGTAATATTATCTATCCATTCCTTAAAGTATTTATGATACCTTTTATGATTACTATGATAGAACTCTTTTTCCAACCAACTATATAAAGTCTTATCCATAACTTATTTATATGTGGAAACTAATGGAGTTGAACCATTATCTAAGGATTTTCAGTCCCCCGCATAGACCACCTTTGCTAAGTTTCCATTATAGAGTGGGCACAGAGAGACTCGAACTCCCCTACTCCAAAGTCCATTACATCAATTTGATAAAGGAGGGCAGATTTACAGTCTGCTGATGTTATGTACCCATTATTTTGTTCCCCCATCTGGAATTGAACCAGACCTCCCAATTTAAAAGATTGGTGCCCACACCTGTCTGCTATAGGGGAATATAGTACCTCCACTAAGAATCGAACTTAGAATCTTCTCCTTAAGAGGGAGCAGCTTTAACCATTCAGCTATAGAGGCATTTACTTGTACTGAGGGTAGGATTTGAACCCACTATCTTATGGATATAAGCCATCTGCATTTACCACTTGTGCTACCTCAGCATATTGGGGTGTTAGGAGAGATTTGAACTCTCACCCTCTTGATTCACAGTCAAGACTTCTAACCAATTAAAATACTAACACAGTTCTGATAATAGGACTTGAACCTATAACTACTGCCTTATGAGAGCAGCCTTCTACCTATTGAAGTATATCAGAATATAAGTTGGTACACACAGAATTGAACTGTGATTGCATCCTTATCAGAGATGTTTCCTAACCTTTAGAAGATGTACCAATTTTAAGCATACCCTAATAGAATCGAACTACTACCTTTGCTTTTGGAGAGCAACATTCTACCATTAAACTAAGGGCACATTATTATGTGCTATAATGACCTAATGTATCATTACCCATACCTTTAAATAAAACATAAGATTCATAGTTCACTATTTCTTTCTCACTTGTTTCAAACTCTAATGTACACAATAAAGTCTTTTCTTCAAACTTCTTTTTCTTTTCTGTGAGTTTCTTTTCCAATTCTCTCACAACTTCTCTTGCATTATAGAGTTCCTCTTCAAGAGATAATAATTCATTATAATCATTCTTAATCTCTTCTTGAGCACTTTCATTCATCATTTCAGGATATTTAAAGTGAACTGCTTTCACTTTAGTTCTATCCTCAACTATCATTTTACTTCTAATCTCTTTCATGACTTTTACTCTTTAAAATCTGCGGAACCTGTAGGACTTGAACCTACAACCTGTTGGTTAACAGCCAACTGCTCTGACCAATTGAGCTAAGGAACCATATGTTGCTCCTATTAGAATCGAACTAATGACCTTCACTGTGTAAAAGTGCTATTCTAAACCACTGAACTAAGGAGCAATATATAGGGCTTTTTAAAGAGTGCCCCTCTAAATTCCTCTCTGTAAAAAAAAAAACAAACATTATGAAAACATGAAACATGTGGATACATGTGGGACTTGAACCCCAACTTCACTTTGCAAAAGTGATGTGTTAGCCATTTACACTACATGACCCATTTGTAGAGTAGAGAAGACTCGAACTTCCAATTTCTGCATCCCAAATGCAGGGGGTTAACCAATTACCCAACTACTCTATGTTGCGGAGGATATAGGATTTGAACCTATACATCCTTTAAGACTACTGACAGTTTAGCAAACTGCTCCCTTACCATTAGGGTTAATCCTCCATTACTTAGGAACACTCTCAATCACTATCTTAGGTGATTCTTGAGCTACTTGCCAAGCTCTTATAAAGTCTTCCAAATCCATGCCAGTAGGTAACTTACTTAAGTCTATATCTGGCATAAGTTGCTCTCTTTTAAGATATAAATTACAATGACAAATATCCTTTTCTCTATAATCAGAACAAGGACACTTCTTATCCTCACCTGTATTATGACAGGGACATTCTCCATTATTAGCTTCACATCTTTTTAAGATAGCATTTACTACCCTATCATTAGGGTTTAACACCCAACCTTCTTTTCTAAAAATTTGTACCATAATGCGGAGAGAGGAGGTCCCGACCCCCAAGCATTTTACTGCTCACATTGTTTTCAAGACAAGTCCCAGACCTTCTGAGTTCTCTATCCATTGCCTACTCAACTCTTTGAGATAGGACTTTCTGTCTTAGTTATAAGTTGCAGTCTATGAGGGAATTGAACCCTCCATCTCCACATTGACAGTGTGGCATGTTAAACCTCTACACCAATAGACTATTTAAACCTACTACCATTGTACTTCTGATAGTAGTTATCCACTTAAGGACTGTTAAGGATTTACTCTTATACCAAGTGCCACCACAGAGAAACCCTTAAAGAGACTTGGTTTGTAATGGGTAGGGGATTTGAACCCCTAATGACTGCCTTGAAAGGGCAGTGACTTAACCAATTTGTCCAACCCACCATTTTGACTATCCTATCTTCACAGACCAGATAGCCCAATCTTTAAAAATCATGAAACAAAAAAAAAATCCACCTTCAAAATGTACCCCCTGATAGAATCGAACTATCATTCTAAGTTTAGAAGACTCATGTACTATCCATTGTACTAAGAGGGCATATCAGTTGTTCCAGCAGGAATTGAACCTACATTACTTGAGCCAAAATCAGGTGTAATAACCATTATACTATGGAACAATATACTTACCTTTGAATCACAGTGCAAAGATAAGTCAAATATTTGAATTATGCAAATCTTTCACTAATTATTTTTAAGATAGCATGAAAATACTCCAGAAGAGAATATTAGATAATAGCTTGAATATGGTGATTCATAGCTACTTAACCTATTTTCTCAACTAAATGGTCTGCCCATTTCTCTGTATAGAAGCTATAATAATCAGGCTTATAACCTAACTTTCTTGCAATCCTAACATATAAATTATGCAGAACTGAGGGTATAGCTATCACTGGAATATACAGCCAACCTAATAATTGTGACTGATAACAGTGCCCAAGTTCATGCTTAAAACTCTCTTTTGGAGAGTCAGGAACCATAAATATATAATCTCCTAAAGAGAAACTTGAAGGAATGTAAGTACTATAAATAATATTCTTTCCCTCATATTTACCTCCATAATAACATAGATACCCTAAGCATCCATATACCAAGAATGCAAGATAATTCTGTGGGAATTGCCACAACCAAAGAATAAAGTTCTTAATCCATTTCATACCTTATACCTCTTCACATCTAACATTCTTGAACTAACTCCTTGGGCATAGTATCTCCTGTCATTACTATTGACTGACACACATATAGCACCATCACACTTGACAATGTTTACATTCTTAATAACCTCTTCAACTACTCTTCTTTTCATATATCTGTTCTTTAAAGTGTATAACAATCCCTTGAGCAGATTGGTTCTCTGCCAGAGTTATATTTCTATAACCCCTACCATAGCATTTCATTACAGGCGGTTTACCCCAAGAGCACTTTACCCTCAACCTTTTCTCATATACATAGGTGTGCTACTGTAACTTATAACTAAGGCATTTGTTAGCAGGATTTTCACCTCATCCACAGGCATACCAGCCTTAAAATAAGCTCTCTGTTATAAGAGAAGTGTGGACTACTACCCTGTCAGTTCCAAAGCCTGAACTTCTGTAAGGGACTTCTTTGGAAGAGAAATCAGATGTATAGTTCTAATTCTGGTGCAAATATAAGTAAAATAAATGACATATGCAAATCCTGTCAAATTTTTAATTT
>ERZ1673698.563-NODE-563-length-55024-cov-10.119340_pt1 | contig 55024 bp, 33 predicted proteins | sample MGYA00580228_ERZ1673698 | MGnify/ENA primary metagenome ERZ1673698 (study PRJEB41218, sample SAMN15661768) | gut metagenome | host: Homo sapiens | place: Canada: London | collected 2015-08-20/2019-03-30 | study: EMG produced TPA metagenomics assembly of... | reverse complement strand
AGAGTACGCGTCTGGGGGGCGTGTGGTCGCTGGTTCGAATCCAGTCACCCCGACATTGAGAATCAGCCATTTACAAACAGTAAGTGGCTGATTTATTTTTTAGAGGAACACATTTGGAACAATAAACCCGTATTTATCAAGAATAGCCCTATAGTAATGAAAGAAGATCCGAAACATATCCGAATCAATGAATACAACTATCCGTTGCCGGATGAACGTATCGCCAAGTTTCCGTTGCCCGTTCGCGACCAGTCCAAATTACTGATCTACCGCCACGGTGAAGTGAACGAAGACATTTTTACTTCTTTACCTGATTACTTGCCTAAAGGAAGCCTGATGATATTCAATAACACGAAAGTCATCCAGGCCCGTCTTCATTTTCGGAAAGAAACAGGTGCGTTGATTGAAGTGTTCTGCCTTGAGCCGATTCAGCCCAATGATTATGTACTGAACTTCCAGCAGACGGAACACGCCGCATGGCTGTGCATGATCGGCAATCTGAAGAAATGGAAAGACGGGGAACTGAAACGGGAAATGACAGTGAAAGGATTTCCCATCACTCTGACCGCAACGAGAGGAGAATGCAGAGGGACCAGCCATTGGGTAGACTTCACCTGGAATAATGCGGAAGTTACTTTTGCCGATATTCTTGAAGTATTCGGAGAACTTCCTATTCCACCCTATTTGAATCGGAATACGGAAGAGAGTGATAAAGAAACTTATCAGACGGTTTATTCGAAGATAAAAGGATCAGTCGCCGCCCCTACCGCCGGACTACATTTCACTCCACAGGTATTGGATACACTGCAAGAGAAGGGAATCGAACTTGAAGAACTGACCCTGCACGTAGGTGCGGGAACCTTCAAACCTGTAAAGAGTGAAGAGATTGAAGGTCACGAGATGCATACGGAATACATATCAGTCAACCGGAGTACCATCAAGAAACTGATCGACCATGACGGTTGTGCTGTCGCCGTAGGAACAACTTCTGTGAGAACACTTGAAAGCCTTTACCATATCGGAGTCACTCTCGCAGAGAATCCGGACGCAACGGAAGAGGAACTACACGTCAGACAATGGCAACCTTACGAGAAGTACGACCAAATACCTCCGGTAGTTGCCCTGCAGAAAATACTGGGGTATCTCGACCGCCACGGCATGGAAACACTTCACACCAGTACTCAGATTATCATAGCACCGGGATATGATTATAAAATCGTAAAGGCGATGGTCACCAATTTCCACCAGCCTCAAAGTACCCTGCTGCTTTTGGTTTCCGCTTTTGTAAAAGGCAATTGGCGGACGATCTACGACTATGCCTTAAGCCACGATTTCCGTTTCCTTAGTTATGGAGACTCTTCTTTATTAATACCATAATCCCCCGAATACAAAAACAATGGCACAGAGCGATAATAACCAAGAAATGTTCCCTATCGTAGATGAGCAGGGAAATATCACCGGAACCGCTACACGCGGAGAATGTCATAGCGGCAGCAAGTTGCTCCACCCGGTCGTCCACCTTCATATATTCAATGCCAACGGAGACTTGTATCTACAGAAGCGTCCCGAATGGAAAGATATCCAACCGGGAAAATGGGATACAGCCGTAGGCGGACATATTGATTTGGGTGAAAGCGTAGATATCGCTCTCAGTCGAGAAGCAAATGAAGAATTAGGTATCACAGATTTCACTCCCGAACAGCTTACCAGCTATGTATTCGAGTCCGAACGTGAAAAGGAGCTTGTCTTTGTCCACAAGACCGTTTATGACGGAGAAATTCATCCCAGTGACGAACTGGATGGCGGACGGTTCTGGACAGTTGAAGAAATAAAAGAGAATCTGGGCAAAGGGATTTTCACTCCCAACTTCGAAGAAGAATTGCAAAAAGTCTCTCTTATACCTTCTCTATCCAAGTAATTGTTTCTTCGGATAAAAAACACAGGCGGAAACTACATTGAAAAGCAGCAACGAACACTTACTATGTCTGTTCGAAAGTTATGATTACCCTACTCAAGGCATCGATTTATGGTTTGACAACCAAACATTAAAACGCGGACCAATGCAATCATCGCAAATCGTAACTCTTCTTTGCGACAATCTGCGTTAATCCGCGTTTCTACTATAAGGCAGGCGATTAATTATTTCTTCGCCAATTCATTGATTACATCCATTATCTTCTGTCCGATTTCTTCGGCAGCCTCCATAGTAGAAGCTTCGCTATATACACGGATAATCGGTTCTGTATTACTCTTACGCAAATGTACCCATTTGTCTGCGAAGTCAATCTTCACACCGTCGATATCGTTGATTTCCTCGTTCTTATAGATTTCCTTCACTTTAGCGAGAATAGCGTCCACGTCAATTTCCGGAGTCAGATCGACACGGTTCTTCGCAATAAAGTAAGGAGGATAAGTAGCGCGAAGTTCGCTAACCTTCTTTCCTTCGTGAGCCAGGTGACTAAGGAATAAAGCGATACCTACCAAAGCGTCACGACCGTAATGGCTGGCAGGATAGATCACTCCACCATTTCCTTCACCACCGATAACAGCATTGGTTGCTTTCATCTTCGTTACAACGTTTACTTCGCCAACGGCAGAAGCATTGTATTCCATACCGTATTTACGGGTTACATCACGCAGGGCACGAGTAGAACTCAAGTTGGATACCGTATTGCCCGGAGTATGCTTCAGCACATAGTCAGCAACAGTAACCAATGTATATTCTTCACCGTACATCACACCATTTTCGCAAATCATTGCCAGACGGTCAACGTCAGGGTCTACCACAAATGCTACATCCGCTTTTCCCCCTTTCATCAAGTTCATGATGTCTCCGAGATTCTTTTCAAGCGGCTCCGGGTTGTGCTGGAAGTTTCCGGTAGGTTCACAATATAGTTTCTCTACATGTTTCACACCCAAACGTTCGAGAAGTTCGGGAAGAATGATACCGCCTACTGAGTTTACACAGTCAATAGCCACACGGAAATCAGCTTTCTTGATGGCTTCAACGTCTACCAGGTCAAGAGCCAATACGCTGTCGATATGTTTTTGATTGTAGGTAAGATCCTTGCGATAAGAGCCCAAGTGATCAACATCGGCATAGTCGAACTCTTCAGCTTCGGCGATACGAAGTACTTCATTACCTTCCGCCGCATTCAGAAACTCACCATGTTCATTCAGTAACTTCAGTGCATTCCACTGTTTCGGATTATGAGAAGCTGTCAGGATGATACCGCCACAGGCGCCTTCCATCGTTACAGCGAGCTCTGTAGTCGGAGTAGAAGCCAAGTCAATGTCCACTACATCCCAGCCCATTCCCATCAGGGTACCGACTACTACGTTTTTTACCATTTCACCAGAGATGCGGGCGTCACGTCCCACAACAATCTTGTTACTCTTTACCGTACAAGTCTTACGGATTAAAGTTGCATAGGCTGAGGTGAATTTCACGATGTCGAGCGGATTAAGTCCTTCGCCCGCCCCTCCGCCGATAGTTCCGCGGATTCCAGAGATAGATTTGATTAGAGTCATAGGTTCTTTACTAAAAGATTTATTTAAATGTTAGTGTTTTTAGCTTCGTGCTTTACGAAACTTAGTAATATCATAATAATAAGGAGTTACGTACTGTTGAGCAGAAGTATGTCCCATCTTTGAAGGAACAATCAGACGCACGTGGGCGTTGTCATACAAATAAGGCAATGCCAAAAGCCATCCTTGCGGAACAGCGGTGCTAGCGTAATAGGACGACCACACATAGCTCATGCTAGTAAATGTTCCAGCCGAGTAGGTATCTGTCTTTACATAACGAAATACGTCAGGATAGGCATACAATTGCGAAGCGTCCATATAGCCCTCCAACGGAACATTAAAAGCCGCAAGCTCTCGTGTGGCGATATTCATCTCTATATAACGAGTACAAATCTCAGTATTATTAATAAATGAATCTACTGCAGCCGGTTTTTCCGGTACTGTCAAGGTCCCTTTATTCACTATTTGCATATATACGCCATTGGATGAAAAAGCGACATATTCATTCTTGTCCAAATCAGTACAATAACCGTTTCCCTTAAACTGTTCTTCCGATATTACATGAATCGCACTATCTTTGATGAACTGGCTTACCGCATTCTTCTCATCTTCCAGCATTTCCGCGTATGTCTTCGAATCATCGCACGCCTGGAACAGACTTCCGGCAGTCAGCAAAGAGAGAAATAAAAATACAAGTTTCTTCATTATCTGTTATTTAGCTATATTCCGCACAAATGTATCTCAAAATCATTAAAAGTTGAAAGAGCAATGTTGAAAGTTCGTATCTTTTAACCTTTCCATATTCACTTTTAACCTTCCACCTTTAGCTTTTGGCTGTTAATAGAGGCTTATATTTCTCAAGCGCTTTCTCGAAAACAGCTTTTGCCTCTTCCATCGTTCCGAAAAATTCACCTCCGGACGCATTCAAGTGACCGCTACCGTTAAAGAATTCGGCTGCCAACTGATTGCACGGAAAAGTCCCGACCGAACGGAGGGAAATTTTAATCATCGGTTTCTCTGTATCTTCCCGCAAAAAGCAGGAAAAGCGAACGTTTTTAATGCTGAGAGGAATATTGACAAAGCCTTCACTATCTCCTTTTATATAGTGGAACTTGCCTTGTTCGGCTTTCGTCAGTGTAATTAAAGCCGAGTTACAATCCGAATAGACGGTCATGTTCGACAAGACATATCCCATCAGCCGCAAACGGCTCTCGGAATAGGTGTTGTACACCTTGCGATAGATATCGTCTTTATCAATGCCTTTGGAAAGGAGTTCGCTGATAATGAAGTAGATCTCCCGATTGTTGGAATTGTAGGTAAAACCACCCGTATCGGTCATCATGCCCGTATAGATACACTCGGCACCTTCTTTAGAAATATCGTCGAAATAGCCCATCCGGCAAATAAGGCGGAACACCAGTTCGGAAGTAGAAGAGATCTTCGGATAGGACATTGTTATCTTACAGAAGTCTTCAGGATACAAATGATGGTCTATCAGTATTTTACGCGCAGGAGAAGCAGCTACGGCATCCGCCATATCTTCGATACGTTTCAGCGCGTTGAAGTCCAGACAACAGATAACATCGGCCTCAGCAAGCAGTTTATCCGCAAACTCTTTATAGCGGTCATACAAAAGGATGTCCTTACTGCCCGGCATCCACTTGAGGAAATCGGGAAATGCATTAGGCACAATTACGTTCACTGTCTTTTCCTGAGAATCCAAGAAATGATATAATCCTAGTGATGAACCGATTGCATCACCGTCAGGAGATACATGAGATACTATTACTATTTTGTCAGCTCGCTCAAACCATTTAGTAAAATGGTCTATTTTAGCTTGTTCTATTACTTTCGTCAACATACTTTTTTTCTTTATCAAGGTGCAAATGTACGATAATTCTTTGTACTTAGAGCAAAAAGCGGACAGAACCTTCTTCCGATAAGGAGATAAAACGTAAACCGTATTCCTTGCATTCCTCCTTAAAACAGTCTCTACGATACTCTGAGAGGGAGGCATCGAAGATGATACAACCGGGAAGAAAGAATTTGGTTAGTTCTTTCAATCGACCGTCATAGCCTTTGCATAAGTAAAGATAATCAATATATAACGTGGGAGTCGTCGATTTGTTCCGCAACGTCTGCCAATGATTATCGTTTACAATACAGATATTACATCCATGAAATGATACAAGTTGCCGTTGTCGGGAAAATACGTCAGTCCGACAGTCGGAGGTGATTTCCGTCGGCGGTAAAAGATGCCGACGTTTCCAGTAGTTGGCTGTCACACGTTCCAATGCTTTTTTGTTCGGTAACGTGTCCGCATAACTTATCCAGGAATCTCCACTGCTTTCTATGCAATGAACCGCCGGACAACCCCGTACATTATAAAAGGCCAAACCTCTCTGCGGACGGTCTATCCAAACCATCGTAACATGATAAATACTTAATAAAAGAACGGAAAGAAGACAGAATAACAGGTTTCTAAGCCGCCTATGCAAACAGTAACAGACTGCTCCGAACAGGAAAACATAGATACCGCAAACTTCCAATTGATAAAGCCAGATTCCATCGACAGACGAGCAAGGAAGTTGCTCCACCCATCTCACAAAGAGGTTCAATCCCTCCAACAGTTTTCTGACACCTACCACTGCCCATATCTGAAGCCAAGGAAAAGGAGTCAGAAGAAGCATGAAAATAGCGGCATACAGGATAATAGTAATCAAAGGAATGACCAGCAGATTCGTCAAAAGAAAGTGTACGGAGAATCGGGAGAAGTAAAACATGACAAGCGGAGCAGTTCCTATCTGTGCGGCAATAGATACGCTCATCAGTCCCCAGACGGACTTCCCCACTCTGTTTCTTACAGCAAACAGGCGATAAACCGGCCTCTGAATCAATAAAATGGAGGCAACCGCAAGGAAGGAAAGCTGAAAGCCGACATCAAACAGTCCTGCCGGATTACAAAGCAGCATAAGCCATGCTGTCACAGCTAGTGTATTCAAGGAGAATGGTTGACGGCCGAATACATCTGCCAATGCCAGGATGGAGAACATGGTGACCGAACGGACTACTGAGGGAGAAAGTCCCGTAAAAAAGGCGAAAGCCCATAATAAGACTAAAAGAGACACGGAACGGACACATCTGCCGGTCCGCCCTTTTCGGGCAACAGGTCGTAGAATAAAGAAAAGAAAAGCATACAGAAGTCCGATGTGTAACCCAGATAGAGCTAGAATATGACTCGCGCCGGCTATCGAATAGCTTTCGCGAACAGATTCGCTTAATTCAGTCTTATCACCAATGGTCAAAGCAGACAGCACGGCTAGTTCATCTCCGGTAAAGCCTAATTGACGGTAAAGAGCTATCACTTTCTCACGGTAAGAATCGGCCAGACACCGAAGACGCAAATGAATCGTTCCGTTTGTCTGTACGGAACGCAGTGTTATCCATTTTCCGGCAGCGACATAGCCCGTCCCACTAATACCTCTTCGCATCAAGTAGCGGGCATAATCAAACTCATCGAAGTTCTTCTGATTAGCAGGTGGGGAAATGCGTGTAGAAACCAACAATTCATCCCCGCTCTTCAAGCAGGCGGCAGCTGAATCCTGTTTCAGATAGAGTATCGCTTTTCGCTCTACCGGATGACTACCGATAGAATCATAATATTCTTTCACAAGTACCCTGCAGAGCGATGTACGCTCCCTTGGTTGTGGAATATCCGTTATCAGAACCCGATAAATTACGTCATCGTCAGGAAAGGTATATTGTGTTTGCCGCAGTTGCCAAGTTATTCCTGTCCATCCGCCCGCGAAACACAGGACTGTCAGGACTGCTCCGAAACACCAACGCTGCGAATAATGCTCACAGAAATGAAAGAGAAAAGCCAAGATTAACAGGAAGATGGAAACCGATACTCCCCAAAGAACATCCATCGAACAGTCGAAAAAGCGTTCTCCACAAAAAACGCCTGCTATCCAGGGGATAACCAGGCGCATATAAGGATATTGATGGATACAATAATTACAAGTCATGTAATTGATGAATCATCGCCTCCGGATCCGGTGCTGCAAAGACGGCATTACCTGCCACCAACGCATCGGCTCCCGCCTCAACCAGTCGGGCTCCTGTTTCCAAGTTTACACCACCGTCTACTTCAATCAGCGCTTTCGATCCTGTCCGTTCAATCAGGGCACGCAGCTCACGGACTTTCTCAACCGAATGTTCGATAAACTTCTGTCCGCCAAATCCCGGATTCACGCTCATGACAAGCACCATATACACATCCCGGATAATATCTTGCAGCAGAGCTACCGGAGTAGCAGGATTGATGGTTACGGCAGGCCGCATCCCCGCTTCCCGGATTTGCTGTATCACCCGATGCAAATGCGGACAAGCCTCATAATGCACATTCATCGTATGAGCGCCCAACGCCTTTACTTCAGGGATGAATTTTTCCGGATTAACAATCATCAGATGCACATCCAACGGTTTCTTACTCAACTTCGCTACATACTTCAATACCGGAAAGCCGAATGAAATGTTCGGGACAAAGACCCCGTCCATTATATCAATATGTACCCACTCCGCTTCACTGCGGTTTATCATTTCAATATCTTTCGCCAATTGTCCAAAATCGGCGGAAAGAATGGAAGGAGCAATAATCGGTTTCATAATTCTTCTATATTTAAGGTTTATCACTTCATCTTACAGCCGTCCGCCAAACGGTATCCACGAAGCAACTCATCTGTTTTCAAACGTTTCTTGCCGGGAAGCTGCAAGGAAAGAATGGATACAAACCCATCCGGCACAGCAACCTTTATATATTTCTTGCCATCCGTCACAACCGTTCCCGCAGAGAGCTGATGTGATTCGTACATCTTTTCAGTCTCGAAGATTTTCACCACTACCGCTTCATTTTCAGAAGCGACCAGTTCACTCCAGGCAGCGGGATAAGGTGATAATCCACGAATAAAGTCGTACACCTTCTTCACCGGTTGATTCCAATCAATCCGGCAAGTATCTTTGAATATCTTCGGAGCCGGACGGAGTTCACCGACAACCGCCATTTCTTCTTGAGGAATCGGTTTTACCGTTCCATTCAATATAGCATCTACCGTTTCAAGAACCAGTTCCCCTCCCAACATCATCAATTTGTCATGTACCACTTCCACATTGTCTGTATCCGCAATAGGCACACGTACCTGCTGAATAACCTCTCCCGTATCAATCTCATGTTTCAGGAAAAACGTAGTGATTCCTGTCTCCGTGTCACCATTGATCACCGCCCAATTGATAGGAGCAGCTCCACGATATTGAGGAAGCAGAGAAGCATGAAGGTTAAACGTACCCAGTCGCGGCATATTCCAGACCACCTCCGGCAACATCCGGAAAGCAACCACAATCTGCAAGTCGGCTTTCCATTCGCGCAAGGCCTCCACAAAAGCCTCATCTTTCAACTTCTCAGGCTGAAGCAACGGTAAGTTCCGCTCCAACGCATATTGCTTGACCGGAGAATACTGTATTTTATGTCCGCGTCCGGCAGGCTTGTCGGGCATTGTGATCACACCCACTACATTATAACCGCCTTCCACCAACTGACGCAAGGCCTCTACCGCAAAATCGGGAGTACCCATATATACTATTCTTAAGTCTTCTTTCTTCATAATCCAACTATGTTATCATTAAAACGCAAAGTCTAGTCTTCCGAGAAATGTACTAGCACCTGCCGATATGAGTTAAATATCTTCGATTTAGAGACAAAGCCCTCATAGCGTCCCTCCTCGTCCACCACCGGAAGATTCCAGGCTTTCGTATCGTCAAACGTCTGCATTACCTGTTCCATTCCGTCCGTATCGAATATCTTGGCAGGTGCGGATGTCATCAATTTGTTAACAGTGAAACGATGATAAAGTTCTTGTCGGAACATGATGTTACGGATGTCATCGAGCAGGACAATACCCAACAGTTCGCCCGTTTTTTTATCCGTTACCGGGAACACATTCCGATGGGAAGCGGCAATCGCTTTCACCAGCTCACCCAAATCCATCTCCGGATGTACAACTACAAAATCCTTCTCCACCACATTCTCCATCTTCATCAATGTCAACACAGCCTTGTCTTTGTGATGCGTAATCAGCTGCCCCTTCTTTGCCAGACGCATGGAATATATACTATGAGGCTCAAATGCGATAATCGTCAGGTATGAGCTAACGGATACAATCATCAGCGGAAGGAACAAATCGTATCCACCCGTCAGTTCGGCTATCAGGAATACTCCCGTCAGAGGAGCGTGCATGACACCGCTCATGACTCCCGCCATTCCCATCAAAGCAAAATTCTTCTCCGGCAAATAAGCGGAGAAAGTAAAGTCATTACTGAAATGGGAAAAGACGAATCCGGCGATACACCCTAAATAAAGCGAAGGGGCAAAGATACCACCGCAACCGCCACCGCCATTCGTCGCGCTAGAGGCAAATACTTTCAACAGAATGATCAACATCAGATAGACCAGCAGCAGATTGCCATAACCATAAAACATGGAGTTGTTCATCACCGTATCCCATTCGGCTGTGGAAGTTCCGTTCAGCAACAGCTCAATCGTATCGTATCCTTCACCGTAGAGAGGCGGGAAAAGGAAAATCAACACACTCAACATCACACCGCCAAAAGCAAGTTTCTTATAGGGATTATTGAGCTTGCCGAACACGCCCTCCACCGAATTCATGGCACGTGTGAAATAAAGCGAAACCAAACCACAAAAGATACCCAGCAGGATGACATAAGGAATACGTTCCAATTCGAACGCCTGATCGAGGTGGAATTTAAACATAGCCTCCGTACCGGTAGTAATATAGGAAACGGTAGCTGCCGTGACCGCAGAAATCAGCAACGGAAGCAGGGACGACATGGTAAGGTCAATCATCAGAACTTCCAATGTAAATACCAATCCCGCAATCGGTGCTTTAAAGATACCGGCAACCGCACCCGCCGCACCACAACCTACGAGCAACATCAATGTACGGTGCTCCATCTTGAACACACTTCCCAGATTGGAGCCGATAGCGGAGCCTGTCAAGACGATAGGCGCCTCCGCCCCAACCGACCCACCAAAACCGATAGTTATCGCACTGGCAATGATAGACGACCAAATATTATGTCGTTTGATGCGTCCCTGTCGGCGGGAAATGGCATACAGAATCTTTGTGACTCCATGACTGATATCGTCTTTAACAATGTTGCGTACAAACCAGCCTGCCAGGAAAATTCCGACTACCGGATATACCAGATACAAATAGTTAGCTTGGGTCACGTTGAAATTATCGGTCAGGAAATTCTGTATCTGATGGATAAAGAATTTCAATATTAATGCGGCAAACGCTGTGAAAATTCCGACCAGGAAACTTAATATCAGAATAAATTGCTTCTCCTTTATATTCGCTTCCCGCCATTTGATGCAACGCTGTAATAAACTAAGTTTTTCTCCCTTCATTTATTCGCGAATTATCTTTATCACTCCACCTTTTTCCAACTTAATAATACTTGAGGGTCTCGGCCGGCTCATATCGTCCTGGCGAAAGCCAACGATATAATCTACCGCCAATTTGATTTCATCACTGATTTCGCTAAAATTAGCCGCACCCGGCTGCCCGCTGACATTAGCCGAAGTAGAAACGATTGCTTTACGGAACTGCTGACAGAGTCGTCTGGAAAAATCTTCATTCGTCACCCGAATCCCTACACTACCATCCTCGGCCAGCAAATTCGATGCTAAGTTACGTGCTCCGGAATAAATAATCGTCAACGGCTTGTCGGCAACTTCAATCAAATCCCATGCAACATCAGGCACATCCTGTACATAAAAATCTACTTTAACCGGAGAGTCTACCAAGACCAGCATAGCCTTGCTGTCAGCGCGCTTCTTAATCTCATACACGCGGCGTACAGCCTCTTCATTAGTCGCATCACAGCCTATACCCCATACGGTATCGGTGGGATAAAGGATCACTCCTCCTTCATTCATCACCTGACAGGCTTTTTTAATATCTTCTATCATTTCTTGATTAATTTCTGTTGAGAATAACACGCAAAAGTAGTACTTTTGCGCCAAATTCAAAAAGATTAAGTGAAAACAATGGAAGAAATCGTATTTCACCACACTCTGCCTATCCAGTTGCGCTTCAATGACGTAGACAAATTCGGGCACGTCAACAATACTGTTTATTTCTCTTTTTATGATTTGGGAAAGACTGAATACTTCGCTTCAGTATGTCCGGGAGTCGATTGGGAAAAGATGGGAATTGTCGTCGTTCACATCGAAGCGGACTTCGTCAAACAAATCTTCGCCTCAGACCACATCGCTGTGCAAACGGCTGTTTCCCAAATAGGTACGAAAAGCTTTCATCTCATCCAACGGGTCATTGACACCACAACGAATGAAATAAAATGTATCTGTAAGTCCGTCATGGTGACTTTCGACCTCGAAAAGCATGAATCCATCCCCTTGACAAAAGAGTGGATAGAGGCGATATGCAAGTATGAGGGACGGGATTTGCGAAAATGAGCCCAAGCATTACAAAGGCAAACATCTGTTGATAATACTATCAAAATTACTGCCCCACTATTGCTTTTCACCAATTAATTTTGTATCTTTAGGACTCACGTCCGTTTGAAAATAGGTAGTCACCTTATAGAATGACATTTGTCACTTTATAAGGTGACTATTGTCATTCTACAAAGTGACTATTGTCCCCTTGTAAGGTGACGACTACCCGGCTACATAAAACCCCACTCTTTTTCGCACAGCAAGACCTTATTCTTCCCACTGCTTGAGGTTAAACAGCCGCCTCAAGATATTCGCCATATCCGTGTTATCTCTTCTGCCCGAATACAAATGAGCCTGTTTCCCTACAACATACAGAGGAACCGGAGCGCCTGTATGAGATTTGGTAGTCCACCCAATAGAGTCTTTTTTATCTAGCAAGGCGACCGCAGCCACCGCCAACGGCTCATCTTTAGCATAGAGGCTCACTATATCTTTTGATTTCTTCTTCAAGAAAAATTTCATCTCCTCCCAAGAAGGAATGGCAACAGCACTTTTCATTTTTGGTCAAAGCTTCTTGCGAACACTGCTGGTATTTCTGCAATTCGATATTCAAGTTTGTGCCAGAATTTCCCAATCCTAAACCTCCGGTTTCATGGTCAGCAGTTACAAGAATCAAGGTTTCATCGGGATGTTTCTTGTAGAATTCATAAGCCAGGCGGATACATTGGTCAAAGTCGATAGTTTCCGTAACAACCGTAGCCGCATCATGGGCATGAGCCGCCCAATCTATCTTGCCACCCTCTAGCATCATAAAATTACATAGTTAGTCGTCTTTTCTCCCGTCGCCAAAGCTGTGGCAGCCGCCGAAGAGCAAGTTATCAAGTGAGAGGCCGACCGTGTGCACACTTGTGTCATCACGGGAAAAGTAGGGAACAGTAGTGAACGCTCACCGGTATCTGTACCGACTTTCTCCGCATATATCTGCGAAGCTTCCACATGATTGAACCCCATCCCGTCACCGATAAATAAAAATATGTATTTCGGCGCCTGCGCTCCGTATGCCAATGTAGCGCAGACTAGCAGTAGCCCGAACAAAACAGGCCTCATAGGTCTTGTCATCCTGTCTTTCATTTTATATCTATATTAAAAAAGGTTAGTCATAAATATGTTAGTCATGAATATAAAGGATATTAGGTACCGTACGTTCTCCACGATGGTCGAAACGCTTATTGTCGCAGGGGTAGTTAACGATTCCATTATCCGGTGCACCGGACAACCAAAGAGTAGTAGAACCTCCTCCATCAAGATTGATCGCATCTTTGCCTCCCAGGATTCGGATCAGATGCGCCAATTCCGGGATACTTACCCCTCCGGCATGTTTCGGGAAACGTCCGTCCACGGTTATGAATAGTATCTTTCCGTCTTTGGTAAGGGCTACCGCACTACGGGGATGTTTAGTCCGGATAAAGTCTTTCTCGCATAAACTCCAGTCGCAATAGCGACCGTCTTTCAACATCAACGGCCCGGAGGCCAATACGATACCTTTTTTCCCTTTATATTGCTTTTCTATCTGTCTATTCCAAGAGATTATCTTCATTTTTCCCTTGCGGATACTAACGGCTCCGGTGACACGTCTCGCAAACTCACCCAAAGTAGTGGTATCTACCACCTGGCGGTCTACTTTAAGGAAACAGACCGAGTTTCCTCGCTTCATATCAAAGTAAGAACCGTTTATAGCTGCGATAGCTCCCTGTTCCGAAGCCATTTTACTTGTTTCTCTCATCTTATCCGAGACGGTTACAGCGACTTTCAATCCTGCACCGGGATCAATTTCTATCAGACTGATAGATTGGGGGGCCTGATATAATTGAGGAATGGAAGCATACTTATGAGTTATCCCTTTTCGGGGACTTTCTATCTTCCATTGTGCAGATACGACTGCCAGCGAATCCGATACAGTTTGCCCTTTTACTATTCCTAAAGAGCATACAGCCAAGACAATGCCGAGTAACAAGTTTCTTTTCATCATAAACAGATTAATAAATGTGTTAAGTATAATAAATCAATTAAGTTATTTTATTCAGTGAGGTTATTACCTTTCAATATCCATGCATCTTTACGTTTCCCATACTGTGACCATGCTTTGAGATCCGAAGGTATTTGTCCGCTCAATTGGTTATTATATACACGGAATATACCACTGCCTCCACTCTTCTCAATAACTGTTCCATATCCTGCAGGAATATTTCCGGTAAACTGATTCCAATCTATCATAAACTCTTTCAGGTTCTTCCAAGCAATAGCCTGATTATTTTCATCTACTAATGGTCCCGGCAAAGTTCCACTCAATTGATTATCATACGCCTTAATTGTTACCAATCCCGGAATATCAAACAACATATCTATACCTCCTTCTACTTCATTATATTTATATCCATTCGGCGTTACTGTAGGATCATTTGATATATTGAATACTCTCAACAACTGACAATTGGAGATAGATACCGGTATCTTTCCTTTTAATCCACACTCCGCAATCATTAGAGTCGTCAAATTAGTTAATTGTCCTATTTCTTCCGGTATAAAATCAATAAGCTGTCGCTTAAATTGTAAACTTGTCAGTTCACTCAGATAACATAAAGGAGTAATATCACCTTTTATTCCATTAATAAACAGGCTAGAAGCAGCAAAATTAATTCCAGTAACCCGCCCATTTGTAACCGTAACACCCGGCCAATTGGCTGCATCAGTCTTCAATTCCGCGTCAAAGTTCCACTTCTTCACCCAATTATCTCCGTTCGCCCCCTCATAGAACATCCTCAAATAATCAATATCTTCCAACGGTTTCTTGTCCTGAGTAATGGTCAGCATATCGGTTACCCCGTTCGAGCCCTTCAAATACAGATAAGCGGTGCGGCCGTCTTCCACATCTTTATAAGGATCGATTTTAAGTTTCAGTTCCGATTCGTTCACAACACCGGGAGTGATCGGCTCACCATCGGTTATGTGTATCCAATCGCAGCCTTCCGACAATTCATACGTATAAGCAACCATCGTAACAAAAGGAATCACTTCTTCTTCGTTCCCCTTAGCTCCCACTTTCAACGTACGCTTCTTCAAGGCAATGCCAATACCTTCCTGCACCACCTTCAACTTTGTTTCAGCACCTTCCACGATCCAAGCGGATATTTCGGCTTCACGAGAGGCCACATCCGTATTCTTGGTCACCGACATTTTGAAGCTTCCGGATTTCAGTCCATTAGAGGTCAGCAAGTCAATCCATGCCGCAGAAGTCTTCACCCTCCAAGGGAGATTCGATTCGATATCCACTGTATATTCCTTTTCATCCAAAGGCAAATTCAATGCCTCATCCACAAATTTCAAGTCCGGTTCCGGCAGAGTCATACCCGTATCATCCGTAAAATCCTGACAACCCGACAAACCTATCAGCAAAGACAAAAGCCCGATTCTTCCGATACAGCTTTGTCCGCACAAAGATAGTATTCTATTTAGTATCATATATTCAGCTATTTAAAATTCAAACAATCAATTATCAGTCACAACCAGCAGTCCGTTTGCCACTTCCCTTTCTACTCCACCATTATCATAAGGCCAGTTGCGTATGGCAAAACGCCCGTCCTCAAATCCGGCAATCTTACGGATGATAAAAGTAGAAGAACCTCCTCCGTCGAGATTGATAGCGTTCTTTGCTCCTAACGCCTTCATCACCGCACCCATTTCAGCATATCTCATTCCGTTGGAGTACCAGAAGTTACGCCCGTCGGCAACGAGGATATAGACCACATTATCATCCGTCACTCCGATAGCGGTTCTCGGTTCCAATGCGGTTACCGTCTGAGGAAGCACATTCCCGTTTGTCATCAGACGCACACGCCCTCCCACAGCTTCCTGAATATTCTCTTTGTACGAATCATATTCATCATACGAGCCGATGATCGCTCTCTTGTTTTTCGTAATGGCGAAGAAAGTACAAACGTTATCAGTCATCGTACCTTTCAGACAAGTACCATTCCGGTAGTAGATTCCTTGCGGTGTTCCATCCTTTGCAAAGAAATCACCGTTCACGGCAGCCAATACCCTGCTGCCGGACTTATCATATGCCAAAGCCTGCAATGTCATTTGCTGCTTGGTCTTCAATTTACCCTCCTCATTGGGAGAAGACGCCTTCATCGTCAGATGTGCCTCTTTCAGGTCTACCTCCAATACAAACATTTTCACAGCCAGTCCTGTCGAAGAAAGGATTTTCATCTCAAGAGCCTGTACACCGGGAGCTAGCGTGTAAGTGGAATCCGAGAAGTATTGTCCGACGTATCCATCACTTCCGGCAATTATTTTCTGTCCCAGTTCCGTCTTCGCACCCTCCGTTGAGAATACGGTCAAATCTTCATCATTGTTGCAAGCCGTCCACAAGAGACAAACCAAAAGCAGAAGAACGGAATCATATATCAGTTTTTTCATCATTTTATCTCTTTAAAGTAAGTATAAATAAGTATCAATATCCGGGATTCGGTTCCAGATTCGGGTTGGAAATCATTTCTTTTCCCGGAATAGGTAACACGTGCTGATAATCTTTCAGTCCGAGTGTCGTTTTCGCCATATTCGTACGTATGAGGTCATAGTACCTGAAGCCCTCCGCCAACAATTCCTTCCGACGTTCGTCCAGCACACATTGCAGAAATTCGTCCTTGTCTTTCGGATCCACACCTTCCAGCCCGCGTTCTTTCCGCAAGTCATTCAAGCGTCCCAGTCCTTTTGGGAATCCTTGCGCTTCCGCACTGATGAGGTACATTTCCGCCAAACGGCTCATTACTACAGGATCGGTCCCGGTCTGCCCGCTCGGATACTTGTTGATACAAGGTTCGGCGCCCACATTGATAATGGAAACGTCCTTACGTTTGTCCTTATCATCATACATATTCATCACCTCATTGGTAGGCCGATAGACATAACTGCCGTGATTGGGATGCGCATAGGTATAAAATAAGGTAGAGATAGTGATATTCGATTCTTCCGCCAAACACTGGAAAGAGAAGATGACCTCCGTATTGGACTTTCCACGAAATATCTTATCAAAACTGTCCAGCTTGTATTTGCCGTCTGTTATCAACCCCTCCGCCAGAGTAGCCGCCTCCGTCAAGTTTCCACGTTCCAACATCACACGGGCTTTCAATGCCAAAGCCGCGTCACGGGACACATAATAATAGCTGGACGATGTGCCGAGAAAGGCAAGTGCCGTCTGCAGTTCTTCTTCGATAAAGCTCCATACCGCCTCTTCCGAATCGCGGAAAGGCTTTTCCATCGTATTCACTTTCTGAATAGGGACACCACCCCAACGAGTCACCAGTGCATGATAAATGTATGCCCTGAAATAATGCGCTTCGCCGATAATCAGATTCCGCAGTTCCGATTCAGGGAGAGATTCGACGATAGAAAGTACATTATTCACCTGATAAAGGGCATTATAATATCCATTCCAACTATTGGATACGATTGAATTCAACGAAGAGAGCACTGAGTTGATCAAGTCCTTCGCATTCCCAGTGCTTTGCGTCAAGTCACCGCCCAATATATCAAAAGTAATGTAAGATTCCCTCGTTGGAGAGTTCTGTACCTTATTGTACATTCCCATACGCAAAGCGGAGAGATCTTGGGGAGTCACGCTTCCCGGCGATACTGCGGAATGAGACTCAATATCCAGCATACCGCTACACGAAGTCAGCAACAGGCAACCGATAAATATATATATAATCTTTTTCATCATTGTGAGCATTTATGATTAGAAACTAAGGTTTATTCCGAAATTGACCGAACGGGAAGGCGGCACTCCGTAAAGATCGACTCCGAAGTACTGCGGATCCATATTCTTACTCACCTCAGGATCCCAACCGGAGTACTTGGAAAACAACAGTAAGTTATCCCCCTGAACATACAGACGAAGTCCTTTCATCCGGATCTTCTGCAACATCACTTGCGGGAAAGTGTAACTGAATGTCAACGAACGCAGTCGGATAAAAGAGCCGTCCTCCAAAAAACGGGTGGAGTTTTTGCTATTATGTCCACAAAGCGTATTAACCGCACGAGGATATTTGTTCGAACTTCCCGGAGCAGTCCAGCGATTTTTTGCCGCATCCTCCGTGATGGCCATACGATATCCCGGACGGGTAGCCGTTACCGCCCATTCGGCATATACATCGTTGCCATACATGTAGGTAAAGAACACATCCAATTGGAAACCTTTATATTTGAAAGTATTGTTCCATCCGCCAAAGAAATCGGGATTGGAAGAACCAGTAAGCACCCGGTCACTATCATTAATGATACCGTTATTATCCACATCATGATATTTCACATCACCGGCACGTACCCCCAAGTCATACAACGGCTGCGGCACTTCGCCGTCATATTGGTAAATACCGTCCATTTGGAACAGATAGAACGCTCCGAGTTCCTCACCCACCTTCAAGGCACGGTTCGAGCCTATCGGGAGCAGGTCATCTCCCAACAACTTAGTCAGTTTGTTCTTATTGTGGGAAATATTGAAAGAAGAAGTCCAATTCACTTTTCCCAGATTCATGTGTCCGTTGATAGAAAACTCCACGCCATAATTGCGCATCGAACCGATATTGTTAGTGATACTAGTGAAACCACTTGTTCCGTGCAGAGGCATCGAATACAGCAGATTGTTCGTATTCTTCAGATAAACGTCCGCAATCATATTCAACTTTCCGTTCCAGAAACCAAGGTCGAAACCAAAGTCGTATTGGTCGGCGGTCTCCCATGTCAGTGTGTTATTTCCCATACTGGTGACAGCCATACCGCTATTATTTCCGTAGTTGATACCTCCAGACATCAGCGGCTGCCATGCATAATTGCCGATACCATCCTGATTACCCGTCTTACCGTAACTCAAACGGAACTTCAAATCTGTCCGGTCAAATTTCCAGAAAGGTTCTTTTGAGACATTCCATCCTAAAGAAACAGAAGGGAAGTATCCATAACGGTCCGAAGGAGCAAAACGGGAAGAGCCATCCGTACGCATCGTCATATTCAGGATGTAACGGTCCAAATAAGAGAGACTGATACGTCCGAAGTAGGATTCCATAGCAAATTCCGACAGACCGCCCGAAGCGTCATAAATCTCGGAAGCGGTGCCCACCGTATCAAACACCGGAGAAGGAAAGCCGCGACCATCGATGGAGGAAGTACGCGTAGACATCTTCTGGAACGAGTGTCCCAACATCAAGCCGACTTCAAAGTCACCGAACTTATCATTATAATTGAAGATATTCTCTATCAATATGTTCTTTACCAGACGATTGTACTCAACGATACGTCCGCCACCGGCTCCATACGGATGGTTCTCATTATAATAAACATAGTCATACGTATATCCGATATCGGTACTGACGGAGTTTTTCAAGCTGAATTTCTTATATTTCAGGTCAGCGTTGAATGTACCCAGATAACGGTACGTGTCAATATAGGACACTTCCTCGTTCAATATCTGAAGCGGATTGTGACGCGTCAGCTCGTCGGTTCCTCCCAAATAATAGTCACCGTTCGGCTTGTACGGACGGTCGAAAGGACGCTGTTCCACAGCACGGGCCACGATAGTAGAACCGATATTGGCACCCGGCACCCGGTTATTTTTCAAATAATTGCCACTAACATTGGCGCCGACTTCCAACCATGAAGTCATTTCATGACTGATTTTCGCCTTCAAGTTGATTTTGGTTATATCGTTCGTTTTGATAATACCCTCCTGATAATTGTAATTCGCTCCAACGTAAAACTTCGTTTTCTTGCTGCCACCGGAGAAAGACAGGTCTACATTATAAGAATGCCCTACCTGAGTAATCAGATCCAACCAGTCCGTATCCGGCATTCCCTGAAAAGGATTTGAGATAGGAACGACATAACCGGAAGTCCCTACGGTATATCCGTTCTGACGATTGTAGCGTTCCACTCCGTCATTATAGGTCTCTACGTACAAGTCGGAATCCGCATATTTGATACGTCCTTTATTGGCAAATTTAGAGATACCCGTACTGACATTCAAACGAATGTCCGAACGGCCTTCCTTACCGGATTTGGTCGTTATCACAACTACACCGTTGGTAGCCCGGGATCCGTAGATAGCGGCAGAAGCCGCATCTTTCAGAACCTCGATGGATTCGATATCTGTCAGATTCAACACTGCCATCGAACTTAGATTCTCTCCCATGTTAAATAGAGAAGCGTTGCTGTTGAGAATAGGTATCCCGTCCACTACATAAAGCGGTTCATTGCTGGCGCTCAATGAGGCGGCTCCACGAATACTCATCCGTTCGGAACTTCCCAAGTTGCCGGAACCTGTCGATACCGTAACCCCCGCTACTCGTCCCTGTAACAGTTCGCTCGGGCTAAGCACCGGACGCATATTCGATTCTGTCGGTTTGAAGGAGCTGATAGCATTAGTTACCAATGCCTTGCGCTGTGTTCCGTAGCCTACCACAACTACTTCATTCAATGCTTTTGAATCTTCACTCAACGTGACATTGATGTTCTGTTGCGCTTTCACCGGATATTCCATACTCTTATATCCCAAAAAAGAAAAGACCAATGTTGCATGCTCGGGCACTTCAAGGCTATATTTACCGTTTATATCGGTAATGGTACCGATCGTAGTACCCTTCACGGTCACATTACATCCCACAACAACTTCACCGGAAGTTTCCTTCACGAGTCCGGTTATTCTTTTCTTGTGTTGTGTGGGAGTCCGTCCCTCCACTTGCTTCTTCGTAAGAATGATGTGCTTTCCTTCCATCGTGTAGGAGAACTCCGTACCTTTCAACGCATCCATCAACAGACTTGCCACCGTCCCGTTCGGAGTGGAAATAGCCACTTTGCGTTTCAGGCTAACCTCACGTTCGTTGTAAATAAACAAATAGTCCGTTTGCTTTTCAATCTGTCTGATAATCTCAGCCAGTGTTGCGATTCCTTTATTCATTCTAACCTTCTGATTTTGCGAATAACTATTCACGGAATACGCCTCAAAAATGATGAATAACAGGAAAAAGACAGTCAACCTCATAATTCTTAAAATTTGAGTACAGTGTGTTTTTCTATGGGCAATACACCCACACCAAAGATTATTTTTCATATCTTTGCTTCGAGTTATTAAGTTAATACATAAAGATTTGTAACAGATGCGAGTCTTTCTTGTTGACTTCTCACATATCGGTAAGTGTTGCAGCACTTACCGATATTTCTGTTCTGGACGGGCCGGTTCTCTTGCTCTCATTTTCTGTGTTTTTTAGATTAAGTACTAGGGTTAATAGATAATTATCTGATTGTTCTCTTCATCCAAAGTATAGTCGAAGCCGACATATTTCTGCAATACCTTTACCACGTGCTCTATCCCCTCTTTTTGACGGAATTTACCCGTACACGGACGAGAAGCTATTTCAATGTTCTTATTGATAATCCGCACTTCATAATATTGCTCCAGTTTCTTGAATACAGCTTCCAACGGTTCATTCTTGAAAGAATAAACACCTATCCTCCACAAGAAAGCATGATCTGACGTAAAGGCTTCCTTACAAAGTTTCCCATCTCTCGTTTCTACTTTCTCATTAGGTTGCAGTGTGACTTCATTCTGTGTATCGGGCTGATACACGGTAACCTTACCTTCTATCAAAGAGGTTTCAAACAGATCGGAATCCGGATAGGCGGAAACATTGAACGTGGTTCCCAATACTCTGACGTTATATTTCTCCGTTTCAACAATAAAAGGATGTTTCTCATCACGCGCTACCTCAAAATACCCCTCTCCCTCCAAAATCACTTTCCTCTCTTTGGAGTGGAATCCGGCAGCCGGATATTTTAAAATGGAGTTCGAGTTCAACCAAACGGTTGTTCCATCAGCCAGAACCAGACTGGCTCTTTGTCCTGCGGGAACAGTCATCACCTGCATCTCTGTAGAATGTTCCAACCGGTACTCCTGATATTCTTTATGAAGAATAAAGGCAAGCATAGCAACAACAGCGGCTATCTTTATGGAAGTCCGGAGATAATGAGTCACGGTCTTTTTCTTTCCCGGTTTTTCTTCCTTCAGATTAGCATTCCAGACAGTCGCATCATAGATATGGCGTAGCTGCATCAACTGCTCACGGTGTTCTTCGTTCTCTTTCAGCCAACGTACCACTTCCTTCTTTTCTTCGGGAAGTACATCACCGGCAATATATTTATTTAATAGTTTCGTGTCCATACGGTTTTGAATTAAAATATCAGCAGTTTTCCGCCTTACATATATAAGACACGCCACTCACGAAGTTCACTAGTGGAAAAATGAAAAAAGTTAGAAAAAGAGGAAAGAGGAAAGGTAATCCTTGAGACTTTTCCTCAAGGCTTGGAGCGCTTTCCCAATATGGTAATCCGCTCCTTTCACCGTAACATCCAATAATCCGGCAATCTCCTTCACCGATTTATTCTGATACCGGCTCATCATAAATGCCTTTCTTGTCTTTTCGGGCAGTTCTCCCAAAGTACGATTTACAATCTCAACGATTTCTTCTGAAAAGAGCCGGTTCGGATCGGAAGAATCCAACGAAGCAATACGGAAATCGAGCTCATAAAGTTCATCCGCCAATATGCTTTCACGGGCTTCCATCCGTAAGTGTTCATTGCGCAGATGGTTTAAGGCCTGATTTTTCACTACGGTCATCAGGAAAGAACGGACATTTTTCACCTCTTCCGTCTTCATCGTGGTCCATAAGGTAATCATTGCTTCGGAGGCTATGTCTTTGGATAGCATTTCATCTTGAAGATAAGATTTGGCAAACAAAAAGCAGCGTTGATAATACTCTAGATAGATATCATCAAATGGCATACTAGTGTTTATTGTATTATCCAGTCTTCTCATTTTAGCAGTTTCTCATCTATTCAGCTTTTCGTTAGCGAAACAAAGATAGATAAAAGAAGCTAGCTTCCAAAAAAAATCTTTTGATTCCCCTACCCATTTCGAACCCCATAACTGTTAATGTTACAAATCAATTAATTTAATCACCATGAAAAACTATGCATCAAAAGGCAAACGAATCGGATTGTTACTGGCTATGCTATTCATAACATCTTGGATGTTTGCTCAAGTTACCGTAACCGGTAATGTTCGGGATGAGAGAGACGAAGGGGCCATCGGTGCCACAGTCTTACTTGTCGGTAGTCAGAAAGGAGCCATTACAGACTCCGAAGGTAATTTCAAGTTAAGTGTACCGAACGCCCAAACGGCAGTATTACAAATTTCTTATGTCGGCTACGAGACGCAGACAATCCCTCTCAAAGGAAAAACCAGAATCAGAGTTATCCTAAAGGAAGAGGCCAACGCGTTGAATGAAGTAATGGTAGTAGCCTACGGAACTCAAAAGAAAGAGACTCTGACGGGAGCTATCTCTTCTGTCAAAACGGATGTCTTGCTCCGCTCTCCCAATGCAAGCATCGCTACGTCTCTTGCCGGACAAATCACCGGCCTTTCTTCCGTCGCCACAAGCGGACAACCGGGCAAGGAAGACCCGGCAATCTACATTCGCGGAGTAGGTTCATTGACAGAAAGTGCTTCGGCTCCGCTCATATTGGTAGACGGAGTAGAACGTTCCTTTTTCCAGATGGACCCCAATGAGATAGAAAGTGTGACCGTCCTGAAAGACGCTTCCGCTACAGCTGTATTCGGGGTACGTGGTGCCAATGGTGTAATCCTGGTTACCACCCGCCGAGGAGAGGAAGGAAAAGCCAAGATATCCATTTCTTCCTCTGTCGGTATCCAACAACCCACACGGATTCTGGAAATGGCGGACAGTTACACCTATGCCCAACTCTTTAATGAGATGAATGATAACGACAAAAAGCCGAAGCACGCTTTCGACGAATATACATTGGAACGTTTCCGACTCGGTGACGACCCGATCATGTATCCCAACGTGAATTGGCGGAAGTATATCATGAAGAGTTCTTCTATCCAAACCCAGCATAACCTTAACATAAGTGGCGGAACAGAACGTGTCCGTTACTTTATCTCTATGGGATTCTTATGGCAGGACGGACTTTTTCGGCAATATAAGGAACTGGACTACAATAACAACTTTAACTATACCCGTTACAATTATCGGGGAAACCTTGATTTGGACATTACCAAAAGCACTTTATTGAAAGTTGGACTCGGCGGTATCGTCGGTATCACCCACGAGCCTAATGACAATAATTATGAATATGGTCTCTTCTCGCTCATCAACATGGCACAACCTTTCAACAGTCCGGGAATCATAGACGGAAAGCTCGTCACCATCAATCCGGGAAAGTATGAAGGTATCTTGATGAACAATAATGCATTGGCACGCTATTACGGACAAGGATACGACAGGAATACCAGCAATACCATGAATATGGACTTGTCATTGACACAGAAGCTGGACTTTATTACAAAAGGATTATCCGTAGAGGTTAAAGGTGCCTATAATACTTCTTACTCTTTCCTGCAGCAGCGTCACGGTTCTGTCGAATCGTACACTCCTTACTACCAATCGGAACTGGAGAATCCCGATTTGGATATCAAAGATCCTGCTTATAACAAAACCATCGTTTACCGGGTAGACGGACAGAACAAACGGCTGGGCTATGCCGAAAAGACCGATCGGGGGCGCAATTGGTATTTTGAAGCGAGTCTTCGTTACAATCGGAAATTCGGCGACCATAATGTAGGCGGATTATTGCTCTACAACCAGAATAAAAGATACTACCCTTCCGAGTTCACGGACGTTCCGACGGCATACGTCGGTTTGGTAGGCCGACTGACCTACGATTACAAAACCCGGTATATCGCGGAATTTGACTTCGGATACAACGGTTCCGAAAACTTTGCCCCCGACAAGCGGTTTGGTGCCTTCCCGGCCGGTTCTGTCGGATATGTACTTTCAGAAGAACCGTTCATGAAAAAACAAAAGGTAGTGGATTATTTAAAACTGCGTGCTTCCGTCGGTTTGGTGGGGAACGATAATATGAACGACAACCGTTTCCTCTACCTGCCTAACGGATGGACAGTTGACCAACTGGGCAATGTCGACAATTGGGGAGCGTACCAGCACGGATACAACTTCGGGTACAACAACAGTAACACGATGTTCGGAGCTATCGAAAGCCGTATCGGCAACCCGAACGTCAGTTGGGAGACAGCTTTAAAACACAATTACGGTATCGATGTCAACTTTCTGAACAATCGTCTGAAAGTGAGTGCCGACCTTTTCTTCGAGAATCGGAAAGACATTCTGATCAAGCGGAAGACCATTCCCATCTTCACTGATCTGAACAGTAACATCATGCCTGTGGTCAACATGGGACAGGTGAAAAACCATGGATACGAAGTCGATATAAAATGGGAAGACCGGATTAAAGGAGACTTCCATTATTATATCAATGCCAATGTATCTTACAGTAAAAACAAGATTATCTTTCAGGACGAGATAGAGCCGAACGAAACTTACCTATGGCGTACCGGTCAACCGGTAGGAAGTATCTTCGGATACGTGGCCGACGGATTCTACGGTGAAGAGGACTTCACGAAAGAAGGAGCATTAAAAGACGGGATGCCCGTCCCCGACGCAGATGTACAACCGGGTGACATCAAATACAAAGACTTGAATAACGACTACGTCATCAATGAAGATGATCAATGCAAAATCGGTCATCCTACACGTCCGTCCTATACTTTCGGTCTGAATTATGGAGCCGACTACAAAGGGTTCTTCTTCAGCATGAACTGGACAGGAGCCGCCGAGCGTTCACTTCTGTTGGAAGAGTTCTTCCGGATACCTTTCGGGATCAATTCCAACAATGCGTTGATGCAATTCCATGCCGACAACCGATGGACTCCCGAGACAGCTGAAACCGCTACTGTGCCCCGATTTGCAACGAAGACTATGACTCACAACAGCAAGACTTCTTCGCTATGGGTAAAGAACGGTAACTATCTCAAGCTGAAGACCGTCACACTAGGGTATAACTTCCGCAACGTGGCTGCCTTGAAAAGAATCGGTATCTCCGAACTTGCCATCAAACTAAGCGGTTACAACTTGCTCACATTCGATAAGTTCAAGATTATGGACCCGGAATGTACGCCGGGACTGACCGATTCATACCCTATCAACAAGATCTATAATCTCGGAGTCAACATCACCTTTTAAAACATCAATATCATGAAACGAAGGAATATATTACATACCGGCATGGCAGCCATGCTACTGCTTTCTGTCAGTGCATGCGAGGACTTCAAGTTCGGCAATGACTTTCTCGACAAGCCCATTACAACCGATGTCACTATCGACACCGTATTTTCACGCAAAGTATATGCCGAACAAGCGTTAGCGGAAATCTACCGTTCCTTGCCCGACTTTCTCCCCACAGGCGGAAGACTATCTTGGGCGACACTAGAGTGTATGACCGATCTCGGTGACACTTCCAAACCCGGCGGTATACGTGCTTATCATGCAGGAGACGTCAATGCCTCCTCCGTAGGTTCTCTGCCCTACCGTCTGGATGTACCGCCTGCTGAGGATGGCCCTACCGTAGGCATGGCACCCATGACGGGCATACGCAAAGCCTATATCTTTCTGGAGAATATCGACCGTGTGCCGGACATGACAGACCGTGAAAAAACGATACGCAAGGCGGAAGCTAAAGCCATCATCGCCTTCCACTACGTCCAAATGTTGCGTTACTACGGTGGAATGCCATGGGTAGACCGCTCTTACCGCCCGGATGAAGAGATGAAATTCACCCGTATGACTGTGGAAGAGACCGTACAAAAGACCCTCGAACTAATGAAAGAAGCCGTACAGGTTTTACCATGGAACGTTTCTGCGTCCGACGAAGGACGAATGACAGCGGCAGCCGTTCTCGGTCTGAAATCGAGAATGCTCCAATTTGTAGCAAGCCCTCTATTCAATAACAAAGACCCTTTCATGAGTGGGGAAGCGGCCGACAAGCATTATGTGTGGTATGGCAACTTCGACAAGACTCGTTGGCAAAATGCTTTGGATGCCGGACTGGAATTTCTGCGCGCCAATAAGGAAAACAACGAATATTATAAACTCGTCAACACGGGAAACCCCAGAGAAGACTTTATCTCCGCCTATTTCGACCGTTACAATGGCGAGGTACTGCTTGCCTCTCATCGTTGGGTTACTTACAATGTATGGGGAAATGCTTTCAACGAACTCATTTATGGTATGGGTGGCGCCACCTCCAACTATGCGGATATGTTCGAAATGGCCGACGGAACTCCTTTCAACTGGGATGATTTCGCTTTAGGAGAACCGAATAAGTATGCCAATCCTTTCTTTGACGAGCATAACAATCCGATCCGGGATATCCGCCTGTATGAAACCCTTTTCGTCAACGGTGACCGTTTCAGAGGACGTACTCTGGAAATATACAAAGGCGGACGGGAACAATGTGACGGATATTCGGACGAACTGGCCAGAGCCACTTACAACGGTTACGGTATGCGCAAATTCCTGCGAGACCGGAGTACGGAAGTCGGCGGAAAATTCTACTCCTGCCCGCTTATCCGCCTTCCGGAAATCTATCTGAATATAGCGGAAGCCATGAACGAACTGGGGAAAGCAACAGAGAAAGACGAATTCGGGCGAGATGCTTATGATTATGTCAATCTGGTTCGCGAACGGGTAAAAATGCCAGCATTGACCAATCAGAAAGTAGCTTCCGGACTGCCTTTGAGAGAAGCCATCCTCCACGAGCGTGCCGTAGAGATGGGATTTGAAGAGGTACGTTATTTTGACCTGGTACGTTGGAAACGTTCCGACCTATTCAAAACCGACATCGAACGCCTTGTTATCACCAGGAATGAAGATGGAAGCTTCGATTATGTAAGGGATAACAAGATAGCCAACCCTCGCGGCTGGATAAAACGGTGGACAGACCGCTACTTCCTCATTCCTATTCCATTGGATGAAATCAACAAGAAGTACGGACTCGTACAGAATCCGGGATGGGAATAAACAATCAACAAAAGACTAATTAAAAATGAAAGAACGTATGAAACGTAAATATATACTAATGGGGGTTGCCATATTATCCTCCGTCGTCGCAGGAGCGCAGGATATAACGGACAGCATTGCCCGAAAGACACAGGCCGTCTCCACAATATCGGCCGATGAAATATCAAAGAATGCAACTCCCAATGTATCCAATACATTGTATGGGTTGCTACCGGGACTGTCAGTCATGCAGCAGACGGGGTGGACAGACGATGCAGCTACTCTTTTGCGAGGATATAATAATCCGCTGATTGTAGTTGACGGATTCGCACGTCCGCTCTCTTATCTGAACACAGCGGAAATCGAATCGGTCACCGTACTGAAAGACGGTGCCGCAACTGCCGTGTGGGGAACACGGGGAGCAAACGGTGTGATTCTGATTACCACCAAAAGAGGAGAGTACAACACCAAAATGCAAATAGATGCCAGTTATAAGTTCGGTATGGATTTTCCAATCAACCAACCCAAGTTCGCCAACGGATACGAGTATGCGTCGGCACTGAACGAAGCGCTTTATTACGACGGACTGGAACCACAATACACGCGTGAAGAGCTGGACGCGTTCAGAAACGGAAGTAACCGGGATTTATATGCCGACACCGATTGGATGAAAGAGGGGCTGCGCAAACATACCATCAACAATCAGCTCGATATCTCCTTTCACGGGGGTGGCAAACGTCTTCGCTACTTCACCCTGTTAAGTTACAAGAACGACTACGGTATCCTGAATGAAACATACGCCAAATATTCCGACCGCTACACCGCTCAAATGAGGAAATACGAACTGGGACTGCGAATGAACATTGACGTAGATATCACACCGACGACTCTGGCACAATTCAGTATGTTAGGACAACTCCGCGAACGGAAACGTCCGAATACAAGTGAGTATGACTTATTCGCCGGGCTTTTCAACACACCATCCGGTGCTTTCCCCATGCAGACGTCTCATGGATATTGGGGGAGTAATAATGTACTGAAAACAAATCCGATAGCCCGTATCGCAGATATCGGTTATTTCAAAGAAAACCCGCGAACGTTGCAAGCCGACTTCCGCATCCGGCAGGATTTGTCACTCATCACTCCGGGATTAAGTCTGGAAGCCGCCGTAGCGTATGATAACAATGCCGTTTACAAGGAAGAAGGCTACAAGAAATTCCAATATGAAGTCAATACGCCTGTCAGAAATGTAATCACAGACAAGATAGAAGCGGATTCCAAAGTGTATGGTGACAACAGTACCTTGCAAGTAAACAACCTCGACATGACGGAACAATACATAAACGCCAATCTGGAAGCCGCTTTGAAGTATAACCGTTCTTTCGGGAAACATGCCGTCAGCGCTTTAGGTTCGTATCGCCTGGAATCGGAGAGAGGAATCGGACGTAACAATGCCCACAAACGGATGTATGTGAATGCTTCCGCCGGATACAGCTACAAAGACACTTATCTGATTCACGCACTAGTCAATCACACAGGGACAAGTGTACTGCCCGACGGAGACAAATTCCGTACCTATCCTGCCATATCAGCCGCTTGGGTCATCTCCAACGAAAACTTCATGAAGAAGGCTACCGTCATTGACTATCTGAAACTGCGTGCTTCTTACGGACGCGCCGGATGGGATAACATCAGTTATGAACTGGACCGCCAATATTGGGCATGGGGTGGAGCCTATTGGTTTGGTGACGCAAACACCCAGTCGGAGGGTATGAAAGAGGACAAACTGGCTATGAATAACTTGACGCTCGAAGTGTCCGACAAATATAACATCGGTCTGGAGATGCGGTTATTCAAAAGACTGAACCTGTCCGTTGACGCCTATATGGATAAAAGGAGCAAAATGCCGGTAAGCGGCAGCAATGTCATTTCTTCCGCCATCGGTATCAGTATCCCGCAACAGAACAACGGTAAGACCGAATACAAAGGGATTGACTTGGGAATCGACTGGAAAGACAAAGTCGGCAAAGACTTCACTTACTACGTGGGTGGTACGCTGAACTATATCCGGACTGAGGTAATAGAAAACGGGGAAGGATATATTCCCTACGACTATCTTTCCGGCAAGGGACTTCCCGATGGACAGCTTTTCGGTCTGGAAGCAATCGGTTATTTCCGGGATGAAGCGGATATCGCCAATAGTCCTCAACAGATGTTTTCGGAAGTGCGACTGGGAGATATCAAATACAAGGATATGAACGGAGACCGGATCATCGACGACAACGACGTGCATCCCATCGGACATTCAAGTTCCGTACCGGAAATATATTATGGCCTCAAACTCGGGTTCGAATACAAGGGATTTGGTCTTGACGCTCTATTTCAAGGAGTGGCCGACTACAGCAGAATGATGAATGTAAGCAGTGTATATTGGCCATTGCGCAATAACACCAATGTATCCGACTGGTATCTGCACGACAAAATCCGGTGGACGGAGGAAACGAGAGACATCGCCAATGTACCGCGTCTGACAACGCTGAACAACAGCAATAACTTCCGCAACAGTACCCAATGGCTGGTAAACGGTGATTACTTTAAGCTGCGCAATCTCAACGTCTACTACAACCTGCCGCAGCGCTGGATCTCAAAAGTCAAACTAGAACAGTGCCAGATTTTTGCCCGCGCCAACAATGTGTTCTCTATCGACCATGTGAAATACATGAACTGCGAAGATTTCAGTGTTAACTATCCGGACATGTTCTCCGTATATTTCGGAGCGAGTATCAAATTCTAATAGATTGATTGTATGAAAATAACTAAATATATCACAATAGCTTGCATAGTGACTTCCCTGTCGGGATGCGACTATCTGGATTTCGATGAATCCATCGGTAAGACACAGGACGAGATGTACACCTACTTCGAGAATATCTCAAGCCTGGCAACCTACATTTATTCCCAACTGCCTCAAGATTACGGCGCCATCGGCGGTGCTGTACGGGATGCGGCAACCGACAATGCCGTATATACCTGGAACAGCAACAGTGTGTACGACATCTATAACGGTAATTGGAGTCCACTCAATCCCATAGACGACGTATGGGGTAACTATTATACCGCCATCCGTGCCGCCAATTCTTTTCTGGAGAACTATTCACTGGAGAAGCTGGAACGTTTCCAATGGAATCCCAACTACAAGGAAAACATGGAAAAGGCCAAGATGTATGTGAACGAAGTACGTGCATTGCGCGCTTTCTACTATTTGGAACTAGCCAAAAGATACGGTGACATCCCGCTGCTGACCCGTACTTACGGAATTGACGAGATCAACACCGTATCAGAGACTCCTTTCGACAAAGTAATTGAGTTCATTGCCAAAGAATGTAGCGAAGTGGCTCCGGCATTACCCGTCTCGCAAAAGGATTTTTACAACGAGTCCGGACGGGTAACACGTGGCATGGCATTGTCTGTCAAGGCACGCGCCCTGCTCTATGCTGCCAGCAAACTACACAATCCGTCCGGAGAGAAAAGCAAATGGGAAAAAGCTGCCGAAGCTGCTTATGATATTATCAAAGAGAATTGGTACTCTTTGCCAAATATTAACGTAGACCCACTCTACAATGTGAATGGGGGAAATGATATTCTTAGTTCCTCACAGCTTATCTTCGAACGCCGCAATGGCGCAAGCAACTCATTCGAGGGACTGAATCTGCCTATCGGCTTCGAAAACGGGAACAGTGGAAGCACGCCCACACAAAATCTGGTAGATGCTTTCGAAATGTCCGACGGCAAGCCGTTTGATTGGAATAACCCGAAACATGCCGCACGGCCTTACTCAAAACGTGACCCTCGTTTCTATAAAACCGTTCTTTACAATGGAAGTTCATTCATGAATACCCCCATCGAGACTTACGAAGGCGGCAGAAACGGTGCTCCTCTCAATGGTGCTACACTGACCGGATATTACTTGAGGAAAAACATGAACGAAACGGTATCCCTCTCTCCGACCGACCCGGTAACAAAACCCCACCATTTCATCTTATTCCGTTATGCGGAAACATTGTTGAACTATGCAGAAGCCATGAACGAATTAGGCGGTCCGGATTATAAGGTTAGCGACAGACTCACAGCCCGCGAAGCCTTGAACCAGGTACGTGCTGCTGCCAATATGCCACCTATAGAGGACACCGGTGAAGCTTTCACCAAACGCTTGCGCAACGAACGCCGGATAGAGCTGGCTTTCGAAGACCATCGTTTTTGGGACATTTGCCGTTGGATGGACGGGGACGTAGTAAAAGATATCTATGGGATTAAAATCACCAAGCGAGAAAGTAAGTACACCTATACCCGCACAAAAATCCAGACACGTATATGGGACAGGAAGATGTACTTGTATCCCATCGCCCAAACAGAACTTTACAAGAATCCTAACTTAACACAAAATAGTGGTTGGGAGTAATCATACTCCCTCCACTCCCCCTTTTTTAATCAACTAAAAGTGAGACAATATGAAACAGATCATTGCTTTTTTAGTCTTCTGGATTAGTTTTCTATCCTGCCAATCCGAAGAAATAAATATCTATACCCAGCACGTGAAAGAGATATCGAAAAATAAAGACGGATGGAATCTGGTGTGGTCGGAAGAGTTTGAACAGGAAAGTAACATTCCGAATGCCAAAAGCTGGTCACTGGCAGCTAAAGAGGCTTCTCCTTGGAATCGCTATATGTCCGAAAGCTACGACCAAGCTTATGTGAAAGACGGGAAACTATATCTGATAGCCGAAAAGAAAGACGGTGAATACAAGACAGGTGGCGTGTGGACGATGGACAAAGTAGGTTTCAAATATGGGAAGCTGGAGGTTTGTGCCAAGTTTACTAGTTTTCAAGGTGGATGGGCAGCTATCTGGCTCATGCCGCAAGAACGACAATATCCATCAGTAAACAATAGTTATCCCGGTGAAATCGATATCATGGAACAAGTAAGCATGGACAAGATCGCACAACATTCGGTGCATACGCATTATACATTGGATTTAGGTTATGACAAGAATCCTCCCCGTAACGGATACGGAGAATATCGGGATGGCGAGTTCAATATTTACGGAATTGAATGGACAGCGGAGAAGATTATCTTTACGGTGAACGGAGAAGAGACTTTCAGCTATCCGAACCTGCATCTTCCGAATGAATCACTCATGCAGCAATGGCCGTTCGATGTACCTTATTACTTGATTCTCAACTATTCGGTAGGCGGTGAGGACGCATGGCCGGGACCGATTGACGACAGAGGACTACCTGCACACATGGAGGTAGAATATGTCCGGTATTATGAGAAAGAAAATAAAGGAAATGACGATGACGAGGAGGAAGAACCTTCCGATAACCTCATTCAGAACGGAAACTTCGAGAAGAATTTTGCAGAGGATCAGCAACCCGGTGTCTTCAGTGCCGACAAAACCGATCAAAGTGGAATTCTTAATTATCTTGACAGATGGTTCTGCCGGCCGGACGCTCCAAGTTGTAATATGACTATAGATAAAAGCGAAGGAGCGAACAACAGTTCACGCTCACTAAAATACGAAGCTACGGAAATAATGGATGCAGAGAAAGTTAACCTGTCATACGCATTACAAAACGTAATGGAAGGCAGATATACATTTAGTTATTACGTTAAGACCAATCAAGACGATACGCCATTTACACTTAGTATTGTCGTATGCGAAACAGAAGATGACATACCTTTGGTATTAAAAGAAAATCAGAAGAGTATCATTTTCAATCCGGACGGTTCACAGTCTCTTTCTCCCGGTCCCACTTGGGGGCTTGCGGCCACCTGTGACAATAAAGCCGGAAAAGGCTGGATCAAATACTCCGTTACAGTAGATATCCCCGAAAATGTACTTATACGATTCGTATTCAAGCCTTGCGCCTATGTAGGAGACATCAACACGCACGAAATCTGGGGAAAAGGCGCTTGGGGTGGTGTTATTTACTGGTTTGACGAATTTAGTCTGATACCTGTAGAATAACAGAAATCTTATTCAATAGGAGAACGAGAGTGTGTCAAAATGCAGATTAATGCGAATTATTACTCATTATGGCACACCCTCACCTCTATTCATATCTTATCTAATCCTTATTAATATGCGAAAGTTCAACTTGACAATTTTATTTCTTCTTGCCCTTCTTCCCGTATTATTTGCCGGACAGACAACCCGCATTCCATATCGGGGTATCTACGCCGACGATCCGAACGGCACTGCCGGAATATATAATCCGGAAAGAGGTTTCCGCCTGGAAATAGCCGTAGACATCGCTAAAAAATGCGATGTGTGGAAACCGCAGGAATATCCGGGAATTACCGACTATCTGGAATCAGAGATAAACAAATACGCTTGCGACAGTGTCTCGTTAGTTCAAACATATTTTTATCTGCATGGATATATAGGCCGACAGCTACCTCCGGAAGCTTTTGCCACAATGGATGTCTACTTCAACAAGTTGCGCCAACTTGGCAAGAAAGCATTGCTACGGTTCGCCTACGAAACAGAACCGATGGGAACCGTCTCGTCAGGTCCCACAATGGAAGATATGTTTCGCCATATGAAACAATTGAAACCTTACCTCGAGAAAAACAAAGATGTCATACTGGCTCTTCAAGCCGGATTTATCGGTGCATGGGGAGAATGGCACAGTTCCAAACATAATATCGAAAGTTCCGATGCGAACAAACGTATTATCCTTGAAAAGATCTGCCGGATGACCCCTCAAGATCGGGTGGTACAAGTCAGAGTGCCGGACTACAAGAACCTGTTACCCAAAGATAGCGAAGCCTACCGGAAAACCTCTTTCCATGACGACTTTATCGTAGTAGACCCACACAGATGGGACGGAAATATGCATGAAGGTACGCCCAACTTCGACCAGATTGTAGAAGAAGGAGCATTCATGCCCGTAGACGGCGAACTGCCTTGGGGAACGTGGAGCATGAACAAAGAGAACGGAGACGCGAACGGCTGGATCATAGACGGCAAAAAGACAGCACGACAATTATTCCTGGAGCATTACACCTCATTAAGCGTCATCCACAATTACAAAGAGCGCGGTGCACCGGACAAGTATTCCATGATGTACTGGAAAGAAACGCCCATCAGCGAAGAATACCTGAAAGAGAAGCACATGCCCGTCTCTGACGGATATTTTCGGAAACACGACGGCAGTGCTGCCCAAAGAAACGCATTCGAATATGTGCGCGATCATCTGGGATACCGTCTCGAATTGCAAGAACTGCAAATCGACACACTCAAGCATACGGATAACCATATCCTCAACCTTTCGCTCACATTGATAAACCGTGGCTTCTCTACGCTGTTCAATGAGCACCCTGTCTACTTCGTATTAGTGGACGAACACAACCAAGTGAAAGAGTTCCTGACCAATGCGGATACCAACAGTTTCCAGCCTTATCGACCGGGAGATAAAACCTACACGCCTTTGATTCACACAATCAAAGGACAAGTGACCCTCCCCAAGACGGCGAACGGCACTTATAAACTCGGTTTATGGATACCCGACGGTTCCCGACAGCTCCAACACCTTTCCCGCTTTGCTATCCGCTGCGCCAACGGAGATATTCCTTGGTGGATTTCGCCCGACCGACGTTATGGAATCAATATCCTCACCACTCTGCAAGTGCCTGTATCATCAGCAGTCTCCTTTTCATCAGCAACAGCCTCACCCAAACTACCTTATCAAAGAGCGGATCTACCTATTGAGGAGCGGGTAAAAGACTTGTTACAACGAATGACTCCGGAAGAGAAACTCGCTCAAATCAGACATATCCATTCTTGGGAGATATTCAACGGACAAGCGCTGGACGAACGCAAGTTGGAAGAAAAAGCGCAGGGAATGAGTTGGGGGTTCGTTGAGGGGTTTCCCCTGACGGCAGAAAACTGTGCAAAGAATATGCTAGCCATCCAACGCTTCATGGTCGAGAAAACCCGTTTAGGCATTCCTATCTTTACCGTAGCGGAATCGTTACACGGGGTAGTGCATGAGGGAGCCACCGTCTTCCCGCAGAACATTGCTCTAGGAAGTACTTTCGATACAGATCTCGCCTATCGCAAAACATCCATGATTGCCGACGAGCTCCATGCGGTAGGTATGCGGCAAGTGTTATCCCCCTGCATTGATGTAGTGCGAGACCTCCGCTGGGGAAGAGTGGAAGAGTCTTTCGGAGAAGATCCTTATCTCTGCGGAAGATTCGGCATAGCCGAAGTGAAAGGGTATATGGACAACGGCATATCCCCCATGCTGAAACACTATGGTCCGCACGGCAACCCTTTAAGCGGCCTCAACCTCGCATCCGTAGAAACCAGTATCCGTGACCTGCACGAAGTCTATCTGAAACCGTTCGAAATGGTAATGAAGCAAGCGCCTACCCTCGCCGTGATGTCCGCCTATAACTCATGGAACCGCATCCCTAATTCCGCCTCGCACTATCTGCTAACAGATGTTCTGAGAAAAGAATGGGGATTCAAAGGATATGTCTACTCGGATTGGGGAGCCATTGAAATGCTGAAGAACTTCCACTTCACAGCCCGCAATTCGGAAGAAGCCGCCTTGCAGGCACTGACCGCCGGTCTGGATGTAGAAGCTTCGAGTGACTGCTATCCGGCCATCCCCGGACTGATAGAAAGAGGAGAGCTGAACCGCGAGATAGTGGACGAAGCTGTCCGCCGGGTATTGTATGCCAAATTCCGGATCGGTCTGTTTGATGATCCGTATGGAGAAAAATTTGCCAAAGGGGCTATTCACTCCGGGAAAGCGATAGCGCTATCGAAAAAGATAGCGGACGAATCGACCGTCTTATTGAAAAATGAACGGCAGCTACTCCCTCTCTCTATCGGAAAGTTGAAATCGATTGCAGTCATTGGTCCGAACGCCGACCAGATACAATTCGGTGATTACACATGGACACGCGACAACCGTTTCGGAGTTACCCCCTTACAAGGTATCCGGAAATGGGCAGGCACAAACGTGAAAGTCAATTACGCTAAAGGTTGCAGTTTGGTATCTATGGATGAAAGTGGAATCCGGCAGGCGGTCGAGGCCGCCGAGCAAAGCGATGTCTGTGTGCTTTTTTGCGGAAGCGCCAGCGCGGCCTTGGCACGCGACTATAAAAGTTCGACTTGCGGAGAAGGATTCGACCTCAACGACCTAACCTTGACAGGAGCACAACCCGCCTTGATAAAAGCGGTTCAAGCCACAGGCAAACCTGTCATTCTTGTCTTAGTAACCGGCAAGCCTTTTGCCATTCCCTGGGAAAAGAAAAATATACCGGCTATCCTGGTACAATGGTATGCCGGGGAACAGAGCGGGAACTCCATAGCGGACATCCTGTTCGGAAAGGTATCTCCCTCCGGTCGGCTGACATTCTCTTTTCCCGAAAGTACCGGACATCTCCCAGTCTACTATAACCATCTACGCTCCGACCGTGGATTCTACAAATCTCCCGGCAGTTATGACTCACCGGGAAGAGATTATGTTTTCTCCGCTCCTGTCCCGCTATGGTCATTCGGACACGGACTGACGTATACCACTTTCGAGTATTCCAACCTACAAACGGATCGAGCGTCTTATCTGCTCAACGATACCGTTCACGTACGTATAGATTTGAAAAACACCGGGAAGTGCGAAGGAAAAGAGGTGGTGCAATTGTATGTATCAGACGTATGCAGTTCGGTTGCCATGCCGGTACGCCAATTAAGAGATTTCCGCAAGGTAGCTCTCCAGGCAGGCGAGACTCAAATTGTCCGTCTCAGTATTCCTGTCAGTGAGCTTACCATTCTGAATGAGAAGAATGAAGCCATCGTAGAACCGGGAGAATTCGAGATACAAGTAGGTTCTGCCTCCGACCATATTCTCTTACGGAAGACTATCCGAGTGGGACAGCCTCAACCGGTCGTGAACAGGCAGGAACAGGTTCTACCCAAAAGTGAACGGCAGATAACCGTGCAAGGAGTCATCAGAGACGTGCAGGCCACCTTGATCCCCGAAGTCCGGATTTATGAGAAAACGACCGGCAAACTGTTAGGGAAAAGTGACAATCGGGGAAATTTCACCGTAAAGACCGGCAATCGGGAGATACTGCGCTTTCAGAAGAAAGGTTATCAATCTCTAGAGAGGTTTGTTGACAATCAAGAAAATATAAATATAAGGATGGATTACGGAACCGACTAGATTTTTTGTACCATTTACACAGAGAAAGTCCGGCACCGGGGAAGGAGGTGTCCGGCACCGAGGAAAACCTCCTCCGCCACCGAGAAAGGAAACAGATGGTAACGGAGGGAGTTTTCTTATTGTTTCAGCAATTCTACCAAAGAGGATTCTGTACGATTTTCTTATTCACCTGAAGTTCATCGAAGGGTATTGGATGTAGATACATCGCCCGTTTCCAGGGGCGGTTTTCAATCAGTGTCCGGCGATAAAAGGATTGATCTGTACCCAAAGGGCGGTTTCTTTCTCCGTTCATATTCATCCCATGTACAAATCGCTGGTCGGCATCCTCCCCTTCTCCGCAAATCATCCAGCGGCGGATGTCGAAGAAACGCTGTCCCTCAGCAAAAAGCTCTACCCTGCGCTCTTGTTGAATAGCCCTGCGTTGTAATTTCCGGTCGCCTATGATATTCTTTTTCCCGGTGGCTGCCAGCTCACGATATCCAAGCAACCCGGCACGCTCGCGTATCTTATCCAAATAATCAATAACACATTCGTCTTCGGGATCAATTTCATTGCAGACTTCCGCATAATAAAGATAAAAATCCGCCAAACGGAACAAGATGGACGGACGTGCCCATTTCTTGATATAATCACCGGTGTACATAATCTGACGATTCTTGAACTTATAAAGCAAATATCCGTTTCGAGGATAATCGCCAACCGAGTTGTCACTTCCTTCCCCTTTTGCAAAACCGGCTCCCCAGTCATAATTGAAACGTGGCTGTATATGCCAGCTTTTCCCCTCATAAGTGACAGCAGCATAGAAACGAGGTTCTCTGTCGGCATACATCGTAAAGATATTCTTATCGGTACGTTTTCTATCGTTGCACGGATTGACGACCTCCGTAAATCCGCTTTCATCGTATCCAGTGCCCGGATCATCAATGGTCAGTCCGTCCTTCATGAAAAAACCATCGACCGACTCTTGAGTGACACAAACGTGCGCCCATCCTTTATAGAGGTCACGCGGAGTCGTATTCTCCTCCATTACACCATCCTGGCTTCCGGTGTGATAATAGTTTCTTCCGGTAGCCCAGATTATCTCATCATTATAAGCCTGAAACACCTCATAAACAGAACGGTCGGCATCTATGGAGCCATCGGTTTGGTAAACCTTGTACAATCTGTATCCACAAACTTCCGCATCTTCCAGTACCTCTTCGAGGCGCTTCTTGGCTATCTTCCATTTTTCCGGATCATAAGGAGGAAACAAATATTCTCCATCATTATTTTTCACTTCTAAAGCTTCCGCATATCCTCCGTTGAACAATGGAGAAGCAGCATATACCCATAATTTGGCGCGCAGCGCAATAGCTGCCGAACGGGTAGGACGGACAATCTCATTCAAATTATACCGCTCATTCCCGTCAGGGATGGCAGCATTAATCAATGTAGGCGGCAAATCGCCCGACTGAATCACCTCTTCGAGCAGCCGATCGATATAATCCACCAACTCATCCACCGTAGCCCGGGGAAAATTCAAATCCTTACTTTCCGGATCAACCTCTTCCGTCAGTAACGGCACCGGTCCATAAAGTTCAAACAGGGAAAAATAGGAATAGGCAATCAAGAACTTCGCTTCCGCTTTCATACGGCGTACACTTTCTTCCGTCAACTGCTGCTCATCTTCCACCGCTCCCAACGGTGTTACCCGTTTCAAGAAAATAAAAGCGTCACGTATCTCCCGATAAAGCACCCACCAACGATGGAGGGGAGCGTTACTCGAATTATAACCGGCTTCCATCAGCCGGGAAGAAGGTCCGCTGCTTATCAACGTTTCACCACAAAGAGACGACCAGACATTGGTGAACCCACTGGCATTGTTACCGCCGGTACATGAATATTCGGAAATACAATTAAAAAGATTGGCGTGCCATTGCCGTGTATATGCCGGATTACGGAATACCGCTTCCAGATCCAACGACTCCGCGATCTCATTCGAGACATCCAGATAATCGGAACAAGCCGCCAAAGCCATGCAAAGCGTAAAACCGAGCGCCCCTATCATTTTCTTCCAAATTCGTTCCATCTTGTTTCCTTCCCTTAATTTAAATAAGTGACTTTTCTGTTTTTAATGAGTGACCTTCCGTTTTAATAAGTGATTTCCAACCCAACAGTAAAGTTCCTGCAAAGCGGATATTTAGCTCCCGAGTTAGCATTTCCCAATTCAGGGTCCCAATATTTAATCTTGTCCCACACCGCTACATTATTCCCCTGCACATAGACACGCAGATTCTCCATCCTCAGTCGCTGGAGTACCGTTTTATCGAATTCATAACCTACTTCTATGTTCTTCAGACGCAGAAACGCCGCATCACGCATCCACCAGGTACTAGGCAACTGATTGTGCTGAAACGCTCCTGTGTGAAGACGCGGAAAAAACACCTTTTGATTGAGAGGTGCTTCAGCCGACCAGTGGTCGCGTATAATATCGCGGGCGGAACCATTGTCCCTGCCCGACGTAAAAGGAATGATATTACTAGGAGAAGCGATCAGACTGGCAGACGCATGAGACACTCCCTGAAAAAAAGCCCCGACAAACAGTCCGTTCCAGGAAAGATTCACCCCGAATCCATATACAATTTCCGGTATACCCGTAGAGTAAAATCCACTGTCGTAGGTCTTATCGTAGGAATCGATAATGCCATCCTTGTTCAAGTCCCTATACTTGATATCACCCGGAGCCACATTTGCCGAAGGTTTCGGCAATCCTTCCCTCAATTGATAAGTCCGGGAACCGTCTCCCCTTTCCGTCACATCAAAGTCGTCCGGAGTATACAGCCCCTCCGCAATATAAAGAGATTGCTGACCAATAGAGGTTCCCACTTGTGACATCCAACCATATTTAGGAGTAATTTCATCACATTCAATGATTTCATTCCTTGCATACGTTACATTTCCGCGAGCAGAAAGACCGACCGGTCCCCACTGATGTCGGAAAATGAGATTTGCATCCACCCCTTTATTCGTCGTAATACCGAAATTCTGATACATCCCGGTCCGGAAACCCGTAACAGCGGAAATGGTCTGCCGCTGAATCAGAATATCTTTTCTACGGTTACTAAAATAGTCGACAGAAAAATCAATCCTGCCTTCCCACAAGCCGACATCCAACCCAACATTCAACTTCCGTTCCGTTTCCCAACTAAGATTCGGACTGGCAAAGCTCCGTTCGTACACCCCACCGACCCAATTGGACACTCCGCCACCGGCACCGGGCGTCAGTCCGAGATCATATCCGGGACCGTCTGTCGTGACTTGTCCCCGATACGGAAAACGCACTAATTCACCATTTTGGCTGAACACATTGTCGTTACCCGCTATTCCGTAAGACGTTCTCAGTTTCAGCTTGGTCAAGCTGTTTTCCACCCCCTGCATAAATTTCTCATGACTGATATACCAGGCTATTCCCACTGCCGGAAATATCCCCCAGCGATGATTCTGCGCAAAATTCTCACTGCCAGTAGCTCCCATGCTGGCTTCTACGATATACCGGTCATCATAAGCGTATGAGATACGCGATACAAGACTCTGTTTCCGATAGGGAAGCCGCAACAATCCTTCTTCCTGCTGGTACTGGGTCTCTTTTTGCATATACAGAAACAAAGCGGAAAGGTCATGCTTGTCCGCAAAGCGTTGCTGATAGTTCAGAGAAGCCTCCAGATAAATCCTTTTGGCTCCCGAAGTCTCTCCCTTGACAGGATCGCTCAAGGCAGTCCCCTCCTCCATCGTTTTCTTCTCCAGAGTACCATCCTCTTTCCGGCGCAACGCAAAATAAGTTTTAGGAGACTTGGTTCTCTTCGTCGAGGCTCCGAAGTCCGCATCAAACCCCATCATTCCTTTAACCAACAAGCCCGGAAGAAGAAAATCCATCTTTTGCTCCAAACAAACCTTCGACTGGAGATATGTATCCCATGTCTTGGTATATCCGCTATGATTGAGCATACTGTAAGGCTGCTTGTCGTGTCCGTAGCCTAAATTACTGTAAATAGAAGCTGTTCCGTCCGAATAATACATAGGAATAACGTGAGTAGGGCTATGGGTTATGTACGAAAATATCTGGTCGGAACTATATCCGGGATTATTCTTCATCACATACTGCCCGCTCAAATCTACGGACAGTTGGGTAGTCTTTGTGATTGTCATATCAATGTTGGAGCGCAGATTAAAACGCTTCAAGTCAATATTGGCATCATAGTCCTCAATAGGATTTGAACGATAGATTCCCTCTTCCGTATAATAAGCTCCCGAAACGAAAAAGCGTGTTTTCTCGGAACCGCCCCTGAAATTGATCGTATAACGCTGGCTTTGGGTGTGTTTCTTCAGCAAATCAGTCCAATCAACGGAAGGATATAAATCGGTATCCGCTCCCGAACGGTATTTTTCTATAACCTCATCGGTCACTTCCGGCTGAAAATGATCTTTATCCGGATTTCCCCGATCATTCCACACCGCCTCGTTATACATGGACAGATACTCACAGGCACCCAACGACCGGGGCATTCTGAAAGGAGTGGCAATGGCATATTGTGCGCTGAAATTAACGAGAGTCTTCTGTGGCCTTCCGCGTTTGGAAGTAATCAGCACGACACCATTTGCCCCTTCAGCTCCATAAACAGCAGTGGCAGCGGCATCTTTAAGTACCGTAAAAGTCTCTATTTCATCTACATCGATATCTTCCATATTACGGGGAACACCATCCACCAGTACCAACGGGTTGGTTCCTCCCGTATACGAACTCTGTCCGCGAATGTAAAACTCCGCTTCGTCATTTCCCGGTTCGCCGCTACGCTGTACGGAAATCACACCGGCAATCCGTCCGGCAATATTGGTTGCCAGATTACGTTGTTTCACGTTCATATCCCGCGATTCCAATGTCTGTATAGACGAAACGACGCTGGATTTCTTCTGCTGTCCATATCCGACTACCACCACATCTCCCAGCCCAACCGGTAATTCCATCATACGCACATTAATGACCGGGACCTTCCTCACGACCCTTTCCTCGCTATTATATCCGACATAACGAAATTCCAACCGGTCACCTTCCGTCACCTCAATCTGATAACGGCCGTATAAATCGGAAACAACACCTGTGCTTTTCCCTTTCACCAGAATATTGACACCGATAAGCGGGTTTCCGTCTCCGTCCGTAATCAAGCCGCTAACGATGGCGGAAGAAAAAGCTTCCGTCATCGTTGGCGATTTACCGGCAATCTTGCCCGAAACAGGTTTTGGCCGTTTGGAAATAGCGATATAGTCATCAATCTGCCGACAGATATAGCTGTCGCCCAATACGGCATACAACGCTTCCAAAATATCGGATGTCTCTATCTTGACGGTCACCGGTTTCTTCCGGTCGAGTACTTCGTTATTATAGGCAATCTTGATTCCAGTCTGCTTGGTGATGGCGTCCAGTACGGCTTCTACCGGAGTATCCTTAAAATCAAGCACAATAGTGTACTTTTGAGCAAGTATATCCCCATAGAGAACAGCGCAATGCAGGTAACTGCCTGCCGTATACAGCAGCAGGAACAACATCACTATCCATTTCATCTTAATCAAGGTCAGCATAGGCTCTATTTTGTTTTTTCGTGACACAGTTCTTTCTTACTTCATTCTATCCTCCTTTTTTTTACATTAATACTCTTTCCTTGTTTCTCCAATTTAACATCCGAAGTGTAGTTTATCACTTCCAAGAGTTTGTCTATATCCGTTTTTCGGTCTGCGGTAAGAGAAAAACGGGTGTGTTTCAATGTTTCATCCTGATAGGTAACAGAGAAATCATACCATCGGGAAAGTTTCTCCAATATTTCCTCTAAAGGCATATTCTTAAAGATGTATACACCGTTGATCCAGGAAGTATAAAGTTCAGTATCCACTTTCTCCACAGATAACTGATGACTTTTCTTATTATACGCCAATCGTTCGGAAGGCGTTATTGTCCGTTCCGCACCATTGGCCGTGCTCACAGCTACCGATCCCTCCACCAATGTCGTACTCGTACTCTCGCTATCTTGATAGGCACTTACGTTGAAAGAAGTTCCCAGAACACGTATATCCATTCCGTTCGCCTTTACATAGAACGGTCTTTCCTTGTCAGGAGTGACTTCAAAGAAAGCCTCACCCAATAACTTTACTTCCCTCTTGGTTCCGGTAAACCGGCTCGGATATGAGAGTTCCGTTTCTGAGTTCAGCCATACTTTCGTGCCATCCTCCAACACCAGTCTGTACATTTTTCCTCTCGGGATAATCAGGCGGTTATGAACAATCTTCGCTTTATCCGTCCCGCCTTCCGCCTCATAAGAGAGCAGGTTGTCCGCATCGTTCTTTATCAAAGCCTGATCACGCTTCATCGTAAAGGACCGCCCGCTCAAATCAATCTCATCCCCCCCTTCCAAAAGCAGGGTAGGCTCATTGTAAGCCATCATGTCTATCCCATCCAGACTGTCCGCACGGAACCAATCTGTGATAAAGAACAATCCGCTTGCCACCACAACAGCTACAACGGCCGCATAGCGCACCCACATAGACAGATACCAACTTTTCTTTTTATATATGGTATGGTCGGCCACCTGTTTCCAAGCCCGGTCTGCATCAAATTGTTTGGGTTTACGAGGAGCCGTCGCTTTCTCATACATACGACGCATCCCCTCATATTCCTCTCTGTTTTCCTCAGACTCACGCAGCCACTCGTCAACAATCTTTTGTTCCTCATTGGTAGCCTCATGAGCTAATGTAGAAAGAATAGCTTGATAGATCAATTCCTGTTTCATCATTTTCTTTTTATCTTTCTGTTACTATGACAATTGCTTTCCCTAAAATGGGTAGGCACAATCAGCTAAAAATTAATATTAATAGTATCATCAGGTCTTTCAGTTCTTCCCTCATGACACGAAAAGCCTCTCCCAGATGGTATTTCACGGTATTGACCGAAATACCGGAAATTTCCGCGATTTCTTTATAACGAAGACCGGTGACACACTTCAGCAAAAATACTTTCCTGCATTTTTCCGGTAACTTCTGAAGAGCGGCATGTACCTCCTGTTTATATCTGAACTCCTCTTCTTCTTGCAGTTGTAATTGCCATTCCTCCGCCAGCACAGTGAAAAAATTCTCTTTGGCAATCTCTGACTTATAGTAGTTGATACAACTGTTCTTGATAGCACGATAGGCATACGGAAGAAAAGTATCCTCCGTTATAGATAAGTGTTTCTTCTCCCAGACGGCAATAAAGAAATTCTGTACAATGTCCTCTACCGCCTGCTCATTACAGACAATGCTATTCGCATAATTACATAGAAGGGAATAATGCTCCCTAAAGAGCTTCTCGAATGTTTTTTCATCAGTATCTAGCATATAAATAGGGCTTTATTGGATGATAAAGTCCGCAATATTATAAATAAATAAAGTAACGAACAAATTTTCCCTTTCAAATTCTTTGCCCGCTTTACTTGTGTACTTCGAATATTATTCCTAATATTGCAACGTGTTTCTCTTCTCCAATTAAATTCGGGATGTTTCCACATCCCCTGTTTGTCTGTATAAATAAGAAAAGTCTGCGGTAATATTTATTAATTTAACTCATAACAGACTTTAAACATGAACAAGTTTATCTTTATAACACTATTCCTTGTGGAAAACGTGTTTTCGGTATGCCTTGCACAATCCTATCCTTATCAAAAGGAATCCATCCCCGTCCCCCAACGGGTGAAAGATCTATTGTCACGCATGACACTTGAAGAAAAAATAGCAGAACTGAACTTAATACCTTATTATACGAAAGACGACTCCATCTGCCGGTCTCTGATACGTGCAGGGAAAGTCGGCGCTTTTTTGAAAGCGAATGGAGCGGAACTAAACCGTTCTCTACAAGAGGAAGCTCTGAAACATAGCAGGTTAGGTATTCCTTTAATCTTTCATGAAGATGTCATTCACGGATATCGCACCATTACCCCCATTCCACTAGCCGAATCGTGTAGTTGGAATCCGGAATTAGTAGAACAAAGTGCTGCTATGGCAGCGCGGGAAGCCGCTGCAGCAGGTATCCAACTGACCTACGCACCGATGGTTGACATATCATACGATCCTCGTTGGGGACGTATTATGGAAACATCCGGTGAAGATGCTTACTTGTGCGGAGAACTGGCTGCCGCAAGAGTCCGAGGGTTTCAAGGGAACGACTTGACAAGCCCTCATACGATTGCTGCCTGCGTAAAGCATTTTGCCGGTTATGGGGCAGTCATGGCAGGAAGAGACTATCAAGAAACGGACGTATCTCTGCGCAAACTTCAGGAAATTTATCTCCCTCCTTTTCAAGCAGCCATTAATGCAGGAGTAGCAAGTGTCATGTGCGCATATACCTCCTACGATGGAGAGCCGCTGACAATGAACTATTTCATGAATGAAGAGATGTTGCGTAAACAAATGCAGTTCAAAGGATTGCTAATGACCGATTGGACAACTTTTCAACATGCGGTGACGGAAGGAGCTGCCGACAACGGACAAGAAGCTGCTGAAAGAGGCATCAAAAGCGGAATAGACATGGATATGAGTGCCAAACAGTTTATCGAATTCCTGCCGGAGCTGGTAAGAACACAGAAAGTTCCGGAGGAACTGATTAACCGCGCTGCCGCCCGTGCCTTAGAACTGAAATTCCGGTTGGGACTGTTTGATAATCCATTCGCCTATTTTAATACCGAACGGGAAAAGCAGACACTTTATTCTAAAGAAAGCCAGGAAGACGCATACCAAATGGCTTGTCAAAGTATGGTACTCTTAAAAAATGAAGATCGCACACTTCCCTTATCCGATTCTAAAAGAATAGCACTAGTTGGTCCATTCGCCAATACACGCTACCATTTGCTGGGTTCCTGGAATATGAAAGGAGACAGCAAAGAGGTAATTACGGTAGAAGAAGGCTTCAAAGCCTTACGTACTGATATCCCGATTGATGTACGGGCTTGTGACTTCTCCGATATTACACCGGCCTATTTGTCGGATGTTTGTGCTTTGGCACAAAAAAATGAAATCATTATAGCTTGTCTCGGAGAACCGTCCAACTTATCTGGAGAAGCTGTTTCAACCGCCAAAATCGAGTTACCAGATCAGCAGATGAGATTGCTGAAAGCATTGAAGACAACCGGAAAAAAAATCATCGTGGTGTTATTCAACGGCCGACCGCTAGTATTGGATGAAGTCATCAAGAACTGCGATGCTCTACTAGAAGCCTGGTATCCCGGCACTATGGGAGGAAAAGCCGTAGCAGCCTTACTGACAGGTATCGAAAATCCCTCAGGGAAACTTTCGCAGACTTTCCCCAGACATGCGGGGCAGATTCCTATTGTTTATAATGCCAGAAGAACTTTTTACACAGTACACCACGCCGACATACCGCAAGGAGCCTTATTTCCATTCGGATTCGGTCTGAGTTACACGCAATACAAATATTCCTCTCCCGTTACCGATAAAACAGAATACCGAAGGGAAGATTCCGTCACTGTACGGATAAAAATCAAGAATACAGGTTCCGTAGTCGGCAGAGAAATTGTACAGCTTTATATACGTGACGAAGTGGCTACCGTCATTCCGAGAGAAAAGGAATTAAAACGCTTTGCTTCCATCCATCTTCAGCCCGGCGAAGAAAAGGAGATTCGTTTTACTATTCCTTCCGCAGATTTTAGCATATACAATAATAAAATGGAAAAGGTACTGGAACCCGGAAGCTTTACCATCGGCATCGGTCCCAATTCTTCTGAATTAAATCAAACTAAAGTATATTTCCTTTAATCACCTATTAAAAACAACTCGTATGAACATTAGAGTAAAAGCTATCGTCCTCATCTTCTCCGGACTTTGCAGTCTGGGAAGCCTGAACGGACAAATCCCGATGGGAGTTACCCATTCCGGGCAGTCAACCTCGCAAGCTCCTTTCCCATTGACACAGTACACGGAACTCAAAAATCCGGCTCCAACGGACGAGGAATCCTGGAAAGACCTTTCCGGCACTCGTTGTGCATGGGGAGACACTTACACCCGATATAAGAAAGAGGTAAATCCACATCTCAATCAGAAAAAGATTGATATCAAAGGATGGAAAGGAGAAAGAGTCGCCGCACAGTTGGTAGTTTCTTCCGCTATCGATTTGGATAATGTTTCCGTAGAAATAGCTCCCCTGACGCATTCCTCCGGTAAACAAAGTATTTCGGCAGACCGTATTCTGAAAGGGTTTGTCAGATATGTGATGACAGATGAACTGAACAAGAACCAAAAAGGTACTTGCGGTCCCCGACCGGACTTGTCACAATTCGACTCCACACTGGTAGCTGACCCTATCGACCATCTCGCCGCTGCTTTACCGATAAAAGCGAAGACCTCTCAAGGATACTGGATACGCGTCTGGATTCCTGAAGATGCAATTAGCGGCAATTATTCATCCGATGTACTTATAAAGAATAATCACGAAGTGATCGGGAAGTTAAAACTGACCGTACAGGTTCAGCAACGCACATTGCCTCAACCCGATCAATGGGCTTTCCATCTGGACCTTTGGCAAAACCCATTTGCAGTGGCCCGTTATCATCAGGTTCCTTTATGGTCGGAGGAACACTTCAGAATCTTAAAGACAGAACTGCAACCATACGCGGATGCAGGCGGAAAAGTGATTACCGTCCCCATCATGCATCACCCTTGGGGCGGACAAACTTATGATCCATACGAAACGATGATCACTTGGGTTCGGAAAATAGACGGCAGCTGGTGGTTCGACTACACGATCTTCGACAAATGGGTGGAGTTCATGATAGATATGGGAATAAAAAAGGAAATCGGATGTTATTCCATGATTCCCTGGAAACTGTCTTTCCTCTATTTCGACCAAGCCACCAACAGCATGAAAGAATTAAAATCCAAGCCGGGAGAACAGGCTTATCACGACCTATGGTTAAGTATGCTGAAAGACTTTGCTGCTCACTTAAAATCCAAAGGCTGGTTTGACATTACGCACATCGCTATGGACGAACGCCCCATGCCCGATATGTTGAAAGCACTGAAGATTATCCGTGAAGCAGATCCGAATTTCAAGGTTTCACTTGCCGGCTCACTCCATAAAGAACTTTCAGACGAACTGAATGATTATTGCATTGCCATCGCAGAGAAATTCAGTGAAGAGATGAAAACGAAACGGAAAGCAGAAGGAAAAATCACAACTTACTACACCTGTTGCGCAGAATCCCATCCCAACACATATACATTCAGCAACCCGGCAGAAGGCGCTTGGATAGCCTGGTATGCAGCGAAAGAGAATCTGGACGGATACCTGCGTTGGGCATTGAACAGCTGGACTATTGAGCCGTTACTGGACAGCCGCTTCTACACATGGGGAGCCGGAGATACTTACCTTCTCTATCCGGGAGGAAGGACTTGTCTGCGTTTCGAGAATCTGGTGGCAGGCATACAGGCATACGAGAAAATCCGAATTCTGAAAACGGAACTGCAAACCCAAAACAAGACTGCTACACTACGCAAACTGGAGAGAGTACTTGAAAGTTTTGATGAGCTTCAACTGTTAAAGACTCCGGCAAACGTCGTAGTGGAAAAAGCGAATCTGTTTATCAACGGGCTCTAGGTTTCCGATTGCTTACAAAACATATTGTGCCACTCTATTGCTATGAGGGTGGCATAATAATTTGCGTTTCAACATAGCATCATGAAATATTTTCGTCATATCTTATCCTACACTTCCGCTTTTTTTCGTACTTTTACCCCTTGTTGGAAAGAAGTGCCTTTCTGACCCTTGAGAACAGAAAAAGAAAAAAGCAATATATAAAATGAATCACAAATGGAATTATCGACCCATTACACCCGAACAGACAGAGACAAGCCAGATATTGGCCCAAGAATTAGGGATTAGCCCGATACTTGGACAACTTTTGGTGCAACGGGGAATTACGAAAGCAGCAGACGCTAAGAAATTCTTCCGTCCGCAATTGCCCGACCTGCACGACCCATTCCTGATGAAGGATATGGACGTTGCAGTAGAACGTCTGAACAAGGCGATGGGAAAGAAAGAACGTATTCTAATTTATGGAGATTATGACGTAGACGGCACTACTGCGGTAGCATTGGTCTACAAGTTTATTCAACAGTTCTATTCGAACCTTGACTATTATATACCCGACCGTTACAATGAAGGGTATGGCATTTCTAAAAAAGGAGTGGACTATGCCGCCGAAACCGGTGTAGGGCTTATTATTGTGCTCGATTGCGGCATAAAGGCTGTAGAGGAAATCACGTATGCCAAAGAGAAAGGAATCGACTTTATCATCTGCGACCATCATGTGCCGGATGAGGTGCTTCCACCTGCCGTAGCCATTCTGAATGCCAAACGCTTGGATAATACGTATCCGTACACACACCTTTCCGGTTGCGGGGTCGGTTTCAAGTTTATGCAAGCGTTCGCCATCAGCAACGGTATCGAGTTTCATCATCTGATTCCGCTGCTCGACATCGTGGCGGTAAGTATCGCATCGGATATCGTGCCTATCATGGGTGAAAACCGTATTCTCGCTTTTCATGGGTTGAAGCAGCTGAACAGCAACCCGAGTACTGGAATGAAAGCGATCATCGATGTATGCGGACTCTCCGAAAAAGAGATTACCGTCAGCGATATCGTATTCAAAATAGGACCGCGTATCAACGCATCGGGACGTATCCAAAATGGAAAAGAAGCGGTAGACTTACTCACCGAAAAAGATTTCTCGGTAGCGCTGGAGAAAGCCGGACAAATTAATCAATACAACGAGACTCGTAAAGACCTCGACAAGAGTATGACGGAAGAGGCGAACAATATCGTCGCCAATCTGGAAGGGCTTGCCGACCGCCGCTCTATCGTGATCTACAACGAAGAGTGGCACAAGGGAGTGATCGGTATTGTGGCTTCCCGACTGACAGAAGTCTACTATCGCCCGGCTGTAGTGCTAACCCGGACGGACGACATGGCGACAGGTTCCGCACGTTCCGTTTCCGGCTTCGATGTATATAGAGCAATCGAACATTGCCGCGACCTGCTGGAGAACTTTGGAGGACATACGTATGCTGCCGGACTATCCATGAAAGTAGAAAACGTGGAAGAGTTCACCAGACGATTTGAAGAATACGTCTCGCAGCATATTTTACCGGAGCAGACCAGTGCCGTAATCGACATTGATGCGGAGATAGATTTCAGAGACATTTCATCCAAGTTCTTCAATGATCTGAAAAGATTCAATCCTTTCGGTCCTGACAATATGAAACCTATTTTCTGTACGCACCATGTCTACGACTACGGAACAAGCAAGGTGGTGGGACGTGATCAGGAGCACATCAAACTGGAACTGGTGGATAATAAATCGAACAATGTAATGAACGGCATTGCTTTCGGGCAAAGTTCGCACGTACGTTATATCAAGACGAAACGCTCGTTCGACATCTGCTACACCATCGAAGAAAACACGCATAAGTGTGGCGAAATCCAACTTCAAATTGAAGATATAAAACCGATTGAATAAGTATCAGGAGATATTGAAACAATACTGGGGGTATGACTCCTTCCGCGACTTGCAGGAGGAGATCATTATCAGTATCGGCGAAGGCAAAGATACATTGGGGCTTATGCCGACAGGCGGTGGAAAGTCCATCACCTTCCAAGTGCCTGCTCTCGCTCAAGAAGGTATTTGCATTGTCATTACTCCCCTCATTGCCTTGATGAAAGATCAAGTGCAGAACCTGCGCAAACGGGGAATCATGGCGCTTGCCGTATATTCCGGCATGACGCGCCAGGAGATTCTCACCGCACTGGAGAATTGTATCTTCGGTGATTACAAATTCCTCTATATTTCTCCGGAACGTGTGGATACGGAGATTTTCCGCACCAAACTGAAGGCAATGAAAGTCTCCATGATCACAGTAGACGAAAGTCACTGTATCTCCCAATGGGGATATGACTTCCGGCCTGCCTATCTGAAAATTGCGGAAATACGGGAACTCCTGCCCGGAGTTCCGGTGCTGGCACTGACCGCAACCGCTACACCGGAAGTAGTAAAGGATATTCAGAATCGTCTGAACTTCCATGAAGGCAATGTCTTCCGCATGAGTTTTGAACGGAAGAACCTGGCGTACATTGTCCGTAAGACAGACAACAAGACGAACGAGTTATTGCATATCTTACGGAAAATACCAGGTAGCGCCATCATTTATGTCCGCAACAGGCGACGGACAAAGGAAATCACCGAACTGCTGGTGAACGAAGATATTACCGCTGACTTCTATCATGCCGGACTGGATAATGCAGTGAAAGACCTCCGCCAGAAACGCTGGCAAAACGGGGAAGTCCGCGTAATGGTAGCCACCAATGCTTTCGGAATGGGTATTGACAAACCGGATGTCCGCATCGTCCTTCATCTTGATCTCCCCGATTCTCCGGAAGCGTATTTTCAAGAGGCCGGACGGGCAGGCAGAGACGGGAAAAAGGCATATGCTGTCATTCTATATGCCAAATCTGATAAGACTACCCTGCACAAACGGGTGGCAGACACCTTCCCCGACAAAGAGTATATTCTCGATGTTTACGAGCATTTGCAATATTACTATCAGATGGCGATGGGCGACGGTTTCCAATGTGTCCGCGAATTTAATCTGGAAGAATTCTGCCGGAAATTCAAATACTTTCCGGTCCCGGTAGACAGTGCGCTGAAGATACTGACGCAAGCCGGTTATCTGGAATATACGGACGAACAGGATAATGCTTCCCGCATCCTTTTTACGATTCACCGGGACGAACTGTACAAACTACGGGAGATGGGAAAAGAAACCGAAGCGCTGATACAGACAATCCTTCGTTCCTACACAGGGGTATTCACGGATTATGCCTATATCAGCGAGGCTTCACTGTCGATACGCACGGGGCTGACACGCGAACAGATCTATAACATCCTGGTGACATTGACCAAACGCCGCATCGTGGATTATATTCCACACAAAAAGACACCTTATATTATATATACGCGCGAACGGCAGGAACTGCGTTTTGTACATATTCCTCCCTCTGTCTACGAAGAACGGAAAGCAAGATACGAAGCGCGCATCAAGGCGATGGAGGAATATGTCACTTCAGAAAACGTATGTCGAAGCCGGATGCTGCTCCGCTACTTCGGAGAGAAAAACGAACATAATTGCGGCCAATGCGATATCTGCCTCAGCCACCGCGCCACAGACAGTCTGTCCGATGACTCCTTTGAAGAATTAAAGAGGCGAATGACCGGACTGCTCATTCAAAAACCACTTACTCCGGCAGAAATAGCCAATAACATGGAAGCGGAGAAAGAAAAGGTTGGAGAGGTTATCCGCTATTTATTGGAGGAAGGCGAATGGAAGATGCAGGATGGAATGATACATATATCAAAATAAGTTATTACATTTGCAAGTGTAACTCAAAAACAACATATCATGCCGAACTTTTTTAAATCTTTCTTCTCCGGGAAATCGGAGACACCGGAAAGTGAAAAGCAGAAAAACGACCGGAAAAGATTCGAGATCTTCAAATATGACGGTTTGCGCGCGCAACGCATGGGACGCCCGGATTATGCCGTAAAATGTTTCACGGAAGCCCTTGCCATTGAGGAGGATTTCGAGACATTGGGATATCTCAGCCAACTCTACGTCCAATTGGGAGAAACGGCAAAGGCCCGCGAACTTTTGGAGAAAATGGCTGTAATGGAACCTCATGTTACCAATACTTTCCTGACATTGGCGAATGTATGCTTCATTCAGGAAGATTATCAGGCTATGGAAGAGGCAGCCAACAAGGCCATCGCCATCGAAGAAGGAAATGCCGTAGCGCATTATCTGCTGGGAAAAGCCCGCAAAGGCCAGGACGACGACCTGATGACTATCGCCCACCTCACCAAAGCTATCACCTTGAAGGATGATTTCATCGAAGCCCGTCTGTTACGCGCAGAAGCCTTATTGAAAATGAAACAATACAAAGAGGTAATGGAGGATGTAGATGCCATATTGGCCCAGAATCCGGAAGAAGAAACGGCGATACTCCTACATGGAAAAGTGAAGGAGGACAACGGAGAGTCCGAAGAAGCGGAAAAGGATTATCGACTTGTCACGGAAATAAATCCTTTCAACGAACAGGCGTACCTCTATCTGGGACGACTTTACATCAGTCAGAAGAAACTGACGGAAGCTATCGGACTCTTTGACGAAGCCATTGAGCTGAATCCGAACTTCGCAGAAGCTTATAAGGAACGCGGACGTGCCAAATTGTTAAATGGCGACAAGGACGGTTCTATCGAGGACATGAAGAAATCATTGGAGCTGAACCCGAAAGATGAAGCCGGTTTGAACGGTGAATTCAAGACTCTGGGAGCAAAGCCGGAAACTCTTCCGGGTATCTTCTAAGTGTCCTTTTTATATTTTTTAGGCAAGAATAGAAAAAAAGTATCGCTTTTTGTTTGCATCTAACAGAAAATTATTACTTTTGCCCTAGAATTAGAAACCAAAGCAAAAACAAAGGATCGAATGAAATCGTTTACTTATGCATATTACTTCTTTTTTTACTTTTACTTTAGCAACAAAGTAGAGC
>ERZ1673698.546-NODE-546-length-56636-cov-15.057422_pt1 | contig 56636 bp, 40 predicted proteins | sample MGYA00580228_ERZ1673698 | MGnify/ENA primary metagenome ERZ1673698 (study PRJEB41218, sample SAMN15661768) | gut metagenome | host: Homo sapiens | place: Canada: London | collected 2015-08-20/2019-03-30 | study: EMG produced TPA metagenomics assembly of... | reverse complement strand
CTTACCCAGGGTAGCGTGCTTCGCCCGCAACCCTGGGCTGGGGAAACGCAACTCCGTCAGAGTTGCTGCAGCTTGAAGCCCCTCCCCATGCCCTCCCCAAGGGGAGGGAGTCCCTTTCTACTGTGTTTGAGGCGGTTGTGTGGCGCTCTCTCCCCTTGGGGAGAGTTGGAGAGGGGCTTCGGAGGGGCTCCAGAGAGGCTTCGAGTCATCCTACACCTTTTATATATATACGCGCGCGAGGTCTCGGTGGTCACAGTAATGACCGCCTTAACTTTTGTTGGCACGAATGGCGGTGGCTGTTAACAGAATTTTGCGGGTTACGGTGCCTGCTTTTTTGGTAACGGCGATGAATGTGACTACCTTTGCATTGTCAAACGTTCCGGAGACGATGACAACAAGAGAACAAACACACAATGTCAAACTAACAAAAACAAATCATTATGTTGAAGTACAAATTGTATAAGGACACCCGCTCCAATTCCCAGTTCAAGGGATGCTGGTATGCCCGTATCGCCAAGAGCGACATCATCACCACCCGCCAGCTTGTGGCACACATGGCCAAGCACGGAACCGCCTACTCCAAGGGTACTATGTGGGCTGTGATAACCGACATGATTACCTGCGTACATGAGCTTATCCTCAGAGGGCAGGCGGTCAAGATAGACGACCTCGCCATCTTCTCGATAGGCATCGTGAGCAAGCCCGCTCCCACTGCCAAGGAGTTTGACGCCCACACGAACATCGCTACCTTCAAGTTGCGTGCGCGTCCCACCGGCGAGTTCACCAAGGCACAGTTGATGCGCGTGGCCAACATCATGGAGGCTACCTACTACAAGCCTGTCGCTAAGACCACTGCAAACGACGGTAAATAGAAGGTGTAATCCCCTCGAGCCCTGCCCAGACAGTGGGCAGGGCGGTGGGGACATCGTCAAGACACACATCATCACTTAACCACTAATCACTAAAGAAAGGACAATCACTATGAAACAGGAAAAATGGAAGACCATTATACAGATAATCCTCTCGATGCTCACCGCACTTGCCACTACGCTCGGCGTCGCATCTTGTCTGTAGAGATAGCGTAAGGCTCAGCCTATAGAGAGCGAGCCAGCTCCTGCCCCGGCACCTCAAACACAGAGGTGCCGGGCTTTGCGGAACGCCAGAACAAACTGCCCATCGGTCGTCAGACCGAAATGAGTTGCAAACAAAACCAACCCCGACATGAACTGAAATCTGATGACCGATAAGCGTAGATAGCTATAGACCGTAGGGGAAGAAAAAAAGTTGGGGATGATGACGCTAATTACATCCTTTTGGTGTAATTTTGCATATTGTATCATTTATACCTATTATAATATATGCTGTCACGATTGAAATCACTCCATTTGGAGCGCTCGGTATTTGCGCCATTTATGGCCCTATCGTTGAACATCCTCCTGGTGTATCTCGCCTATAGCATAGCGCGTGTAGAATATCTCCTGGAGAATTACAGTTACTTTGCCCAGAGTGTGAGTGAAGGCCATCTGCCCCGCCTGCTCTGGGGTGGTGTGGTCTTTGATACTCCCGGTATCATGTACACCAACGCCCTGTATATCCTGCTGCTCATGCTGCCACTGCACTGGAAGGAGACCGCCGTCTACCAGCGCGTATGCCGTTGGGTGTTTGTGGTGGTCAACGGCCTGGCCATCATCGTAAACCTCGCCGACTCGGTGTATTTCCGCTACACCCTGCGCCGTACCTCTACCAGCGTGTTTGCTGAGTTTAAGGGCGAAGACAACATCGGCTCTATACTCGGTGTCGAACTGCTGCACCACTGGTATCTCGTGGTGCTGGGCGGACTGATGATCTATGGTCTGTGGAGGCTGTACAGCACTCCGCGTATAGACCGGAGGCAGACCAATAAGATAAGGTATTATCTGGTGATGACGGTGACCTTCGTCTTTGCCGCCGTGCTCTGCGTGAGCGGTATCAGAGGCGGTCTGCTCAACCACTGGTACAACTATATTCTGGCCATTTATACCGCCTATATAGCCTATATCGCCTGGCGCAAGAGCATGAAGGCGGTGGGCAGGGTAAGTCTGGCGCTGACTCTGGCGCTGCTCATCACCGCCCCCATCGGCGGCTGGCGTCATCGCGACATACGTCCGGTGGCTCTGGGCAATGCCAACGAGTACACCTATCGTCCCACCGAGGTGGCGCTGGTGCTGAACACCCCGTTCTCCATCATCCGCACCTATGGCAAGGCTGTCTTCACCGACCCCGGCTATTACGGAGACAAGCGAGAGCTCGACGCCATCTACTCGCCCCTGCATCTGCCCGACCACAAGGGTATGGCCAAGCGCAAGAACGTGGTGGTGATTATCATAGAGAGCTTCGGGCGAGAGTATATCGGTTCGCTGGCGCGTACCGCCCTCGGCGATGGTTATAAGGGCTATACCCCCTTTGTAGACTCGCTGGTGCAGCACAGTGCCACCTTCCGCTACTCCTACTGCAACGGTCGCAAGAGCATCGACGGCATGCCCTCGATACTCTCAAGCGTACCTATGTTTATCAAGCCCTTCATCCTCACGCCCCAGTCGCTCAACCATCTGAGCGGTCTTGCCGGCTATTTGGGCAAGAAGGGTTACTATTCGGCCTTCTTCCATGGCGCCCGCACCGGAAGTATGGGCTTCAACGGTTTCAGCAATGCCACCGGATTCAAGGGCTACTTCGGCCGAGAGGATTTCAACCAAGACAAGCGCTACGGTGGCGACAACGACTTTGACGGCTACTGGGCTATCTGGGACGAGCCGTTCATGCAGTATTATTCGACCAAGATGAGCGAGTTCAGCGAGCCCTTTGTCACCGCCCTCTTCACTGCGTCGAGCCATCACCCCTATCAGATACCCGACAAGTATAAGGAGAAATATCCCGAGGAAGGCATCGTGATACACAAGTGCATACGCTATACCGACAATGCGCTGCGCCGCTTCTTTGACACGTCGCGCAAGCAGCCCTGGTTCAAGAATACCATCTTTGTAATCACCTCGGACCACACCAATCTGAGCGACCACGCCGAGTTCTCTTCGGATATCGGCGGTTTCTGCTCGCCCATCATCATCTATGACCCCTCGGGCGACATCAAGCCCGGTATGCGCGACGCCATAGCCCAGCAGATAGACATCATGCCTACCATCCTGGGGTATCTGGGTTATGACGAGCCCTATGTGGGATTTGGCTGCGACCTCTTCCATACGCCCGCCAACGAGACTTGGGCCATCAACTATCTCAACGGCGTGTACCAGTACTGCAAGTATGGCTATGTGATGCAGTTTGACGGTCAGCGCGTGATAGGCATGTATCGCCTGGAAGACTACCTGATGCGTAACAACGAGGTGGGTCATGTGGCTGTGCAAGACAAGATGGAGCGCGAGTGTAAAGCCATCATCCAATCGTATATGGACCGCATGATAGGTGATAGACTCACTCCCTAACCCCATAAAACAGAAGACAATGCTATTTGTAAGAGACAAGGGCCGTATGTGCAATAATATCCTGCAGTATGGTCACGTATATGCCTGGGCACGAGAGCATCGGCGTCGTTCGGTGTCGATGCGGTTTGCCTACAAGTATCCCTACTTCCACATCTGCCACACCCGTTACCACAACTTCGTGGTATATGTGCTGGCTAAGTTGGCTGCCAAAATCGGTCTGCTGCCTGTGGCCACCTTTGACCATGTGGGCGACAATCCCGAAGCCCAACGCCTGATGGACTCGCGCCACTGGCTGATGGTAGAGGGTTGGGAGGTGAGATACTACGACCTCTTCCTCAAGTACAAGCGGGAAATCAAGCAGCTCTTTGCCTTTGACAGCGCCATAGAATATCATGTAGACCACCTGCTTGCCAACACCCGTGAGGGCGACGTAATGCTGGGTGTACACATACGCCGTGGCGACTACCGCACCTGGCAGGGCGGACGCTACTACTTCGGTGATGACGTGTATATCAACTACATCAAGCGGTTTGCCGAGCAGCAGAAGGGTAGGGTGCGCGTCTTCATCTGCGGCAACGACCCCACGCTCGACCGCGACAAGTTCTGCCGCGAGCTCGAGGGTATGGACGTATCGTTCCCCGACGGCAATCCCGGCGAAGACCTGTGTCTGCTGTCGCGTTGCCACTATCTCATAGGCGCTCCGAGCACCTTCTCGCTCACTGCATCGATGTATCACGACACCCCGCTGTGCTGGATGATGGCTCCGCTGGGTGAGGGCGACGATGTGGAGTTTGATGTCTTTGATAACCTGTTCAGGCACATCATCTGAGGCCAAGAAGAAGGTCGCAAATCGGGCATCGAAAATCACGGAAACAGACGGCAGGCGGGCGATTTTAGTTAAAAATTGTCTTACTGATGACCATAATGCCCTCTTTGTAGATGAAATTAGACGAAAAAGCAGTATTTTGGCACGGATAATTAAACCATTGACGCAGAAAGACATCCTATGGTTGTCATAACGTCAATTATCAATAGGAGAAAACTATTAGCTTAGGATGAAGAGAGTAATCACGTTGCTTGTCTTGGCCGTTTGCCTGACACTAAGCGTCAGTGCCCAACGCATCAATCTCAAGACCAATGCCCTGTACTGGGCTGCCGAGACTCCGAATATAGGAATGGAGTTCAGAATGAATCGTCATCTCACCCTCAACATGGAGGCGATGACCAGTTTTATGAACATCAAGGACTACAAGGTCAAGGGCTATGCCTTCACGCCCGAAATGCGCTATTGGCTGAGTGCCCGTCCGCAAGCTGGCCATTTCATCGGTCTGATGGGAGTGGCTGCCGACTATGACCTGACCCACAAGCAGTGTCATCATGACGGCGACGCATTAGGCGTGGGTCTCACCTACGGCTACAGCTTTGTGTTGGGCAAGCGTTGGAGTCTCGAACTCACCGCCGGTGCCGGTTTCCTGCATCGCAAGGAGAAATATTATAATGTGGAGAAGGGTCAGGCCGAGCCTGAAAAAGCGAATAATACCCGCTGGATGGCTGCGCCGCTCAAGGCAGGCGTCTCCTTTGTATACATTCTGAAGTAAGGATAACATCCCCATTATCAACAACAGACATTTCATAACAATTATGACTCGTACTACAAGTTTGCGGACGCTGGCGCAGCGTTGGTTGTCTGCACTCGTTCTGTCGTTGGCCCTCGTGACGGTGGCCTCAGCACAAGAGACGATACGTATCACCGGTAGGGTGGTATCGAAGTCGGACAAGGAACCCCTGATAGGCGTCAATATCACCGATGCCCATGTGAAGCGCGCCTATGCCGCCACCGATGTAGACGGCCGTTTCGCCTTCAACGTACACGTGGGCACTACCCTCAAGTTCAGTATGGTAGGTGCCAAGAGCGTGAATGTCAAGATTAAGCACCATAAGTTTATGGAGGTAGAAATGGAAGAAGAGAATATCTCCCTGGGTGAGGTGGTGGTTGCTGCCAAAATCATCAAGGACAAGATAACGCCCGAGCCCACTGATATCGAGGTGAAGGGCAACTACTTCCACGTGAGAACCCGCGTGAGAGTGCCTCGCGAGATGTTCTCGCACGACACACGACTCGTGGTGCAGCCCATCCTCAACGACGTTACCCGCGGTGAGCTGAAGCTGATGCGTCCGCTGGTCTATGACGCCAAGGGATATAACACCACCCAAGACCGCATGTATGGCTTCAACATGAACGACAGTGTAGCCGGCGACCCTCTGGCACGCCATGTCACCGTGAAGAGCAAGGCGATGAGAGAGAAGAACCGCACCAATGACATCATAGGCTACTCGGACTCCATCTATGTGGAGCATGTCAAGGACGAGTTCTCCTGCGATGTCTATATGGCTATCGAGAACTATAACCGCATCCTCTACCGCGACACCACCATCATAGCCCGTGGTACAGTAAACCCTCTGCGTTGGCTTGACTATTCGTTTGCCGCCGGTGAGATGAACGACTCTGCCTACATCCCCAAACCCGAGATGCAGTTGCGTGACAGCCGTGGCGAGGTCAATCTGAGATTCCCAATCGGCAAGAGCGTCTTTGACACCAACGACCCGCAGAACGCGGCAGAAGTGGAGAAAATGCGCCAGCAGATACAGCAGATAGCCGGCACCAAGGATGCCACGCTGCAAGCCCTCTCTATGGAAGGTACATCGTCGCCCGACGGCCGCTACAACTATAACCTCACCCTCGCCCAGCGTCGTATGGACTTTGCGGTCAACTATCTGCGCCAGCTGGTTCCCGAGGAACTGCGCCGCGATATGCAGTTCAAGTCCAAGGCTGCCGTGGCCCCCTGGAGCGATGTGGTCAAGCTGATGCGCGCCGACAGTCTCTATGACGAGGCTGCCCAGGTAGAGCAGATCGTCAAGCGCTATGGCAACATCGACCAGCAAGGTCGCGCCATCCGCAAGCTGCCCTTCTTCGGCCGTCTGCTTGAAGGCAAGTATCTGCCCCAGTTGCGCAAGGTAGGTTACGTGATGAACTACTCTATCTTCCGTCAGCTCACTCTCGAGGAGATAGCCGAGTTGTACGAGAAAGACTACAAGCAGCTGTCGCGTTTCGAGTTCTTCAAGCTCTACCGCAATGAGACCGACCGCAACAAGCGCGAGAAGATACTGCGCCAGTCGCTCGAGATGTATCCCTCGTTTATGGCTGCCGCCAACGACCTTGAAGCCCTGCTCATCAACCGTCAGGCCTCTGACCCCGACATCCTGCGCCGCTTTGTGGGACGCAGTGCGCCACAGGTGGTCAATACCAACCAGATGATAGCCCTGCTCAATGCCGGACTCTACAGTCAGGCTGACTCGGTGGCTGACTTCGTGGCCGACAACGAACAGTCGCATCTGCTCCTCGCCGTCAATGCTGTGCTCAACGGCCGCTATGAAGACAACTTCAACACCGTGGCCCAGACCGGCAAGCGCAACGAGCTCATCATGCTGCTTGCCATGAAGCGCAACAAGGAGGCTTCGGAACTCAGCAAGACTCTGCCCGAGGACGAAGCGCTGACCCACTATCTACGCGCCATCTGCCTGAACCGTCTCGATGACCCCGTTGATGCGTATAAGGCACTGAAGAAGGCACTGGAGATGGATCCCTCGCTGGAGAAGATAGCCCATGTCGATGGCGATGTGAACGACCTGCTGTTAGATAAGAAGAACCAACCAAACGAGCAATAACACCACTATGAACAAGATAAAGAGAATCAACATGCTGTGGCTCGCGCTGTGTGCCGTTGCCCTGACGGCCGCAGGTCAGGTGCCCGGCAGCGCACTCGACCATATGCTGCAGCGTCCCCGCGTAAGCAAAACGTATAAGGACAAGACACTCTTCGACCATCTGTTTGTCGATGCCGGCTTGGGCATAAGTGCCATGGGTCCCGGTGGTATCACCACCAACGGATTGGGCGAACTGAATATCGGCGACTGGTTTACCCCCGAGCATGGAATGCGCCTCCATTTCGATGGCGGTATATTCAAGCCCGATGGCCTCAGAACCAAGTATGTGGGAGGTGGTCTTGACTATCTGCTCAACCTCACCGCCCTGTCGCAGTATGGCAACGACTACCAGCCCCGCACCTTTGAGCTCTATGGCATCGCCGGACTGGGTTACCACTATTCACGCCAAGAGGGTGTCAGCGCCCGCGGACTCGATGTCCATATCGGTCTGCGCGGTCAGGCAGCCCTCTCTCCCTTTACCTATTTATATATAGAGCCCCGCGTCGCGATTATGGACGACGACGTGGCTCAGGGTGCAACCTGGCATGGCTACCGCCCCGTGGCTTCGCTTTCGGCTGGTTTGGGCTATCGTCTGCCCCAGCATCGCCTCAGTTATACCGAAGACAAGGGACATGTGGGCTGGGCTGACAATATCTTCATCGGTGTGATGGGCGGTCCTACTGCGCTGCTCAGCTCAGACCCCAGCAACTGGAGCGACTATGGCGGTCTGCGTCTTGCCGGTACTCTTGGCAAGTGGTTTGGCCACACCAATGGTCTGCGCCTCAATGTCAACGGCAGCTACTTCGACCAGAAATACCATAACAAGGTCAAGGCCATCGGCGCCGGACTTGACTATATGCTCAATATGCACAACGCCTTCGGTGGCTACAATCCCGACCGCAGGTTCTGGGTCAACGCCCTTGCTGGTGTGAGCTACAACTACACTTCGGTCTATCCTGGTATCCATGGTCATGCTTTCGGCTATGGCGGTGGTTTGCAGGCCAATGTCCGGTTGAGTCGCGATATCGACTTTGTCGTTGAGCCCCGTGTAGATTTCTATGGCAACAGCTACGCACCCTATGCCAACTCCTTCAATCAGCGCGATGTGATGGGCTCAGTGCTTGCCGGTCTCGTCTATACTTATCACGACCGCCGTGCGCTGCGCGACGATGACACCTTCACTCAACAAGCCTGGCACGACCATATGTTTGTCGAGACTGGTATCGGACTCAATCTCCCCGTCATGGCCTCTTCCCTCAAGCATCCTGGCGATTATCTCCGTCCGTCGCTCTATGTGGCTGTGGGCAAGTGGTTCAGTCCGCTCCATGGTATGCGTCTGTGGGGTCAGCTGGCTCAGACCCAGTACGATGTCAACGACCGCAACCGTTACAAGCATGTCTCTGCGGGAGCCGACTATCTGCTCAACCTCACCAATGCGCTCTATGGCTATCGTGCCGACCGCAAGTTTGATGTCGTCGGCGGCTTGGGTGCCAATGTCCTTCGTCGTGAGGGCAAGACCAGTCTCTTCATGGGTCTCAATGCTTCGCTCCGCGCCACCTGGCGTCCCAACCGCTTGATGGGTTTCTTCATCGAGCCTCGTCTGCAGGGCTATGGCGACAACCTCCTGCCCAGTACACTCAGCTTTGCCAAACTCGACCTCATCGCCGGCATCCAGGCTGGCGTGCAGTTCAATCTCGATATGCCCGACAGCTACAAGAAGGCTGATGGCGACAACCGCCGCACCTCTATCATGATTGCTGGCGGCGTGACCAATCATCTCGGAGACCTGCGCACCGCCCGTGCCTACAGTCCCATCGGTCGACTAAGCTATACCCACTGGTATTCCAACACTTCGGCATGGCGTGCCAATCTCCAGGGCTACATCCAGCGCGCCATCCACAATAGTCGACTGGGACAGGTGGGTCTCGGTCTCGACTGGATGACCGACTTCACTGCCCAGACCTATGGCTACGACCCCGACCGTGTGCTCAGTTTCAATGGATTTGTGGGAGCCAATGCTGGAGTTGATTTCGGCGATGGACGTACCTGCTTCGCTCCTGATGTGCATGTGGGTACACAGATGTCGCTGCGCGTCTCCGACGCCGTGAGAGTGGTTGTCGAGCCCCAGTTGTCTTACCAGATGTCCAGCCGATGGAACAGCCAGAGTCAGCGCGTGATGCCTCAGCTGCTGCTGGGTCTCGACTACAGCATGAACCGGCATCAGGGCAAGCGCGACAACCACGGCGCTCCCGCCCATAGCAATGTCGTGATGGCCGGACTGGGTGTCGGTACCTATTCGGGCTCGTTCCGCGAGGTGAGTCCTTATCGCAACAAGTTCACCTTCAATGCCGACTTGGGCTATGGTCGCTGGCTCGACCAGACCAATGGTGCCTATGTGCGCCTGAGCAACCTCACCGCCCAGCGCCGTGGCGAGCACAACCAGAGCATCCACTCTCTGCAGGCTGGATATATGCTCAACGTCAAGAGCGCCATCACCGGCGAGTCGACCGAGAGCGATGTGTTCCAGCTTACAACCCTCCTCGGTGCGTCGATGAATGTGGCCACTCGTTCGGGCCATGGTCCCACCTACGCCCCCGGTCTCCAGGCAGCCGTCCAGGCTGGTGTGCGTGTCGCCCCACAGGTTGAGATATATCTCGAACCATCGGTGGCAGCCTTCGGCAAGACCATCGAGCGCTCCCACAACTCCTATCCCGTCGAGGCGATGGCCAAGTTGAGCCTCGGCACCAAGATTAGCTTCTGATAGATTATCATCCCCAATATAGACTCCGCAATACATCATCGTGTGTATTGCGGAGTTTGTGTTTATATCGATGAAAATTATTTCCCCGAAGGAGTTGTTTTGTCGGAATTAATTCGTAAATTTGCTGCGTCAGTGGTAGAAATGCTCTTGTTTGTCTACGCAACACAGGCATAAGAGGCTTCTTCGACTGGACACTGACTCCCGATTACAGGTAGTTACTCAATCATCCTAAAGATATCATTAACCATAGTGTTGCACATTAACTGATTTTCTAACCAAATGTACAAAGCGAACATGAAACACTTCCTGACCCTACTCATCGCTGTGCTTTCTCTGCTTCCTTCGACCATGAAGGCTGCCGGCAACAAGGTGATAACCTCTCTCGACCTCACCATCCCGGTGCCCCAAGCCTGAATGACTTTGCAGGAGGGCGAAGAACTCAAACTCACCGCCGCCAAGACCTCTTATGGCGACCTGGTCCAGCAGGGCATCGCCTCAATCATGAACATTATTTGGGAAGGCGAGTTTGACACCAAAGACCCTTCCCACCCCAAGTTTAAGGCCGGCTACTCCTACAGGGCATCAATCAAGGTGATGCTCGACACCAAGGGCCCTTACACCCTCAAGTACCAGATGCGCGACGGCGACTATTATGTAGACGACACCATGATTAAGATTACCGTCAACGGCGCCCCCGCCCGCGTGAATATCAGTGGCCCTTATTACCCCAGTTTCAGCGTTGTGTTCACCGTGCCTGGCGGCAAAGGCGGCAACCTGGAGAAGGAAAACCTGTTTGGAGATTACATCGCCAACAAGAAGAAAAGTCGTGCCAGCCATAACATTTATTCCACAGCGACGGCCGATGCCTGCTGTGGCTCCTTCCATCCCCACGATGTGGTCACCATTACCGAGACCCACGACCCTCTGCCTGAGTTTGAAGGCCCCAACCGTGTCTTCCTTACCAAGGTCATTGTAGACACTGGCGACGAGGCTGTCTACAAGGAGTTCGCCAGTGCACTGAGCCTGTATCAGTCTGGTTATTACAATCTCAAGGAGGTGTGGCTCAGCGACAAAGTCAATGCCGTGACGTTTATGCGCGTCCTCAACGAGGGTATGAAGAACCCTATTTGGCCCGATTCATATTATTTCTACAGCCGCAGCACCATGTTCCTTGCGGGCGATGCCACGCTGTGTGTGCCTGCCAAGCAGGCAGAAGCTGTAAAGGCGCTCATGGCGAAGCATGCCAAGTTTCCGCCCTACACCGTGAGAACCTATACGGGCAATGTGGCCGACGCCCAGAAGGCCGGACTCAAGGCTACCAAGAACCCATGCACCAAGCACAACTTTGTGTCGAGGTTATTCACCGCCGACCGTCGCATGCAGCATTACACCTGTACGCAAGCCCCTAAGGTGTATTATTCCTGCAGCATCTGCGGCCAGTGCGAGCGTAATCCCAATCACACCTTCATGTTCCTTAAGCCAGAAGACGAAAAGACTTACATTCCTGGCGTCCATTACTTCAAGGCCAACCTTGCCACCGACCAAGCCTATGTGGGCACCAATGCCGCCGGCGAGCATATCTACTGGCAGAGCTGTATATGGTGCGGCATGTCGTCCAACTATGAGCAGCGCCATCTTACCGAGAAGCATCGTCGTGCAGCAGGCTTTGGAGGCACGCTGCCCCTGTTCCGTAAGCACATGGAGGCCCAGCTGAATATGCGCGAAGACAATGCCAAACTGGCTACTACCCCTCAGCCCGATATGTTCACGCTGCCCGTCCGCAGCACCGTGAAGAAGAGCGTATGGGCAGAGGACGAGGTCAACCGTGCCCTCTGCGACAACCTCATTGACGAGCAACTCTTGGGCAACGACTATACCGTTACTGCCACACGCCAGCAGGTGGCATCGATAGCCCTGAGGCTCATCAAGGAGATGACCGAGAAGAACGCAGATGAAGGCAAGTTGAACCTCTTTGCCGACATTGCCGATGGCACTCCCGATATGTCGGCTCCCATGACACGTCAGGAGATGGCAACACTCATCTATCGTGCCATGCGCTATATTGAGCAGAACTCCAAGTATACCTATACCGACTACAACTCCAACCTCGCTGCCTATACCGACAGCCCTCAGCTCAAGGAGTGGGCCAGGGAGCCCATGGCGTTTATGGAGGCGCTGGAGCTTGTCGACCCTGTAACCAAGACCACCCTGGCACCCAACGCCCCTTGCTCTATAGAGCTGGCGCTGGCTACGGCCGAACGTGCCACCATGGCACAGCACACAGGTTGGGCGCAGACGGTGTCGGATGGCGATAAAGAAGATTACATTACCACCTATACGCGTCACGACGCCCTCAGCACCATGCCCCGCAACACCGGTGTCACCAATTCTTCATTAGGTTTCTACGAGCGTGTGTGGGTATATCGCATGAAGGGCAACAACGGCTCTACCGAGGTGAAAGACAAATATACTGGTCAGCACCTCTATTTCGAGTCTGGATATCTGCACCCCGTGCGTAGAAACGCCCCCAGTTTATCTAACACCAGACAAAAGGTGAAGAACGCCCGCGCCACATCTCAGAAGAAGAGTGGTGGCTTGAAGAAAGGGTTGGGTGTGTTGAAGAGCATCCTGATGTAACCGCGTCACCGCCAATACTCACTAAAGATACAGCCGCCTTTGTCACAATGACAGAGGCGGCTGTTCTTTTGTCAACTGCCCGTCAGAAGTCGTTGCTGGAAGGCAGTAATGTCATCTCTCAGGCCATCGTCTTGCAGGAGGATGGAACCGGGTTTGAGATACGTTTTCTTGTTTACCTCCAGCATCAGTGAGTGATAGCCGAAGTCGCAGTCGGGAGTCTCCGAGTTGCTGTATGGGTAGTTTACGCCCACCTTGTAACCCCTGTCCATAAAATGGTTGACAGCCATATCTATAACTTCATGAGATGGCTTCGACCAGTCTTCGTTGTAGCCGATGCAGATGTCCACATCGCTCAAGTCATCTGGGAATGAATGACAATCGAGAAGCAGCGCGCCTTCTTGCAGCGCATGTCTGAGGCGGTCTTGATGCCAGTGCCACAGATTCAGGAGATGCTGTTCCTGGTCAGAGGGGATGGTGCGCCTATAATCCTCAAACTCTTTGTAGACGATACCTTGCCCGATGCTTTCCATGGGGTCGTTCCAGAGTCTCTCGGCGTCAACGATAAATCGGGAGTAGGGAAAGCGCACAGTCCTAATGCGGCTATCCTGCAATCCGTGGAAGAGATAGTCCGTATGCCAGTCGGTCCACTTGATTACTACATTGTTCAGAAAATCGGCATCGATATTCCAGAAACTCTTTTCCGCGTCATACAGACCCTCCATAGAGGCGTGCGGCTCATTCAGTACAATGTGTTCGTACATCTTTGTCAGTTTTAATTGTCCTACAATTCGCATCCAAACTGGACCACCGTGGCTGACAGCTCGGTTGGCGTACCCAAAGGGTAACTCTGCAGATGCTATATCGGTTGCAAAGTTACATAATAATATCCATTGCCCAGCAAATAAATCGAAGAATTTGATGAAGCGGCTTGCTTTCGTATCGTGAGCAATCCATTGACCAGCCGCCCGCAGGCATTTCGCACCTGCATCGTCTACCCATAAACTCATTATCGTAGAACGCATATTTCTGAGGCATACACATACCTGCTCCTGATGCGTCTATTTCTGATAATCAAACCATGAATTATGTGAATACATATCTGCAACCATGGTTTCAGCCTTTTAATCGGCTATTTCACGTCGCCATTTGCGTCCAGAATGGCCCGTTCTGAAGAAATTTGTCATGTGCGTGTCAATTTCTTTGCCGATTTCAGCCGCAATATAGAAAATATCACTATCTTTGTCGTCGGCGTTTGCCGACCGTAGGCTGCTGACAGTAAGCATATATGCCTTACGGTGGTTTCCGCCGACATCATAATCGTCTACCACCTATATTTACATCGACTAAACAGGAATTGATACATGAAGACTATTACCGTTTTTCTTGCCTCGAGCAATGAGTTGAATTACGACCGCAATAGTTTCCAGGCTTTGATAGCCAAACTTGACGACATATACGAGCCACGGGGTATCCGCATCAAATGCCGCAGATGGGAGGACTTCCCCGCTTATTGCACAGGTGAAAGGACGCAGGATGTCTACAATAAGACCGTACGCTCCTGCGATATGTGCATCTGTATGTTCCATAAAGAGGCTGGACAGTATACCATCGAGGAGTTTGAACAAGCTCTGGATGAATACAGAACCAATCACAGTCATCCCAAGACCTTCGTTTATATACGCGCTCTTGTAGAAGGTGAGGTCGAAACCGACGAACTCAAGGCGTTCAAGGACCAACTCTTCAAGAGCATTGGCCATTATTGGTGCAACTATGCCTGTGATGACAGCATGAATCTCCATTTTGTCATGCAGCTTGAGCGTCTCATACCTGATATGGGACTGTCTGCAGGCGACAGCAGCCAGTTGAAGGTGGAAGAGGGCAATGTCACGCTGCAGGGCATCAAGATAGCCGACTATACCAATCTGCCTTTTGCGGCAGCCAATCCCGAGTACTGCAATCTGAAGGAGAAATATGCCCAGCTCGACAAGGACATCACCCAACTGCGCGCATTGGGAATAGACGACACCCACGACCTGCTTAGAGAAAAGGTCATAGACCGACAGAAATGTCATGAGCAAATCATCAATATGGAGAAGCAGTTGCTTGACATGGCCTTCCAGGTAAACAAGTCAATCAGCAGCAATAGCCCCATGAGCGAACGCAAGCGTCTTGCCATCGAGATGTTTGAGCAGGGCAACATCAAGGGTGTCATCAATGTCCTCAACGAGGAAGACATGGCCTCTGAAGCCAAGCAGGCAGAACTGGAGATAGCCCGAGGCCGTCAACTGGTGGAGAATGGCAATGATCTGATAGAAAAAGGTATACAGACCATCCAAGCACAGGTCGAAGAATACATCCTGCGAGCCAAAGCCTTGATGCTGGACTTTGACAATGCCGATAGATTCTCACTCGCCTGCAATGCCTACGAGCGGGCTGTCGAGCTGACGCGAAACCATTTGTCACAGGCAGAACTTGCAGACCGGTTGAATGATTATTACTGTTTCTTGCATGAGAATAATCAATTCACCAAGTGCGAAGCATATGTCAAAGAGTGTGTGTCTATCAGAGCAGATTTGTGTCGCGAGCACCCCGAGACATACGAGCCGGACTTGGCTGGTTCATATAACAACTTGGCAGTTCTTTACAAAGATACCCAGCGGTTCCAAGAAAGCGAAGCGATGTACAAGTTGGCATTGGCTGTACGTGAACGCTTAACAAAGGCAAATCCGCAGGCATACGAGCCGGACTTGGCTGATTCATATTACAACTTTGGTAATCTATATAGAGAAATTCAGCGGTTTCAGGAAAGCGAAGAGATGTACAATTCGGCATTAGCTATACGTGAACGCTTAACAAAGGCAAATCCGCAGGCATACGAGCCGGACTTGGCTGATTCATATAATAGTTTGGGCAATCTATATAGCGATACCCAACGGTTCCAGGAAAGCGAAGAGATGTTCAAGTTGGCATTGACGATATATGAACGCTTGGCAAAGGCAAATCCGCAGGTATACGAGCCGGACTTGGCTGCTTCATATAACAACTTGGCCATTCTATATAGCGAAACTCAGCGGTTTCAGGAAAGCGAAACGATGTACAATTCGGCATTGGCTATATATGAGCGCTTGGCAAAGGCAAATCTGCAGGCATACGAGCCGGACTTGGCTGCTTCATATAACAACTTTGGTAATCTATATAGCGATACCCTGCGGTTCAATGAAAGCGAAGAGATGTACAAGTTGGCATTGGCTATACGTGAACGCTTGGCAAAGGCAAATCCGCAGGCATACGAGCCGGACTTGGCAATCTCATATAACAACCTGGCCGCTCTATATAGCGATACCCAGCGGTTCCAGGAAAGCGAAGAGATGTACAAGTCGGCAATAGCTATACGTGAACGCTTAACAAAGGCAAATCCGCAGGCATACGAGCCGGACTTGGCACAATCATATAACAACTTGGCAATTCTTTACAAAAATACCCAGCGGTTCCAAGAAAGCGAAGAGATGTACAAGTTGGCAATAGCTATACGTGAACGCTTAACAAAGGCAAATCCGCAGGCATACGAGCCAGCCTTGGCTGGTTCATATTACAACTTGGGTAATTTATATCATGCTACCCAGCGGTTCCAGGAAAGCGAATCTATGCACACATCGGCATTGGCTATATATGAGCGCTTGGCAAAGGCAAATCCGCTGGCATACGAGCCGGACTTGGCTGATTCATATTACAACTTGGGTTATCTATATGGCGATACCCAGCGGTTTCAGGAAAGCGAGGCGATGTACAAATCGGCATTGGCTATACGTGAACGCTTGGCAAAGGCAAATCCGCAGGCATACGAGCCGGACTTGGCTGTTTCATATAACAACTTTGGTAATTTATATTATGCTACCCAGCGTTTCCAGGAAAGCGAAGCGATGTACAAGTCTGCCTTGGCTATATATGAACGCTTGGCAAAGGCGAATCCGCAGGCATACGAGCTGGACTTGGCTGAGTCATATTACAACTTGGCTAATCTATATAGCGATACCCAACGGTTTCAGGAAAGCGAAGCGATGTACAAGTCTGCCTTGGCTATACGTGAACGCTTGGCAAAGGCAAATCCGCAGGCATACGAGCCAGCCTTGGCTGATTCATATAACAACTTGGCAATTCTTTACAAAAATACCCAGTGGTTCCAAGAAAGCGAAGAGATGCACAAGTCGGCAATAGCTATACGTGAACGCTTGGCAAAGGCAAATCCGCAGGCATACGAGTCGGTCTTGGCTGATTCATATAACAACTTGGCTAATCTATATAGCGATACCCAACGGTTTCAGGAAAGCGAAGAGATGTACAAGTCGGCATTGGCTATACGTGAACGCTTGGCGAAGGCGAATCCGCAGGCATACGAGCCGGACTTGGCTGGTTCATATAACAACTTGGCTATTGTGTATTACGGTACTGAACGGATTCAAGAATGTGAGGAGATGTTCAAATCGGCATTGGCTATATATGAACACTTGGCAGAGGATGATCCACAGGTATATGGGTCGGATTTGGCACGAACGTATAGCAACTTGGCTATTGTGTACAATGAAACCCAGCGGTTTGCGGAAAGCGAAGAGATGGCTAATGCTGCAGCGGAGATACGTGAACGCTTGGGCATAGAATAGCCACGCGGCATCACTACTCAGGAAGCAAGTGTCTGCAAGCCATTAAGAGGCTATTGTCCGTTTTGCGTCACGCTGTATAGGGTGGCGCAAATGGTATATATCCTGCGGCAGTCACCAAGGATAGCCAAAGACAAAGCCCGAAGTCCGGTCTTGCCGGTCTTCGGGCTGTTTGGTTCTTCGCGTTGCAGTTTGCAGAGGGCAACGATACTGCCGCTCTCTGCTCAATCAGTCTGTCGGGGCGCACCTCACTCCAACTCATAAAATTTCACCCAGTCTATCTCCATCTCTACGGGCAGCAGCTTGGGGTCTGCCTTGCCTACCCATGAGCCCTCTATCTGCATGTCTATGAGCAGGTAATAGGGCGTACCGAATGGGAACTGGCCCTTGTCGGTGGTCTCTATCCTGGGGTAGACCAGCGATGTCTTGCCATTGATAGACAGGATGATGGAGTCGGGCAGTATCTCCACCGCATAGGTGTTGAAGCCGTCGCGGTCTATGGGCAGGGTAGAGCCGTGGGGCGGATTCTGGTCTTTCTTGAGCACGTGGGTGTAGTAGGTGTGTATGGTCTGATAGGCGATGGTGTCGTGGTTGAGATGCTCCATGATGTCTATCTCTCCGCCTTCGGGCCATTTTATCTCAGCATCGGGCAGCATCCATATTGCGGGCCAGGCTCCCTGTGCGCTGCCAAACTTTGCGCGTACTTCTACCTTGCCGTGCCTGATGGTGCGCTTGTGCTTGGTGTAGAGTCCGCCGGTGACATAGCGGGCGGTGTCGGCGTCGCGATGGGTGTTGACGGCGCCACGCAGCACCAGTCTGCCGTCACGCACGGCGTAGAGCGAGTCGGCGTCAGACATGTGGCGTTTCCAGTCGGCATTGCCACGTGGAATCTTCGACCACGAGAGGTTGTCATAGGTGTTTCCGTCAAAATTGTCTTGCCATACGAGCCGGTACTTGTGTGGCGTTGATGCGAGTGCGATAGTGCAGAACAGCAGTGCGGCGATGGTTGTAGTAATCTTCATAAGAGGTTTTGTTTAGACAACTGCAAAGTTATAACATTTAATTCTTCTACCGCCCTTTGCCGCCATTTATTTGTTCCCCGATGGGCCACAACAATGAAAGGGCCTGGAGCTCCACGCCTGGAGTCAAGCCCTTTCTAACCTAATTAACGCTTATTTATAAAAGAATGTGTCTTGTTACATTTCCTCCCCGCCCGAATACTGTTCAGAGGGATTCATGCCGTCCATACCCTGCTGGCGCTGCGGCTTCTTCTTGGTGTTGCCGAAGTTGTAGGTCACCGTGAGGTTGACCTTGCGACCGCCCCACTTGTTGATCTGATGGCGGGTGAACGACTCGCTCGATGTGAATGTCTCCCACTTGCGTGTGTTGAACACATCGCGACAGTTGAGCGACACGGTAAACTTGCGGTTCATGAAGTTCTTGCGCACTCCGAAGTCTACATTGTAGTTGCCCTTGCGGTAACCCTGGGTGATGACCTGGCGCGAACGATAGCGTCCGCCGAGCTGTACCGAGATGTCGTAGGGCAGGATGAGGCTTGCCTGCATACGCGCGTTCCATGTGAAGCTGGAATTGCCCTCGCCGGTGATGGTCTGGTCGTCTATCACGTAGCTGAATCCGTTGAGCTTGTAGTAGTAGGCGTTGATGTTGGTGGTGAGGTCCAGTATGCGGAACAACTTATTCTTCAGCGTCGCCTCGATACCCTCGCTCTGGCTCTTAGCCACGTTCTTGGTGGTCTGGTACATGATGCCAGTGGCGGCGTCGTGCCAGTTGACGCGCTGCATCACGTCGGTCGTCGGACGGTAGTAGGCGCTTACCAGCAGCGAGTGCTCGGTCCAGGTGCGCAGATAGTTGAACGAGAACGAGTTGGAGAACTCAGGCGTAAGCTCGGGGTTACCGAACGAGATGGAGGTGGCGTCGCGCGTGTCGCGGAACGAGTTGAGCTGTCCGCCCCAAGGACGGCGCAAACGACGCGTGTAGTTGAGCTGCAGCTGGTCGTTGTCTGTCAGCTGATAGCTCATGAAGATACTGGGGAAGAGCTGGAAGTAGTCCTTGTCAAAGGCCTTGTCGCGCTTCGACGGGTCGCGCTCCTGCTCCCAGGTATAGCTCTCCGTGTTCACGTGCCAGTATTCGCCGCGCAGACCACCCATCACGCCCAGCTTGCCAAGCTGGTATTGGGCGGTGAGGTATACGGCGTGCAGGTCCATGTCGTAGATGAAGCGGTTGTAGAAGGCGCGGTCTTCGCTGGCGTTGAGTCCGTTCCAGCTCTGGTCGGCCCACGACTCCTGCGGCGTGTTCTCTTCAGAGAAGTTGCCCTCATATCCCGCCTGTATCTTGGCGTGCTCGCTGATGGGGTTCTCATAGTCGAGCTTCACCGTCCAGCGGCGGTTGTTGATGTGCATGGGGCGATACTGGTAGTTATACACGGTAGGCATATCGCCTGTGATATAGTCGGTAGAGTCCTGATACACATTGTCATCATCGCTCTTCCACTTGCTCAGTCCCACCACAAAGTCCAGATAGTGCTTGTCGGTGAAGTTGTGGCGGTAGTTGAACTCTCCGTAGAGCATATCCATATTGCCTATGCCCGATGTGCGTCGGGTCATGATGCGGTCGGGGGTACTGCTGCCTGTAGTGCCATACTGGTAGGGCGTGAGCGACCAGTTCTTGTGGCGTCCGTCCATAATCATACCACTCAGAGAGATGTCGTCTTTCTTGGTGGCGTGCCACGTGATGCCAGCCCGCGAGAAGATGCCGTTGCCCATGCGGTCGTTGTCGGCGGCATAGCGCTGATACTGCGAGGTCTGGGGGAAATACTGCTCGCTCTGGCTGTGTCCGCGGTTCTTGCGGTGGCGGTAGCCCACGTTGAGATAAGCGTCCAGCTTGCCGCTGTTCATATTGATGTTGAAGCTCGTCGTAGCGCCGCCGCGGGTGTCGGCACCCGCCTCTACCGAACCGTAGTAGCCTGCCTTGCGGTCTTTCTTCAGCACGATGTTGATGATACCCGCCGAACCTTCAGCCGAGAATTTGGCCGAGGGGTTGTCGATGACTTCTATGCGCTCGATGCTCTCTGCCGGCAACTGCTGCAATATCTGCGCGCGGTTGTCGCTGGTCAGACCGCTGGCCTTGCCGTTTATCCACACCTCTACGCTCTCATTGCCGCGCAGCGAGATATTGCCGTCGTTGTCTACTTCGACCGAGGGGATGTTGTCCAGCACGTCTGAGGCAGCCTGGCCCGAATTGGATACCAGCTGGCTCACGTCAAACGACTTGCGGTCTACCTCCAGTTTCATCGTGGCGCGCTGCCCTGTCACCTTTACTTCCTTGAGCATGTGGGCGTCTTCGGCCATGTAGAGCACGGCAAACGACACGGTGGGCGCGGCAGCCGTGATGGCAAATGTCCGTCTTATCGACTTGTAGCCCAGGTATGACAGCTGTGCCACGTACTTGCCTTCCTTCAGGTTGCGCACGGCAAACTTGCCGTCGGCGTCGGATATGGCGCTGCCGATGATTTTGGTAGTGTCGCTCTGGGCTACCACCAGAATGTTGACAAATTCGAGTGGGGTGCTGTGGGCCTTGTCCAGTATGCGGCCCTTCATCACTCCCTGCGCCATGATGGTCATCGTGGCGAGGGCGAACAATAATAATATGTATAGTCGTTTCATACAATCTATTTGATGCATTTGGCGTACCAATGGTTTAACGCGCCAAAAGAAAAATCGATATTTTTTCTTATATTTTGATTAATATGCTTACCTTTGCAGTTGCGTTGGTCCCGTAGTTAAATGGATAGAACGGAGGTTTCCTAAACCTTTGATCCGAGTTCGATTCTCGGCGGGACTACTACACATAAAAGAGGATGAACCTTCATGATGGAGGGGTTCATCCTCTTCTTGTTTTATTCCTTCCGGGCCGTGGGGCTACAGCTCGCGCGAACCCTTGAGGTGCTCTTCGGGCCAGAGATGCTTGGCATAGGTGTAGCCCTTGAGTTCGTAGATGGCGCGCAGACACTCCACACGTTTCACAAAGTTCTTGAAGTCCTTCTGTGCGGGCTCCATCCACTGCACCTCGCTCAGTGCACCCATTCTGGGCAGCACCTGATACTCAGCCAGAGGTTCGGACACGATGTATTCGCTCCACAGGTTGGCCTGCACGCCCAGGATGTGCTTGCCGGCTTCTGCCGGAGTGCCTTCGGGGATGGGCTCAAAGCTGTAGGTCTTCTCTATCGGCAGGTCGCCGCCGATAAGCAGAGGCTCGTTGTGGTTGTTGGAGGTCTGGTAGTAGTCGAAGTAGGCGTGGCTGTTGGGCGTCATGATGACGTCGTGACCCAGAGCGGCTGCCTGGGCGCCGGGCTCGGCTCCGCGCCATGACATGATGGTGGCCGACTGGTCTACGTTGCACTCCAATAACTCGTCCCAACCTATGATTTTGCGGCCTTTAGCAGCCAGATACTTCTGCACTTCGGTAGCGAAATATCCCTGCAGACGGTCTTCCTTGCTCTGCTTGTTGCCAGCCACGATACCCTTGTCGCTGATCATCTGCTGGCACTTGGGGCATTTCTCCCAACGCATCTTGGGAGCCTCGTCGCCGCCGATGTGTATGTACTCGGAGGGGAAGAGATCGCACACCTCGTCGAGCACATCCTTGATAAACTGATAGGTCTTGGGATTGCCGCCACAGAGGATGTCGCGGTACACGCCCCAGTAGTGGCCCACCTCATAGGGACCGCCGGTGCAGCCCAGTTCGGGATAGGCGGCAAGTGCTGCCAGCATGTGGCCGGGCATGTCTATCTCGGGGATGATGGTGATATAGCGGTCGGCAGCATACTTCACGATGTCGTGCACCTGCTCCTGGGTGTAGAAGCCACCATAACGCACGTGGTCGTCCACGTCGGAGTTGCGGCCCACGGTGGTACCGCTGCGCCATGCGCCCACCTCGGTCAGACGCGGATACTTCTTGATTTCGATGTTCCATCCCTGGTCTTCGGTCAGATGCCAGTGGAAGCGGTTCATGTTGTGCAGCGCCAGCATGTCGATATACTGCTTGACAAAGTCGGCAGAGAAGAAGTGGCGCGAGCAGTCGAGGTGCATGCCGCGATAGGCGAAGCGGGGTGCGTCGTTGATGACCACGGCGGGCAGTGTCACCTCTTCGGCCTGGGCCAGCACGGGCAGACTCTTGCGCAGGGTCTGTATGCCGTAGAAGACGCCCTGGGCTGTGGCGCCGCTGATGGTGATGCCACGGGCTGATACCTCGATGCGGTAGCCTTCGGCCTCCTTCATCTTGGCGTCGGTGCGCAGCACGATGTTGCCGCGCTGGTTTTTCTTGTCGGCCACGGCGGTGGTGAGTTTTATTCTTGTCTTCTCAGCGATATACTCTGCCAGGAATGTGGCGTTGCGTGCCATGTCGGCGTCGCCCTGATACACTATACGGGTCACGCCGTTCAGCCTGTACGCGCCGCCCTTGGCTGCGGCAATCTCTCTTGGCAGTGGTACTACCCTGTAGTCGGTATTGGCGGCTGCGGCAGTGAGGCCCAGCGCCAAGGCCAGTGTCATCATTACTTTTCTCATTATACTGTAGTTTGGTTATTTTACGATTTTGTCTTCCATCTTCCAGTCCATGATACGGCTTATCTGCGGTATCAGTTTCATGGCTATCTTGCGATGGCCCTGGTAGTTGGGGTGGCCGTCGGCGCCATAGTCGCGTCCGTCGCGCAGCACCTCGAGCATGGGTTCGGCAAAGTAGACCTGCTTGTCGTCATAGCAGCGCTCGCGCAGGATGGGGAAGCAAGCCTGCAGATATTTGCGGGCAGAGTGGGGCATGATGCAGAGTATGGGCACGTTGCCGTAGTGGCTGCGCAGACTCTTGATCATCTTGACATAGTTGCCCACATACTGGTCGGGAGTGGGAGTGACCTCACGCGAGAAGTCGTTGGTGCCGAGATTGATGAGCACGATGTCGGGGCGGTATGCCTTGAAGTCATATTCCACCGTCTTGTCGTTGTCATACACCTTGGTGTGGCGGTCCAGCATGCTGTAGTCAGAGCGCTGCTTCTTGTCGCCGTAGTTGCGCACCATGCCCTGTCCCGAGTGTGCCTGGATGGCATAGTCGGTGTCGAAGTAGCGGGCTATGAGGCAGCCGTAGGCGTGGTCCACGTTCTCGGTCTCTATCTTGAAGTGCTCGTTCTGCGTGGGCGAGTCAGAGCCGTAACCGCAGGTGTAGCTGTCGCCGAAGATTTCTATCATGCGGCTCTTGCGCTCCACGGCCTTGAGCCGCGCACCTTTGGCACCGTAGAAACCGTGGATGGTGGTGATGCCGTTGCCCTCGCAGGCACGCTGCAGACGCAGACGGTGGGTACCCTTGCCCAACTTCTCTGCCAGCACGATGCGCTGGTGGCTCAGACTGTCGGCAAATATCTTCTGGGTCCACTCTCCGTCGATGAATACGTTGAAGTAGCAGGGACGGGTGCTGCTCATGTCTACGGCGATGGTGCCGCCGGTGAAGTCGGTCTGCGCATATACGCCTATCCAGTCGAAGCTGACGCTGCCGTCAGCATGGGCGAGGGTGCGTCCGGTATAGGTCACGCCCTGGGTGATGAGTCGGGTGTAGTCTGTCTTCTGTGCCATGGTCTGGAGCATCAGCACCAGCAGGCACAATAATAGTCCATGTCTTTTCATGTGGTTTCTTGCTTTATGTTGTGATTGATTACTGTATGCTCAGGAGCGAGAGTGCCATCACGATGTAGCGCCCCAGCCGCTCGTTGAGCATCTGCAGGGCGTGCTTGATGTGATACTTCACCGTGTTGACCGATATGCCCAGTTCGAGGGCTATCTCGGCATGCTTCTTGCCGGCAAAGCGACTCAGCTCAAACACCGTTCGACATTCTAAGGGCAGGGCGGCTATGGCTTCGTCCAGCTTCTCTGCCAGCTCCTTGTCCAGCAGCTGGCCCAACGGCTGTTCGCCGTTGCCCGTCACCATGGTTTCGTCTGAAGAAGGGGGAATGGCCTCGGTGGCGATTTCGTATTTCTCGCGGTTCTTGCGCAGATGGTCGAGACAACTGTTGCGCACGCAGCGGATAAGATAACTGCGCAGCGACACTTCGACCTCTATGCGCTCGTGGTTTTCCCAGAGATGGAACATCACGTCGCCCACCACCGACTCGGCGAGATAGTCGTCGCGCAGATAGCGGCTGGCAAAGTGGCAAAGCACCTGATAGTGGGTATCATAGAGATACTTGAAAGCCTTTGTATCTCCTTTGCGCAAACCGTTTACTACCAATTTCTCCGAATAGTCCATCGTGTATACAAAATAACCGCCGAAGCAACATGCAAATATACAACAATAATTTTGTATATCAGCCACTGTCGGCGGTTATTTTATGTTGGGTGCTATAGTTTTTACTCTACGACAACCTCGTCGATAAAGAACCATGCCGGGTAGCCCACTCCGTAGTGCCAGGGAGGACATACGCCGATGGTCTCAATCTTGACGCGCACATAGCGGGCGGTTACGGGCTGGGCGGCGGCCACGGTGCCGGGGATAAACTTGACCTGTATGTCTTTGTCTTCGGCAAAGTCGATGCGGCCCATGTCGGTAAAGGTCTTGTTGTCCATCGAGTACGAGTAGCTGATGCTCTTGGGCAGCAATACCCATGCGCCCAGCTGCTGCAGGAAGTCGGTGGTGACGGTGCTGAAGGTCTTGGCCTCGCCCATGTCGAGCACGAAGTCGGCGTCGCGGCCTTCCCATCCTACCCAGCTTTCCACAAAGGTAGTGCCGCCATAGAGTCCGTCGGTCAGGGCCTTGTCGGCGATGGGCTGGTAGGCCTTGTCGGGAGCGCTGTGCCATATCACCTTGGCGCCGGAAGCCTTGTTGGTGTCTGGGTGGGGCAGGAAACGCTTCTTGTAGAGGTCGCAGTAGTCGTCGTAGCGGTTGTTGCGCTCGTTGAGGCTGGTGATGCCGTACTTGGCACACTGCTCACGGAATATCTCGAGCTTGCGGCTGGTGGCTTCGGCGTCCTGACCGTTCTTGGTGCGGGTTATCTCCAGCTCGCTGTAGCGCAGAGGCAGACGAGCGGTCTGGACACGGGCAAGTAGGGTGCTGTCGCCGGCCACGGCAGCCTCGGCCTGGTCGAAAATCTCGGCATAGACCTTCATCAGACGGTCGTTGAGCATGCCGTTCTTGTGGGATATGGGTGAGTCATATATCCACAGCGGTGTCGACGATGACAGCAACGCTCCGGTGAGCATCATCTGGTACTTATATATATAAGGTGCAGCTGCGCCATAGTATCCCTTCATGAATGTGCGCATCAGCGAGTCGGCGTTCTGATAGGGGTCCCACATGAGTTTGGCTATCATGTAGGCACGCATCTCGCCGAAGTCGGTACCGCGCTGGCGCCCGCCGTTGATTTGCTCGAATATCATGGTAGCGTGGTGCTCCTTGAAGAGCTGTATGTTCTTCTGGATGATGTGGAAGTTGGGGAAAGGAGCCACCATGTTGTCAAAGTTGATGCCGTAGTCCCATACGAAGATGTTGTTGCTGATTTTGCTCCAGCCCTCGAGCGCCCGCATGAAGTCGCGGCCCGACTCGTTGTCGGTCAGAGGCACCTCGCGCTTGCAGTCTATGTCGCAGAGCATGATGTTGACGTTGGGCAGCGGTTTTACATGCTTGGGTGGGTGCATGCTGTACAGGTAGGCGAGGGTAGAGAACTGCTTGTCGGGGAAGCGCTTGGCGAGCTTGTTGACAAAGCGGATAAGATTGCCCGATGGGGCACCCTCGTACTCCTCTATCTTGGCGCAGGCCTCGCAGTGGCATTGGGTGTTGTTGCCGTCGTTCTGGCTTACGCTAATCATCTTCATGCCGGGGTTGGCCTTGAAGATAGAGTCTATCTTCTGCACGGCCAGCTCGTAGACCTCAGGATTGGAGAGACACCACTGGCTGTGGCTTCCGGGGCGGCGCTTGCCGTTGATGAACGAATAGTATTCGGGGTGCTTCTCGCCATAGACCGACGAGGGCAGGATGCGGTTGAAGGTATGCACCCACAGATTGCCTGCAAACTCGTCCTGACTGTTCTCCAGACGGAACCAACGCTCAAAGTCGGGGTCCTGACAGCCGTAGCTGTGGGTCTGGCGGAAACGGAAGGCGGGCTTGTCGCTCATCTCGATTTCGGGCAGCTCGATGTTGACCGAAGGGGTGAGCGTGTAGGCCTTGTAGGCATAGTAGCTTACGCCCATATAGCGCTCCAGCAGCGTCACCACGCCATAGACGGCACCCTTGCCGCCACAGGTCTTGATGTGCAGCGCGCCGTTTTTGCAGACGAGCTCAAAGCCGTCCTCGGCGGGAGTGGCTGCGGCTTCGCCTATCACGATGGCGCCACCTTTGGCCTTGGTGGGAGCTATCTCCAGCTGTGCTCCTGAAATCTTGTTGACAAACCGCGCCAGCATATCGGCTGCTTCGCGGTTAACACTGTTGTCCTCGGCCAGCACGATATACGCCTTGGCCTTACCCTTGCTTACCAGGGTCATCTGTGCAAAGGCTGCCGACGTCATCATTACCAGTGCCGCTAGCAGACCCAGTCTGCGATACATTTTCATTGTCTGTTGTTTAGATTGTTAATAGCTATACCTTTGTATTGGTTTACAAAGGTACTCATTTTGAGTGGCACAGGCAATTTTTTCATGGTTTTTTGCTCGATTGTCGGTTTTTTCATTTACCTTTGCATCCGCATTCGGGATGTAGCGCAGTTGGTAGCGCACTACGTTCGGGACGTAGGGGTCGGGCGTTCGAGTCGCCTCATCCCGACCAATGCCAGTCAGGCGGAGAGTCAGCAGAGACCCTCCGCTTTTTTTGTTCTGCCCGGTTGCCGACATCTGCCTCCGCCGCCTCGGATCCGCTTCGGCTTCCTCTCAGCCAGCCGCCAGTCTCACGCCGCCAGTATTCCCTTCTCTTCTGCTTTCCGCTACTCCCGTGCCCACTGCCTCCACAAGATTTATGATTATCACTGGTGGCTCGTGTCGTCCGATATGGGTTTGCGTGCCTTTGTTGCGTGGTCGTGGTAATGGTGGTCAGGTAGATAGCAGGGGAGGTAGGAGTGATGGCGCTGGCGGAGAGGATGCGAGCAGCGAGAGATGCGTGTGCCGGAGTGATAGGGGTATAAACAAAAAGGAGCAAAGATGTGGTAATCTTCGCTCCTTTTTGTTTCGGATTAACGTCAACGACATTATTTGCCGTGGTGCTCGTCAGAAACGGTTAACTTTTTGCGACCATGAGCACGGCGAGAAGCCAATACGCGGCGGCCGTTCTTTGTTGCCATTCTCTCACGGAAGCCGTGCTTGTTTACACGACGACGGTTGTGTGGCTGAAATGTTCTTTTCATCTTATGCTTATCTTTTATTTGTTATTATTTCTGTCTCTGAAACGGCTGCCGTCTCCCTGGCCATGATGCCGGTGGAAGCATAGACGCCTTTTTGGGTTGCAAAAGTACGCATAATTTTTGAAATAACAAAGAACTCAGACATTTTTCGGTCAGAATTAGATGTTTTTTTATAAAAAAGTAGTAACTTTGCACCGCTTTTAGCAGACAACAACATTATAATAACAATATGATTAACTCACAGGAAATCAAAATCGGTACTTGCATCCGCATGGATGGCAAGATTTGGACTTGCATCGACTTCCAGCACAGAAAGCCGGGTAAGGGTAACACAGTAATGATAACCAAGCTGAAGAATGTTGCTGACGGCCGTGTGCTTGAGCGTACATTCCAGATTGGTTTCAAGCTCGAGGATGTTCGCGTGGAGCGTCGTCCTTACCAGTATCTTTATGAGGATGCCACAGGCCGTATCTTCATGAATCAGGAGACTTTCGAGCAGATTCCAATCCCTGCACACCAGATTACCGGTGTGGAGTATATGAAGGAAGGTGATGTGGTAGAGGTTGTAACCGATACAACTGACGGCACTATCCTGCTCGCCGAGATGCCTGTAAAGACTACTCTGAAGATTACTCACAGCGAGCCCGGCGTAAAGGGTAACACCGCTACCAACGCCACCAAGCCCGCTACTCTCGAGTCGGGTGCCACCGTGCGCGTACCTCTGTTTATCAACGAGGGCGAGACCATCCTGGTCGATACCCGTGATGGCAGCTATCTGGGTCGTGTAAGCGAGTAATCGCGCAGCACCCTATACTTTTGTGACAACCTATATCTCCGGGGCCACCATGGTGGGTGTTCTGAGATATAGGTTGTCTGCGTTTCAATACCATCAATCCTATCTGTACTACTGACATGAAATATAGTTTTATCATACCCGTCTACAACCGTCCTGATGAGGTCGACGAACTGCTCGACAGCCTTACGCGCCAGGCGTGTCGTGACTTTGAGGTGGTGGTGGTCGAAGACGGGTCGGCAGTGCCTTGCCGCGACGTGTGCGACCGATATGCCGACAGGTTAGACCTGCACTATTATAATAAGGAGAACTCGGGCCCTGGCCAGAGCCGCAACTATGGTGCGGAGCGGGCGCAGGGAGAGTATCTCATCGTGCTCGACTCCGACGTGGTGTTGCCTCCGGGCTATCTCTCGGCGGTAGATGCCGAACTGGCAGAGCGCGAGTGCGATGCTTTTGGTGGCCCCGACAGTGCCCATCCGTCGTTTACTCCGGTGCAGAAAGCCATCTCCTACTCGATGACGAGCTTCTTTACCACCGGCGGAATACGTGGCGGCAAGAAGAAACTGGACAAATTCTATCCCCGCTCGTTCAATATGGGCATCCGTCGTTATGTCTATGGGCGTCTGGGTGGTTTCTCGCGTATGCGCTTTGGTGAAGACATCGACTTCTCTATCCGTATCTTCAAGGCAGGATGCCGCTGTCGCCTTTTCCCCGCAGCCTGGGTGTGGCACAAGCGCCGTACAGACTTCCGCAAGTTCTGGCGGCAGGTCTACAACAGCGGTATCGCGCGCATTAACCTCTACAAGAAATATCCCGAGAGCCTCAAGCTCGTCCATCTGCTGCCTATGGTCTTCACCGTGGGTGTGGCGCTGTTGGTGGTGATGGCTCTGGTGGGAGCAGGGGTATGGGCTGCTTGCCCGCAGACCACTGCCGGACCATGGCTCATGGCGTTGGCACTGGCTCCGCTGGTGCTCTATTCGCTCATCATCTGCATCGACGCCACCCGCTCGGCGCGCAGTCTGCGCGTGGGTGTGCTCAGCATCGCCTCGGCCTTCATCCAGCTTACGGGCTATGGCTGTGGCTTCCTCTCGGCGTGGTGGAAGCGCTGTGTGTGTGGCAAGAGTGAGTTCAGTGCTTACGAAAAAACCTTCTATAAATGACCTCCGGCAGTCTGAGTATCAACCAGTGGGCAGAGGAAGACCGTCCGCGTGAGAAGCTGGCCCGCCTGGGAGCGTCGGCGCTGAGCAATGCCGAGCTGCTGGCCATCCTCATCGGGTCGGGCACCCCCGAGAAGAGCGCTGTAGACCTGATGAAGGAGATACTGGCCGACTGTGGCAACAATCTCAACCAGCTGGGCAAACTCTCGCTTGCCGAGCTGCAGCGATACAAGGGCGTGGGACTGGCCAAGGCGGTGACCATTCAGGCCGCCTGTGAAATGGGCCGTCGCCGACAGGTGTCGCGACCCGAGGAACGCCCGCGCATGGACAGCGCCAACGCCATCTATCGCGAGATGCATCCCCGTATGCAGGACCTCGATGTCGAAGAGGCGTGGGTGGTGCTGGCCAACCAGTCGTTCAGGCTCATCAAGGTGCTGCGGCTGAGCCATGGTGGTATCAGCGAGACGGCGGTCGATGTGAGGGTGGCGCTCCGCGAGGCTCTGCTCTGCAATGCCACCGTGATGGCGCTCTGCCACAACCATCCCAGTGGCAACTGCCATCCCAGCCGCGATGACGACCGCATTACCGACCTCATGCGTAAAGCCTGTGAGACCATGCGCATCAGACTGGTAGATCATGTCATCGTCACCGATGGCGCCTACTACAGTTATCGCGAGGAAGGCAAACTGTGAGGAAACACTTGCCGCGGGGCGGACGAATATCAGTGGGGCTGGCTGAGCCATCGGCTTGGCTGTAGTCCATATAAAGAAGATGCACAACATGCTGCTGGCAGCGCGTTGTGCATCTTTTTCGTATGGGTCGGTTGTCGCCGTGGCGACCAGGGCGACAGCGTCAGTTAATCTGCTTGTAGAACTCCTGCTGGGCGGCAAGCAGAATATCGAGCACTCTGGGGATAATGTCGTCAAAGACGGGCGTGCTGTCTATCAGCAGCTCGGCAGAGAGCCACACATTGTCGTTGACGATAGTGGCTTTGACCACCTTCATCGAGACGCTCACCGCGTTGGTGGCTTCGAGGACGCCGGCGCGGTTGTCTTCGGTCACGTCAAAGACGCCCGGCATGACCAGACGCAGGAATGTCTCGTCGTTGTCGCTGCCCATGAATATGAAGTTGCGCATCTGGTACTTGAAGAAGATGTCGTTGTCTTCGTCCTGCTCGTATTTGAAACCTTGTGAGCTGAGGAACTCTTTCATTAAATCTACATTTGTCATAATTTTTGGGTTTTGGTTGTTAGGATGTATATGGTTTATTGTTCTCTTGCTTCTGTCAGGCGTTGAAACCTATGCGCGGCCGTTCCATGTTGCGGCGCTCCACTCCCTGCATCTTCTCTTCTATTTCCTTGTACATCTTGACCATCTCGGGGCGTATCGAGGGCCGCGTGTTGCGGATGGAGGTCTCGAGCAGCTCCTGGCTGATGAGCTGGTTGGTGAAGGCTGCCGTCATGGCTGCGTCGTTCACGATGTAGGCGATGTCGCTGGCTATGTATCCGTCGGACAGCTCAGCCAGATGCTGGGCGTCGATGGCTGTCTCGTCGTAGGGGCGGTCCTTGAGGTGGAGCATGAACATCTCCTTGCGCGCGTCGAGGTCGGGCAGCGGCACGTAGATTTGCTTGTCTATGCGGCCGGTACGCAGCACAGCCGGGTCTATTTTGTCGGGGCGGTTGGAGGTGGCGATGACAAAGATGCCCTTCTTGGAGCAGTTGTTGAGCTGGCTCAGAAACTCGTTGACTTCGCCCGACATGCTCGTGTTGTCAATGTTGGAGCGGTTGGGGACCAGCGCGTCAAACTCGTCGAAGCACAGCACAGACGGCGCTTTTTCCTGTGCCTGCTTGAAGAGACTGCCTATCTTCTCCTGCGAACCGTGGATGTAGATGCTCGCCAGGTCTGAGGTCTTGACCATGAGGAAGTTGAAGCCCGTCTCTTCGGCGAATTTTTCTGCGAAGAACGTCTTGCCGCATCCGGGAGGACCATAGAGCAGCATGCCATTGGGTGGCGTGAGCTTGTAGCGCTCTGCCAGTTCCTTGTTCTTGATGACAAAGATTACGCGCTGGTAGAGCATGTCCTTGAGTTCCTTCATGCCGGCGATGTCGGCAAATCCGTTGCCCTTCTGCTGCTCCACGCTGAACGTTACGGCGTTGGGGTTGTCTTCCGCCTGCTGGGTGGTGGGGCCGGAGGATTGTCCCGGTGCATTGGCACCAGTGGTCTCCTGACGGGGTTTGCCGTCGATGAGGCTGATGATTTCCTCGACCGACTTGAAGCGGTCTTCGTATTTCACCGCCAGACCCTTCTGCAGGATGCGGGTGGTCTTGTCGTCGAGGTCTACACCCTCGAGCGAGAGCTGTTCTGACTTGCGCTTCTCCTTGATGAGCGTGAAGCGGCGCGCTCTGGTCATGCCCTCGGTAAAGGTCATCTCCCACGGAGCCGCGCCGAAGAGCATGGTGTAGAGGACGGCCGTGGCAGAGAAGATGTCGCTCTGCTCGTCGTAGAGGCCCATGAAGGTCTCGTTGGCGCAGTACTCCACCTCCAGGTCTGCCACCTCAAAGGGTGTCTTTCCATTGCATCGCGGCGCTGTGTGCCCCATATCGATGATTTCGGGAATGCCTCCAGCCACCTTGGAAAGCATGATGTTGCGGGGAGTGATGTCGTTGTGGCACAGGCCTTGACGGTGCAGGTAGCCGAGGCCGTTGAGAATACCTCTATATATATTCAGGGCGGTGTCGGCATCCATCCTGCCTTCGCGGGCGAGCTTGTCCATCAGCACGTCGCCGGTGAAATAATTGGTGACGAAGTAGTGGCACTCTCCGCAGTCCAGGTGGACCTTGCCCGAATCGATGAAGGAGACGATGTTTTCATTGACAAGTTTCTTGCAGCGCTCGATGGTGTAGACCTCGTGCGTGGCAGTGTCCATGAGGCGCTCTGGAGTCTTCTTGAGGATATACAGCTTGAGAAAATAGATGTTGTCGTTGTCGTCTATCACACGGTAGGTCTCGGTATATTCGTTCTCCTTGATGAGGCTTTGGGCAAGGTACTTGTCAAGTCTTGCGTTCTCTTTCAGTACACTCATAGTTCAGTCGTTAGGTTTGGTGTATAGTATTTCAGATGACAGCCATAGCCGATGGCCGATGGCTATGGTTACAAAATTAAGACAATTTCCGTTAATGCCAAACTTATCTTCCGCTTTTTTTGACTATAGGCAGGGAAAATGTCATCTTTTCCGCCCGTCTCGCGGCTGGACACAAAAACGCCGCAGGCGTTCCTCATCACTGAGAATGTGCCTGCGGCTATAATCTTGAAAACGAAATCGGGTTTATTTGAGCACGCCAAGTTCCTTGCCCACCTTGATGAAGGCGGCGATACACTTGTCGAGCTGCTCGCGGGTGTGGGCGGCAGAGAGCTGTACACGGATGCGGGCCTCGCCCTTGGGCACTACTGGATAGTAGAAGCCTGTGACGTAGATACCTTCCTCGAGCAGACGGTTGGCATAGCGCTGAGAGAGCGGCGCGTCGTAGAGCATCACGGCGCAGATGGCGCTCTGGGTGGGCTTGATGTCAAAGCCGGCAGCCTGCATCTTGTCGCGGAAGTAGTTGACATTCTCTACCAGATGGTCATGGATGGAGTTGTCTTCCTTGAGCATCTTGAACACCTCGAGACTGGCGCCGATAATGGCGGGAGCCAGCGAGTTGGAGAAGAGGTAAGGACGGCTGCTCTGGCGCAGCATGTCGATGATTTCCTTGCGGCCGGTGGTGAAACCGCCGAGGGCGCCACCAAACGACTTGCCCAGTGTGCCGGTATAGATGTCTACGCGGCCATAGGTATTGCACAGTTCGCTCACGCCGTGACCGGTAGCACCTACCACGCCAGCCGAGTGAGACTCGTCGACCATGACGAGGGCGTCGTATTTTTCAGCGAGGTCGCAGATCTTGTCCATCGGAGCCACGTTGCCGTCCATCGAGAATACGCCGTCGGTACAGATGATGCGGAAACGCTGGGCCTGAGCCTCCTGCAGACACTTCTCGAGCTCAGCCATGTCGGCGTTGGCATAGCGGTAACGCTTGGCCTTGCACAGGCGCACACCGTCGATGATAGAGGCGTGGTTGAGGGCGTCGGAGATGATGGCGTCTTCCTCGGTGAGGAAAGAGCCGAAGAGACCGCCGTTGGCGTCGAAACAGGCGGCATAGAGTATGGTGTCCTCGGTATGGAAGTAGTCGCTGATGGCAGCCTCAAGCTCCTTGTGGATGTCCTGAGTACCACAGATGAAGCGAACCGAAGACATACCGAAACCGCGACGGTCCATCATCTGCTTGGCACCCTCGATGAGGCGGGGATGGTTGGACAGACCGAGATAGTTGTTGGCACAAAAGTTAAGCACTTCTTCGCCCTTGACCTGGATGGCAGCACCCTGGGGGCTCTCGATGATGCGTTCTTCTTTGTAAAGGCCTGCGCTCTTGAGATTTTCCAAAGTGGCGCAGAGCTGTTCTTTGATTTTACCGTACATGTTTGTTCACGTTTTAGTTCTTGTTAGACTACAAAATAACGCATTATTTTCGACAAATAAAAGCGTTTGCCTGTTTTTTTTGTTAATCTGCGGGTAAAAAGGTTTTTTTATGGCTTTTTTGTCCTTAGTCTCAAAAAAAATTAGTTAATTTGCACCCATAATTTTAAGTACTTGACACATGAAAAATATCTTGGTCATCGGCTCTACAGGCCAGATTGGTTCTGAGCTGACGCGTGAATTGAGAAAAATCTATGGCAACGACCATGTAGTAGCTGGCTATATCAAGGGCGCAGAGCCCAAGGGAGAGTTGCTGGAGAGTGGTCCGTCGGCCGAGGCTGATGTCACCAACGGCGAGATGATAGCCAGCGTGGTAAAGCAGTATAATATCGACACCATCTACAATCTGGCTGCGCTCCTGTCGGTAGTGGCCGAGTCCAAGCCTCGTCTGGCATGGAAGATAGGTATCGATGGACTCTGGAACATACTCGAAGTGGCTCGCGAACATGGCTGCGCCGTATTCACACCCAGCTCGATAGGTTCTTTCGGACCATCTACACCCAAGATGATGACTCCCCAGGACACCATCCAGCGTCCCCGCACCATGTATGGCGTCACCAAGGTTACCACCGAGTTGCTCAGCGACTATTATTTCAATAAGTATGGCGTCGATACCCGTGCCGTGCGCTTCCCCGGAGTCATCTCCTATGTCACTCCTCCTGGTGGCGGCACCACCGACTATGCTGTCGACATCTATTACTCGGCAGTTCGCGGCGAGCGCTTCGTATGTCCTATCAAGGAGGGCACACTGATGGATATGATTTACATGCCCGACGCGCTCAAGGGAGCCATCGACGTGATGGAGGCCGACCCCTCGCGCCTCGTTCACCGCAATGCGTTCAACATCGCATCGCTCAGCTTCGGTCCCGAGACCGTATACCAGGCCATCAAGAAGTACAAGCCCGACTTTGAGATGGTCTATGATGTAGACCCACTCAAGCAGAGCATAGCCGAGAGCTGGCCCGACCGTCTCGACGATACCTGTGCGCGCGAGGAGTGGGACTGGTGTCCACGCTACGACCTCGACGCCATGACCCGCGATATGCTTGAGAAGCTCGCCATCAAGCTCGGAGTATAACGACTATACATTATATAATATATAAGATGCACAACGCGCTGCCAGCAGCATGTTGTGCATCTTTTTTTGTTTGGGGTATGGGTTTCGGTCTAATATCGGCGCTCCAGGAGTCCGCCGTAGGTGTTGACGCGCACCACGATGTCGGCTTCCTGCGCCCTCTCGTCGAGCGGGATGCTCACAAACGCCACCTGGGTGTAGTATTCGGGCACCCCGTTTTGGTTGTGCAGCAGCGTGAAGGTAAACTGCTCGCGGCTTCCCATGCGTAGGGTGTCACACTTCACGCCCACGGTCTGGCGCCCCATCTCTCCGTTGTCCTTGGCACCCGCCTTGAGCGCCAGTCTCATGTTGATATAGCGCCCGGTAGTGCTGCGCCATGCGCTTTCGAGTCCGAGCGGGTCGGTGCGCAGCGTGTCGGGGCGTGTGGTCTCTACAGGCCGCAACACCGGCACCGCACCGATAGAGCGTGGCTTGACGGTGGTGGCTGCGTCGTGATAGTCGTAGTAGAACAGGGCACGATACAGCGTGTCGGCCTTTGCCGCCCATTTTGCCGTAATCGTGGGCTGCAGCTGCAGCGCCTTGCCCTCGTCGGTCACCACGCGGCTTATCACGCCCTTGTCTGTCGTATATGCGTCGACCATTTCAGCCTGCATATACGAGTAGTGTCCGTCGCCCGAGTCGTAGCTGCTGCTCTCGCAAGCCGCCATCACCACTGCCATTACGCCCAGTAGCCAGTATCTCATATCACAGCCCCATTTGGTTGATAGCCGGGTTGGCATACATCTTGAGCATCTGTTCGCGCAGATAGGCATCGTCCTTGCCCTCCATCTCTATCTTGTCCAGTTGGCCATTGAGGTAAGCCTCAAACTGCGCCTTGTCTTCAGCCGTGTAGTGGTCGGCGTGGGCAGAGTCGCCGTGCAGTAGGTCGAGCGCCACGTAGTTGTTGGGATAGAGGCGGTAGCCCGCAAATATCTGCCGGTCTATGTGGTCGGCGATGAGGCGGAATAGATCGGTCTTGGGCGTGTCTGCCGGGATGGTGTCGAGGTAGCTGTCTATGCAGTCGGCACACTGGTAGTGTATGTATCCCTTGTAGCCCATGATGCCGGTCTGCATGCTTGTCACGTCGTCCATCGGGCCTTTCTGCCAACTGGGGTTGTCGCGGCGCGCCAGCAGTTCGGCAGCCTTGAGATAGTCGCAAGGATCGTACTCATAGCTTATGGCGAGGGGCACGAGGTGCAGCTGCTTCAGTCGGTCTATGATAGAGCCTTCGCCGCCCATCACCATCATCTTGAGTATGGCTTCCTGGGTGCGGTCGTTGCTGTCCTTGGCGCGGCCTTCGCGCTGGGCTATCCATACGTTGTCGTTCTTCTCGGCGATGACGAAGTGCATGTACTCGCTCAGCCGCTTGCTCGCCATCAGCATCTCGCGCATGGAGAGGGCACGCTCTACGATAAACGATTTGTTGACGCGCACCAGGTCCTTGACCCAAGGCAGCTTGAGCAGATTGTCGCCGATGGCTATTTCACATGTCGTGTTGAAGCCCGCGTCTATCAGCAGCTTGTCGAGCAGTGCCGAATCGAGCACTATGTCGCGGTGGTTGCTGATGAAGGTGTAGCGGCTGTCGGTGTCGAGCGATGCGATGTCGATGTCGCATCCCTTGCTGAGCCGCGTCAGCAGCTGTACGAGAAAACCGTAGCAGAAGGTCTTCTGGAAATCGAGGTTGTCCTTGCAGGCGTGCATCTTGGCAGCCAGCGCCTCTTTGGGCACGTCGGGGTAGAAATAGGCCAGCACGCTGCTGAACTGCTCGTTCTGGAGCAGGCGGTCAAAGACGTCCGGTAACTCGTCGGGTTCAAACGGACGGATGGGGTCAAATTGTTCAGGAATTTTCATAAGCGGAAGTTCTGTAGGTTAGAACTGGTTCTCCACAATCTCGCTCAGTACCTGGGTGATGTCGAGGCCGGCGGCGCGCACCTGCTGTGGGATGAAGCTGGTGGCGGTCATGCCGGGTGTGGTGTTGATTTCGAGCATGTTGATGCAGTCGTTGCCCTCGGCATCCTTGGTGATGATATAGTCGATGCGGATGATGCCGTTGCAGTGCAGGATGTCATAGATGCGGCTGGTCTCCTCGGCCACGGCTTTGGCGGTGGCGTCGGCTATGCGGGCAGGCGTAATCTCCTGCACCTGACCGTTGTACTTGGCGGCGTAGTCGAAGAACTCGTTGCTCGTCACCACCTCGGTAGCGGGGAATACCACCGATTTCTCCTTGGTCTTGTAGCAGCCTATGCTTATCTCTGTGCCCTGCATATAGCGCTCTATCATCACCTCGTTGCTCTCCATGAACGCCACGCGCAGTGCGGCAGCCAGCTGGTCGGGCTCTTTCACCTTCGACACGCCGAAGCTCGAACCGTCGGCTGCGGGTTTGACAAAGCAGGGCATACCCAGACGGCGTGCCACCTCGTTCTCGTCGATCTCCTCGCCACGGCGCACCAGGATGCTGTCGGCCACGTTGACGCCGAAGCCTCTCAGATAGTTGTTGAGCACATACTTGTCGAAGGTCATAGCCTCGACCAGCACGCCGCTGGTGGAGTAGGGCACATGGAGCAGGTCAAAGTAGCCCTGCATCAGTCCGTTCTCGCCGGGGGTGCCGTGGATGGTGATGTAGGCGTAGTCAAATTCGACGACCTTGCCGTCGCATACGAAGGTGAAGTCGTTCTTGTCTATCTGGGCAGTGGTGTCGTCGGCGAGCTGCACGTGCCAGTCCTGTCCTTTGACATCCACGATATATACATTGTAACGTTCTTTGTCGAAAAACGAATAGATGCCCTGTGCCGAGCGCATAGAGACATCGTGCTCTGATGAGTCGCCGCCGCAAACGATGGCGATGTTTCTTTTCAGTTCTTTCATCTTTATCCTTGTTTAGTTCTCTGCAAAAGTATTTTTGGTTGTTCCTGCGATAAACGTACGCCACTTCTCGATGAGCTGGCGCATGTCTTCAGGCCATTCAGACGTGAAGTCCATCTGCTTGCCCGTGGTGGGATGCACAAAACCCAGTGTGCGGGCGTGGAGTGCCTGCCGCGGACAGAGTGAGAAGCAGTTCTGCACAAAGGCGCGGTAGGAGGCGCTGCGCTCGCCGCGCAGGATTTCCATGCCACCGTAGCGCTCGTCGGCAAAGAGGGGATGGCCTATCGACCGCATGTGGGCGCGTATCTGGTGGGTGCGACCGGTCTCGAGAATGCACTCGATGAGGGTGACGTAGCCAAACCGCTCGATGACGCGGTAGTGGGTCACGGCGGGCTTGCCTATGCCCGAGTCTGGCGCAAATACAGCCATGCGCAGACGGTCTTTAGGGTCGCGCCCGATGTTGCCTTCGATGCGTCCTTCGTCGTCCTTGACGTTTCCCCATACCAGGGCATTGTAGCTGCGATGTGTAGTCTTGTTGAAGAACTGCAGTCCCAGCTTGGTCTTGGCGTCGGGAGTCTTGGCTACCACCAGCAGACCGCTCGTATCCTTGTCTATGCGATGCACCAGACCCACCTCGGGGTCGTTGGGGTCGTAGCCCTCGACATCGCGCAGATGCCAGGCGAGAGCGTTGACCAGCGTACCCGTGAAGTTGCCCACGCCGGGGTGAACCACGAGACCGGCGGGCTTGTTGACCACCATCAGCTGGCTGTCTTCATAGACCACATCGAGTGGTATGTCCTCGGCCTCGATAGAGGTGTCGTGGCGCGGACGGTCGAGCATGAGCGTGACCACATCGCCCGGGCGCACGCGATAGTTGCGCTTCACGGGGCGGTCGTTGACATGCACAAAACCGGCATCGGCGGCACGCTGTATGCGGTTGCGGCTCGAGTGCTGCAGCTTTTCGAGCATATACTTGTCTATGCGCAGCGGCTCCTGACCGCTGTCCACGACAAATCTGAAGTGCTCGTAGAGCTGGGGTTCGCCTTCGAGTTCGTCTATATCTTGCAGGTTGATGTCTTCGTCTGTCATGATGCTTTATATATATAATAAGGTGTAGCCCCCGAGCCTATTCGGCTGCCGTCGGCGGAGCTTTGACCTCTTCAAATTCGTCCACCTCGCCCGCCGACTCGTTCTCGTCAAACGGGTCGATAAAGTTGATGGAGTCGGCTTCGTCTACCATGCCGCTGCCAGCCTGTACCACTATCGGGTCGTCGACAGCCACGCGGTCGCCCGCCGACACATGGCGTCCGTGTACGGTGATGCCATAGACCCAGTCCTTCTCGCCGGGCACGCGTTGGGGTGTGCCGAGCCTGAAGCCCATGGCAGAGAGTCGCGCCATAGCTTCGCGCAGCGAACTGTTGTCTATCACGTCGGGAATGGTGAGGGTTGGGGTATGCAGCGAGTTGATGGTGACATAGATTACGTGTCCCGACTTCACCTTGTCGCCCGCTGCAGGCGACTGGCTTAGGATGCAGTCGGGAGGGAGAGTCTTGACATAGCCGGTATCATTGACCACCATCACCAGATTGAGGTCGGCCATGATACGGTCGGCGTCAGCAAAGCGCTTATCCTTCAGGTTGGGCACGGTTATGGCTTCGCCATGATGGGTATAGGCGTCGAGGGCGAACTTCACCCCTATCACCAATGCCAGCACCACCAGTGCCATAGCGCAGAGGTTGCCCCACAGATAACGGCTTTTCAATTTGCCAATAATATCGGATGAATTCATCTGTCGTAATTTTCTGCACAAAGTTAGTGCAAACCGAAGATATTACAAAATAAATCTCCTTTATTTTTACTATTGAGGTGCCGCCTAACTTCACGGCTTCGCCGTAAAGTGTGCAAACCGAAGACAATACAAAGAAAAAACGTATGTATTTTCATTTTGTATTGTTGAGGTGCCGCCCTAATTTATGTAAAGTTAGTGCAAACCGAAGATATTACAAAATAAATCTCCTTTATTTTTAATATTGGTGAGTTCGAGAAGGCCGCCATGGCGTTTAGCATCATCCGAAGACGCCGATAGTAATGCCAAAAGCCACTTCGCTGGCTCGTATCGTATGGCGCGGATGCGCGTTTCGGAAGGCACGGACACGCGTTTCGGAAGGCACGTACACACGTTTCGGACGATACGAGCCGGCGGAGTTGGTCAGGAAATTTGTAGAGGTGGTCTCCAGCGTCGCAGAGATGGTCATAATTTTTGTGGAGGTCATCAGAAATTTTGTGGAGATGGTCATAATTTTCGCAGAGGTCATCAGAAAAATTGTGGAGATAGTCACGGGGTGCACAGAGTTGGTTGGTCGGGGTGTGTGGTTATCCGTGGGGTGTGATGGGTTGGGTCGGTTGGTCGGGGTGTGTGGGGGTCCGTGGGGTGCGGTGAGAGGATGGTGCGCACCCTTGGCAACTCTGTAGGAGTTGCGATTTCATAGCCCAGGGTTGAGGTGCGCAGCGCCTCTACCCTGGGTACAATGATAAAAGATAAAGCTACTCTGAAGGAGTTGCGATTAGCCGTAGGCGTTACCCGCAGCGTGGTTTTCCCGGTTTATATTTTATGATAATTTTCCCATGAGGGAACGTTCTCGGGTTTGGAACATTTGATAATTTTCCCCTGAGGGTAACGCCTACGGCTAATCGCAACACTTACAGCGTTGCATGGCTGGTGGGGTGGATACCCAGGGTAGCGTGCTTCGCCCGCAACCCTGGGCTGGGGAATCGCAACACCTACAGAGTTGCCGCAGCTTGTGTAAGCCCCTCCCCGAAGCCTCCCCAAGGGGCGGGAGTTCCACATCAAGCCCCATTCCAACCCTCCTAAAGCCTTCTCCAAGTGGAAGGAACACCAACTGCTGGCCTATCCCAGCCTTCTTCAAGGGGATGGAGCTACAACGGAAGCCCCATTCCAGCCTTCTTCAAGGTGAAGGAGCTCCAACTGCTGGCCTATCCCAGCCTTCTTCAAGGTGAAGGAGTTCCAACAGAAGCCCCTCCCGACCTTTCATAAGGGGAAGGAGCGCCATCCAAGTGCCTTAAACACAGCTGGATGGGACTCCCGCCCCTTGGGGAGGGTTCGGGGAGGGGCTTCAGTTGGGGGTGATTCAGGGGCTATTGCCCCTGGCTATGCTTCTGGAAGACTACTTGCCCATGACAAACTCGAGGGTGCCACCTGCCATGATGTCGGCGTAGGTGATGTAGTTCTTCTTATACTTCTTGCCGTTGAGCTTGACCGCCTTGATGTAGCAGTCGTCGGCGCCGCGGCGGTTGGTCTTTACGGTGAAGGTCTTGCCGTTGGCGAGGGTGATGTCTGCGCGGCGCAGCTGGGGCGAGCCGAAGCTGTATACGCCCGACGCGGGGTCTACGGGGTAGAAACCCATGCTCGACCAGATGTACCATGACGACATCTGTCCGCAGTCCTCGTTGCCCGAGTAGCCGTCGATGCGGTTGAAGTACTGCTCGGTCATTACCTTGTTGGTGTAATACTGTGCCTTGCGGTCTGCGCCGACCCAGTTGTAAAGGTATGCGCAGTGGTGGCTGGGCTCGTTGCCGTGGGCGTACTGCCCTATAAATCCGCTGGCATTGCCGCCGCCTTCGAGGTCCACTCGGGTGGTGTCGGCGAAGAGGTGGTCGAGCTCCTTCTCAAATTTCTTGTTGCCACCCATGAGGGCTATCATGTCGGGCACATCGTGGGGCACGAAGAAGTTGTACTGCCAGGCGTTGCCTTCGGCATAGGGGTGCATGCCCTTGGGTCGGTAGGTGTATGGATTGAATGGCTCCATCCACTTGCCGTTCTCGTCTTTGGCGCGGAAGAAACCAGTCTTCTCGTCGTAGAGGTTGCGGTAGAGGTGGGCACGGCGGTTGAAGTATTCATAGTCGTCCATCTTGCCCAGGTGCTTGGCGAGTCGCGCCACGCAGGCATCGTCGAAGGCGTTCTCGAGCGTGATGGAGACTGACTCTATCTGTCGTGTCTCGGGCAGATAGCCATACTGCTCGAGCAACTTCCATGGCGACTGGCGGTGCTCGCGCATCGAGGTGCCGCGCACAGCCTCGTAGACGCGCTCGGCGTCGACTCCGGGCAGGCCCTTGAGGGCTGCGTCGACCATCACGGGTATGGCGTGGTTGCCTATCATGCAGTAGTTTTCAGACCCCCACAGCTGCCAGATGGGCAGATAGCCATAGACGTCGTACTGGCGCAGCATGCTCTTGACCATATCGCCCACTCGCTCGGGCTTGAGCAGTGCATAAAGCGGGTTGCAGGCACGGAAGGTGTCCCAGAGGGAGAAGGTGCTGTAGTGGGTCTCGCCCTCGGGCAAACGCGCGTCGGTGAAGTCGGAGCGGGTGTAGGCGCCATTGACATCGGAGACGGTGTTGGGCTGGATATAGGCGTGGTAGAGGCCGGTGTAGAAGATGGCCTTCTGGTCGTCGGTGCCGTCGATGCGTATGTTGGCGAGCTCCTTCTCCCAGGCTGCCACTGCCTGCTGCTGGACAGCCTCGAAACTCCATCCGGGGTTCTCTGCCTCCATGTTTTCGCGGGCATTGTCTACGCTCACGGGCGAGAGCGCCACCTTGACGATGAGGGGCTCGCTCGACGCGCCGAAGTCGAGGAAGCAGCGGGTGTCGCGGCCGTTGGCCACGTCGCCGTCTACATAGACCTCCTTACCCTGGCGGAATGTCTTTGCCACTACGGGGTGTGAGAACTGGGCGTAGAAGTATACCTTGCGCGCCTTCTGCCATCCGCTGAGCATGCGGTAGCCCACCAGCGTGGTGGCGTTGACGAGGCGCAGCTGCGAATTGAAGATGATGGTCTTGCGGTCGCCGCCACGGTTCTGCCCGGCGTGACTCATGTCGAACGCCAGCGTCTGGGGCTTGCCTGCTGGATAGGTGATGCGGGTCATGCCCGTGCGGGTGGTGGCGGTGAGCTCGGTGTTGATGCCAGAACCGTCGAAGCGAACCGCATAATATCCCACGGAGGCCTTCTCGTTGTCGTGGCTGAAGGTGGCAGGGTAGAGGTCTTCGCCCTGCAGACGGGTGATGGGCTCTACCGATGGCTGCATCATCACGTCGAGCAGGTCTACACAGCCGGTGCCGCTCAGATGGGTGTGGGCGAAGCCGTAGATGGTGTTCAGGCTGTAGTCGTAGCCCGACGCGCCGTCGCCATTGGGGCATACAAACTCTTCGGGGCTCAGCTGGACCATGCCAAAGGGAGTGGTGGCGCCGGGGAAGTTGCCGCCCTTGAGGCTGTGGGCATCTACCTGGCCGGTGCCGATAAACGGGTTGACATAACGCGTCACGCCCTCGTCGGTCTGTGCCCATGAGGGCATGGCGGCCATGAGTGCCAACGCTAACATACAGTGCTTGATGATTTTCATAATGGTAACTGTCTATATATATAATATGGTGCAAATATAAAAAAAAGTAAGGACAACGGCGAAGACGGTGGCTGAAAAACTGCGGACGCGGACAAATATTGCAGCCAACAGCCTAAAAACCACAGCCCCACCCTCGGCACGCTGCGCGCCGAGGGGCGTGGGCGCAGGGCTGTGGCGCGGGCGGCATGACGGCTGCTGCGGGGCGGCAACCGTGGCTGACGACGAAGCGAGGACAGACGGGACGAAGGGCAAGGGACGGCCGGTGGAGCAGGGCTGCCGCTCAAACGGCGAGGGGCAAAGTCTGATGACCGTGGGGGATAAAAAAAACACGTTTGCAGATGGCTCGTGGCATCTGCAAACGTGATGATAATCGTATCTGTGGCGGGCTCGGGTACACCCGAGCGAGCATCGGTGAGGCTCAAGATGCGGGTGAGCGGTCGGGACGCGGTCTATCCCCGGATGACGCGGCGATAGACATCGAGCACCTGGGCTCCCACGTTGTTGCCCTCAAACCGGGCTACATATTCCATGCTGCGGGCTATGCGCTCGTCGCGCCCGGGAGCTCCCACGAGCACCTGGCTGATGGCATGGGCCATGGCTCGGTCGTCGTCGGGGTCTACGTAGAGGCAGTCGGGTCCTCCCGCCTCTTCCAGACAACTGCCCGTGCAGCCCACTACAGGTAGCCCGCTCTGGATGGCTTCGATGATGGGCACGCCGAAACCCTCGTAGCGCGAGGGGTAGACACACGCCTCTGCCATCTGGTAGAGCGAGGGCAGGTCGGCATTGGGCACACCGCTGAGCCAGCGCACCCGGTCGCCCAGTCCGTGGGCGGCGATGTAGTCCTTGACCTCCTGCGCATAGTCGGTCTGCCGGCCCACGATGACCAGCGCCACATCGTCTATGTGCTGCAGCGCCTTCACCGCCAGCAGTATGTTCTTGCGTCGCTCTACGGTGCCCACGTTGATGATGTAACGGCTGGGCAGCACGTAGCGGGCGTGCACATCCTGGAGTTTGGCATCGCTCTCGCGCAACTTGAAGTGGGTGCTGCAGCTCTGGTAGATAACCTCGATGCGTTCGGGGTTTACGTGGCCGTAGTGCATGATGTCGCGCTTGGTGCACTCGCTGATGGCTATGATGCGGTCTGCCTGGGCTATGGTGCGGTGGAACTTCCATGTGTATATCTTCACATCGGCCCGGTTGTAGTACTCGGGATGTCGCATGAAGATGAGGTCGTGGATGGTGACCACCGTGCGGATGCCGCTGCGGTGGATGCCCAGCGGCAGCTCGCCCGAGAGTCCGTGGTAGAGGTCTACGGCGTCGCGGCGCAGGTCGCCCACGATGCCCCACGAGCGCCAGAGCCACTTGGGCATGTGGCCGCGGGGGTAGACAAAGTCCATATTGGCGGTGGTGCGTACCTGGGTGCGCAGGTCGTCGCGTCCGGCGTCGGGTGCGTAGAGCAGCAGACGGGTGTCGGCATCGATGATGCCCGCGAGGTCGTTGGCCAGATTGCGTCCGTAGCTGCCCAGCCCCGTGCCGTTGCGCACGATGCGTTTGGCGTCAAGTCCTATTTTCATGTTGTCGGTGTTAAAGCAGTGGGGGCAACTCGTAGAGGTGTATGCCGTTGCTGCCCTTGATGAGGATATAATGGTCGCGTATGTCGTTGTCGGCGAGGGCTTGCTTGACCTCCTCCACATCGGCAAACTTGCGATACGCGGTGTCGGTATGGGCAAACTCTTCGCCCACGAGCCACACATCCTTGAGTCCGAGAGAGGCTATGTGGTCTACTATGCGTTGGTGCTCCTCGTGGGAGGCGGCTCCCAGTTCGCGCATGTCGCCGAGGATGGCCATCTTGTGGTCTACCTGCATGAAGGCGAAATTGTCTACCGCCGCCTTCATGCTGGTGGGGTTGGCGTTGTAGGCATCCACGATGAGCGAGTTGCGCTGGGTCACGGTGAGTTGGGAGCGGTTGTTGCTCGGGATGTAGTGCTCGAGAGCATGGCATATCTGCTCGGGGCTCACGCCGAAGCGGAGTCCGATGGTGATGGCTGCCAGCATGTTGGTGATATTGTATGTGCCTATGAGGTGGGTCTGCACGCGGTAGGTGGCGCCGTGGGTCCACTCGAAGCAGAGGAACGGGGCGCTGCTAACCACCCTTCCCATCACGTCGGCAGGGCTTGCGGCATCGGCAGAGTAGGTCATGGTGTCGTCGAGATGGCGCTCGGCGGCCATGGCGGTGAGGTAGGGGTTGGCGGCGTCGATGAAGGTCTGGCAGTGGTGGGCGGCGAGGAAGTCGTAGAGTTCGCCCTTGGTGGCCATCACGCCCTCGAACGAGCCGAAGCCCTGCAGGTGGGCTCGGCCCACGTTGGTAATCATGCCGCAGGTGGGCTCGACATACTCGACCAGTGCGCGGATGTCTCCGGGATGGGATGCGCCCATCTCCACTACGGCTATCTCGTGGGTGTCGTTGAGTCGCAGCAGCGTCTTGGGTACTCCCACATCGTTGTTGAAGTTGCCCTCGGTGTGCATCACGCAGTAGCGCTCGGCGAGCACAGCCGATACGAGCTCCTTGGTAGTGGTCTTGCCGTTGGTGCCCGTGATGCCTATCACAGGGATGTCGAACTGGCGGCGGTGCTCGCGTGCCAGCTCCTTGAAGGTGGTCAGACAGTCGTCGACCAGGATGTGTCGGCCGTCGTCCTTATAGTATTCCTTGTTGTCTATCACCACATAGGCACAGCCCTTGTCAAGGGCGGCGTCGGCGAAAAGGTTGCCGTCGAACGAGGCGCCCCTGAGCGCGATGAAGATGCTTCCCTCCGGACAGTTGCGGCTGTCGGTGGTTACGGTGGGGTGTTGTTGGTACAATTGGTATAATTGTCTGCTATCCATAGCTTATGTCATTTACATCGCAAAAGTACAAAAAATATTTTACCTTGAACCACAACGGACCGAAAAATGTGCGCACGGTGCAGACGATAGCCTCTATTGGCGTGGAGATGATGCCCGCCGGCACGAATGTGGGCTGTGGATGACGCCTTCGGCTAATCGCAGTACATACCACCGAACAGGTGCAACAGCTGTATGGTTTGACAAGTGCCAATATCTGCCATATTGTGAGAGTTCACCATATCAGCAAGGTAAAAGTGGGTGTAAAAAATCTGCTTTTGAAGACGGATGTGCAACGTGTAATGGCAGAAAGGGCAGTAAGTTCAAATGATTTCAGCATTGTCCATCAGTTACTATGAATAATTGGAGTCACGGAGATTTCATTCTGTTATTTTTCATTCGCGAAGACAGGTAGCACCTCGGCATAATCCAAATAAATTTGGCTTCTGCTCTCGGTTTGCACTGTCATTGCAGCAGTGAAGAGACTCTTCATAATGGGTATTCATCAATAAATCAATACAACTATGAGTAATGACAGCACCACATGGACTGCATAAGAACAGAAAACTGCATGTCAATTCGGCAGCCAACTATTGGTCAACATTCCGTGCGTCAATCCACACAGCCTATCGTGACCGAAAGATTAAGGAGACCCCGAACGTTTTTTGGAGCGTATCGAGACAATCCCGACTGACAAGGAGCATCTTTCACAAGATGAGGTTATCCGTCTGGCATCCACGCCTTGTTCCGCCCCTGCATTGAAGCGAGCCTTCCTGTTCTCTTGTCTTACGGCATTGAGAAAAAGCGACATCAAGAAGTTCACTTGGCCCATTCTATTTCATCAATCCAACCATAGTCTTTTGCTTTTCTCCATGCAGTAAAAGCACCTATAGAAAATTCTGTTCGATTCTTATATTTTTTGCTTTCTTCCAACACATGCTCTTTGACATCCCAATAGCCATCGGGTTTCTTTTTCTCTTTTATCCACGGCATTTCCTTGAATATTGTTTTGTCTTCACATGCATGTTGGTATGCTGTCGGGCTATTTATTGCAAATTCTGTTCTTGATGTGTATTTCTTTGATTCTTCAATGATTGCTTCTCTTGTCCATTTTGAAATCTTCCCTAAAGGAAGAGGCTTTAACCATTTCATCAATGGTAGCCATCCATTACTCATAGCTTTTAGGAAAGCTGTCTTGGCATTATTCTCGAAATCCTTTTTGTTTGAATACTTGTGACTTTCCTCAAATACTCTTTCCTTCGTCCAATAATTATGTGGTCTCTTCTTGTCCTTAAGCCATGTCATTTCTTTTAGCCAATCATTTTCACTCGCAGTCTGATGTGCTCCACTTGCTTTTTTCCTAAACTCACACTTATATTCATATTTATGGCTTTCCTCAATAACGGCATCGTGTGTCCATTTGATTTTTCTCTCAGGTGTTGTTAACCAAATCATTTCTTTAAGCCATTTGTTGTGTTTGGCATGATTATACGCACCTCCAGCCTCTCTTTGAAATTCACTTCTACTATGGTATTTCCTTGATTCTTCAAAAACTTTTTCTTTTGAAGTCCACTTAGCGATACCCCCAATAGAACCAACGTTTTTCCCAGTTGCTGCTACATTCAAAAGAGTATAACCATCATTTGCATATTGCTTCTTGTAATAATCCTCATAGTATTGACTTTCCAATACTGTCAGCCCGTCTTTCAAAATAATTGGTTCTGGAATGTTTTTGTCAAAGTATTTTCTTACCGCACTATTAGATCCATATTTATGACTTCTCTTTCTACTATTTTTATCTATTGTGAGACCTACATATACAACTTTTTTTCCTTCATCAACATAGGCGTACACCGTTGAGTTATGCTCTTCTTTCCTTTCATCATAACTATGTGGTCTCATCCAATCAAACATATTAAGTATTTTGTATTCACTAGCCCAACTATATGCTGCTGGTTCTTTTTCTTGAAAATCCGTTTTGTTGGAGTAATTGCGAGCTACTTCAAATACCTTTTCTTTAGTCCAGAATTTCTTTCCAGGATTATCCTGTATTAAACCTAATTCAGGCAACCAACCATTTTTCTTTGCTTGGTTATATGCGTATTCATTTATGCGCCTAAAATCAGCATATGTTATACATTTATGTTCTTGTATAAATGAAACAACCACATCTTTTGTGTATTTGTGATTTGCACGTGGTCCACGCTTTTTGTGACGGTCTGTTTTCAACCATCTCATCTCTTTTATCAGCTTCTTTTCATTAGCCTTTTTGTATGCAGTAGGTGCATTTATCTTAAACTCTATTGGGGTTTTGTATTTCTTCGACTCTTCAATGATTCTATCATCAGTCCAGTAGCCATATGGGTGTTTTTGAATTGTCATATCCTTAAGGTTTTGTTGTTAGATTATATTGAGTGTAACCTGCATCTTGCAAGCATTTCATTAGATTCTTATATACTACAATATTCTGCTTTATTGTCTGCTTCTATTTTGATTGTTATATTCTTATCTTTTGTCGCTTTTTTGTAGATAGCAATACATTTATCTATATCAGAAAGCTTGACTTTCCATATAGAGTCTCCAATTGTTGCTTTTTGATTTAACAAACTGGGCGTATTGATAACGATCAGATTCATTTGCGATATAGACCATAATATGTACCAACTTTGTTGACCTGTATTACAAAGGCGTCAGAAAACGAGTCTGTTTGAATTACCATAACAGGCTCGTTTTAAACATTGGAACAACAGCATAGTAGTAGTGATATAATAAAAATGCTATTTTGTTCATAATGTATATTTATTGTCTCGTGTATTTTAAATAGCCATAAATCTCAGATTTTTCTATAAGAAACTTTCCGCTTTTGTTATAGTCAAGTCTTTGTGTACCTAAGAACTCCATTTCACCAGTAAAAGTAACAGTAACTGAATTTTCTGTTTTGTACCATTCAATAGTGCAACTACTTCCAGATTTTGGGAGAAATAGTCCACTATAATCGTCATTGAGGACATAAGTATCGCCACTTTTTTTGCAATAATATGAACCCACAATAGAATCTTTTGTTTTTACTCTTCTCGGCTCTACTGTTTCTTCTTCACTTTCTATGGGAGAAGTCACCATTGTGTCGATTACAACTGACTCAGTAGAGTCCATGTCTGTTATTTCTTGATTTTTCTCAGATTTAGTTCCATTTCCACTACATGAAAATAGCATAATGGAGAGAATAATAAAAGGTGTTAATTTCATATTTAATCTTTTGGTTGATATTATTTGTTTCATTAAATAGTGTCTTTACTGTCAATTGAGAAGTCTCGACTTTTGAATATTAAATTCTTCCTCAGACAAATAGCCTGACTCTTTAAGCTTAACTAATTTTGTTAGTTCGTCTGCAATGCCATTATTCAACTGTAAACGCGTATTAATGGAAGTCTTCTGCATAGCGATGTCCTTGTCAACAATATCAATAATGATAGAGAAAATGTCCTTTATCCCAGATACTTCTTTCATTAATCCTTCATATAGCATCTGATCTGCAGCATTTTTTGTTTCCAAGACCGAACCATCTTTGCCTGCTTCATATATATTAAGTATAATTGTTGAATTAGATGTACTTTTTAGTAAAATCTTTATCGTCATGAGTCTAACCTCTTTATTCTGGGTTGCTTTAGCTGTATTTCCCCCAACTATAGCACCAACACCTCCGAAAAGTAGTCCACCGACAACGGCTCCCCCAAGCGACTTATTGAATACATTACTGCCATTTTCTTCATATGAGATACTTACGATATCAGAATAGCGAAGAACATGAATGTTTGCAGGAGTCACAATTGCTATAAACTCATTAATGTCATCAGTAATAAACGCATAGTCATTATATGGCTTTATCGTTGGAGATGATGGTTTCACATCAATTCCCATTACTTTTAGTTCGTCGTTGATGCAACACTCTTTTAAAACAATATTTCCGTTATCGTTCTTCACGCTCAAAATTTTGTTATGTGAAGAATCTAGTGCAACCAAATGTTCGTCTGTCTGTACCGATTTATATATCACAAACCCTTCGATTTCTTTTTGGCTGGTACCAGTTGCAGTAGTAGCACAGATTGTCGCATTTTTATTTGCTGTGTCGAAATATATTTTAAGATCTCCATTTCCGAAACTGCTATCATGGACAATAGATTTAGAAAACTTCTCTTGTTGTTCTTTTTTTGCACTTTCATCGGCAGCTTTATTTGCTGCTTTTATTGTCATTACTATCCCTACCAATACACCAATGCCCGGTATAAAAGCAATCGGATTACCAGAGGGGTCTGATTGGTATGAAAAAATAGCCATACCTGCAAATACTATGGTGAGGAAAATAGAGCCTCCCACACCCCAATTGTCTTGTCTCTTCATAATAATAAGATTTTATAGTGTTTATTTTATAGATTCTACAAATACTATTAGGGGAATAATATAACAAATGAGATCATATACATCAAATGTGCCTATACACAAACCTAAAAGTTGCATAAATTCAAGGACTATAGCTATAATTGGAAGTGGTAATGCCAACATCAATCTTGATTTTCTTGTATAGCCTTTTGTTATAAGATACATCATCATTAAATACGAAGCAGTCCATAAACCTGCAGGTAGACTATATATAATAAAATCAGGAAAACAATTGTGATTAATATACATTCTCAAAGATACTACATTTGACATACCCCCCAATCCGTCTATAATCTTAAACATCAGTAGATTTTGTGGACGAAATAGTAAATATATGGTACAACCTATAAGCAGAAGAATTGTGGCAACAATCCATTCTGTATATACTTGATATTTATTGTACTTTAATATTCCAAACATAATCGTATTGCTTTAATATTATACAAAAAAGAAGTGAGACCTCATCATATCCTGCTCACCTGTGAGGCCTTCGACTGCCCAATAACGAACCAAGATAGATAAAGCCTCACCTTGAACGTATATCGGGTTACGATAATACGAATCCAAGGGAGCACCTTCTCTACTTGTCCTCGTCATTGGTTTGTGAAGTTGTCGAAGTTTCACAGGGTCGGACAAAGTATGGAATGCACTTCCAAATTTACATTATGTCTGCAAACGCTTTGATTGCGAATGCGCCACAAAGTTACAAAAAATCCGTGATAATAAATACTTTATAGGCTGTTAGTTGCATAAAACAGATTTTTTAGTCCAATTATGCCACTATAATGACCGAAAACATCAGACAATATGTCAAATCTATAGTGCATGATACAAGAAACCCTGGGCTGGGGAATCGCAACACTTACAGGGTAGCTATGATATGTACCCTACAACCGGCACTTACAGCGTAGCTAAGATATGTACCATGTAACTTCTGCTTTGTCTTGATGTTTTTTGAGCTCCGCTCGCTGGCATTGGAAACACGGGCTGTCGGCGCTACAGATGAACCTCTATTTCCTGTTGCTTAGAGTGATGGCTAATGATATGAAGGCAAAGGTAATGCCCACAATGCATACGCCTAACCAGTTGGCTCGGTTCCATAAATATCCGGCACAGAATGTACCGAGTGAACCACCTATAAAATATGTGGTCATGAAGATGGTGTTGGCACGGTTGGAAGCATGCGGAATCTCTTGCAGGCATCCGCTTTGATTACTGAGTTGCTGACATTGCAAGCCTATGTCGACCAGGATGATGGCTGCGATGAGCCCTGCGTAGGTGTCGCCGAAGAGCAAGGCTATTCCCCAGGCCATAATCTGCATGCCTGCTCCGAACAGACTGAATTTATGAATGCCGAACTTAGGGACCTGTTTGCCTATGCCACTTGCCGCCACGGCACCCATGATGCCGCAGAGTCCGAGCATCCCTACCATGTCGCTTCCTGCCCTGAAAGGTGGCTGGGCAAGATGAAAGGCGAGGCACGACCATATGGCCATCATGCTGCCGAAACCAAAGGCGGCACGGATGGAGTAGATGCGTACCGAGGGGTGGAGAATGATAATCTCTGTCATGGTGTTCATGAGACCTCTATAAGTACCTTCATAGTTGCGTTTCATCTCTGGCATCATCAATAGCATCACGCCCATGCAGATGAGCATCACGAAGGCGGCAATAATAAACATCTCGCGCCATCCCAGCCATTCGCCGATGTAGCCGCTAATCACTCGTGAGGTAAGGATGCCCGTAAGTAATCCGGATAGTACAAAGCCCATATTCCTGCTCTTGTTCTTGGGTGCAGAAAACTGTCCTGCTATCGGGATGAAGAACTGTGGAATCACGGAACAGGCTCCTATCAGCAACGAGGCCCCCCAGAGCATCCACACGTTTTGTGCCACTGCCATCACGATGGCCATCACGGCAGCGATGCTCATATTGAAGAGGATGAGTCTCTTGCGTGAAAACATGTCGCCCAGGGGAATGAGGAAGAATAGGCCAAGCGCATAGCCTATCTGCGTAATCACGGTGATGAGGTTGGCGCTCTGCTCGGTAATGCCTATGTCGTGACGGATTAGTTCGAGCAGCGGTTGGTTGTAGTAGCAGTTGGCTACTGTAAGTCCTGCGATGATGGCCATCATCAGGAGAATGTTGCGGGGTATACCTTGATTTTCTTTTAGCTGAATCATTTGGGTCTGTTTCTTATTCCTTTGGGACAGCAAAAATACTACAAAGTTCTTTAATTACATTGTTCTAAGCGATTTTTTATCGCTGCCACGCTAAAGTGGCGGGATAATGCTCATAGGGTGGCGGGTATATAGAATGGAGTATGGTGAACCTTTGTCCATGAGTCAGTTCTCTTTTGGCATCTTCCCTCTGTTTGTGTTTCGGCATAGTCTGCCATGTCTTCAATCTATACCGAGACAATCTGCTCAAAAGCAACACGGATATGAGCTGGAGTCTGATGACCGATTTGGGGGGCAATAAAAGAAACAGGGTTGCGGGTATGGAACCTGCAACCCTGAAGTGAGTGGTTGCCGCACTGATGATGCGGCGGGTGATAAGTGCGCTATATACCTTATTATATATATAGCATTATCTCTTGGACAGAACTTCTTGCTCGTACTTCTGTACCTCGGCGATGTACTGCTCGGCTACAGGCACATTGTTCTTGAGGTTGAAGTAGTCGAATACGGCGCCGAATGGGAGGGTCTTCATCTCCTCGAGGAGGGCGAGACGCTCGAAGCCCTTGCCTTCGTCCTCGTACTTGCGCAGTGTGGCAAGCGGCTCAAGGAATGCCTGGAGCAGAGACTTCTGGGCTGCACGTACGCCGATGACGTAGGCTCCGATGCGGTTGATGGATGCGTCGAAGTAGTCGAGGCCGATGTGGGCACGGTCGAGGGCGTTGGCACGCACAAGCTCGGTGAAGAGGTTGCGGGTGTTGTCGTCGAAGAGTGTCACGTGGTCGGAATCCCAGTGCATGGGGCGGCTCACGTGGAGCATCAGCTCGGGCACGAAGAGGAGGAGGCTGGAAACCATGTCACTCACATTCTCGGTGGGCTCGTAGTGGCCGGTGTCGAGAGTGTAGATGGCGTTGTTCTTGGAGCAGTAGCCTGCGAAGAAGTCGTGAGAACCTACGGTGTAGGCTTCGAGACCGATGCCGAAGAGCTTGGCTTCGAGACAAGACTTCATGTGGGGCAGGTCTTCGGCGAGGATTTCGTCGAGGCTCTCTTTGAGAATCTGGCGGTAGCGATAGCGCTCTACGGTGAGGTCCTTGCTTCCGTCGTGAACCCAGATGTTCATGATACAGGGGTCGCCCTGTGCCTTACCCATGGCGTCGGCGATGCGGCGGCAGCGCTTGGTGTGTTCAATCCAGAAGTCGCGGATGGCCTTGTCGGGATTGGCCAGCGAGAGGTCGCCACTCTTGGGGTGGGAGAAACTGGTGGAGTTGAAGTCGAGCTTCAGGTTGTGCTCCTTTGCCCAGTCAATCCATCCCTGGAAGTGGGAAACTTCTACCTGGTCGCGATCGACAAACTTGCCGCCGAACTCTCCGTAAATCTCGTGGAGGTTGAGGCGATGGTGGCCTGCAAGCAGGGTCTGTACTTTCTCTATATCCTGACGCAGCTCGTCGATGTTGCGTGCCTTGCCGGGGTAATTGCCTGTGGCCTGGATGCCACCGGTAAGAGCTGAGTTGCTCTCAAAGCCTGTCACATCGTCGGCTTGCCAGCAGTGAAGTGATATGGGGGTCTTCTCGAGTTCGGCGATGGCTTTGTCGGTGTCTATGCCAAATTCAGCGTAACGCGCCTTGGCGATGGCATAGTTCTGTTCAATGGTTTCTACTTTCATGATTTTGTTATTTTTTTGGTTCATATTTCTTAATCTCTACCGAGTTGGCGATGATATGGCGCATCTGCCAGATGTCATCTACCTCTCCGGCTGCTTTGGCCTGGAGCATCACGTTGCCCAAGGCTGTGCCCTCCTGTGGGCCTGCCAGTACGGTGATGCCGCAAGCGTCGGCGGTAAGCTGGTTGAGGAAGTCGTTCTTGGAGCCGCCTCCGATGATGTGGAGCACCTTGATGTCGGTCTCGCTGAACTCGCGCAGGTAGCCCAGCACCTCGCTGTAGCGTCGGGCGAGCGAGTCGAAGATGCAGCGGATAATCTGTCCGTGGGTTTCGGGCACGGGCATGCCGTGGTCGCGGCAATACTGCTGTATGGTGGCTACCATGGAGTCGGGATTGGTGAAGCAGGGGTCGTCGGGGAAGATGAAACTCTCGTTGTCCTCTATCTCCCAGGCTTCCTTCTGCAGCTCGAGGTGTCCCAGATGGCGCAGCTCTGACCATTCCTGTCGGCAGCGCTCGTAGAGCCACATGCCGCAGATGTTCTTGAGGAAACGTGTGGTTCCGCCTACGCCGCCCTCGTTGGTGAAGTTGAGCTCGTAGCTGCGGTCGTTGATGATGGCTTTCTTGGACTCGATACCCATGAGGCTCCATGTGCCGCTGCTGAGGTAGGCAAATTCTTCGTCCTTGGCGGGCACAGCGGCTACGGCGCTGGCAGTGTCGTGCCCGGCTACGGCTATCACGGGCACGGCGCCGAGTCCGGTCTGCTTCTGCACGGCCTCGTTGATGGTGCCGATGATGGTGCCGGGGTGGGTGAGTGTGCCAAACTGCTCGCGCTTCAATCCTATGCTCTCAAGCAGTCGCTCGTCGAGGTCGCCCGTGGTGGGGTTGAGCATCTCTGAGGTCGAGGCGACGGTGTATTCGCAGATGGCGTTGCCGGTGAGCATGTAGCTCAGCGCGTCGGGCATGAAGAGTATCTTCTTGGCATTGCACAGTGCCACGTTGCCCATCTCGCCCATGGTGTAGAGCTGGAAGAGGGAGTTGAAGTTCATGAACTGGATGCCGGTGCGCTGATATACCTCGGCGCGGCTAATCTTCTCTTCGAAGTAGCGCTCCATCATGCCCATGGTGTGTGGGTCGCGGTAGGCGAGTGGGTTGCGCAGAGGCTGGCCGTCGTCGCCAATGCATACGAAGTCGCATCCCCAGGTGTCGATACCTATGCTCGTAATCTCAATGCCACGCTCGGCGACGGTCTTGAGTCCCTTGATGATTTCATTATATAGGGCAAAGAGGTCCCAATAGAAAAAGCCATTGACATTGATTAGAGGATTGCCAAAACGGGTAATCTCCTCCAAAGCAACCTTGCCGTCTGCAAGGGTGCCTATGATAGTTCTTCCGCTGGTTGCGCCTAAGTCAACCGCAAAGAAACACTTTCTATTCTTCATGATTAATGTAAGATTTTTAGTTTTTCTGCAAAGTTAACTGATTGTTGGCATTGAGCATCTTGTTTTTTGACCTTAATTCATAAGTTTTTGACAATATCTACACATTATTATATTATATATAGGCACGTGGGGGCTGGATGGATGCGCGGGAATGGTATCGGTGGTGCCCTGTTTGGCGATTATGGGTGTCGGGTCGTGTCGTGGTGGTGGCTGCGGGCGTGGTGAGGGTAGGGAGGCACCTTCGGGCGCTTTTCGTGGTTTTTCGCGCTCTTTTGGCGTGGGTGGAATATGAAGCGAAGATTGGCTCTGGAACCACTAAAATCGTTACAAAATGGGCGAAAATGGCCTCTTTTGTCAAAATATGCGAAAAAATTGCGTTTATTTTAAACTTTTTTGTTGAAATGTTTGGTTTGTGTTGAAAAAAGCTATACCTTTGCATCCGCTTTCGAGAAT
>ERZ1673698.544-NODE-544-length-56788-cov-39.686655_pt1 | contig 56788 bp, 42 predicted proteins | sample MGYA00580228_ERZ1673698 | MGnify/ENA primary metagenome ERZ1673698 (study PRJEB41218, sample SAMN15661768) | gut metagenome | host: Homo sapiens | place: Canada: London | collected 2015-08-20/2019-03-30 | study: EMG produced TPA metagenomics assembly of... | reverse complement strand
TCAATGTATTAGCAAAGGGTAAAACGAACTATTTTAGCTCGTTTTACCCTATTTTTTACGCAATCCTTATCCCGAACTCGCGTTATAGGCAAAAAATGCGTAGGATTTTGAAGCGATTTTGAACACCCTAACATACAGGACATTTGCTTTTGTGTATTTGAATGATTTCTTATTATTTTCAAATGCTTGTAAATGTAGTGTATATAAGGCTTCGCGCTATATGCTATCCTGCAATTTGCCCTATAGGTCCAGATTTATTAAACATTTCTACGTGAAATCGCAAAATGGTGGAAGATTTTCGGGAGAAGATGATAATAAATGCAAGAAAAAATGTACCTTTGTAGCACGTTCCGTATTTTGACGTGCAAAATACGGATGAACGGATAGAGACACCAAGCCAAATGAGAGGGTAAAGCCAGAACTATTGACACTCCTCTCAGACTGGACAAACATACAGCTTAATAGTATGATTTTATGAACAATGTTATTGTAAATCTGGCACAGTCATCCCAGGTGATGACAGCCAATAGTGACATAAAGTAGATAAGAAAATGACGCAGGTCAGCTCACTTTCTTCTTCTACAGCCGATGTAAACGACATGTGTAACAACAAGCGTTTACCAAAGGGCATCCACGTTATTCGGTCTGATGAAAAATCGGCTCGAAAAGTAGAAGGAATGTCCGATAGTGAAGAAGAAGGAACGCCATGGGGATATCTCTTTATCCAACATTTTGCGGCAGAAAAATTTGAAAAAACACTTGAAACCGTCAAGTTGGAAGGCGATTTCAAACCTAATTGTTTTATCCATCGTACCATCACTTATAAGCGTAAGCCAAATGGCAAAGGCGTTATGAAAGAAGAAAAGCCAAGTGTCAGCGGTCTTGTGTTTTTGCAAGGAGAGACAGACAAACTTAAAGTCTTTCTCCAAAAAAACTTTCCACGATACCACCTCGTAAACAATTGTATGGATGGAACCCCAGCCTCCATTAAAGACAGCGTAATGCGCCCCTTTATGCAAGTGATGGAGTCGGAACCAGAACGTATTACTTTCTTGCGTGATCCTTTTGTGAAGTTTGCCAAAGACCATGTAAAGCTTCGCGTATTAACAGGAATCATGGCAGGACAAGTAGGCTATGTAGTGCGTATATTGAAAAATCGTCAGCTCGTTATGGACTTCGGTGGCTATGCTGTAGCTATCAACGATGTGCATAATGAGGATTTTGAAATAGCAGAATAATCCACTCACCATTATTTTTCACAAGATGAAAAATGATTTCTTTACGTATTCTTGTCGAAAAATAGAAAAAGACAAAGTAGCTGGCAGATGTGATGTCGCCAATAATCATGGTGCGGCACTCAAATGCCTGTCCAAATTCTTAGGCAAAGAAGAATTGACATTCGGCGAGCTGTCACTAGAAATGATGACACAGTTCAAAGGTTGGCTAAAGGCCAATGGGCGCAAGGAATCAACAGTCCGTCTCTATTTGTACCAGATTCATACCCTCTACAAAGAAGCGGAGAAAGAAGCCATTGCCCCACATATGCCGTTGCTGAGTGGCATAAAGTTGCCCTTGCCATCCAAACAGAAGTGCGAGTTGCTTACGGAGGAAGAATTGCGCAGGATGCGTTATGCCGACCTATCAGACTCCATGTCACAGACTTTTGCCCGTGACATGTTCTTCTTCAGCATCTATTGTCGAGGAATAAGTTTTACAGACTTGGCCCATATTAGGAAAAGCGACATCAAAGGCTTCACGCTCACTTACACCTCACATGTACTCACCCCCCCCACCCATCGTCACGGTACAATGGGACACAGCCATGCAAGCAATAGCCGACCGCTATCCATCGACCACCGACTACCTATTTTCTATTATCAAATCCGACGACAAGATAGTGGAAAGTCGAGAAATTGGAAGGGTTCGTGAAAATATCACAAAAGCCCTGAAACTAATATCTACCACTAAGACTTGGCAAGTAGATGGTATAAAGACTAAGACAAAATAGTCAATGACTTGTAGATTATATGGTAGGTAACAGACATTTTCCAGACTTATAATGTCAATGAATTTCAAGTCTAAAGAGTGTAACTTATAGATTCTGTACAAGAATTCAATCAGGTGTCACTGATTTTTTAACATTTAAATCTGATGACATGAAAATTGAAATCGATTCTGAGTTTTTGAAGGCACTGACTAATCTTGTTAAGTGGTTAGTAGTCCTTACGTTGGTCATGGCATGACACAACTACTTAGGTATGGAGTGAAAGCTTCAGTTGATGCTTTGACATCAGGGGAGGAAAATGTTTGCAACGACCTCCCCCGTTAAGAACAACCAGTAATTGTTCCACTTGATTGAACTCCTTTTGTTTTTAAATAATAAGGAAGAAGTCAATGGATAGGCTTCAGAGTGCATACGACAAGGCTGTCAAGGAACGGGATGCTCACAAATCCTAGTCGCTATCATTATAGTGACTGATGCGCAAGGCATTGGTTTATGTGACATCCAATAGGAATGCTCTTGTCAAGTATCGAAATGACGGTAGTCTTACCATAGATAATACGTCAGCAGAACGTGCAATTCGTCTATTTACTGTGAAAAGGAAAAACTCATTGTTTTTCAGTAGTGAGGATGGCATAGAGTCAGCCTTGAAATACCATACGCTCATTGAGACATGCAAGAATGTAGGTCTCAATGTGAAGGAGTCTTTCACTTATGTATTCAGCAGACTTATAGAGGGTGAGAAGGACTACGAAAAGCTTCTCCCCAGTGCTGTTGCACGGTAAATTCAAACAAACAAAAGTTAAAACAAAAATAATCAATGGCTCTCCAGTCCCTGTTTATAAGGGGTTGGAAGCAATTGAGTGCTTACTGAATCAAAATATACAATAATGAATATTCTTGTAACAGGTGCCAACGGACAACTTGGCAATGAAATGCGTATCGTGTCAAAGGGCACGAACGACAAGTACATCTTTACAGATGTAAATCAGGTAGAAGGCCTTGAGACCACATACCTTGATATTACAGATCTTGATGCTATACGCACCATGATCAAGGAAAACAACGTAAATGCAATCGTCAACTGTGCTGCATGGACGAATGTAGATGCATGTGAGAATGATGAGAATCTAGCTGCACTTGCAGAAAAGTTGAATGCAGATGCTCCTGAGAATCTCGCTATTGCTATGAAAGAGGTTAACGGATGGTTGATTCAGATTTCTACTGATTATGTATTCGGAAAAGAACCATACAACGTTCCTTGCAATCCCGATCAGAAGGGAACCCCAACGGGCGTCTATGGTGCAACCAAAAAACTTGGCGAAGAAAAGATTGTTGCTACAGGATGCAAGCACGTCATCATCCGTACAGCATGGCTTTACTCTGAATTCGGCAAGAACTTCTGTAAGACCATGCTCAACCTCACCGCCAACAAGCCAACCCTCAAAGTAGTCTTCGATCAGTGTGGCACACCAACCTACGCGCTTGATCTTGCTAATGCTATTATCAAAATCCTTAAGAAGCCACAGATTGGCGTTTTTCATTTTTCTAATGAAGGTGTGGCAAGTTGGTATGATTTCACACAGATGATAGCTCGTATAGCAGGCAATAACGATTGTGACATTCAGCCTTGTTACTCTTCAGAATATCCATCCCCAGTAATTCGTCCAGCTTATTCGGTTCTGGACAAACGCACTATCAAGGAAACTTTCGGAGTCAAAGTCCCTTACTGGGTTGACTCCCTTGAAAGATGTATTAACAATTTGAAAAATCAATAAACCAATGGACGTAATAAAGACAGCAATTGATGGTGTTGTCATCATCGAACCAAGGGTATTCAAAGACTCCCGGGGATATTTCTTCGAATCATTCTCACAGCGTGAGTTTGAGGAGAAGGTTCGTAAAATCAACTTCGTGCAGGACAACGAATCCATGTCCTCTTATGGTGTTATGCGTGGACTTCATTTTCAACGTCCACCTTTTACCCAAAGCAAGTTAGTTCGTTGCGTAAAAGGCAGAGTACTTGATGTAGCAGTTGACATCCGTAAGGGCAGTCCTACATACGGGCAGCATGTGGCAGTAGAACTTACAGAAGAAAATCATCGCCAGTTCTTCGTGCCAAGAGGATTTGCTCATGGCTTTGCAGTATTATCAGAGACAGCAGTATTCCAATATAAGTGTGACAACTTCTACGCACCACAGGCAGATGGTGGTATCAGTATTATTGATGACAGTCTTGGTATAGATTGGCAGATTCCTACAGAAAATGCCATCCTAAGCGAAAAGGATACGAAGCATGAACTTTTGAAAGAGTTCGACAGTCCTTTCTCTATTGACATGAATCTTTATCCAGAGTTTGAATAATAAAAGCATTAACGAATAATTAATGTGCAATTACACAAATATTGACGTTAAAAAAGAAAAAGATATGACACAGTATAAGCGTACAATAGTAATCACAGGTGGAGCTGGTTTTATCGGCTCACATGTTGTAAGACTCTTTGTAAACAAGTATCCTGAGTATAAAATCATCAACCTTGACAAGTTGACTTATGCTGGCAATCTTGCCAACCTTAAGGACATTGAGGATAAGCCTAACTATAAGTTTGTTAAGATGGATATTTGCGATTTCGATGCATTCTATCAGTTGATGCAGGATGAGCATGTAGATGGTATCATTCATCTTGCAGCAGAGAGTCATGTAGACCGCAGCATTAAAGATCCATTTACATTTGCTCGTACCAACGTTATGGGTACATTGACTCTTCTTCAAGCAGCCAAGCTTTATTGGGAGTCGTTGCCAGAGAAATATGAAGGTAAGCGTTTCTACCATATCTCAACAGACGAGGTATATGGAGCATTGCAGATGACTCATCCAGAAGGTATCAAGCCTCCTTTCACAACAAAGGCAAGTTCTGAGGAACATCATCTTGCATACGGAGAGGACTTCTTCTATGAGACAACAAAATACAATCCTCATTCTCCATATTCTGCATCAAAGGCAAGCTCAGACCATTTTGTACGTGCCTTTCATGATACTTACGGAATGCCGACAATCGTAACCAACTGCTCAAACAACTATGGTCCTTATCAGTTCCCAGAGAAGTTGATTCCTCTTTTTATCAATAATATTCGTCATCGCAAGCCTCTTCCTGTTTATGGCAAGGGAGAGAACGTACGCGACTGGCTCTATGTAGTGGATCATGCTCGCGCTATTGACGTGATTTTCCACAACGGCACTATTGCTGAGACTTACAACATTGGTGGCTTTAACGAGTGGAAGAACATCGACATTATTCATACAGTTATCAAGACTGTCGACCGTCTACTTGGTCGCCCAGAAGGCGCAGATCTCGATCTAATAACTTATGTTACCGACCGTCTTGGTCATGATGCCAGATATGCTATTGACTCAACTAAGCTACAGAAGGAGTTGGGCTGGGAGCCTTCACTTCAATTCGAGGAGGGCATAGAAAAGACAGTAAAGTGGTATCTTGAGAACGAGGCTTGGATGGACAACATCACAAGTGGTGAGTACGAGAAGTACTACTCTGAGATGTATAAAGGTAAGACAGTATAGTATAACAAAAAATATCATATTCTTATGAAGGGTATAGTTTTAGCGGGCGGTTCTGGTACACGCCTTTATCCAATTACAAAGGGTATCTCTAAACAATTGATGCCTATCTATGACAAACCAATGGTGTATTATCCTATCAGTGTGCTGATGCTTGCTGGTATTCGTGATATACTTATCATTTCAACACCTTATGACCTCCCCGGCTTCAAGCGTTTGCTTGGTGATGGTTCAGATTATGGCGTAAACTTCACATACGCAGAGCAGCCGTCCCCAGATGGCCTTGCTCAGGCTTTCACTATAGGCAAGGACTTCATAGGAGATGATTCTGTTTGCCTCGTCCTTGGTGACAACATCTTCCAGGGTGCAGGTTTCACAAAGATGCTGAAGGAGGCTGTTCATACAGCAGACAAAGAGAAAAAAGCTACTGTTTTCGGTTATTGGGTAAATGATCCCGAGCGATATGGTGTAGCCGAGTTTGACAAAGAGGGAAACTGCCTCTCCATCGAGGAAAAACCGACCAATCCTAAGTCTAACTATGCCGTGGTTGGTCTTTATTTCTATCCAAACAAGGTGGTAGATGTAGCTGCCAGTATCAAGCCTTCTGCTCGCGGTGAGTACGAGATCACTACCGTCAACCAACAGTTCCTTGAAGATGGTGAGTTGAAAGTTCAGACTCTCGGTCGTGGATTTGCATGGCTTGACACTGGAACTCATGACTCCCTCTCGGAAGCATCCACTTATATTGAAGTATTGGAGAAGCGCCAAGGCCTCAAAGTAGCCTGTCTCGAAGGAATCGCATACCGTCAAGGTTGGATTTCTGAAGCACGCATGCGTGAACTTGCTCAGCCTATGCTCAAAAATCAGTATGGTCAGTATCTCCTCAAAGTAATTGACGAGGTTAAGGAAACAGGCAAGTCGAATCTCGATTAAAACTTGTTAGATAGAAGACGTGTGCTATAGGTGAGCATATTGCTTGTGGTTACCTACAGCATATGCCTTCATCCCTATTTCAATAATCCTCATGACATCTGTTAAACAATCATATCTTTGTATGATAATACTCCCATGATAAATGGCCTCAAATAGTGACATCCTTGATTTAAAGTGCATTTTGTCACTGCACAGTGTGGGGAACCGAAAAATTATGGAATGAGAGACACATGCTCTATCTGTTCTGACAACAGAAATAATGTGTATATAAAGATGATACAACAAAGAAACATTTTTATTGATAGTCTCAAAGGAATAGCAATAATTTTGATGGTAGCCGGTCATTCAGGTTGTCCAGAATTATTACATGATTATATATATATATTCCATATGCCGTTGTTCTTCTTCATCAGCGGTTATTTGTTTAGGACAGATTATATCAATCGCCCTAAACAATTCATATGGAGACGTATAAAGTCGTGTTACATTCCATTTGTAAAGTATGGGGTGCTATTCCTTTTGGCGCACGAATTATTAGTGCCATTGGGATTTACGCAACATTATTCGATACATGATTATATTGAAAAGCTACTGTATATATTGGCTTTCACGGGTACAGAGTCATATTTAGGTCCGTTCTGGTTCCTTATTTATATGTTCTTTGCCTCAGTATTATTTATTGTCCTCACTATTTGTGTCTCGTCGGTTTTAAGGCACTTTAATCTACCCGGAAAAATGCGTAATATTGCAATAATTTCGGGGGGGGTAATTCTTTTGTCGACAAGTGTAATAATGATGTTGGATGTTTTTAATGTGCACATACCTAAGTTGACAATTGGTACCATGATGGCCGTAAATTATCTTGCACTTGGTAGTATTTGGAGAAGAATGGAATTACATATAAACCTGCATATTGCATTTACATTACTATTGCTGTTGTTTGCTATTGTTTATTTTACAAATGTACAATCAATAACGGCTGTGGATGGCGGCATGCTTGTGAATAGTTTCCCTCACGCCATAGTTTATACCGCTTTATCACTAATTGGCATTTTGGGCGTGTGGGGATTAATGCGTACTGCTCAATCATTTAAGATATCAGCATTTGTAAGCGTGTTTGGCCGTAAGTCTATGGGAATTATGACTTTTCATTTTCTTGCTCAAGCATTGTTCCTTAACACAATAAAGATAATAGGCGTTAGTAATATACCTTCATTCTGTTGGCCAATACCTGAGAATATGTGGTGGCTTCTATTAACTATCTGTTCGATATTGATATCACTTGTATTGATGCGTACAGAAGAACTTACTTGTTTTGCTATTTCTAAAATCAAGAATAAATGAGTTTAAAGAAAAACGTAATATATAGCGGAATACTCACAACGTCCCTTTACATATTCCAATTCATAACATACCCCTATGTGGCTCGCGTACTTGGAGTGACCAACATAGGTATCTGTAATTTCGTGCAAAGCCTTGTGCAGTACTTTGTGCTCTTTGCTGCTTTGGGTACCGTGTCTCTTGGTGTGCGAGAAATTGCAAAATGCAATGGTGATAAAGAGAGACTTAGTAAGACCTTTTCATCCATCATTGTGCTAAACATGGTGACCACTTTCGTTGTGTTGCTAATTTATCTGGGAGCCATGTTCTTGGTACCGCAACTGCAGCAATATCGTAGTCTGCTGTATGTAGGTGCATTGCAGTTGGTATCGTCTGTATTTACTATTGAGTGGCTATTTCGTGGTCTTGAAGATTTCAAGTTCATTACCTACCGTAATCTGGCTATCCGTGCCTTTTATGTAGTTTGTGTGTTTCTGTTCGTCCGGACACGCGAAGATTACGCTACGTACTTCGCTTTAACGGCAGGTCTATATATATCAAATGCGATTATCAACCTCTTTTATAGCCGGCACTTTGTGCAGTTCCAATGGCAATCTGTTAAGTCTTGCATTAGCGAATATCTCAAGCCCATGTCACTTCTTGGTATCCAGAATATTTTGCTCACCATGTACACCAGCTTCAATGTTGTTTATCTCGGCTTTGTAGCGGGCGACACACAGGTTGGTTATTACACCACCGCCACCAAGATTCAGAATATCATTCTTGCGATGTTTTCAGCCTTCACGCTTGTTATGATGCCTCGAATCAGTTCTTTGGTTGCATCCAAGGACTATGAGCAGATCAAGTATCTCATTAATCAGTCGCTATCTGTGCTATATGCTTTTGCGCTACCTGTTATTATTGTTGTCATAGCTTTATCACCAAACATCATACAGTTGATAGCAGGTACAGAGTATGGCGAATCTATCAATCTACTTCGCATTGCCATCCCTTTAATTCTTGTTATCGGAATGGAGCAGGTGCTTATAACCCAACTGCTCATTCCTACAGGTAACGACAAGGCCTCCTTCAATAGCTATCTTTTTGGTGCCATTGTGGGTATTGTCTTAAACTTAGCGATAGTACCAGGTCTTGAAAGTCTCGGCTCTATAATCGTATGGGCTGCTTCTGAGTTAACCGTGATGTGTGTGGCATTCCATTACGTCAATCGCCAAATGAAATATACCAAAGAAATGTTGAGCATAACAGGTAGATACTTGGTGGTTTTCGTCCCATTGGGTATAGTAGCTTTCTTTCTGCGGAGTTATCCAATAGCAGTCTTGGCCATCACGGCAGTCTATTGTCATGTCAGTCTATATTACGTTGTAGACAATGTGATATATGTTAGTATGATAAAAAATATTAAAAACAAAATAATCTTTAAATGAAAGTTGCAGTAATAGTATTAAATTACAATAGCGCTTCCGATACAAAGAAGTGTATCAGCTATCTTGTCAAACAAGGCGGTGTTGAGCTAGATATCATAGTGGTGGACAATTGTTCCTCCACAGAAGAAAGATCTAAGTTGGAGCTTGTTCTTCGTGAATATAAAGATACATGCGCTCCACATATTATTACATATATTCCTAACGATAAGAACCATGGTTATAATGCTGGTAACAATATAGGTCTTCGCTATGCCTCGCAGCAGGGATATAAGTATGCCCTTATCTCTAATCCAGATATGGAATTTCCAGATGTTACTTATGTTCAGAAGATGGTATCTGTAATGGAAGAGAATTCTGAAATTGTGGTACAAGCAACTGATATTGTAAATAATGACGGACAACATCAGAATCCTATGAGGGAGCTAACTTTTAGTGAAGAATTTTGGTGGCCAATTGAATACATAAGACATAAAGCTAAAGGTACTTGGTATTCGCTGGATTATAAAAAAAATCAAAAATGTGATAAAGTCTGGGGATGCTGCCTTTTATTGTCACTGTCTTTTATTTCTAGAATTGGTTATTTTGATGAAGGAGTTTTCTTGTATAGTGAGGAATCTATCTTGGGAAGACAAGTGAAGATGCATAGTAAGATAATGTACTATAATTCCGATTTAAGTTCAATCCATCGACATATAGAGCAAGCTAAGGGAGAAAAAAAGGGAAGAATGAGAGCTTTGTTAAAATCTAGAATTTATTTCATCAAACATTATGCGGATTATAATTGTATACAAAAGAAATTGGCAATAATATCCAAGAGATTGCAATACGCTTTTTGGCACTATAACTAAATTATATGGAAATTAGGAAAACAATTCAGAGGCTGTCGGTGAATAAGTTGCCGGTAGCAATGATATTTTTGGTTGGTACATTATTTACCGCCTTCCTGGACGAAGAACTTATGATAAACAAATTACTTGTAGGTTCAATGTTGGTGTCTCCAGTTCTTCTATTAAAATATTCAACACCAGCAAAAGGCGAATTAAGGATTTGGATGTTCTTGCTATTGTTTTTAATGATCGTTATTGTTTTTCATCTTTCTACTTTTAGATGGACTACAATAGCTTTTAGTTGTGCTTTTATTATCTATTTTTTAATTTACACGCGTGTAGTAAACACTCAAAAGCCAAGAATAGAGACAATGGCTCTTGCTTTGAAGACACTACTTTTATTATACACTATAGTTTTAATTATCCAGCAATTTTGTGTAATAACAGGATTGCCTATTTTTAATAAATGTGCATATGTGCCTTCTGAGCCGTTTAAGCTAAATTCGCTCATGTTTGAGCCTTCACACACAGCTCGAGTTGTGCCGATTATAATGTATGTATACATATCGCTGAGAGAAATAATTTTAGGAAGGGTTACACTAAGGAAAAGTTTTCAAAAAGACAAACTTGCTTGGGTTGCTTTCTTGTATTGCGTAATTACAATGCTAAGTTCAACAGCATACTTATTTATGATGTTTGTTTTTGCTAAATTTTTAGATAAAAAAAGATTTCTACAATTTATTTTATTAGCTGGTGGTGTAATTATTATAATTAATTTACTTGGTACCAATAAGTACCTGCAACGTACAATTGATTCATCTTTAGCTACGATAACACTAGATGAAGGGAAAATTTTCGATGCAGATCCTAGTGCTGCTCAACGTATTCTTCCCAGTATCATAGGGTTTAAATCCGTCAGCCTCTCTAGCGAAAAAGATCTTTTTGGTCATGGCATAGATGCAGATGGGCGGGAACTTCGAATCCCAGAAGGTAATTTTCAATCTTCAGGAGGAGCATTTTCTTTGTGGTATAATCTTGGCTTTATCGTTCAAATTGCTTATTGGATTATGACATTTTCGTTATGCTATATTAAAAAGAACAAAGTTAGCATTGTATTTTGGGTGTTTTGTATTTGGATATATGGAGGTATGAATAATCAGATTATATGGCTTACGATGTGCTTGTTGTATACCCTGAAATATTATTCAACGAGAAATAATAATTGTAAACAAAAAGTTTAGTTATAAAAACGATGAAAGTTATTCACATCACACATGGTAAGGCGAATCCAAGTAGCGCCAATGGTATCAGTAGAGTTGTTTACAACTTGAACAAGTATGAAAAATTAGCAGGTATTGATAGCCAAATATGGGCTATCGTGGATGGCTGCAAGAAACACGAAACTGTAGTTCGGGATGAGTTTGTTACTGTAGAATGTTATCCCAGAGTGAATTTTATGGGAAACAGGGATATTATCAAAGAACTTGAGAAGAATAAGGACAATATAGATATTGTTCATTTTCATCTAATTTGGTTCTACGATAAGAATATCATAATGAAGGCACTCAACAGGTTTGGAATACGTACTGTGATCACAACACATGGTACGTATTCCAACCCCCATGCATATACGGGGAAAAGAAAAATTGTGCGTTGGCTATTTGAACTTGACTACCTCAAGCGTGCAACCGAATGTCACATATTGACACCAGAGGAGGGCACAGGTCTTCGCAAATATGGATATACAGGAAAGTCTTTTGTAGGATATAATGGAGTTGGTCGTGATGAAATTCCTACTCATATGTCTAAGACATATTATTCCCAAGAGTCTTATTCGGAGAAGATTAAGATTTGCACAGTTTCAGTGTTGCGACAAGACAAGAATACGGATATGATTATCAGGGCTATTGCACTTTTGCCTCTTGAATTGCGCAATAAGGTTGTGTTTGTTTGCATTGGCCCCGATTGGAAAGGGAATGCAGCTAAATATAAAGCTTTGGCAAAAGATTTGGACGTTGAAGAAAATTTTCAATGGCTGGGTCCAAAGTACAACCAGGAGAAGTATGATGCGCTAAATAGCTGCGATGGATATATTATGGCATCTGATAGCGAGGGCTTCTCAATGGCTATACTTGATGCAATGGCATGTTCAATGCCAATGATTCTGACAAGCGGCTGTAACATGAAGTATGTAGGAAAGCAAGACTATTATTTAATGTGCGAGCCATATGTGCAGTCCCTGTCACGAGCAATAGAGAAGTTTGTCTCAATGCCTTCAGAAGACAGAATCAAAATGGGACAAAATGCGAAACGAGTACTTGATAAGATGCTCTATTGGGATACCATTGTTGAAGGAATAATAAATGACTATAAACGTATAATAACTTCAAAATAATATGGCTGACGTATTTAATTTTAAACCTACTAAGGTCGTCTGGGATAATCGTCATTGTAAACTATTTACAGACTTTCTCTCAAGAATGGAGAATGTCGGAGTTCGTTATGTAATATTGAAGAATGCCGAAGGACTTCCATATGAAAACAATTCAAAAGATATTGATATTCTTATCGAGCCTGGCAAATACAAGATTGCTGCTGACTTGTTGAAAAGTGCTTATAAGGAGCATGGTGTTGCTTATTATCGGGTGCATAAATTTGAGCGTTTGCGGTGTTGGTATGGCTTCAATCCACATACTGAATTTGCTATCCATATCGATTTGTTAGAGGGCTTTTTGCACAAGGGGTTTGAAGTGTTCCCATTTGACTTATTTTATGAGCATTCTTACAAAAACAGTAATGGAATATTTGTCCTGGATGAGTTATATGACAATATTATTTTACTCCTACATAGTACAATATGTTATCACAAAATTAAGAATAAGTACGCAAAGAGAATAGCATCAGCTTACACTAAAAATAAAGATGAGATAGTATTCGTCCTAGAAAGAGTGCTTGGCAAGTCGGCTACTGAAAAAATGTGCAAAGATTTAGATGCTGAGAATTATGATGCTATTGCGCAGAATGGAAGATATTATTCTCATGCTTCCAAGATGCGTATATTTGTTAGGCGACCTTTCTTCAGCATCTACAATATTTGTGACTTTCTTTGGGAGAAGGTGGCTCGATTGGTGTTGAATCTTGGAAGGTACAATGTTTTCATGTCCGTACATGCTCCAGATGGTACAGGTAAAACAACATTCATCCAGGAATTTTGTCAAACTTTGGGATATTATTATATAAGTGCCCCAGAAGATTTAACAAAAGTTTATCATTATCGTCCATGTTTGCTACCCAACCTTGGTGCTGCAGGTGAGAAGGCTGGGGTCATGAAACAAGACAAGGATTTTACCAACCCTCATCGAGCCAAACCTGTAGGTACTTTATCCTCACTGATCAGAATGACTTATTATGTATCGGATTATGTATTGGGCATACCAATGATATTAAGACGAAATGCGCAATTTGATACAATTACGATATTTGATCGTTACGTATATGATCTCGTAGTTGATCCTGCTCGTACAAGAATATCCTTGCCTGAATGGGTTCGATTGTTATTTACAAAAATAGTCAAAAAGCCAAAGCTATCTTTTGTTTTAAACACCGATGCAGATACGATTATAAAAAGAAAGCAAGAATTGACGTTGCTCGAAATAGAACGCCAATTAGCCGAATTTCAAAGTATGGCGAACCGATGGAATTCTCGATTTGTAGTATTAGATGCTTCTAAGAAACCTGAAGAAATTGCCAATGATGCAATGATTACTTTCTGTGAAAAGTTTTGTAACAAACTATAATATAATTATGGCAAGTATAAAAAATTGGATATTAGTAAAATTTGCGTCATTTTTGAAATTAATTAGGGGTGAAGTCCCCACATCTGTGTTGATTAAAAGAGGCATGGTTGTAGGTAAAAATTTTAACAGATTGGGGGGGGAGAATAGATAGTTCTTTTCCGTATCTTATAAGTTTTGGAGATGAGTGTATTATAAGCACAAATGTAACCATCTTAGCACATGACGCTTCCACAAAAATGGGGTGTGGATTTCAAAAAGTCAGACGAGTGAAAGTCGGAAATAATGTATTCATAGGCGCAAGTTCATTAATATTACCAAATGTCAATATTGGAGATAATGTTATTGTCGGTGCAGGGGCTGTTGTCTCAAAGGATATCCCTAACAATTGTGTTGTAGTTGGTAATCCTGCACGAGTGATTTGCTCAACGGATAAATATTATAAGCGAAACCAGCGTAAGAGCAATGCTAAGTTGTTTGAGCAAAGGTTTAACTCATTTAATCTTTCTCTGAATGACCGAGAAACTCTAAGAAAAGCCTGTGAGGATGGGATGTGTTACGTTAAGACTGTTAATTGTGAACAGATAAAACAACATGAAATATGAAAACATTATTAATATCCGCATATGGTTGTGAGCCGCTAAAGGGCTCTGAGGCTGGTGTTGGTTGGAATTGGGTACTACAGATGGCCAAGCATAATAGGCTGCATGTCATTACTCGCGCCAATAATCAGGAGTGGGTAGAGAAATATCTTCCTGCAGAAGCAGAGAAGAATATCACGTTCTACTACTATGACACGCCCGCTTTTATCAAGAATATGAAGAATAAGGCCAAGGGACTTTACTTCTATTACTTCTGGTGGCAGTTGGGTATAATGCCGCTTGTCATTAAGATAAATCGCGAAAACAAGATAGACTATAACATGCACCTTACTTTTGGTAGCATGTGGATGCCAACATTTCTTCCCTTTCACAGTACTCCTTTCATTTGGGGGCCTGTTGGTGGAGGTGATTGTGAACCGAAGTCTTTTATTAAGACGCTTAACCTAAAACAACGCATCATGCAGAGGGGACGTTATGTGATGAATGCCTTGTCGTTTCTGCATCCGTCTATCATCATACCAGCATTAAAGGCAAAGAAGATAATTTGTCGTACAGAAGGTTCTGCTAAGGTAATACCGGCATTCTTGCGCCATAAGACAAGCATTATGTTGGAGACTGCAATGGAGGGCGATATTTTTAACTATCAACGCAAGGAGCATAATGACAGTCAGTTGCGGTTTATCTCCACTGGTCGTCTAATGGCGAGTAAAAATATCCTTACTGCTATTCGTGCACTAGCTATGATACCTCAGGATGTTGACTATAAGTATACTATTGTAGGTTCGGGACCTCAGAAGAAGTTAATCGAAAACGAGGCGAAGAAACTTGGTATCTATAATAAGATTGAAATGATTGCGGAAATGCCACGATCTGAAGTGCTGAAAAAGTTAGAAGAGTCAGATGTATATCTCTTTCCAAGTCTTCGCGAAGGCGGTAGTTGGGCGCTCATGGAGGCAATGGTTATCGGTCTTCCCGTGATATGTCTGGATTGGGCAGGAATGAAGATTATAGTAGATAATAAGTGTGCCTTTTTACTGCCTGTGACATCCCCTGAGCAAATGCCAATAGATATGGCAGAAGCAATAAAGAAGATTATTGGCAATCGTAGCCTTATTCAAACGATGGGTGCGGCAGGTCGTAAACGAATCAAGACAGTATATAATTGGGATACTAAAGGCGAATATATGGAAAGTGTGCTAAAAGAATTGGATAGATAATGAATTTCTATAAAATCACTAATGCGGATGGTAAGGAATGGATTATGCCATCGCGCAATATGGCGTTAGGAATGCAATTGTATCAGCCAGCAGCATGGAAGGGGAAGGTACTGAAACGGTATTTCCCCTTGCTTAACGAAATAGACTGTTTTGGCCTGCTCCGAAAGGTACTGCATATAAATCTGTGTGAATGTCCGCTGTCGAATGTGCTCCTTGCGAAGTTACAGGATATCTTCAGTAGTAAGGATATAGAATACTCTGTATTTAATGGCACGCCTTGCGCCCACCAAAAGGCAACTATACAGGTGTATCAAGGGCGAAAGATATTGGGGTACTGCAAGGTGACAAAGAATCCCGAACTGATAGCGATATTCCAGCGCGAGGAGGCTTACTTGAACTGGCTGAACGAATGTGGTATGACGGGGGTACCCAGATGTCTATGCTGTCAGCAGATTGAGGATGGCCAGTGGATATTTGTACAAACAACTACTAAGACGATGCAGTCTGAGATGCACATGAAGCTGGGACCGCTGGAACTTGGATTCCTGTCTCAGTTGGCTGATAAAACTTGCATATCGATTTCCTTTGAGCAGACCGAGATGTTCAGTTGGCTGAAGCGACTGGATGAATTAGGATGCTGCGGCAATACGACTGTGAGATATGCGCTAAAATTGGTGATGGAGTTTTACAGCATAAAGCAGGAGACAACCTTTTCAGCCTACCACTCGGACTTCACGCCATGGAATATGTTCGTGGAGGACGAAAAACTTTTTGTTTTCGATTGGGAGTATGCGGGACGAACGTATATTCCGCATTTGGATATCGTGCACCACATCGTGCAATCGAGCATGTTTACCCATCACCCTTCGGCTCGTGAGTTGTACGACAGACTCTTTCGAGAGAATAATGCGCTAATGGACCTGTATTTCGAAAACCCAAAGATAGCAGTACTGTGTTACCTGCTGGATATCTTTGCGAAATATGCCATACGAGATGCCAGTCATGAGACCAAGGATACCGAGATGTTACAAAAAGTCAGGATAGAACTAATTAATCTAATTTTAAAATAATAGAGAGAAATGAGATATAACTCTTTGAATGGACTAAGAGCCCTTGGCGCATTTTCCATAGTTGCAGTTCATGTATTAAAAATGACATACCAGCCACCCTTCACGGGTGCATTTCAATACATTAGTATTGGTGAATGGGCTGTAGAAATGTTTTTTATCGTCAGCGCCTTTGCTATGTGTTGTGGATATTATCAGAAAATCAAGAACAATAGCATATCTATCAATGATTTTTATTCGAAACGATATAAGAGAATACTTCCCTTTTGGATAATCATGTTGTTACTTGGATTGGCCTCGAAACCTTCATTTGATTATCTGCTACAATTTGTTATAGAAGCGCCATTAACTTTTAATCTTTGCTTTTATCCTAATATTAGTTTACTCAGCGTGGGGTGGTTTTTAGGAATGGTATTTACTTTTTATATTATATTTCCATTCTTCGTATTCCTTATTTGGACAAAGAAAAGAGCTTGGTTGACACTCGGTGCATCATTGATTCTTAGTTTGACTTCATCGCATTACTACGACACTATCGAGGCTGCAGGTCCTTTACATATAGTAGGTTTATCGATTATTGTTTTTTCTCCGAGATTCGTAATAGGTGGATTGTTATATCTATACAAGGATAAGATTATCAAGTTCTTTGAATCGATGACTAGCAATCTTCAAATTTGTACTAGAATAGGATTGTTATGCCTAATTCTGATATCCTTTCATTTAATGACTTTACATTCATTTATAGTGAATGCTTTTAATGTATTATTTGTGTTATATGCAATTTCTTTTGTAAGGTATCCAATTTTGGATAATAAGATTACAAAAATAATTAGCGATCTTAGTATGGAGATATATTTATCACACATGTTCATATTTAGGACACTTGAGAAATTTAATTGCATACACTTAATAGACAACTATACACTAAATTATTTGGTCGTATTCTGTTTAGTATTTTCTGGCGCTTTTATATTCTCATACATTACAAAAATACTGGTCATCCCCATTTTCTTTAAAATCCCATATGTCTTAAACACAACAAATAAGATAGATTCATGAATAATAAAAAGATAATTTGTTTTCAACTCCTAAACGACTATAGTGGAAGTCCCAAGGTGCTTAAGACTGTGTTGGATGGATTGTGCAGAAATGATATACCTGTAGATTTATATACGTCGGAGACACAAGGTGTGCTGAATGAACTGAAAGGACGTGAGAACTTCCAAATACACACTTATCGCTACAATTTCTCAGACAATCCTTTGGTGACACTCTTCCGATTTACCTGGATACAGGTGCTGACGTTCTTTTGGGCGTTCAAGTATGCTTTTTGTAGCAATGTGGTGTTCTATATCAATACGCTACTGCCTATTGGTCCTGCACTGGCAGGTCGAATAATGGGCAAGCGTGTAATCTATCACTACCATGAGAATGCGGATGTTAAGGGGGGATTCTACAGATTTCTGGCAGCTGGTATGCAGCGGCTTGCGCACGAGATTATCTGCGTATCGAAGTATCAGAGTCTGTTTCTTCGAAGACAGGATAAAGTGACGGTAATACCGAATGCGATACCAGCAAAGCTAGTGGGGAAACTCAGTCAGGATGTGGCTGCAGGTTATGCACGTCAGACAGTACTGATGTTAGGATCGCTGAGGGAGTATAAAGGTACTGTGGAGTTTTACCGCTTGGCCCATGCGCTTCCTGCCTATCGCTTTGTGTTTGTGGTAAATGATACTCAGACCAATATTGACCTGTTCGTCCGAGAGAAGGGTCTTGTTCAGCCTGATAACTTAATGGTGTACGACCGACAGAGGGATGTTTCCAAATTCTACAACGAGAGTAGCTTGGTGCTAAATTTGAGCAATAAGAATCTCTTCATCGAGACCTTCGGACTAACAGCACTTGAAGCTATGTCTGCTGCTCTGCCAATTATCGTACCCACAGTGGGCGGCATAGCCGAGATGGTGGACGATGGTGTGAATGGCTACAAGATAGACGTGCAAGATTTAGACCAGATTGAGGCTAAAATCACCGAAATATTGTCGGACAAGGATCTCTACGAGCACCTCAGCCAGAATGCGCTAAAGAAGTCACGGCAATACAACGAAGAGACGATGATAAACAAAATAGAAAAAATAATCAAAAAATAACATAGTGTATATGAAAAGAAAACTTGCTATAGTAGGTGCACATGGTCTACCTGCAAAGTATGGCGGCTATTGCACGCTGGCAGAATATTTGGCAGAGTACAAGCCAAAGGATTTTGACGTAACTGTATATTGCTGTAAACCAGAATATCAAGAGCATCCCGATTCGTACAAGGGTGTGCACCTGGAGTGGATAGACCGTCCAGCTCGTGGTCTACAGGCGTTTCGTTACCATGCGTATGGCATCAAACATGCCATCAAAGCTGGGGCTGACTGCATCCTGCTTTGTGGTCCGAATGGTGGCTTCTCGCTACCATTCTACCCTAAGCATAGGGATAAGTTTTACATGAACGTGGGTGGAGTGGAATGGAAGCGCAATAAGTATAACTTTATCCTGCGCAATGTTATGCGTCTGCTGATGAAACTGGGTGTAAAGAGTAGTGCACACCTCATTGCTGACAACATCGGTATGCAGGAGTACTACAAAGAGGAGTATGGACGCAAGAGCACGATGATTGCCTATGGTGGCGATCAAGCACAAAAGACTGAGATCACGCCCGAAGGACTAAAGATGTACCCATTTCTAAATAAGCCATTCGCTGTGGCTATTGCACGCATACAGAGAGACAACAACACGGAGATGCTGCTGGAGGCTTTCAAAGACGCTAAGATTCCATTAGTGTATATCGGCAACTGGAACGTGACGCCATGGGCTAAAGCTACTCGCGAAAAGTATTCAGTATATCCAAACCTGATAATGCTGGATGCAATCTTCGACATTCCTCTGCTGAATCAGATTCGCAGTAATTGTGCCCTCTATGTGCATGGTCACTCGGCTGGTGGTACCAATCCTTCGCTGGTGGAGGCAATGCATCTAGGTGTGCCTCTGGCTTGCTACGATAACGGCTTTAACAACAATGCGACCTACAACAAAGCATTCTACTTCAAGTCAGCTGAGCAGTTGGCTGATATAGTAGCCAACACACCAGAGGTGAAGATGCAGGAGGTTGCACGCACGATGAAGCAGCTTGCATTGGAACACTACCGATGGGAAACAATCGCTGAGCAGTACTACGCTAACTTCCGTAACGACCCGAATAAGCAATAATGTTGAACGACCTAATTGAACTTTTGCGTATAGCAGTTGGATTGCAAGAAGGTTTTACACATGCGCTTACGGAGGACGAGTGGAAGGAGCTTTACGATGAGGTAAAGAAGCAATCGATAGTTGGTGTTTGTTTTGCAGGAATAGAGGGTTTGCCTAAAGAACAACTGCCACCTCGTGAAATCATAATGCAATGGTACGGATATGCAGAATGCATCCGCCTACAGCATGTAAAGCAGCGAGAGATTCTGCTTCGCGTATGCCAACTGCTTAGGACCGAAAAACTGAATTTCCGCATCATGAAAGGACTGGGAGTAGCTGCATACTACCATACCTCAAATAACTCACGAATGTGTTCGGAACTTCGCTCATTGGGAGACTTCGATATTTGGATTAATGCATCAAAAACACACATCTTGAATTTTGCCCGTAAGTATGGACGTGTTGGCGATGTGGTGTATCATCATGTGGACGCTGGGCAAATCATGGGTGTGGAGTGCGAACTGCACTTCCATCCCACCAGTCTGAAGAATGTCATTGCGAACAACCGCATGCAACGGTGGTTTGATGAGCGATTTGATGACAAAGAAGTATTGAAGGTAAATGGGCAAGAAATTCCAGTAACTTCGCTGGAATTTAATCGCATCTATATCCTCAACCATATCTACCGTCATCTGTTGTATGAAGGAGTTGGACTCCGCCAGTTCTTGGATTACTACTTTGTACTTAAAGCTTCTGCGACCAGGGATAAATCTATGACGCGAGAGTTGATACGAAGGTTCAAAATGGAGAATTTCTCCAATGCCATCACGTGGGTGATGCTCTACATTTTCGCCCCCAAGGCCTTACAGACGGGTGTATTGCCCGACTGGGTGATAGGATTGCCAGATGAGTGGCGAGGACGCACGCTATTGCACGAAATGGTGAAGGGTGGAAACTTTGGTCATGCCAATCGCGACAAAAAGTATATGCTGACAGACCATTGGATCAAGCGTTATACCAACCGCATCCGATACGACCTGAAGTTCCTCCGCCAGTACCCCGAAGAGGTTCTTTGGCGACCAGTATGGTTTGTTTGGGAACGATGGAATAAATGGTGTGAACGATAATGAAGCGTTATTTAAACACTTGGCAGGTTTGGGTAATGGTGCTTTATATTGTCGTCGTTTTATATTTGACACTCTTTTGTCGTGAAAGATTGGAACTGACAGAAAGCTATATTATTATCCCGCGCAATAAGTATTATTTGGTGAGTATTGGATGGATGCCTGCTGTATGGGAAGTGGTGGATAATATATTGCTGTTTATACCATTGGGTATCTTGCTGCCTATGGTGTGTGTGCATATATCATGGAAGAAGGTAGCCATAATTGCCATAGCGACATCTGCCAGCATAGAGGTTTGCCAGTTGGTGTTTAGGCTCGGATTATTTGAACTAAACGACATACTGCACAATACTCTCGGTGCTGTGGTAGGCTATTCTATATACTTGTTGTTTACAAAAATAAAAATGAATTTCAAATGAAAAAGATATTGATTACTGGTGCCAATTCATTTATTGGTACTTCGGTGGAACAATGGCTGATAAAGCAGCCCCAAAAGTATCAAGTAAATACAGTTGACACTATGAATGATGCTTGGAAGAAAGCAGACTTCACTAAATATGACGTAGTGTTTCATGTGGCTGGTATAGCGCATGTTGACCCCAAGCCAGAGATGGCTCCATTATATTACAAGGTAAACCGTGACCTAACGATAGAGATAGCAAAGCACGCTAAGGCTTCGGGAGTTAAGCAGTTCGTGTTTATGAGTTCACAGATTGTATATCATGCAAGCAAGTCGCTGGAGGGAACCATTATTGGCAAAAACACCAAGCCCAATCCGAATGACTTCTATGGTGACTCTAAGTTGCAGGCTGAGAATGGACTGAACGAATTGGCTTCGGATGACTTCAAGGTTGTAAACCTCCGTCCTTGTATGATATACGGAACTAATGGTAAGGGCAACTTCCAACGCTTGGCTCATTTGGCATTGAAGACCCCTGTCTTCCCTCTGTGGCACAACAAGCGCTCAATGTTGTATATCGACAATCTGTGTGAGTTTGTCAAGCAGGTTATCGACCAACAACTGGCTGGCACCTTCCATCTACAGAACAGGGAGTATGCCGATACAGTAGATATTGTGCGCTATTACGCTAAGACTAATGGGCACACTCTTTGGTGTACACGTTTGTTTAATCCATTGGTATGGCTTGGCTCGTTTGTTTTGACTCCTCTATGCAAGATGTTCGCCAATCAATACTATGAGCAGGATTTAACGACGTACGACTTTGATTATCAGCTTGTTTCTTTCAAGGAGTCATTGAAACGTATCAAGCTTTGAAGGACTATACAAAAGAAGGTTGTATGCATTCATACAAATTATATTGATGGGAAAGAGCCAAGGTGGTTTCCCTAAATGGTTGATAGGAACAAACTTCACGCATACGCTAATGTGCAAGGCGTTGTGCCATCACTATGGATGTTTTACAACATTGATGGAGTTGAATTTTCTTATCTATTGGTTAGGACGCAAGAACCAAACTGCAAAGGTGTGCTTATAGGAGAACTATAAAAAACGACATATTAGGTAGTCACTATCAAACATAAAAAATGCTTCCATCTGGCATAAAGTAGAATCCGTACATTGGTATTATAGTCAAACAGAAATAGAATGAGAATACACGTCCTTTATCCATCGGACATGAGTACTTGAATTTTTCTCAAACCACTTCTGTTTGACTATAAAGGTATTAGCCTTCTAATAAATTTGCTTATGATAGAGAATGTTTTTATTGATACAAGCATCTACGAGGAGGGACATTTTATAGCATCAGGTGCAATAAAAACTCTTATCGATGCGGGGGAAAATAGACGAATAAGGATAGTTCTACCTGATATTACGGAAAAAGAAGTCTTAGCGCATATAAGAGAACGCTCCGAAGATAGCAAAGTTAAACATATACAGAAACTTGACTCTTCTATTTTCAAGCATTTGCCCAAGATAAAACTAACTATAGAGAAACTAAAAAAACAAGTGGAGAATGCTGCGGATGACATAACGGAAAAGTTTTTGGACAATGTAGACAGATCAAATACACTTCGTATTTCTATTCAAGATGATTTGGATTTAGTGTCAATCATAGACGACTACTTCAATAAGAAAGCTCCTTTTTCAGAGAAAAAGAAATCGGAGTTCCCTGATGCTATAGTGCTTAGATCCTTGGAGCAATGGTGTAGTGAAAATAATACTACTTGCTTCGTTCTTTCAAAGGATACAGACATGAAGAATTATAAGTCTGAGAGACTTATCTACAGGGATGATAAAGATTATCTTTCTGGTTTAGCTGCGAGAATCCAGCAGGAAAAAACAGCAGAAGAAAGAGAAGAAGCCGAAAGAATTGAGCGGAATGCAAGAACAAACTTTTCTCAATCAAAAGATATCGTTACAGAATTAAGCAACTGGGTACAGCAGCAATTAAGTGATGAAGTTTTATATTGTTCCACTTTACAGATTGAAGATATTAACGATTATTCAATAAGTCCTAACATTGATATAGAGTTCGGTAGTGAATGTTTGTTAGTTGGTATGTATAAGGGGTATCTGGTACATCGTATTGAGGTGGTTATAACATCTGAGATTAGCGTTAATCACCCAGACTATGATACCGGCTATTACGATGGAGAAGACAAACAATGGTTTTTTATCGATGACGCTAAAACTACGGACTTGAAATCTATTATTAAAACATCTGTAGATTTTACGACAGATGAAAATGGAGATTTTATTGAAATAGATTCAATAAACCAGAATAAGAATCTTTCAAGAAGAGAATTGGATGAATCGTTTTCCTCAGAATATTGAGATTAACATGATTGCAGACAATAATACATGGAAGCAAAAAGCATTGACACCTATTGTATTGAAGGACACGGACGATTCTTTCAATACAGTAAAGGATTTACTAAATGCTATTGCGAACGACGAAATCCTCAATATAGCAGTTACCGGTCCGTACGGTTCAGGAAAAAGCTCTGTAATAAAGACTTTCAAAGAACGAGTAGATAAGGATGTTAAAATACTGGACATTTCGCTTGCTACACTTGATGCTGATGCTTCACTATACGCGGCGGAAAATACTACGACAGCAGGAGACAATGGAAAGGATATACAACAACCGACCATTACTGCCGAGCAGAAGGAAACACTGAACAGAAAGATAGAATTCAGCATTCTGCAGCAATTGGTTTATAGAAAGGCCCTTGAAACGTTGCCTTTTAGTAGGTTGAGAAAGATACGTCATTTCTCAAAGCATACGATCCAAACGATGGCAATGTATGTAGTTGGGGCTGTTGTGCTAATTGCATTTGCTCTGCAATTGGGTTTTATGCAGATACCATTGTTTTACGAGACATTAGGTATCCCCATTACAGCACAGCATGTTATCAGCATCGTATCGATAATTCTTCTGCTAACGATGATGTATGAAACAGTTGTTTACATCATCAAGAACTATGGCGGAATACGTCTGCAAAAAATATCTGTTGGAGGTAATGAGATAGACATACATGATGACGGATCTATATTTAATCGCCATCTGGATGAAATACTTTATTTCTTTCAATGTACAGACTATAATGTAGTAATCATTGAGGACTTGGATAGGTTCAACACTACTGACATTTTCTTGAAACTAAGAGAGTTGAATCATCTCATCAATAAGTCAGAAATGATAGGACGTACCATAAAGTTCGTCTATGCGGTAAAAGACGATATGTTTAAAGATTCCTCTCGATCAAAATTCTTTGATTACATTACAACTGTTATTCCTGTTATCACAACAACCAATTCAAAGGACATGTTAAAGCGTGCATTGAAAGAGCAAGGACATGATGGGGAGGTGGCAGATGATGATATTCGTGACATAGCTTTTCATATAGACGATATGCGCCTGCTATATAATATTGTTAATGAATATCACCAATATATGCAACGTTTGGATAAGAGTGGTCGGCTTTTAGAAGCAAAAAAGATGCTGGCAATGATGACAGTGAAGAACTATTTTCCTCATGATTTTTCTGAATTGCATAATCGAAGAGGTAGATTATATGAGGTTCTGTCTCCACAAGCAAAAAGGACTTTTGTTAGCATTGCAATAAATAAAAGATTTATAGAAAGGATTAATCAAGCTGAAAAAGAACTTGCTGCCTATGATGCTACTTGTCATCTTCAGGAGAAAGAGCTAAGACTTACATATTTAGTAGCTATCTATGAAGAACTTACTAATGGAACATATGCTATAATAATAGATAATGCAGAGTATAAAATATCACAGATAGCTGATAATGCCAATCTTTTTGAAAAGTTGATTTCGAAAGATAAGGTGGAATATGTATATAGCGATTTTAACTATAGGAAACGCAGATATAGTCAAGATTTTGATTTTCGCGACATAGAAAATAAAGTTAACAAACACTTTACGTATCGTCTACGTTTGGAACAAATTGGTAGAGATAAAGGAAAGCTTGAAAAAAATATTCAAGACGCATTGTTAGAAAGGCAACGTATAAGCACTTATACGATAAGTGAGCTACTAGAAAAATTCGACTTATATGATGATGAATGTTTTAAAAGTATTGGTCTTTCTGATATGGAAGAGGATTTTGTTAGACACGGGTTTATAGCGGAAGATTACAATGACTATATTGCTTACTTCTATCCCGATATTATGTCATTAGCTGACCATCAGTTGTGTTTGGACATGAAACTGAACAGAAAGCCGGCCTATAACTCTCCTATTGATAATATAGAGCTATTTTTGGAAGAACTACCTGAGACGGCTTTGCGATATGAAAGTGCATGGAACTTTTATATTCTTGACTACATTGTTAAGCATTCATCGAGATGGTATAGAACTTTGCGCCTAATAGTAAAGACGCTAACACTGGAGGATTCAGCAAATTTTCTCTATAAATATTATCAATTTAATGAGAATGGTGCAAATGCTGTTGTTAAGCTCTGTGTGAATGAAGATTGTGAAGGCATGTGGGAGAAATTCCATGCTACGAAAGAACAGAATACGCTACTCGCCTTGTGGTTAAGAAATTGCAAAACGGAATTCATTGATCATTCACGACATATGTGGATGAAAGACAATTACGATTTTATTGCGTACATATATAATCTATTGCCTAAGGAGATACAAGTATATGTAACGACAAAGGTTCATTACAATGAACTAACTCATACCAATCCGAATATGTTAGACTTGATTATTAAAAATAATCGTTACGTACTGAATGAACATAATATGCCGATTGTTGTGAATAATAAGAAAGCCAAAGATGATATAACGAAATTGGATGGGTTGGAAGAAATGATATGGGCTGTAAAACTTGAGCTTGTTACTACTTCTTGGCATAATGTATACAATTTCTTTATAGAAAATAACAACGTAATCGGTGATGAATTAAAAGGATGGATTGAAAACAATATTCAGGAACTCTGTAAAGACGATAATTATAAAATTGACAGCTATTCAGATTTATTCCAATCGTTGTATGAAGTAAGCAATTTTTCTGATGCGGTGTACAAGAAGTTGTGCAAACTTGAATATTGGTCTGTGGATTTAACGAATGCGGTTCTTGATCTCCCAATTTCTAAACTTAGAATGCTTGTTCAATTTGGAGCTTTTGAATATAATTTGGACACGTTGAAATCACTTCATGAGAAAGACGCTATATTATCATGTGAATACATGTTCTTTTACAAGAAGGATCATTTGTCAGAAATGCTTAAGGTGGGTATTATGAACTCTTCACTTGCAGAGGCTTTGTTGATTCACACGGATTTTGATACACAAGAATATGAAATGATTGTTGGAGCATTGACATATGATGATGTTCCTGTAACGAGAGTCATCGCTAATAAAATATGTGCTTTGCAAGCCACTCAGTTTAGCGTATGTGATGAAGATATATTGTACGATGCTATCAATCTGTGTGAAGACGAACATGATGCCGTTTTCACTGCAGGACGTTTGATTACTGAAAAGGAAAATGATGAGTCTGTGATAAATACCATAATTTCTAACTTACCTGATGTTTATCATGCTTTATCTGAAAGGGACAAACAAATCAAACTAAGAAATACTGATTACAATAGGTTCTTGGTAGAAAAGTTGAAAGATGCTGATTATATTTCATTGTATTCTATCAAGAAAAAAGAGATTGTTGTAAACACAAAGCAGGAAAACTAAATCATTGAGTATGAACTTTATTTATATCCTTATTTTCGTTCTGCTACTTGTGGCAGAACTTATTTATTTCCGTATTGCGGATAGGTTTAACATTATTGACAAGCCTAATGAACGCTCGTCACACTCTACGATTGTGTTGCGTGGAGGTGGCATTATCTTCCTGATTGGGGCTTGGGTATGGAGCGCATTCTTTGGCTTTGAATATCCATGGTTCCTTGCAGGTGCGACACTTATAGCAGGTGTGAGCTTTGTGGATGATATTCGTTCACTGCCCGATTCAGTGAGACTGGTAGCACAGTTTGCAGCAGCTGCTATGGCTTTCTATCAATTAGACATTCTGCATTGGGATATGTGGTGGATAGTGTTGGTAGCACTAATCGTTTATGTAGGGGCTACGAATGTGATTAACTTTATGGATGGAATAAATGGAATAACGGCTGGATATTCATTAGCTGTTTTACTTCCATTAGTAGCCTTAAATACTGACAATAAGTATGTGGCGCAATCGCTGATCTTTACAACGATTATTGCAGCAATAGTGTTTTGTATATTTAATTTCCGACCGAAGGGTAAGGCTAAGTGTTTTGCTGGTGATGTCGGGTCAATAGGTATAGCGTTCATTATGTTGTTTCTGTTAGGTAATGTGATTATTAAGACAGAAGATATAACATGGCTAATATTCTTATTAGTATATGGCGTGGATGGTTGTTTGACTATCATACATCGTATTATGTTGCATGAGAATTTAGGTGAGGCTCATAGAAAACATGCCTATCAGATAATGGCGAACGAGTTGAAGATTGGACATGTAAAGGTTACACTACTATATATGGCTATGCAGTTAGCTGTATCGTTTGGATTTGTATATCTATGTCCTAATACAGCGCTTTGCCATTGGATGTATTTGATTGGAGCATTAGCTGTACTGGTCATCGCCTACGTATTATTCATGAAGAAATACTATCACTTGCATGAGGAATATCTTAATTCACTAAAGAAATAACATTTATAAAATTCAAGACATGAATTTCATAGATTATATGAACACTCTTTCGTATAATTTATGGGGTTCATGTTTTGTTTGTTTACAACAATTATGGAAATTAATAAAGAATTTTTAGGTAAGCTCTTTGAGCAAGCTGTTGTTAATCCTCGATTGCGTCAGAATTTCGATTTGCGAACATCTGCCAATGATAATTCGCAACGCATGCTGAATGCCCTGCTGCCAGGAACCGTTGTACCTATCCACAGGCATCCACAAAGTACGGAGAATGTTTTTCTCTTATGCGGTAAGATTGTGGAGGTCATCTATGATGAAAACGGAAACGAGATAAAGCGCATTCATCTTGACCCCACCATTGGTAATTGTGGTTGTGTTGTGCCACAAGGTGTATGGCACACAGTGGAAGTACTGGAGCCATCGGTCATATACGAAGCAAAGGACGGGAAATATGGTGAGGATGGCAGTGAGACGTTTGATGCTTTCAAGGCAAAGGAAGTGGAAAATAAGGAACAGGATTCAGCTACATTCTCAAACAGTCTTGGCGATTTGAAAAAGAACATCGAGTATCTGATTGGCATGGAACGCCAGTCGGGAAGCATGGATGTCATAACTCCGCTCTATGTGTCGCGTATGCTGAATGTGCCATTGGAAGAGGTGGAGAAAGTGATGAAGGGAATGTTTAAGTAATAGAGCGTTATAAAAAGCAATGTGAAATCAAAAATGATATGACTAGAAGATTTTATATTAAATGCCCTTCTTGTAATCACATATACCAGATAAAGATGCAGATGGATCAGAACATTAACCAGTCTTTGACTGGCCATTAGTGATAAAATGTAAAGAGTGTGGAGATATAATTAGGGCTATTTATGGAATAAATAACTAATTGATTTTCAATGTAAATATTATTTTGTAACTTTACAATACCCCCCCGATGGGCCCATCACGGGTTAATTCGGGGGTAAAACTTAAAAAATAATAGACCGAGAAGTTACAAAATTTATCAGAAATACAACCATCGTTGCCATTTACTGAATTCGATTTTCAGCAAAAATATTTGGAGAGTTTCAAACTGAGTGAACTCGGACGCATCCATGCACAACTTCCACTCAAGGAACTGGCAGAAAAACTGGCAGATGTCTTCCCAAAGGAACACCCACAAGGCAAGAAACATTTGTTCCCCCCTGAGGGTGAAGTGGCCCTCATGTTTCTCAAGGCCTATACAGGTTTGTCTGATGACGGGCTGATAGAATTGTTCAATGGCAGTATCCATATGCAGCTATTCTGCGGGGTGTTGATTGATCCTTAAAATCCAATCAAAAACGGCAAGATTGTAAGTGCCATTCACAATCGCCTGGCCAGATGTGTAAATATCAAAGAATTGTAGGCAATCCTTTATGACAAATGGGCCCCAAAGCTTGCGAACAAAGATTTGTGTCTGACTGATGCCACCTGTTATGAATGCCACTTGCGCTACCCTATAGACGTGAAGTTGCTTTGGGAAAGTAGTGCGTGGCTGCACACGCTACTTTCAAAGGTTTGCAAAGAACTTGGAGAAAGAAAACCGCGAAACAAATGTTACATGCTTTGCGCGTAAAGGGCCGAAGCCTAAAGATGAAGATGCCGACCTCCATACAACCAGGCGGATAATCGGCAATCTTCGCGCTACGGTTATGGAGGGGAGTTTTGGCAATCAAAAGCTACATTATGGTATGGGACGAATAGCTGCACGTAACAAATTCTGTGAAACCTTGCTCCTCTTCTTCGGCATCATATGGCTAACGCGGCTACACTTGCTGCACGAGAACTTGCAAAGGAAGAAGCTCTGAAAAAAAGAAACACAGCCTAACAACGTCCTCCATATCCTTTTTATATTCCGACTAATGGTCAGAATGAATTGTTATGCACAATGTTGAGAACTCATGGCCTTTGGGATTGTCATGAATGCAAAATTCGAGTTCTGTGCCGATATTCGGTACATTTATAGCAATATCGAATCAAATGGCTTTCTGAGAAGATGGCATTAACTGAATAGCCCTAAATTACGAAAATAAATATAATGAAATATCACTCTTATTCCACTTTTGTAGTTACTGGTTGTAAATCGCTGATATTATAAAATATGAAAATAAAAACACAAAAGTGATTGTAACAAAATAAAGCATTATGATTCGTTGGTTACATATTTCGGACTTGCATTTAAATGATTGTAATTTCTCATCGGCAAGACTTCGTGATGAACTTCCCTCTTTTTTGAGGAATAAAAGGATGAAGTGTGACTATGTGTTTTGTACTGGAGATATTCGCTCTGCCAATGTCCGTCCCAATTCTTTTACAGAAGACATGGCTGATTATATGAGAAATATTTGTCATGCTGTTGGCGTTCCGATAGAACGATTGTTTATTGTTCCAGGGAATCATGATGTAAACATCTTTGCTGAAGGGAGAGAAGATGCCATTAAACATATAGTTCCATATGATGGATACTATAAACCAGATATTGGACATATTGATACTGTTGACTTAGAGAAATTACAATCAGGTAAAGAGGATTTCGTAGATTTCTTATCAGAATTGTATGATACAGACCGTTTGGGGTTGTATAAAGATTACAATAATCCTCATTTCTCTATTGAAACACCAAATTTTAATGTATTGCATGTTGATTCGACATTGGTCTATTCCCAAAGTGGTAAAGCAACTGATTTATTAGTGGGATTGGAAAAGCTCTATACTGTCGTCCGTAAGTTGAACCAAGAAAAGCCAACAATCTTACTAACTCACTATCCGATTACTTCTTTGTTGCAAGACGAGAGAAAATTATTATCGAATGTTTTGCAAAAGAATAATGTAAGACTTTGGCTCGCAGGTCATGAACATGATCATAACTTGCAAAAGATGAAATATCTTGATTCTTTACAATCAGGCGAGTTACATTATGAGACGGATGCGAATGCCACTATATTGATTGGAGAATACGATTCCGAAAACTATCAATGCCGTGTATGTGCATATACATGGTTTCCAGAAGGATGGGCAGAGTATCCAATTATTGATTTGGATGGTGAAGAGGTTGGTGTATACGAATTTCAACTTAAGCCGGTAGGCATTGAAGGGCATTCGAAAGAACTGATTGCATGCCAAAAGGCAAACTCGTATTTCTACAATCGTATGCCTGATAAAGTTGAACGGAATTTGATTCCTAAAATTCATTCGGAAGGCACGTATGAAACCATATCTACACTTCTGAGTATGGCTTGGAATACGAATTCTCCACATATTGTTCTTTTGGCAGATGGCGGTATGGGAAAGACCACGATGTTATTGGACTATTGTAAAACAACAAATTCTCCGACCTTGTATGTATCAGCGGAACAACTTGCAAGTATGGGAATGGATATAATCAAATACTGTGCAAGATGTGTTTTCAAAGGGGATATTGACTTGTTGGAAAAATGTTTAACACAAAAACATCGCCAACCTACACTGACCATATTCATTGATGGAATGAATGAAGTAGATGGAATTTCAGAACGAAAATTCATACAGGAGATACAACGTCTCAGTTTCTTAGATGGAGTTCAAATTCTTATATCTTCTCGTTCTGATTTTACAGTTAGGTATAGTTTGCCAACATTTAGAAAATCTGAGCTATGCGCATTGAGCAAAACTGAAATTAAGGATTTTTTCTCGGAAGAGGAATGGAACAATATTGTAAAATCCGAAGTATTGACACGATTGTTGAGCAATCCGATGATGGTGACAATTTACAAGGAGATTTGCTCCGTTGTGAATGACTCTAAGAATCTCCATTTCTTGAATTGGAGATTTCCCATAATGTGTGAAGCAGACTTGTTTCATAACTATTATGTGGCACAGCAAGCTCTATTGACATTGCGCGGTCAAGTAGATGGCTATAAGATGCTATTGTCGCAGGTTTGCATTGATGAGATATTGCCCAATATTGCATATTGCTATGAGTCTTCGTTCAGAATGAACATAGAGGATGAAGAGTTTCGTAAGCTATTGACAGGCATGCTTGATAATGTTGTTATTGAAAATGTAGCAATCCATGCGATACGTCAATATTATAGGGAAGCATCAGAGCTATCTTTAGAGCCATATCAGGTGATAGATTTTCTTACACAAGAAATGCGTCTCCTTTACATGAATCAGGGAACAACAGCCTTCCCGCACCAAATGTTTCGTGATTATCTCTCTGCAAAGTATATTGTAAAACAAACGAACAGCAAGAAGGATGTTTTGGCTTTATGGAATGAGCGTCCAATACCATTCTCTATAATATCCAATATCCGACAAATAGATAAGCAATACTGGCACCATACAGCCCAATGTGTGCGTCAGGAAGCAGCTAAAATTGTAAATGTTTCTGTTTTAGTTCAAAATCTGTTCGATGCTTTTCCTTCAAGCAATAAAGATAATGTTGCTGACTTTTCAGAATTGGACTTGAGAAATGTAAAATTGCCAAATAGCGCTTTGCAGACATCGAGAATATCTTTGAAAGATGCAATAATTGATAATGTAACGTTGGGTATCAGTATGGGTATGCCTATCTGTCATAAGCATCTTACATTATCATCTGATAAGGAGTTTTTGGCGACATGGGCAGATAAGAGAATATATGTCTTCTCATTACGACAATCTACAGCTCCTTATGTTTTTGATTTCGGACGAGATTTGTCAAAAATGGTTTTTGTAGAAAACCGTTTGTTTGTGTTGTCTGGTAAATTATATGTGTTCGTATATAAAAATAGTTGGGTATTTTCTGGAGAGATAGGTCAAGAGGATGGAATATGTCACAAACTAAAGTCTATCATCGTAGGCAATAATGCAGTCCATCTATATTATCCTAACCGTGAGGTTATTTATAGCCTTACAGATTTTACACGCAAGACAATAAATCAAGGAAAGGACAAATATTTGAATCCAGTGCAAGGTCATGACATCTCAATATTAAATAGATATGAGAAAAAGCAATTTGACAAAAGCCACGGAGAAATTGATAAAGTTGGTGATGAGAATTTTTGTGCTATTTCTTATGCGGACGGTCGCTTGATATTGGAGCATGAAAATGAAACTATAGGTATACTTGCAAGAGGAAAGGCCAGATTGAAAGATGCTACAATATCAGGTGATGGAAGCAAAGCCATTACACTTAGTTACGAAGTTTTTGGAGGACGTAGGCGTGTACAACTTTGGAACTTAAATAATGGCAGTAAATTGGAAGAGTTGACTTGCCCGAGTAATGTTGATAGTATTCATCTTTCGGAAAACGGAGATTGGATGTTAGGCAAAATGTTTCGTCATGGCACATGGGTGTATGATGTAAGACTGCATAAAGAACAAGTTTTTGAAGAATACTTCCTTTCAAGCAATCGTGGTAAAATTTTTTGTAAAGATGATTGTGTTGTAAGAAAAGAGGAAGGAAAGGTATTCTTGTATAATCTGAGAACAGGAAAGAGCAGTATTATAGATAGTCCCGTTGCAGATCCAAGTTTGATATGCATACTTAGAGATAATTCTATTGCTGCTGTCAACAATAAAGGGAATGTCGCAAAAATACGCAGTTTCAGAGATCAATCTTTATTGACTTTCAATGGTGGATATTCTACAATAGAAAGCATAGGACTGTTTGAGGAGCAGCCATTTATAGCGGTAGCGTTGGCTAACGGAAATTTAGATATGTATCATACGGGAAATGGCGCTGTTCTGAGACACTTACAATTACCAAATAAAAACTCAATGATGGTTGTGCATCCACAAAAGACAATCATTGTAGAATCGGATGGGCATCATGTATTAAAGACCCATTATTACTTTGAAAAGTATTCTTATGGCAAGAGAATGGGATGGTGGAAAGAACACCCTTATCATGGACCTAAGAATATAATAGATGGAGATATCTTGGATATAGGCTTTAATGTGCAGAATGATTAAATAGTTGCAGTGTTGTCTAATGGTCGAATTATGTTTTGTTCTGATGATTGGACTGATTACAAATATTCATTTTATATCATTACTGCATTCGACGTGGCAGCATATGACTTTAGTGAGGTTCAGTGTTCTGAAGAATTAAAGGATGTTTTACGTAGAAATAAAGCGTCGTGATGAGTAGTATTAAACAACTTGCATGCTGCTTTCGATGAGCTGAAGTCAGTGGTCAGACTAAAGTGTAGATAATAAATCAAGTAATGATATTCTAAAAATCAGTATGATATATATATATTAGGGCTATTCAGAAAATATATAACTAATAATAACGCCATTCATTGGAGACCCCGTAAGTATTTTGACGACATGTATAGTCCTGAATATGCGATAGAAGACCTTATAGAGGAATTGAAGAAATTGGCAACACAAGGCAAGTTGCCAGAATCCGTGAAAACCTATCTCCATGAGGCATGGAAAGAGATAGAGGAAATGGAGAGTTGTACAGACTATGGCGTTCCAAGAAGAGAACTGCCATTTTAGATTATTTCGATTATCTGATTACATTATGCGAAAAGCAAAATTTGGTGATATAAAGGATGGAAATTATATCCGTATAGGTGACAATATGCATGGGATATATAAGACCTACGATGATATGCGTTTTAACTGGCAGTTAGTCAGTCAGACAGAAGGTGACATAACAAAGTACTACCTGCTGAACAATAAAAATGAAGCCATTGAGTACGTAGGACGAAAAGACCCGTGGTCGCCACTGGCTGTCGGCACCAAGGAGCAATATCTCTATATGGATAATGCGCAAGGTTCGATGCAGGAGGTGACAACCGATGAAAGAGAATATATCACAGGTAAGAAGCGCAAGCAGGAGAGCTTCAGCATCTATAAAACCATCAATGGAGAAGAGTGCCTTGTGACATACGCCTATTATGCTATCAACAAGAACAGAGGAAAGGAATACAATAGTAAGGACGCATATGTCTGTGAGCATTATCTGACGGGCGAATATGCCATCAGCAACAATGACCACCATATCATTCTGGAAGGATTGAAGCGCGTTAAACTCTCTGATGACAATATCGCAGAGGTCGTGTTCTCTGGAGAAGACAAAACCACATGGGTCAATCTGTACACCATGCAGGAGTTTGACGAGCGTCCGGTGGTAGAGAAAATGGGATTCATGGACATGCTGAGAGTTGGCTATAACTACTATTTCTATAAAAACAGAGATATGGCAGGCATCCCGATGCACCATCGAGATTGTGTGGCAAACGACAAGGTGTTCCAGTTCTTAGACCAGTATTTGATACTGCGCTCCCAGCCCGATAAAGTGTACTATATATCTGGAGAACGCCGTGGAAAAGAACAGTGGTATCTGATATTGGTTGACATCACCAATGCCAATTCAAAAAATGGTAAAGAAATACCCTCGATGTGGCTGCCGAGACGAAGCTGATAGGTTGCCGACAAAGAAATTCATAGCCGGCAATGCCGTTCGATGTACTTCAAAGGCGGATGTTCAAGATGGAAAGTCTTGAGCATCCGCCTTTGAGCGTTTTTATAAAAGAGTTTTCAGAGCCTCAATCGTGCGGACAAGTTCAGAATAAGTGAAACCCCGACCATCTGCCGGTTTCTCATTCATTGAGTGGTTGGCGTTTTTTCTACTTGTCTATTGTAAAACATAAAATGCTTATTTACGTTTTGCCACTGCAAAAAAAACTCCCAAGATTTTCAATTCTAAAATCAGCCATTTCTGCAGAATCTCCCTATAGCCTGCCCGCTTCTGCAACGTCGGACTGCCTAATGGCAACGTCGTCAGATTTTCCACGTGGCGGAACAGTGGATGCGAGAGAAATTGAAACAACTTCTGACACACCTCGTCGGCCTCTTTCCGAAGCCGTCCTTGTGCATGTTGGTTGCTACGGACAGAAAGGCAGAAACCGAGAAAAGCGTTGAGCACGAACTTGACGAAGCGGTTCTCTGTGACGTCCGTCGTGTCTCGTCCAGACGGCACACGAACAAATTCTGGAACAGCCTCCATCCTCAAGTGCAGTGCCACGTCTCCCTGCACGCTCATCCTTCGCCTTGTGGCGGCCATCTGCCTCATGCCCCTTCCTCCCAGTTTCCTTACGCGCTGAATTGAACGTTCCTCTTCCGTCTCCTCCCGTCTGACAATCGGTTGGGTTTCAATCAGCGTGATGGCATCTTCAAACGCGTCGCTTTCAATGAGCGACTTCACGAAAGCAAAACGCTCATATTGCGTCCGGGCATCGGCATCCTTGTCGATGGTGTAGTGCTGCGTGACGGGACTGCTCTGTTGCATCAAAAGTTCCGTACACCATTCCGTGATGTTCTCCATCATCTTTCGGTAATCATCCTCGTAGCCAATTTTCGTCGAGCGGATTTCCAGCACCAGTTTGCCTTGGCATTCCCCCGTTGCCTTTTCCTTGATGTCAGCCGAGAAAGTCCCCACAAAGTTGCCAGTCGAAATCGTGCCGTTTGAAACGCCAGAGCGCGAAGGGTAGTACGCGATAATCTGCGGGTCGCCGTCGATATAATAGTCGGCATCGCTCAGTTCGAAATAATAGCGTCTTCCCTCCGTCAGCTGAAAAGGCACGCCGTTCGTCCTCTCCTCCCAGAAGATGTCTTCGTCCTTGTTGGGAGAGATGAACAGCGTCACCTGCCGGTTTCCTTTCAGTTTGATGTTAACTTCGTAAAACTCCATTTATGCCTCTGCTTTCTACATCAAATTGTTCAAGGTTTGCTGGTAATATCCAATAATTCATTTGAGTCTGTTGTTTGCAAAGTAGGTGGTCTGAATTGTTTTGAACACCCTTGAGGTCATATTTGTCATTCATGGGCAACGGTGCTATCACTGCTGCCAAGAGAATGACAGTCTTGTTGCTCCAAGAAAAAAACATATTGTGGATGCCTTGGAAGTTATGTTTGATGGTTAAGATATTTGTGCTAAAAGAGCCGGTTGACGTCAGGGCGTATGCCGTATCATTACTTACACCATTTTAACGTGTATCTTATATCTTACGCTGTTTGTCGGTTGGACGATGGGGGAGGATGTTTGTTGCTGTGTTTGTTGCGGAACTTGTTGGCACTTTTAACTGGACGTTCATGTTATAAATTTGAAATAAATAGGTATCTTTGTATTTGCAATCGTTAGATTCTTTTTAATTTTTATTTCAACTGCTTTAATGTATTGAAATACAGTTTGATACAAAGTAAGTAGGACTAATATGAAATTATATGATGTAACTGTTGTTTGCGACTAATCGTGTCTAAAATGTGGCATTTCAAGAAAGATACTCCGATTCAATTAATGGTTTTTACGGAGCAGTAGTAATACGTAATATCCGTTAAGAGATTATCAAAATGGATAAGGAGTTAGCTAGATATAAATAGCATGGTCAATTATGAATACTTCAAAAATGGCAGGCAATAATTCAGATGGATAGTTTTGTATGTTGGATAAAATTCCAGATGCAAGATATACAATTCACTGGTACAAAAAATATAACCGACAAAATCAAATGAATATACTATGTTCCTATTTGTTATTCGAAAAAGATTCGAGCTAATAGCCTCCTGGTATTGAGTGCAACTGTGTTGTATTGATTTGTTAGAAACTAGGTAATGGATAAAGCTGTAAGGGGATATTCGAAGATTAAACATGTGGGTTTGGTTGATGCGGACTTGTTAAGCAATGGTACGCGTCATCCCAATCTTGCATTGTTAAAGATAGCTGGTTATTTAAAGGATAACGGATATGTACGTAAGGAAGATGAGAGTGAAACCAATGACGAATATACTTATGAACTATTGACCAATGAGTGCAATTTTGAAAAATTGTATCACCTAGATAGAATATACGTGTCGTGTGTGTTCTCTTTTACCTTGGATAATGCTTCGGCGCTTCTCACTGCATTGCAGAAGGATAAAAAGTTGTCTCAGAAAGTATTCATGGGGGGAACGGGTAGCTATGCAAATTTGTCAATAGAAGAGGGGTTTGCTGAAAAACGAGAGGAGGACATGCAGCGACTTGAAAAAGATACTTTCCTTAATAGCCTAACAAATAAGTCTGGCAGTAATGGCATCAATATGCGAACCCAGATGCCGGATTATCATTTATATGATGAGTTTGTTGGTGTGATGGAAACTGTAAAGTCATCGCCAAATTATTACAAGGATTATAAGTATTATTCTATAGGTTTCCTAACCAGAGGGTGTTTCAGACGTTGTCCCTTTTGCGTTAATAAACTCGAACGAAAGGCGATGCCATATTCAAATTTGAATGACTTCCTTGATAACGAAAAAGACGAAGTGACAGGAAAACTAAAACGCCCATATATCTATTTGTGGGATGACAATTTTCTTGCTTCACCATATTGGGAACGCCTTTTAGATGAACTGATTGCAACTGGCAGGCCTTTTCAATTTCGTCAGGGTTTGGATGAAAGATTGTTGGCTCAAAATCGTCGCGGAGAAGAAATGGCTGCAAAACTTTCAAAGGCAAATTATCATGGAGATTTTATTTTTGCTTTTGACAACTGGTTCGATAGGAATCTTATTGTGAAAGCTCTTAAGATATGGAAATATTATTGTCCTAAGAAAGAAACTAAATTCTATCTTTTCTGCGGATTTAAGCAGAAAGGAAACGACGATAAGAAGTTCCAACAGGATATTGCCCAAATATTTCAACGCATTTGTGTGCTAATGAGATATGGATGCTTAGGATATATTATGCGACATGAGGATTATAAAAAAGCTCCCATGCCAAATCTTTACGTACAGATTGCACGTTGGTGTAACCAACCTGGTTTCTATCGTAATCTTTCGTTCTGGCAATTCTGCTACAAAAACCAGACATATTGGGAGGAGCATTCGCTTGGGATTAAGCATGAACGCCTCAAAACTTATGAAGAATTTTTGGAGGATTATAAGAACGGGTATTACGACGAAGTGAAAATGACCACTCCTCTTAAAACGGTATTTGATTTTCTAAATAAGTTCAAGCATCATGAGAAGATATTTCTGAGCTTCTTCAATTTGTCGTTCAAACAAATGATAGATAAAAAATTGTGGTATCGTGATACACAAATAACCTTGAGAGGAAAGGAATACATTATGAATGAAGATTTTTGGAATAATCTACTTGGTAATCAGGAAAATGAACATGCACTCCTCAAAGCATATTATACACATGTAGACGATGACCTTATAGTCAATCAAACGAAATGTACGCTTTTGCTGGAGGTGCTTCAAAGGCATTCTTGTGCGGAAATTCTGAGCCTAATAAAAGAAGGCGATGATTTATTCGAAATAGACAAGAAGGACATACCCCAATTTAGTGATTTCAAAGACGCTTACTACAAGGTTCCTTACATGTTGGCCAATTGCGGTACGAAAGACGTTGGCTACAACGAGATGGGATATATGCTTAGAAATGAAAATCGCAAGGAAGTGGCTGATAAAAAATATGGAGAGAATCATATTAAAACAGCAGCTCTGATGGGGTTGTGTAGCTTTAAAAAGTGTAGAGCAAACACAAGCACTTTGGGGAACCTCTTTATAAAATTAAGCGAGAAAGAAAGAGAAAATATCTTGCCCAAGATATGCTTGTATATCCCTTTCCTTTATAACTACTTTAAAAAAGGTGGAACCGATGAAGTTAGGGAGGACATGTTGAGCGTGCTCTCCGTAACGACCCAAAATAGAAGACGTTCCAACGTCAATACCATTATTGATACCATTAGAAAGGCTTTATAAATGAGTTTTAAAGATATAGACATACAGGCCTGTTATGAATCAGGTACTTGTGACATCGTGGAGGATTTCTACGAGCCAGTGCTCATGCATTCTGTTTCGTATGACAGAATAGCAGGCTTTTTCTCTTCGGCTGCTTTAGCAATTGCGTCGAGAGGCTTGTATGGCTTTATTAAGAACCACGGAAAAATGAGGTTGATTACAAGCCCTATTTTGAGTGGTGAAGATGCTGAAATCATTCGTAAGGTTACGGAGTCTCCAGAGAGTCTGACGGAGGTTGATTTGGGTGTCAATCTGACCAATATTTGCAACGAATTTGTTGATAATCATGTCAAGGCTTTAGGGTGGATGCTTCGTGAAGGCTTGTTGGAGATGAAACTTGCTGTCATTACAAACAATGGGAGGCCATGTACAGCCGAAGAGGTCAAGAACAGCGGCTTGTTCCATCAGAAAGTGGGCATATTACGAGATACTGATGGGAATGAGCTTTCATTTAGTGGCTCTATAAATGAGACGGCATCTGCATGGGTAAATAACGATGAGGAGTTCAAGGTTTTCAAGGCTTGGGAAGATTCATATGAATATTACCTGAAAGACCAGTCTCGTTTTGTTGAGATATGGAGCGGACAACGCCAGAACATGAAGGTATTTGATTTGCCTTCGGCAATTCGGGATAAACTTATCCAGCATTCGGTGGATTTTGACGTAGAGAAATTGTCAATAACTCAATATCGGAGGTCGAAAATAAATATGTTCGACTTCAAGAATAGCCCAATTCCTTTATTCTATTACCAGGCTGATGCTCTAAATAAATGGAAGGATAACACCTATCGTTTGTTGTTTGAAATGGCAACAGGAACGGGTAAAACCAGAACAGCTGTAGCTGGTATTGCAAGAATATTAGCAACTTCAAAACGAGTGGTGGTCGTTGTCTCTACCCCGCAAAATACACTCTCGAAACAATGGAAAGAAAATGAGGTTGAACCTCTGGGCGTGCATTTTGACAGACGTGAGATTATAGATGGAACGGTTAAGAATTGGCAATCAAAATTGAGTGATATTTTGCTGGAAAATGCCGTTGGCTTTGCAGACCATTGCATCATATATACCACTCACTTTACAGCGTCATCAGAGAAATTTACTTCAACAATGCTTCGCTACCTCTCCAAAGATAGTGTCACTCTATTTGTTGGAGATGAGGTTCATTGGTTAGGTGCTCATAAATTACGGAGAGCCTTACAGCCTCGCTATGATTTTAGGATTGGGCTGAGTGCAACACCTTCAAGATGGTTTGATGAAGAAGGCAGTCAATACTTGATAGACTATTTTGGCGGTAAGAATTACGTGTTTTCAATTCGCGATGCGCTAACGGAAATCAATCCAATTACGGGAAAGCATTTCTTGGTGAATTATTACTACCACATCAGTAAGGTCAGTCTTAATGGCGAGGAAACGCAGGAGTATAAAAAACTTACGCGGCAGATGACCAGGTTGGCAAACAAAGCGGAAACAGACCCCCAAACAGCGGAATGTTATGACCGATTGGTTGAAAAACGGGCCAACATCATAAAGAATACAAACGAGAAGTATGCTGTTCTCGAAAAACTTCTTGATGAGCTTAAAGATAAGGGGCGAATTGAAAATCTCATCATTTTCGTTTCACCTCAGCAAATGGAAAACGTGATAAATATTCTTGTTGAAAAAGGATTGATATTTCATAAATTAACCGAATCAGAAGGCACACGTAGAGAGCGAAAATATGGTGGCTTGTCTGAGCGAGAATTTATCATTAGCCGATTTAAAACAGGAGATTATCAAGTGCTTGTCGCCATCAAATGTTTGGATGAAGGAATTGACATACCGTCTGCTGAAACAGGAATACTCATGGCAAGTAGCACCAATCCTCGTGAGTATGTTCAGCGTATCGGTAGAATAATAAGACAAGGTAAAAACAAGACCTTTGCCCATCTCTATGATATTTGTGTTGGCAGAGTGGATTCACTTGATAATGACGAACAAAAATTGGAAAATAAAATAAAGCAAAAAGAGATAGTCCGTTTGTCTGAGATAGCTGAAAATGCTATTAATGCTACGGAAGCAACCCAAGTAATAATGTCTTTAAACGATTAAAATATGGCTCTCAATAAGAACGTACAGCAGAAAATAGCAGATAAGACAGCAGATAATCAAGACATTCATGATGCAATTATCAGCCTGCTAAAAGGAGTTGATGAGGGAAAGCAATTAAAAAGAATCTTAGAACCCATACTTAAAACTGTCTAGCTATGAGAATTAAATCGATTGAGATAAAGAATCTTCGTCAGTTGAAGGACGTGATGATTAGATTCGACAAGGACAATGACGAGAATGACTTGCACGTTATTCTTGCAGAGAATGGTGTTGGTAAGACAAACATCCTTAATGCCATCACGTGGTGTCTTTACAATAAAGAAATGCATCTTAGGGATAAGGAAAATGCGTTGGAAATTGTAAATAGTCAGGTGGTACAAGAAAAGCGTAATTATGGGGGTGGGAAAGTAGATGTCTCTGTTGAACTTGTTATAGATACAGAAGATAACAATGATAAGAACATCAAACGTGTTGGAGAATTTAATGTTACCGAAGATGCGATTGTTCCTTTGAGTGATACCCTTACTATTGGCTTTTTTGACAATGGCGGTTACAGAAAAATTGAAAGCGAAGAAGAAACAAAGCAGTTGATTCACAAGTACCTTCCAGAGGAAATCAACAGCTATATTTTCTTTGATGGTGAACAGTTGGAAAAATTCTTTTCTTCCGACCAGCTTGAAAATGTCAAAACGGGCATTAATGAATTGACACAGGCTTCCTATCTGAAATCTGCATATCAGTATTTAGAGAAATATATTAGAGAAAATATTTCTCCACGTATTACAAGTTTTGGTGACCAAGAAATTAAGGACCAACAAAAGAAGGTTGATGAACTCGATAAGCAAATCGAACTTTCTGAACAGTCCATTGCTGAATTTAAGGAGCAAATTGAAAAGTGTGACGACGAACTTGAAAAGTTAAATAACAAGATTCATGGTTGTGAGAACGTGCGTGAAAAGGCAAAGGAACTGAATGAATCTGAGGTTAGACTAAATGAGTTGAGTGATTCACTTGCCAAGAAGAATCAAGAGCTTATGAAGTTTGCTCGCAAGTATTTTGTGATGTTTAGTGTGCTTCCTTCTGTAACGCGTTTTCATGATTACATTGAGAGACAAAAGAAGGACGGAAAGCTTCCACCGAACATAGATACTAAATTTCTTGATAGAATAATTGAACAGAAAGAATGTCTCGTTTGTGGCAAAAAGCATCTGACGGACGAAGACTTGGAGGCTGTTAAAAAACTTCGTAAGAGTATTTCTGTTGCATCAGAAACTTCTAATGAGTTGAGTCAATCCTTAGGTTCAATGACTTTGTTCTTTAAACAAATTGAGGGCTTTGCAAAAGAAAGAACCAAGCTTGTTGATGAAATCAGAAACATCAAAAAAGACATCGAACGGGAGGAAGAACATTACAAATCTATAGATGATTATCTTCGCTCAATTCCTGACAATGAGGGAATTAAAAAAGCATTGGAACAGAGAGATTATTATAAAAAACTTTATAGTGAACTCATCGGGAAAAAGGCTAAGGAAGAGGAAAAGAAAAAGCAGAATGAAAAAGTAAAAGAGGAGGAAGACAAGAGGTTACGTAGTCTGACGGCCAAGAAAAAAGAACTTGCAGAGTTTATCCGTAAGCGTGACTTTTGTGAGTCTTGCATAAAGACGATGAAGGAGTCAATGACAGAAATTTTGGACGAGTGTAGAACTGATATTCAAGACGAAACATTTCGTATCTTTGATAGTCTTGTCTGGAAAGAAGATACTTTCTCAAAAGTTGAAATCTTGGAGAACTACTCTTTCCGCTTGCTTGACCGATACGGAAATCAGACTCTTGGGTCATGCAGTGCTGCTGAAACTGCGTTACTTGCGTTGTCATTTACGCTTGCCCTTCAGAATGTTTCTAAGCATGATTCGCTTCTGTTTATCGATACCCCTATTGGCCGTGTAGGGGAGCAGAATAGAACAAATTTTATGAATACTCTTTTGGATATTTCCAAAGGCAAACAAGTCATACTTACGTTTACTCCAACAGAGTATGATACAAATGTCCAGACCATTTTGAGTGGTCATTATAGTTCATTCCATTCTTTAACGATGGATGGAGACGTAACAACTATTAATAAATAGAAAAAATGAAGTCCACAATCAATGTATCATCGCAATATCTTGATGGAATCATCCAGGAATTAGATAACAGCAAATATTTTTTGTTGAACTTGTCTACTGAGACATCACGTACAGACCTTTTCAACTTTGCTTTGGCATTAGGTTTGAAAGAAGGTGTCTCAACTTCTCTTAATAGCTCAAGAGCATTAATCCGAACATCAAATGAAGATGTAAAGCCATATTTTTTTGTTTACAAGTCAATCTATTATGACAAGGTCCTCTCTCTAGATGAGAGCAAGATAGACGATATAACAGATATTGATAGTGTGTTTGACTTGGTGGAAAAATATGCAAATACTGGGTTTGGGGTACTTGCACGCATTAGAAAAGAATTTCCTGAAGATGAACTCTTTACAAAATGGTTATTGAATAAAATAAACGAGATGTACAAGGAATATGGTGCTCAATATGATATAAAAACTATTTATACAGAGTAGCATGATTCCTAAGTGGTATTTTAATATACGTATTATTGAGATGACCACTAATCAATTGTCAATGCATATTTCGCTCTTGTGGTACTAGGCATTTCATTGTAACGGTATCATAGGTTGATGTGTGGTATCGCAGGAGTGAAATAGGCTCAATATAATAAAAACGGCTGATGGCTTTATCTTTTTTTTGATTTTCAGAGTTTGTCTGATAAAGCTTCATTAAGAGATGGAAGAAGTGAATATAACGGAGCGTTTTTTATTGGGGGAATAGAAGTGAGACGGGCAATATTGGGATAATCGTATTTGTTGAAAATTTTGTCATAAGACTTGTCAGCGCCTCTGCTCCCAGACGCAACCGTCTCTGCTCCCAGACGCAACCGTCTCTGCTCCCAGATTCGGTCGCGTCTGCTCCCAGATTCGGTCGCGTCTGCTCCCAGATTCGGTCGCGTCTGCTCCCAGATTCGGTCGCGTCTGCTCCCACGTTCGCTGACAAGCTTTAGGAGTGGGCTGAGGGAGTGGGGAGAACGGGGGAGAGAATGTGGCTGGCGCCTCAAATGTTTGCTACGTGTTCGTGGCCCTCACTTTGCGAGCAAAGTGAGCTACAGTGCTTCGCCGCAGGGTGGCGTTCCTTTCCGTTTTCGCTTATCTATATAAATGAATCAGCCCAGTCTTTGGCTGAAGACTGGGCTGAAATATTATCAGAGGTTTGTTTTGCGAATTATCAGTGGATGGCAATTTCTGCAAATCCCATTGGTTCGCCAGCGTTGATCATGCGCGTGGCCTTGAGGCGGATGTAGCGTGTGATGACGGGGGTGAAGAAGAGCGACTGTAGCGTCGGGTTGTTTCTGATGTTGGAAAACTCGCCTTGGCTGATCATCTTTCCTTCCTTGTCGGAGGGCGCGGCGATGGCCGTCAGCTCATAGTGGCTGATGAGGCCTTTTGGCTGTTCCGACTGGTCGGGGAGGTAATGGAACGATGAAATGGTGCGCTCCTGGCCGAGGTCGATGACGAGTTCATCGCCGTCGATGAAGCAATTGGTGCGTTCGTTGCGGTCGGCCGCCGCCTTGGCCTTGTCGGCTTCTTGATTGATGAAGGAATAGGGCAGGGTGGTGGCAATCTGTGATGTTGACGGCAGCACCTGGTCGGCATTTTCTCCTGCATCATAAACGCCGAGGTTGTTGATGCACAACGGGCCGCGAGAATCTGTGAAGCGCACGCGGATGCCCTTCGAGGTGACACTCTTGAAGCGCAGCAGGCGCTTATAGCCAATGGTGGTGGTCTCTTCGTTGAGCGATACGGGCAACCATTGTTTGCCGTCTTGGTATTCCACGACGAACGACTTGACGCGCTGTCCCAAGGGAATATATTCCTGGAGCATCATGCGGTTCATGCGTTGTGGTTGGCGGAACTGATAGGTGACGGTGGCCGTGTTTGTGCCGTCGGTCGTGGCCCAATAGGTGTCGTAATCGTTGTCGGTCATGGCCGCCGTTGAAAAACGCTTTCCGCGTGTGTTCGTGGCCTTGGCCTTCATGCCGGCAATGAGGTTGGTCTTGAAATCATTGTCGATGATTTCGCGGAACTTCACGGCGTTGGTGGAGTCGATGGGGTGGATGAGACCATCGCGGTTGACAGGGAAGTTGAGTAGCATCGTGCCGTTGTGTCCCACGCTGCGATAGTAGATGTCGGCCAGCTGTTGCGGACTTTTCACTTGGTTGTCTTGCTGCGCATGGTAGAACCATCCTGGACGGATGGACACGTCGCATTCTGAAGGCGTCCATTGGTCGCCATCGGCGTGGCCGTATTGCAGTTCGTAGTGTTTCGGATAGCCCGGATAAACCGTGTTCTTTCGCAGGAACGCCCAGTTGGTGGCGCCAGCGATGCCGCGTTCGTTGCCCACCCAGCGGCATCCAGGACCGCCGTCGGAAAACATGACGGCCTTGGGCTGCAGACTGTCGCAGAGCGCCTGAATGTTTTCAAATTTATAGTAGGTGCGTCGGTCGATGGTGCGTCGGTCGTTGGCACCGCCATACCAGCCGTCGCCACCGTTGGCACCGTCGAACCAAATTTCAAACACTTCGCCGTAGTTGCTCAGGAGGTCGCGTATTTGAGCGTAATAATAGTCGAGATAGGCCGGTGTTCCGTAGTCGGCGCGGTTGCGGTCCCAGGGCGAGATATAGACGGCGAACTTCATGCCCTGCTTTTTGCAGGCTTCTTGCAGTTCGCGCACCACGTCGCCTTTTCCGTCGCGGAAGGGCGAGTGGGCCACGTTGTAGTCCGTTCCCTTGAAGGGCCAGAGGCAGAAGCCGTCGTGGTGTTTCGCCGTGAAGATAACGCCCTTCATGCCGGCGGCCTTCAGCGTTGCCACCCACTGGTTGCAGTCGAGGCGTGTGGGATTAAACGTTTCCGCTGGCGTGTCGCCGTAGCCCCATTCGCGGTCGTTGAACGTGTTGAGGCCGAAATGGATGAAGGCGTAGGTCTCCATTTTTTGCCAGTCGACCTGTCGCTGTTCAGGCAATGGGAGGATGGGCGTTGGCGCGTTGTTGGTTTTCTGGGCGCCCAATGGCAGCAGGCTCCCCGTTGTCAGGAGCATGGCGCAGGCCAGCGAGCGGACATTTCTTAAGGAATGCTTGTTGGTCATGTCGTTATCAGTTTTGTGGAAAATATTTGTTCAGCATCATTTCGATTTATACGACACCTTCTCGCTGTGGTTGTCGTCGTAGATGACCTTCTTCAGTTCTTCGGCGCTGAGGGAAACCGCGTCGCGCGTCAGTTCTGGCACGTTGTAGCTCTTCAAGAGTAGCGTGTTTTGTTCTGGGTCTTCCTGCGGCAGGAGAAACGCCTTGTGGTCTTTCCCGTTGCGGTCGAAATAGGCGATGTAGGCGCGGGAATAATTGTTGTCGCCGCGTCGCGATGCCACAACGAGCCAGCGTCCGTTGCTGCTCCACGCATGATAGCTGTCGGAGCCGTCGCTGCTTGCCTGACTGAGTTTTCTCACTTCGCCCGTCTTGAGGTCCTTCACGTAGAGGTCCGACGAGGTGTGCCAGATGTGGAACTGTCCGAAGTCGCCAAGAGAAAACAATATGTAGCGTCCGTCGGGGCTGATGCGCGGCAGCGTGGCACTCTTGCCGATGGCGGCGCAGTCCATCTCGACAACGGGTTGGCCGAAGGAGCGCGTCTGTTCGTCAAAAGTGAGGCTCATCAAGTTGTAGCGCAGACTGTCGTAGAGGCTCGTGACGGCGTTCTGTCGCGTCGGGGTGTCCGTTCCCTTAAATTGTGGCACATAAGCCGAGGTGTAGTAGAGCTTCTTGCCGTCGGGCGCCCAGCAGGGGAAAGTTTCGAGGTGGTCGTCGGTTTTCAGGATGTTGGTCAGCGTGCCTTTGTCGCCATCGAAAAACACGAGGTCGGATCCGAAGTCCATCACCTCCACCTTCTGTCGGTCGTCGATGTGGAACGCCTGTCCCGTCTGGTTGGAAGAGAACACCACCCAGTTGCGCGTGGGATGCCAAGTGGGGTAGACCGTTGACGAGAGAATCGAGTCACACTTCATGTTCCATTTCTTCGCCTTGCCGTTTTCAACGATGATGGTGCCGCCGTGGGCGCTACGCACATGGAAGAGCATACGCTTCGTGGTGTATGCCTGGAAATTGTGGCAGTTCACGCAGTGGTTTTGCAGCGAGTCGTACGAGCGGTTGTTTTCGTAGATGGGCGTCTGCGTGAAGTTCGTCAGGTTGCGCTGGTAAAGGCCCATCTGGCGATAGAGCTCGTAGCTCGGTTCAATCAGACGGTAAGAAAGATATTCATCGATGGGCTCAGCCACGTGGAGCTGGTAGGCGGGATGTTCCAGCCATTGTCCGTCGCGGTGGGAATAGAGCGTCACGCTGAGTGTCTTTCCTGCGTTTTCGTTGAGCAGGGCGTGCCAGGCCTCCGTGTCAAACATCAGTTTGCCATCTTTGTCAGCTGCTGCCGTGATTTCTCCGCCCTTTTCCCCTTTGATGCAAGCTGCGAACTCATCGCCGTCGCTCTTTATCTGCACGTTGAGCGGTGCGATGTTTTGCGGGATATAGATGTCGCGGTATTCCGGGAAAATGTCGGCCGCTTCTTGTGTCGGCGTGGCGTTGTCAGGCACCCTTACCTCGCTTCCGCACGATGCCGTTAGCAAGGCGGCCAGCGCCGCAGCCGCTATGGTTTTGAGATTGATTGCCATGATTCTTTATGGATTTTTTTGAGTGTTAGTTGACGGCCGTCTGTGTGTTTTGTTTCACCTGGGCCTGGTCGTTGTTTTCGCAATAATAATAATAGAGGTACGTTCCCACCCAGTCGGCCGCCAGCGCGGTGCGCAACTTGTGGTTGTATTCATCGCGGATTTTCAGTTTCTCCGCCTCGCTCTTCCCTTCCGAAACGCGTTTGCGCTCGTCGAGAATTGGTTTGGCTTCCGTGATGAACGCCGTGAACGTCGGTGCCTGCATGCTGACGATGTTGCCAAATTCCACATCAATTGAGGGATCCTTCGTGCTCATAATCGTGATGGCCTGCTGCAATGATTGCGGCAACTGTCCGCCGTGTTTCTGGGCATAGACGCGGATGAGCGGCATCGCCGCTCCGAGTTCCTTAGAATAAAGGCGGGCGGCGATGGCCGTTTCGAGCGAGGCATCGGTGCCGCGCAGGAGTCCCGCGTTGTAGCCGAGGAACGTTGGGGAACGATAATTCTGCTCAAAGAAATGTTCCTGCGGTTGCAGCGCCAACACCTTGTGAAGTTCCTCGTCGGCATCAACCCGTTCGCTGTTGCCAATCATCGGTTCGTATTTCTCAATGAATGCCTCTTGAAATGGCACCTTCTTAAGGATGGTCATATATTTTTCTGCCAGCGCCGTTTCGTCGTTGAGGATGGCACAGACGGCCATGCGCTTCAGATTGTAGAGCGACGGGCCGTAGAGCACCGTATAATCCATCGCACAACGATAGGCCGTATTGATGAGTCCCGCATAGAAACTGCAGTCGCCCGTGAAGATCGTGTATTCCTCGTTGCCGTCGTGGCGCTCGAGGCGCATCTCGGGGAAGTCGTAAGGAATGTCAAACTGGCGCTCCAGAAGTTGGCCCGTCTGTACGAGTCCGATGGCATAGTAGGCGGCAACGGAGCGCGTTGGGCGCTCGAGGTCGTGAGCATCGTCGACCATGCCTTCAAAATCGCCGTCCATCATGCGCATCTGCATGCGTGCCGTCAGAATCTCCGCCTTGTTCCATTGCAGCGCCGTGGCCGAAAGGGCGGCGGTGAGCACCACGGGAACCGTCCAGCCCCAAGCGCGTTTCGCCTTGGCAGCGTCGGCCGTAGCTTCGCCTTTCTTCCGTCCCCATGAGAAGCGGCCCGCCAAGGCCAGCAGGGCAGCGGCCAGGAGCACGGCAATCGGAATGATGAACAGCAGCGAAGGCTCGCTCTTGTAATAGAGGTTCAGTCCGCGACAGATCATCCACAACACGACGCCCCCCGGCACCAAAGCCGACACGCCACGCCAGCGGCGCGGGATGCAGAGCGCCTTGTCGGCCAAAACGGCAGTGAGCGTCAGGACGAGGCTCAGCAGCGCGGCCCCCACGTAGAGGTTGCTCATGCTGCAGAGCAACCAGCGGCCCCAACAATAGACGGTGCCCCAGGACTGCGATGTCAGGAAAGCCATCTGCGTGCTGTCGTTGGTGATGAAATTAGCTTCGGCGGTGCGGCGAAGCATGTCGCCGTAGACGCATGTTGAAAAAACATAGAAGCCGGCAAACGTGAGCAGATAGGCCCACGGCAGGCGCTGGAGCAGGGAGCTTTTTCCTTGCTCTTTGCCCGATGCAGCAACAGCCGGCTCACTGGCCGGCTGTGCTTGGATTTTGTGTTTTTTGGTCATAAGTAAGTATTCAAATATTTATATCATATCAAAGCAGGGAAACCCCAGTTTTGATATTGCCTTTCAACATTATTTATCTGACAACCACCTTCTGCTTGCCAACGATATATACGCCAGCATTCAGACCTTCCACCTTCGTGATGGGCTGGTCGAGAGAAACCGTGCGCACGAGCTGTCCCCCGAGCGAATAAATCTTCACGTTGCACGTCTTGTTCGTTTCGATGACGATGCAGCGGCTGCCGCCTGTGGCCGTGAAGAAAGCCTCGTTGGTGGTCGGCGTCTGTATGCCGTCGACAACAGGAGAGTAGTTGTATTGCTTGTCGAGAAATTCCAGACGGTCGGCAATCCATTGCTTGATATAGTCAACGTCGCCGAGGATGTCCGTGTGGTATCCATTCCAGCGGTTTTGCTCGCGCACATCGGCGCCACTCTCCCGGAAGAGGTCGCCATAGTCGAGGAAGCGGTTGGTCAAACTCTCTTCGCTGAACTGCTTCGTGCGAAGTTCGGCATAGCGTGCCTTCAAGTCGTTAAACCAATTCCACTTCGAGCTGTGGAACAGTCGGTAGAAGAGCGTGTGCGTGCCGTGTTCATATTGCGTGATAAACTGCGTAAAATTCTGCGCCGCCTTCGTGTATGACTTCGAGCCGTCCCATCGGATGCCCCATGTGCCGTCGAGGTCCCACGGCGTGATGCCAATCATCTGAGCGCATTTCTGCGCCTTCTGGTCGTAGTTGAAGAAAAACATGTTCTTGCCGTGGTTGTCTGTGGCCAACATGAGTTCGATGAAGAGGAAATAGTCGCGCACGACAGGATAGTCGAAATAATTCTTCACTTCTTCGTCAAACACATAATCGTCGGTCGTTGCCACGAAGTTCACCGCGTTCCAGAGCGGTCCCCAGTCAATCTTCTGCTTCTCCCAGTCGGGATATTTGATTTCGTAGCTGGCCCACGTTTCCTGCTTCAGATTGTTGTTGTATCCGCGCGGTGAGTGTCCGGGATAAGAAGTCGAGCCCAGGTCGTGGCCCATAAACACCTCGTAGCTCCATTGCGACGATTTGTAGAGCGAACCGTGAATCGTGTCGCCGACGGCCTCCGTTGTCTCCGTTGCCGGCTTTGCGTCCACCGATTTCTTCAGTCTCAGCTGCTTGCGGTCCATCTTCTCCGTCATGCAGTAGAGTCCGTGGTAGCGTCCGTTGAGAAACACCTCCACAAATCTTCCACGCGTTCCCGTTTTCGCTTTCTTCTCCCATCCGTTGCGGCGGTGGTAAGGCAGCGTGGCGAAATCGTTCCAGAGATCGGTCGAGACGCGGTTGCGCATGCAGGCCCCGTCGATATACATGGCGTCGAGAATCCAGTTGTTGTCATTTCTCAGTCCGAAATATTCGCGGTCAACCGAGTTGCCCTCGCTGTCGATGAGTTTAACGGCGTAGCTCTTCTTCGGGTAGCCCTGTGCCGAGGCGCCGCGGTAGCGGAATTTCGCCACGAACGTCGAGTCATATCCCGCGATGTCAGGGTCTGTCACGCGGAGCGTACCCTTGTTGTAGTACTTGCCGTTGCAGGTTGACACCCTGATTTCAACGATGGGCAGAAACGTCATGTTGAGCGGCGTTGTGGCCACTTCCTTGTCGTCCTTCAAGATGGTCATCATGTAGGCCTTTTCGCCGCTCGCGTTCTGAATCTCGATGATGCCTTCCGCGTTGGGCGTCTCGCCATCGATGGCCAGTTCATATTTTCCGTCGTTCTTCGCCCACTTCACTTCAACCTTCGCCGTGAGCGTTCCCGTTTCGCGCGTCTGCTGAGAGAGCGAGAGATAATACTGCTTCGCTGTGGAATCATACGTCAAGTCCTTGCCGTTCACGCGCAGCGAGTCGACATACGCTGGGAAACCCTCCGTTGGGCGTTCGCCGTTGAAACTGATGCCTTGCTCGATGAGGTGGTTATAGTGGCGCTTGTCTGAAGAATAAAACACGAAAGTTGAGCCGTTGTCAACGTTGTATAATCCCACGGCGCGGTATCCGTTGAGCTTATAGTCGTTCCAGTAAAGATACTGGCTCTGGTAATAGTTCGTTTCCGGCAAATTGTCTTTCTTCGCGATGGTATATCCCGAGTTCTCGTCCGTTTCCGAGAATCCGAAGCTCCACACGTTTTCGCCCGTCGTTCCGCTTGCGAGCGTCAGCCCCGTGTTGCCGTTGTTGTAATAAGTGTAGTAGGTCGACACGTATTTCTTGTCCTGCGTATAGACGTTCACGCCCGAGCCGCAGGCCGTGAAATAAAACTTCGTGCTGTTTTCTTCGCTCTGCGTCAGTTCGTTGTCTGGCACATAGACAAATTGTCCAGAGCGCACATTGCGGATGCGGTAGAGAATCGGGTCGTTCACGTTCGTCGTGACCACCACCGGCATCGCCAGTCCCGTCCGTTCCCAATATTCTCCTTGTTTGTTCACGCCGCTCAGTCCGCTCAGCGCGTCTTCGTCTCCCGTCGTTCCCCCCGTGTTGACCACCTGGTTGCCCTGTTCGTCATAGAGTTGGAAGAACCCATTGTCGGTGCTTGCCGAAGAATACGTGCCGAGCAAGTAAGAACCATCCGTGCGGAGGTTAAAATATTGCCCCGGTGCCCCAGCATTTTCAATGATGAGCATGCCCGTTGTCGTCTCCGTCAGCGTCCAAACGGCGTAGTTGTCGTCGGCCGTATTAGAGAGCTGTATGCCCTTAGCCGTGTATTGTCCTGTGTCGTTCGTCAGCTTCCCGCTTTTATACACCATATACTGTCCCGTCGCGGCATTCTTCATCGTGAAACCCGCGCCCTTGACAGAGAGCACCCACCAGGCATCTTCGGGCACCGTCTCCAGATTCGTGGCATAATAGAGAAACGCTGCGGCGTCGTGCTTCTCTCCGAGCACAACACATCCGTTGTCATATCTCTGGCAGGTGATGCGGTATTTCGCGCCGTCTTTGATGGTCGTGACGGCCTGCGAAACCATCGCCAGGCATAAAAGAGAGAATAAGAGTAAAAATCTTTTCATTTATTTGAGTATGAAGGTTGTAGATTCTTATGCTGCCCCTGAAGGGTAGGGTGTTCAAAATTTAGAAAAATTAAGTAGATGGAGATTGTGCGGAAAAAGCCTTGTCTGCGGCCCTGCGCGGGCTGAAAGCCCAACAAGTCCCCAGCCCAGGGCAACGCCCTGGGTACCAGTCCCCATTCCCTACGCCCTGTAAGGGCAAAAGTAAAAGCCAACCGTTCGCCCATACTTTTGCCCTTACAGGGCGTAGGCGTTTATGCATTGATACCCAGGGCGTTGCCCTGGGCTGAGGACTGATTGCCCTTTCAGGGCGCTCCTTTTGCGCTTTGTTCGTTTTATCATGTGCGTATGCTTTGCCACTTTTTTATTTGGCTCAAAATCGCACAGAGGTTTTTCTGTATTTTTGACACCCAACCTTGGCGGTTTCAGTTTCAGGGCGTTAAGTTACGAAAATAAGGCAGAGCGACAAAGGGAATGGCGGGAAAATGTGAACGCGCCGCCGAATCTTACCGCGTTTTGTCGCATTCTATAAAATAATTATCAACACCTATTTATCACCAAACCGCCACCTTCTTTCCCCTCACCAGATAGATGCCAGGCGCAAGTCCGTCCACCTGCATCAGCGACCGGGAGAGATTAACGGTTTGCACCAATCGTCCGCTCATGTTATGGATTCTGACCATTGTCGGCTTCGTGGCGTGGAGCGTGATGCAACCCCTTCCCCCTGTGGCGTCAACAAACGAGTCGTTGGTCAACGGTTGTTGTATGCCGTTGATGATAGGCGAGTAATCATATTGTTGGTCAAGATGTTGGATGCGTTTCTCAATCCATTCCTTGACATACCCGAGGCTGTCGGCGATGCTCTTGTGCTGAGCTCCCCACCGTTGCGCCTCGCGTTTGTCGGCACCGCTCTGCGAAAGCAAGTCACCATAGTCGAGAAAACGGCCGATGAGACTTTCGGCAGACACTCCCTCGTTGCGCCATTCTGCGTAACGCACCTTCAAGTCCCTGGTCCAGTTCCATCTGATGCTCCTGTTCAGACGATAGAAGAGCGTGTGATGCAACATGTATTCCGCATAATCGTTGTCGGGCGTCGTCGTTTCGTCTTTCTTGCTGTCCCAGGTGCTGCCCCAGGTGGCATCAAGGTCCCAGGGCGTGAGCCCCAACATTTTGCTGCATTCAGAACCCCTCTGGTCGTAGTTGAAGTAATACATATTCTTGCCGTGGTTGTCCATTGCCAAGATAATTTCCGCGAAGAGATAGTAGTCGCGAAGGACGGGGTAGTCAAAAAACGCATCCACCTCCTCATCAAAAGCTTCATCGTTGGCCGTTGCCACGAAGTTGACCGCGTTCCAGAGCGGCCCCCAGTCAATTCGTTCCTTTTCCCAGTCGGGATATTTAATTTCATATCCAGCCCATCCTTCCCGTTTCAAGTTGTTATAGTAGGCCGAGGGCGCTTTCTGTGGATAAGTGTTGGCATCGAAATCATGCCCCATAAACACCTCATACGTCCAGTTGACAGCCTTGTAGAGCGTGCTGTGGATGGTGTCGAGCGAGAGGTACGCGCCATTCTCATCCCTCTTTGCCGCCACAAATTTCTTCAACTTCAGTTGCTTGCGGTCAATTTTCTCCGTCATGCAGTAGAGCCCGTGGTAGCGTCCGTTGCAGATGACCTCCACAAACCTTCCCCGCGTTCCCGTCTTAGCCTTCTTCTCCCATCCCTTTCGGCGGTGGTAAGGCTGCGTGGCGATGTCGTTCCAGAGGTCGGTCGACACGCGGTTGCGCATACACACATCATCGTTATACATGGCGTCGAGAATCCAGTTGTTGTCATTCCTCAGTCCGAAAAACTCATGATCGAGCGAATTGCCCTCCGCATCATATAGTTTCACGGCGAAACTCTTCTTCGGATACATCGTTGACGACGCGCCGCGGTAGCGAAATCCAGCATTCATCACGGCGTCATACCCATCCTCGTTAGGGTCTGTCACGCGCAACCTCCCCATCACGTAGGAATCCGTGTTACACTTCTTCGCGCTGACTTCAACGACAGGCAGAAACGTCATGTTGAGCGGCGCCGAGGCCACAATCTCCTCGCCATTTCTGAGAACATCAATTGTGGCTGGCATTTCGCAGTCAATATTCTTGAGGCAGACGCGCCCATCGTTGCCAACGACCTGTCCGCAGATGCGCAACGAGAGCCCCTCAGCATCCCCTGCCCACTTCGCTTCAACCATCGTTGCCAATCGTCCGCTTTCGCGCACCGTGTCGGGGAGCGGGAGAAAAAACTCCCTGTTGTAAGCATCGTAAGGGAGGTCCTTGCCGCCCACGCGCAACGAGTCGGCGAAGGCCCAGAGACCGTCCGTCGGCCGCACCTCCTCTTCGCCGCCAGCCGTGATGGCCGGCACCCCCTTCTCGTCAAACAATTGAAAGTACCCATTTTCGGAGCCCGCCGAACCATACGTTCCCAGCAAGAAAGAACCATCCATGCGCAGATTGAAAAACTGGCCCGTCTGTCCCGCATTTTCAATCGTGGCAAACCCCTTGTCGTTTGGCTCAATCATCCAGACCGCGAAATCATCCTTTGCCGCATCGGAGAGCTGTATGCCCTTGGCCGTGTACAATCCAGCCTCGTTCTTCACCTTCCCTTCCTTATACACCATAAACTCTCCCGTGGCCGCATTTCTGAACGTATATCCGCCGCCGCGTTTCGAAACCACCCACCAGGCATCGGTGGGCACCTCCGCCCCTTCCGTGTCATAAAACAGCAGCGGCGCCTTGTTGTGCCGCTCTCCGAGAACGAGACATCCTGTTGCATACTTCTGGCAGACGATGCGGTATTTCCCGCCGTCTTTAATGCCCACCGCTGCCATCAAAACGAGCGGCAGAGAGAGAAGCAAGGAGAAGAGAAATATTTTTTTCATGGTGTTGAAATTGAATGGGTTTTTAGTAATAATAGTCCACTACTAAGCAACTGCGGGGGCGCAACAACAAACAAAACGTACGCCAGCCGCCGACATGCTGCAAAGGTAGTGCAAACCGAATGCAGAGCGTCAAGCTTGCTTGAACGCTATGCT